>Ga0265316_10000455_pt1 | contig 46393 bp, 42 predicted proteins | sample 4522metaG_FD_202092 | JGI IMG/M metagenome (GOLD analysis project Ga0265316, IMG submission 202092) | Rhizosphere microbial communities from Carex aquatilis grown in University of Washington, Seatle, WA, United States - 4-5-22 metaG | ecosystem: Host-associated > Plants > Roots > Rhizosphere >... | reverse complement strand
CCCAAGGGGAGTATTGCTTTTAAGCAATTAACAAATGACAACTAAAAACACATTTTTTAACTGTCGCTTGATAATTGACTTCGCTTTTGTTTCCAAGAGTTTTTTAACTTGTATTTAAATTATATCACGCCTCGGGTTTTTTGTCCAGCAAAAAGTATAATTTTGGCTTGTTTATAAGGATTTACAGGGGGCTTGGGCTTGGCATTTCTGCCAGCCGTCACCCCCCGGTTGATGTTGTTGATATTAGCCCCGTTGATGCGGGGCTGTTCCTCCTTTGATGATGCAGGTATTAGCGTTGCACGCGGCCGGAGCCGCCGCCGGCCAACAGTGCATTTACGTCGTCCACCGAGACGCGGTTGAAGTCGCCGGGTATGGAATGCTTCAGGCAACTCGCCGCTACGGCGAACTCCAGGGCTTCCTGGGGCGGCATGCCAGTCTGCATGCCGTAGATCAGGCCGCCGGCGAAGCTGTCTCCACTGCCCACCCGGTCCACGATGTGGGTAATGTCGTAGTGCCGGCTCAGCACGAATTCGTTGCGGTTGTTAAGACACGCCGACCAGCCGTTGCTGGAGGCGCTGTGAGATTCTCGCAGGGTAATGGCGATGGCATTCAGATTGGGATAGACATTGAGTACGTTGTCGGTCAGCGCCTCGTACTGCGCGCGGTCCAGTTTGCCCGAATGGACGTCCACCTTCGCATGGATGCCGAGTGACTTCTGCACGTCCTCTTCGTTGGCGATGGCGATGTCCACGAGCTTCATCAGGTCGCTCATCACCTCCACGGCGGACTTGCCCCACTTCCAGAGGTTTTTACGATAGTTGAGATCGCAGGAAACGGTGAGGCCCTTGCCGCGCGCCGCCTGAACGGCTTGGAGCGAGAGAGCCGCGGCCGATCCGCTGATGGCCGGCGTGATGCCGGTAATATGGAACCAGCCGGCGCCGGTGAATGCCTTGTTCCAATCCACGTCGCCCGGTCCAGCCAGCGCGATGGAGCTGTAGTCGCGGTCGTAGACCACGCGTGATGCCCGCTGGTTGGCGCCGGTTTCAAGGAAATATTGTCCCATGCGCCCCTTGCCGCGTACGATCATGGAGGTGTCGACGCCTAAGCGCCGCAGGTCGCCGATGGCCGCGTCGGCCAACGGATTTTTGGCGGGCAGTACGGTAACGTACGATACCGGCATGCCGAAATTCGCCAGCGAGACGGCCACATTGGCCTCCCCGCCGCCGAAAGTCGCCTCGAACATGGGACTCTGTAGGAACCGCTCGCAGCCCGGCGGCGCGAGACGGAGCATGATTTCACCGAAGGTGACAGTGGTGCGTGGCATGTTACTTGCCCTCCGTTTGGAGAAGGTGGAAGGGGAAGCCTCCAACCTCGAGGTCGAGGTAGATGGCTTTGATTTTCCCGGTCGGCGGATTGGCCGTTCCTGGCAGTGCGTGGATTCCGTTGCGTTCCAAGTAAGCCAGTGCGCGAGGGATGCTGGACGTGCCGACGGCAATATGTCCGTGCTGGCCGCGTCCGGGAGTCTTGAGGAACTCCAAAACGGTACCCGCGAAAATGGAACTGTTGCCGTTTTTGACCGGCAGGCCGAAAAGCGTACCAACCTTGGTTGCGTCAGCAAGCGCCGTGTCGGCGTCGGGGCCGTTGATACCGAGGTGAATGTTGACCGTGAAATCTAAGGCGAGCATGACCGCTTCCGCGGCCAGCCGAGTGATTTCGGCGTAATTGCCGGCGGATACCATTTTTTCAGGAATGATCCAGGTGCCGCCTGCGGCCGCGACATTGGGCAACCTCAAGTAGTTTTTGAGGGTTTCCGCCGACACGCCGCCCGTGGGAACGAGCAACAGTTCGGGGTAGGGTGCGGTGACTGCTTTGATGTATTCCGGGCCGCCGAGCTGGCCGGCCGGAAAGAGTTTGACCAAGTCCAGCCCATGATCCAGCGCCAACTCGAAGTCCGAGGGAGCCGACGTACCAGGGATGATGGGCAGTCTTTGATCGAGGCAGTATTGGACCACGCCTATGTTGAAGCCTGGCGTGATAACAACCTGGGCTCCGGCGGCGACGGCCATGTCTACCTGGGTGGTGTTCTTGACGGTGCCGGCGATCACCAGGATGTTTGGGTATTCGGTGGCGATCAGATTGATGGCGTCGCAGGCCTTTTCGGTTCGAAGCAGAACTTCCACGAGCGGAAGCCCTGCTTCTTGCAGTGCCTTGCACAGCGGCAAGGCGTCCTCGGGGTTTGTAATTTTGGCGCAAGGGATTACGCCAAACTCGCATGCTCTCCGTAGGGTTTCGTGCATGAGATATTCTCCTACTGTATGCCTTCAAAACTGTCTTTGAGTGCACTGTTGTTTAAGAGCCAACGGTTTGGCAGTTTGGACAATCAAACTGCGGCCGTGTAGAGTCTTCCAAAAAAACCGGGAAGTGAATTGGCCCTTGATATAAAAAAGGCCAATTTACCTCCCGATGTTTGGATTTGATATTGTAGCAAGCCGCCGGGTTTTGGTCAAACAAAAAACCGCCTTGTTAAGCGGATAAATTATAACTTATTGATGCCCGCCTCCGTCAGACTACGGCGCGCAACCTTCGTGACTTATGATGAAGGTTAACTAAATTTTATAAAATCGATGATTGTGGCGTAAGCCAGCCGTAGCCTTTGGCGAAGGCTGGTGCCGCGGGAGGGACTTGAACCCTCACGGGATTTCTCCCATACGTACCTGAAACGTACGTGTATGCCAATTCCACCACCGCGGCATAAAAGCATTTTAGCATTTTATCATCAGGGTAATCAAATATCAGAATTTTACGCGGAGCTTCTCCCCTGTATATAGCACACATCAAGAATGAGGGGAGATGTCGCCGAAAGTCATAGGCAATAAATAGCTTTTGGCGACAGAGAGGTTGTTCCTATATACTGCACCCTCTCTGTCGCCGGAGGCGACATCTCCCCTAGACCCTCATCCGCCCTGCGGGCACCTTCCCCCAGAGGGGGAAGGAAATAATGTGCTTCGCTCTTTTGGGGGAGAAGGGGGCAGGGGACACCTATTTCCAAATTCGCTTTTCCGCAATATACCAATCAGAAATTGAATTAAACCTTTGGCTCGGGTCGTAAAGCGCTTTTAAAGCGACATTTTTTATACTACTGTCCAGGGCGTAAATAAATTCCGTCTGGTCCAAAAATATTACCGGATACTTGGACATAATCAAAGCGTTGAATTGCCGGTAGTCCTGCTGGCGCGCGGACTGGTCTGTGGTGGTGCGCGTGTTAATAATCAGGCTGTCAACCGTGGCGTCGGCAAGACCGGTTAAGTTAAAGCCCGGATCCTTAATTTGGCTGGAATGCCAAAAGGGGAACGGGTCGGGATCGGCGCCGAATTTTTGCGGGAACAACAGGACGTCAAAAGTCCGCGGCTTAATAAGCGTGTCGCTTAACTGCTTGCTTGGCAAAACGTTTAAATTTACGGTAATGTTCAGCGCTTTCCATTGGTCGGCAAGTTCCTGGGCGGCTTTGGAGTTAACCAGGGAGTCGTTGGTGGAAATGGTAAACTGCAGAGCCTGATTTTGTTTGGTTCTAATTCCGGTGGTGGGGTTGATTTTCCAGCCGTCATTGTCCAGCAGTGTCCGTGCCCGGCCTAAATCCACGGTTGATGTGGCAGACGGCTGTCCCTGCCCCAGCCAGGGCGACACCGGCAAAACCGCTCTGCCGCCAAACACATCAGTAATAATTTTTTGCTTGTCCGCGGCTAACGATAGCGCCTCCCGCACAGCAATGCCGCTTAAAATTTTATTATTCAGGTTAAAAAACACCATTTGATACTGGGGCAGAGGCACAGCCAGAACCTGGACTCCGGGCTGGTTTTGATCCACATATAAACTACTGCCCAGCGGCACGTAGCCAAAGCCCATAATTTCCCGGCTGTGGAAGGCGTTTAAAATGTCGTCGCCGGAATCATAAAATTTAAACTTCAGTTCATCAATTTTTGGCCGGCCCGCGTAGTAGCCGGCGTTGGCCTGCATATCAATTTCCTCAATTTTTCCGCTCGGCAGTTTTTTGATTTGTTTAATGGCGTAAGGCCCACTGCCAACGGCTTCCAAATTAAACTTGGACAGTAAAAAATTTTGCGCGTCCACGTTTCCCCAAACGCTTTTGGGCAAAATCGGCAAAGTCAGGTTTTGAACAAACGGGCCGGAAATATCTTTGGTGGTAAACTTAACGCTGTAATCGGAAAGCTTGCTGACCGTGGTGGCTTGCCACAGCGGCCAGAGCGGACTTTTATAGTTTGGGTCCTGCAGGAGCTGGATGGTAAAAATTATATCGTCGGCCGTGAGCGTTTTGCCGTTTTGCCATTTTACGCCGTGCTTTAAGTTGATGGTATATTGCTTTTGGTCATCGGAAATTTGCGGCATACCGTCGGCCAGATCGGGAACGAGTTGGCCGCCGTCGCCGTATTTATAGAGTCCGGAAAAAACCAGATTGGTCAGCGAAACGTCGGGTTCCATATTAGCCAGCAGGGGGTTGATGTAAGTGGGCTGGCCAAGCAGGCCTTCGCTGTAACTGCCGCCAAAGTCCGGCGCCGGTATGGTGTGGGCGTGATAAATATTCCGTAAAGATATAAATAAACTCACCGCGGCCAGAGCCAGCAGGACGCCCAGCGCGATTTTTTCGTTTTTCCCCATTAATGAAAAAACTTTCCGCAGACGGGAAAGGCTTAGGTGTTTGAGTTCCTTAAGTCCCAAAAAAACTTGTTTGGTAAAGGAGGTTAAGTTGTTGGAGAAACCGTTCATAAATAAATCGAATCTGCCCCGACGCAACGTCGGGGTTGATTCGATTACTTGGCGAAGAAGAGGAAACTAATGTTAATTGCCATAAAAATAATACCTAAAACTATTGTGGCGTAAAACAGCCATTTTTCAAAGCCGCGGCGCGTTTGCACAATGTTGCCGCCGCCGCCAAACACGTTGGACAGTCCGGAAGACTTGTTTTGCAGGGATATCACAACAATCAGCAAAAGCATTACCAGGATGTTGAGGAAACGAAAAGCAATGGAATTCATAGGGTTTTGTTGGTTAGGGATTTAGGGGTCTTTGCGGATTTCATCAGTAATTTAATGCTTTTTAGATGAAACGCGTAAACCCTAAGTAAAAAATAATTTGCCCAATTATTATACAAGGAATGGGGGGTTGGTGTCAATGTTAGGGCGTGCATAACAGGTGGTAGGTTTTATGGTGTGGCAACCGGTGAAGTTGTAAGTAGTAAGGTGTAAGTTACCAATAACCTATGACTTGTTACCACACTGGCCGCCATGCCTTACAACTTAATACTTTCATAAGTTTTGTTTTATGGCCTCCGCCAGCTTTTTGCCCACAACTTTTGCCAACTCGTCGGCGCTTGTTTTTTTGATATCGCTGACAGTGCCGAATTTTTGTTTGAGGAGTTTTTTTGTTTTGGGGCCGATGCCGGGTATATCATCCAGTGCGGATTTTACGGCTTGCTTGCTTCTTAATTGGCGATGAAAGGTTATGCCAAAGCGGTGGGCTTCGTCGCGCAGGCGCTGGAGGAGCTGGAGTGCGGGTTGGTCGTGACCGAGGATAATCGGGGTTGGATTATTAGGAAGAAAAATTTCTTCGATTTTTTTGGCAAGTCCGATGATTTGAAATTTGAAATTTGAAATTTGAAATTTATTAAGCACTTCCATTGCGGCGGATAGCTGTCCTTTTCCGCCGTCTATGACAATTAAATCAGGAGTTGGCCATTGTGTCTGGTCTCCTCCTGGGACAGGAGGAGTACCCTGCGTAGCAGGGGGAGGTGGTAGATTTTTTGCCTTTGATATACCACCCCGTCCCGCTTCGCGGTCCACCCCTCCTATTCTAGGAGGGGAATACTGCAGGCGGGATAGACGCCGCGTTAACATTTCTCGCATCATCGCAAAATCGTCCGGCGTGTGTTTGCCCTGAATCTTGAATTTTCGGTATTGGCTTTTGGCCGGCAAACCGTTTTCAAACACGACCATACTTCCGACCGGATTTGTCCCTTGGGTATTGGAAATGTCGTAGCATTCAATCCGTTTGGGAATTTGCGTCAGGTTTAAAACGTCTTTAAGCTGGCTAAGCGCCGCGTTTATTTTATCAAGATGGCCTGCCTGGCCGGCCAGCCAGTTTTTTAAGTATTCTTCGGCGTTGGTTTGGCCAAGCTTAATTAGTTTGGCAATCCTGCCTCTTTGCGCGTGCTTTATTTTGGCGCTGACGTTCAAACGCGATTTGATTATTTTTTTTATTAATTCGGCATCAGCCGCCGGATATTGTAAAAAGATTTCCTTTCCCGCCTCACTGGCATCAAAATAGTATTGTTCCAGAAATTTTTGCATTACCGACCCTAATATCCGAATGTTATCCGAATGTGCAAAATTCGTGTCATTCGTATGCATTCGTATATTAGTGTCGCTATAAACAAAGTTCTCTTTATCAAACAGCTTTCCTTCGCGAACTTTAAACAGGTTTACGCAGGCGTATCCGTCGGAAGACCCCAAAGACACAATGTCCCAGTCTACCTTTTTGGGCATAATGACGTTCTGTCTTTCTTGCAACAGCTTAAGTGATTTTAACTGGTCGCGCAGGCGCGCCGCGGTTTCAAATTTTTTGGCTTTTGCCGCGGCTTTCATCTCCAGTTTGATTTCTTTGGTAATTTCCCCGGTTTCGCCTTTCAAAAATTTGACGATTTTTTCTATGTGGCGGTTGTATTCCTCCAAACTAATTTTCCCAACGCAAACTCCGGGGCATCGGTGCATATAGTAGTAAAAGCACGGTCGGCTCCCGACTTTTTTGTTGGAACAAAAAGGAAAAATTTTTCGTACCAGGTTTAAGGTGTTGCGGATTTTATACGCGGCGCTATATGGGCCAAAATAGCGCGACCCGAATATCCGAATGCCATCCGAATTATCCGAATCATGAAAAGTGCGTCCCTTTCGGGTCATTCGGGTATGATTCGTAAATTCGGGTCGGGTTTCTATTTTTCTCGCGTATCCAATCTGCGGAATTTCCGTGGAATAATCAATTTTAATAAACGCGTAATTTTTATCGTCGCGCAACATTATGTTGTAGCGCGGCAAATATTTTTTTATTAGCGTGTTTTCCAAAAACGCGCTTTCCAGTTCGTTGCCGACAACCGTGTAGGTTATGTCTGCCGCCTCGGCCATTAAAAAGGGAATTTGTGGGCGTTCGTCATTTTTGCCGAAATACTGCGCCACGCGCGACCGTAAATTTTTTGCTTTCCCAATATAAATTACCCCACCGTTTTTATCCAAAAACTGATAAACGCCGGGGGATTTGGGGAAGTTTGAGACGCGGGTTTTTAGTTGCGGATTTTGAGTTTTCATCAACCTAATTATATCCGCTGGCCAGTCGGATGTCTATTTATTATTACACCATAAAATCAAATTGGAAGATGGGACACTTGTTCCAGGGTTAATCGTAAATTGTTCTCCCATAGCCCCTTGCCATTGCTTGACAGAGGTGGTAAAATGACTACTAGTTTATCGCTACAAGAAGCTACAAAAGGGACACTACAGATAACTACGGAAGTTTCTGCGGTGCGGTTCTGTAGTTTTCTGTAGTGTAATTAATGTTTTCATTCTGTAGTTTCTGTAGTCTTATGTTTGATAAAATCTCCGTTAGGGGAGCCAGACAGCACAATTTAAAAAATTTGGACGTGGATTTGCCAAGGAACAAGCTGGTGGTTTTAACCGGCCTTTCCGGTAGCGGCAAGTCGTCTTTGGCGTTTGATACTATTTACGCCGAAGGCCAGCGCAGATATGTAGAGTCGCTTTCCGCTTATGCCAGGCAATTCATCGGCCTTATGGACAAGCCGGACGTGGACAAAATAGAAGGTTTGTCCCCGGCCATATCCATAGACCAAAAATCAGCAAGTCACAACCCGCGGTCAACCGTGGGTACGGTTACGGAAATTTACGATTATATGCGTTTGCTTTGGGCGCGCATCGGCCAGCCGTACTGCCCGGTTTGCGGAAAAAAAATTCAGGGGCAAACCATCGCGGCAATGGTGGAGCAATTGTTAAGCTTAAAAACCGGCACAAAAATTATTTTGCTGGCGCCGTTTATTAAAGATCAAAAAGGCGAACACCGCGTGATTTTTGAACAAATTAAAAAAGCGGGTTTTGCCCGCGTGCGCGTGGACGGCACGGTTATGGATTTAAATGAGGCCGAACGCCTGAACTTGGACAAGCAAAAAAAGCATAGTATAGATGTAGTGGTTGACCGCTTAACCATCAATCAGGAAGACAAAGGAAGGTTATCGGAAAGTCTGGAAAAAGCTTTAAACCTCGGCGACGGCATTGCCAAAGCGGTAAAATTTGACGACCAAAAAAACCCTCACCCCGGCCCTCTCCCAAAGGGAGAGGGGGGCTCCGCGGAAATTATCCTCTCGCAAAAATTCGCCTGCCCGGACGGACATATGCAACTCTCCGAACTTGACCCGAGGGATTTTTCTTTTAACAGCCCGCACGGCGCCTGCCCGGAATGCAAGGGTCTTGGCAACAAACTTACCGTGGAGCCGGATTTGGTTATGCCGAACCGCCGTTTAACTTTAGCCGAAGGCGCCATCCGCCCGTGGAGCAAAACCACGTCGCGCCTGTCCTGGTATTCCCGCATTTTGCAGGCCGTGGCAAAAGAATACGGCTTTTCCGTTAACACTCCCATTAAAGATCTTCCGCAAAAATTTGTGGATATAATTTTATACGGCACCGGCGGGCAAAAAGTCCACGTTTCCGGAGAATTCCGCGGCGGGGACGGAACCATAGAAATGGACACGGCTTTTGAAGGAGTGATTCCAAATTTGGAACGGCGCTACGGCGAAACCGATTCCGAATATATGCGGAGCGAAATAGAAAATTATATGCGCGTGCGCAAGTGTCCGTCCTGCCAGGGTAAGCGCCTTAGGCCGGAAGTTTTGGCCGTGCTGGTTGGGGGAGTGGGGATTGTGGAAGCTTCGGCAATGAATATTCAGGCGGCGTTTGATTTTTTTAAAGATTTAAACAAAACCCTGAATCAAAAAGACCTGGCCATTGCCAAACAGGTGCTAAAAGAAGTCGGCTCCCGTTTGTCTTTTTTGTTGAATGTCGGACTGTCTTATCTTTCTTTGGATCGTTCCGCCGACACATTAAGCGGCGGGGAAGCCCAGCGCATTCGTCTGGCCACGCAAATCGGCAGTGGTCTAACCGGCGTCCTCTATATATTAGACGAGCCTTCCATTGGCCTGCACCAGCGCGACAACAGCCGTCTACTCCAAACGTTAAAAGATTTGCGCGATTTGGGTAACACGGTAATAGTAGTGGAGCACGACGAGGAGACCATTCGCGAGGCCGACTGGGTGGTGGATATTGGCCCGGGCGCTGGCAAGCACGGCGGGGAATTGGTGGCCGAAGGCACTCCTGCCCAGGTGCAAAAAAATCCTAAAAGCCTTACCGGCCAGTATTTGGCCGGCAAAGAGTTTATAGAAGTTCCAAAACGCAGACGCCCGGGCAATGGCAGAAAAATCAGCATTATCGGCGCCGCGGAATTTAATTTAAAGGAAATTAACGTTGACATCCCTCTGGGCAAATTTGTTTGCGTTACCGGCGTTTCGGGTAGCGGTAAATCAACTTTATTCCACGATATTTTGGCGCGTGCTTTAAGCAAGTATTTTTACAACAGCAAGGAAGAACCGGGCAAGCATAAAAAAATTCTGGGTGTGGAGCATATAGATAAAATCATCAACATAGACCAAAGCCCGATTGGCCGGACGCCGCGCAGTAACCCTGCCACTTACACCGGATTGTTTACTCCCATTCGCGATATTTTTGCCGACACCAAAGAAGCCCGTATGCGCGGCTACAAAGCCGGCCGTTTTAGTTTTAATGTTAAAGGCGGCCGGTGCGAAAAGTGCGCGGGCGACGGCGTTATTATGGTGGAGATGAATTTTTTGCCGGACGTGTATATTACCTGCGAGGAATGCGGCGGCAAACGCTACAACCAGCAGGCGCTGGAAATCCACTACAAAGACAAAACCATTGCCGATGTTTTGGAAATGACCGTGGACGAAGCCAAAATCTTTTTTGCCGCTATTCCAATGATTCATAAAAAATTGGAAACTTTAAGCCAGGTCGGTTTGGGCTATATGCGCCTGGGGCAAAACGCCATTACTGTGTCCGGCGGGGAAGCCCAGCGCATTAAACTGGCCACCGAACTTTCGCGCGCGTCCACGGGCCGGACTTTGTATTTGCTGGACGAGCCCACCACCGGTTTGCATTTTGCGGATGTTAAGCGTTTAATCAATGTGCTAAATAAACTGGTGGACAAGGGCAACACCGTGGTGGTTATTGAACATAATCTTGATATGATAAAAACCGCGGACTGGCTAATTGACCTCGGCCCCGAAGGCGGGGACAAAGGCGGTCAAGTGGTAGCCTTTGGCACGCCCGAAGATCTGGTAAAAGTAAAAGCTAGTTACACCGGGCAGTATTTAAAAAAAGTTTTATAATCAAATAAATTTCCCCGGAGTTTGCTTAGGGGTACCCCCTGCAGTTTCCCCTCCCTTGAGGGGAGGGGCCGGGGGAGAGGGTGATGCAGTGTTTGTTTATTCCCCTCCTTGCAGAGGAGGGGCTGGGGGGAGGTTATTTTAGGGTGATAAAGACAGCCAAATCAAAATGGACGGTCTTTTTAAGTTCCTATAGCCCCTTGCCTTTTTATAGATTTATGATATAATCGTAAGTCAACCAAAATTTCACTCCCTGACGATTGTTTATAAGTAATATAGACAGTGGTGAGGGAAAGATAGTACATTCCCAATCTTGTAAGAGGGTAAATAAAATGAAAACGATGCCCGTGATGCTCGCTGTGTTTTTTGCTATGTTGTTTTGCGCCGGTCTTGCGATCGGCCAGACTGTCAACCCGGAAACCGATGTGATCGAACAACAGCCTCCCTGGTGCCATACGCGGTGCATAAATATGCCCGTGAAGGTGCAAGGCGAAGGAGCAATGCAGGTTGTTGAGGACGCGTCCAGACGGAATGCTGTCGTAATCGACAACCTTAACTTCACGAAGATGCGGAGCCTGCAAGGCGACGAATTTTCGGTGGACACTGTAATCCACGTTGGCGATGTTTGGTTCATGACCGTGGAGGATGCTTTTTCTCCACCCGATTGGCCAAAGGTGAAAGAGATTTTGCAGTCGGAATATAAACGCAGGAGTGACTCAGTCGCTTCTGTAAACACCAAGTCCAATCTCGCGCCCATCAACGGTCTTAACAATTCCGCGCCAACCACAATGTATGGCACCGCCGTTCAGGCCCCGCCGGCAAGTAACCCCGTCCCCGCCGAATTCGGCTCCGTCCCCCAAGGCGCGGCCAAACAGCAGAACAATGGAACAGACACCTCCGAGGTAAAAAAGACTGACGGAAAGTTTGTAATTTACTGCGGCGACAAGCGCTTCGCCCCGGTTTGCAAGGAGTATCTTAAAATCGCATATGGCTTGGATTCGGGTCAAGCTGACCGCCCAAGTGTGCAAGGTAACACCGCACTCATTCGCAATGTAATACTCATATCGGCACTCTCCGTATTTACCAACTTACTAATTACCTTTCATAAGGCCATAAAAGCCATCATATATAAGTTCTGTGCTTCCTGGCGCGCCCGTCGGACCGCCAAAGCATCTGCGTTTCTCACGCTTTTGGATTCGGCTAATGCGCCTCCTGCTCAGCCGAATCTAAGGGTAATGCCTACGCCGCCGGCACAATCGCCAGGGGATAGTGGTGTTAATGTTCCGCAACCAGTGAGGATTCCCAAGCCACGCAAGCCCTACATCCCGCTGTGTGGAATGAAATTGGAGAAGGTGAACTACACACTTTCCCCGCCGGAAATAGTCACTCCAACCCAAACAGATACCGCCCCCGAGCCGTTTGAATGGTGGAAACTCGAGGTGGCACTTAGGAGAAGGTTAAGCCAGCTTTGTGGTGGATTTTTGTTGGAGAAGGAGCAGACTTTTGAACCCAGTGGCCAAGGCGACGAGGCGTATTTGGTGTCTTGCCCGAATCAGTATCAAAACGAATTCCCTGGTTGTATTAGGGATGCGTTGAGAGGCTTGGGTCAGAAACTCGCTTATGCCATGGTAACATACGGGACATTAGGGGCCGAGAGACATTTAGTGTATAGGGTCGGCCGCCCGGGTATTGGTCAAGAACTTCCAAAATCCGAAGTTCCAGAAGTATCAGTAGTAACCGCAACGCAGGTGCCGGTGGTAACACCGGCCGCCGCTGTCTTGTAAGAGACAGGGTGTAACACCTCACGTGCATCGTTTTCAACACTCTCAAGCCCCCGAACTGTAATTTTGTTCGGGGTGCTTTTTTTATTGTAAAAATTATTGGGGGGCATTTTTAGTTATTTTTTTATTTGGCTTGTTTAAAACCAAAAGGCCTTGACTTTATATAGAAAATAATGTAAAGTATACATACTTTCGGTGAAATACGAGGGTTTGTATACCTCGGTTTTGCTGGATAATTTCGCTAGCGAGAATTGGAGGATTCGATGCAGAACGCATGCAGGACACTGATCCTGCTTCTCGCGGTCGCCTGTTTGGCGTCCGCAAACACTGTCGTCGCCGTCGGCGACAGCAACGATCCGGTAACAGCGCTGTCGGGTAGCATGCTGGGGCCACTCTTTACCAGCACGCATACCTATGTTGTCGGGTCAGCCACTGTTAATGGGCGACAGGGGGTTTACACCTCCGGAGGGGAGTATGCATTTCTGTTCGGGTTGACCGACCCTGTCGGTTCCGGCGGAAGCTTTGACTCCTTCTCGGTTTCGGTCGACTCGTCGTATATCATCACGGCGTTTTTTGACTCCTCGGCGCTGGCAGGTTTTACCACTGCCACCACAACCCCGACTGGCGTCAGCAGGACTGGTGCTGATCTAACTTTCAGCTTCGCACCTGTAACTGCTGGGAACTCGGTTTTGGTTGGCTTCACCGCCAACTCGATCGGGTTTTCAAACAACAGTGGGATTGAAACCGTGTTAAGCGGACTGAACAACGATTCCGCTTTTGCGCCCCAGCCCACTGGGGGAACCGTACCCGAACCGACCACGTTTGCCCTGATTTTAGGGGCTGTGGGGCTGGCCGGGCTGATCCGGCGCCGCAATCACAAACAGCCGGCGTAGACCGGCAACAGGCAACAGGCAACAAGCGTTAACTTCGGGGGGTCGTCGCGTTCCAACGCGCGACGATTCCCCCAGTATTTCACAAGTTTTTAATTTTTTGGTTTTTGTGTTAAAATAAGCTTATGTTTAATAAAATAAGGGTAATTATATGTCTAATAATTCGGGGTTTAAAATAAAAAAAGTACGGAGTTTAAAGTATTTAAACAGCTTGCAGGCAAGCGGCCGACAGGCTTTGTTGTTGCAGTTGGCTCATCAGCAACTTTTAATAAATCTTAAGCGTTCCACCGCCAAACTGGCTTTTAGCGTTGCGGCGTATATGAGCCTGGCGGCCTTATTGTTTTCTCCTTATGGGTATTTTGTAACCCGAGCTTTCGCGGAGGTTGTTCCTGGTCCGGGTCCGACTCTGACAATTATCAATCACGTAATAAATGACAACGGCGGCACAAACGTTTCTGCGGATTTTACCGCCACAGTTACAGGGACAAATGTTTCCAATCCTACTTTTGCCACAGCGGAAGCCCCGGGGACGACTGTTAATTTAGACCCCGGCTCCTATAGCGTCATAGTCACCGGCCCTTCGGGCTACGGCTCCTCGTATGACACGGGATGCAATGGCAGTATCACCAGCGGACAAAATTTAACCTGTAATATTACCACCGACGACCAAGCCGCGGGAATCAGAGTAATTACAAATGTAAATAACAGCAATGGCGGAACCAAAACCGCCGCGGATTTTTTGTTTAATGTTACCGGCAGTAACCCCGCCCCGTCTTTTGCCTCGGGTTCAGCGGCGGGGGTAATGGTGGCAATCGGTTCCGGCTCATACAATGTAACCCAGGCGGCGGCGTCCGGTTATATGGCGGGTTATTCTTCCGACTGTTCCGGCAGTATTGCTTTAGGGCAGACAAAAATTTGCACCATTACGGACACCGACCTTGCTTCGGCAAGCACCGGCAGTTTGACCGTAATCAATAATGTCATAAACAGCTATGGCGGTTTGGCCACCTCAACCGATTTTACGGCTACTGTCAGCGGCACCACTTCCACTCCAGCCTCTTTTTTTACCACAGCTACAGGCACAACGGCAATTTTGGATCCGGGTTCATACAGCGTAGATGTCACCGGCCCTTCGGGTTATAACTCTTCCTATGGCGCGGGATGTTTTGGTTTAATTGCCGCCGGGGACAGTAAGACTTGCACTATTACTTCCACCGATCAGGCCGCGGGGTTAAAAGTTATTGTAAATGTAAATAATTATTACGATGGGACAAGCACTCCGGCGGATTTTACAGTGTCTGCCAGCGGCACCAATGTTTCTTTGGCAAGCTTCCCCGGCAGCGCGGCCGGCACACTGCTGACTTTAAACAGCGGTGATTTTTCGGTTGATATTGCCAATACCTCCGGATACATTAAGGCGCTTTCCGCAGGTTGTAGCGGCACGTTTCTGTCCGGGCAGGTAAAATTTTGCACCATTACGCTTGATGATGATTCCCTGATAATTTCCGGAGAGGCATTGGCGAACGCAACGGCAAATTCAATAACTGTAAACTGGACAACAAGCCATCCGGCTACCAGCCGCGTTGTTTACGATACAATTCCTCATCCGGTTTTGGGGGCGGCTCCAAATTATGGTTACGGTTTTTCTACTGTTGAGGATGCTGCTTTGGTTATCACGCATTCCGTAACAATTATCGGGCTGACACCAGGAACGACTTATTATTTCCGGCCGGTATCCCACGGCTCGCCCGAAGTGGTAGGCACGGAAGTTGATACCAGTACTTCCAGCAATGGAGGCGGCGGTGGTTCTTCCGGCGGCGGCAGTAGTAGTGGAGGAGGTTTGTCTTATACCCCCACAGCTACTCCCACAGTCGGCGGACTTTCCTTTCCGGTTGGCCAGGTAGCGGGAGCGTTTACCAATACCCCGTCCGGACAAGTTTTGGGAGCCAGCACTACTTTGCCCAGAACCGGCGCATCGCCAGCATTTTTGTTCTTAATTTTGGCCGGAGTCGCAGCTTTGTTGAACAGGAAGCTCAAACTGATTTAAGTTTTTTTAAGAGGCGCCTTTGCGTAATCGCAAGGGCGCCTTTTTATTTTTAATGGTATAATTTGTTTATGCCTACTTGGAAAAAATGGTTAATTATGTTTGGGGTTTTGGCGGCCGTATTTTTAATTTTAAATTTTGGTTATTTTTGGGCTAACATTAAATTTTTGTTGCATCATCCATCTCCGAGTCCGGCAGTCGTTGCCGTGGATGTTAAAATAACTCCCAATACTTTAATTATAGACAGCCTGGGAATACAGGCGCCAATACAATATGCGGCCGAGGCGAACGAAACCGCTTACCAGGCCGCGCTTATTAACGGCGTGGTTCATTATCCGGGTACGGCCAATCCGGGCGAGCTTGGCAACTGCTACATTTTTGGCCACAGTTCCGATTTTATCTGGAGCAAAGGGCATTACAAAAACATCTTTGCCATTTTGCCGCAAATAAAAATTGGTGCTGATGTTGTTGTTAGCGGCCGGCAGGGGAATGAGTTTATTTACATTGTCACGGATAGCCATGAAGTTTCGGCCAATGATGTTTCGGTTTTAAGCCAGCAAAATTATCAAAAAAAACTTTTAACCCTGCAGACATCCTATCCAATTGGTACTGCTTTGGCGAGGTGGGTGGTGATTGGGGAGATGAAGTAATTCCTACTTATGTTGATAACCCAATTTTAAAAATAAATCAATCAATGAGAAAAACTAAAAAATAGCCTTTGTTTATTGATTATTTTTATATTTAGTCCTCAAATTCAGGAATTTTTGACAAAGTTGTTGCAAATGTTATTATAAACTTAATATCTTAATTTATATTTATAGGGGGAAGCTCGTGAAGCTCGCATTTTTGGCGGGCTTTTTTGTTTTATGGCAATTGTAATTAAGCAAAAAATAGAAGCCGAGCTGTTAAAAACATCCGGGGTTTCTATTATATCTTTGGTAGATAATTTAATAGCTTACGCCCACGCCCTGCGCGCGTCGGATATTCATATGGATCCTGCCCAGGGTTATTTTCGCGTCCGCGTCCGCGTGGACGGTGACCTGCGGGATATTTTTAGCCTGCCCAAAAAAATCCATTCCGAAGTTATTTCCAGAATAAAAATTCTGTCCGGCCTGCGCACGGATGAGCATCAGGCCGCTCAGGACGGGCGGTTCCGCTTAAATTTTTCCGGACAGAATCCGCTGGACGTTCGCGTGTCCATCGCGCCGACCTATTACGGCGAAAACGCCGTTTTAAGACTGCTCGCGGAAAGGGCGGAAAATTTTACTTTGGAAAGTTTGGGTTTTTGCAAAGCCAACCGCGAAAAAATTTTAAAAGCCGTAAAAAAACCTTACGGTATGATTTTAACCACCGGCCCCACGGGCAGCGGCAAAACCACGACTTTGTATACAATTTTAAAAATGCTGAACACACCGGAAGTTTCCATTGTAACCATTGAAGACCCCATAGAATACGCGGTTGCGGGGATTGAACAAATTCAGGTTAACCCGCGCACCGGTTTGACATTCGCGCAGGGGCTTAGAAGTATTTTACGACAGGACCCCAATATAATTATGGTCGGGGAAATCCGCGACCATGAAACCGCGGGCATTGCCATAAATGTCGCGCTGACCGGGCACTTACTGCTGTCCACCCTGCACACCAATGATCCGGCCACCACTTTGCCGAGGCTTTTGGATATGAAAATAGAAAGCTACCTGGTGGCCTCAACGGTTAATTTAATTATTGGCCAGCGCCTGGTAAGAAAAATTTGTAAAAATTGCAGGACAGGCAAAGCAATCAGTCCGGCACAGAAGAAAAGTCTGGAGGCAGTTTCCGCGGGTTTGGTTTTGGACAAAGAAAAAATTTTGTATTTTGGCAAAGGCTGTGAAGATTGTAATTTTACAGGCTTTTCCGGCAGAGCCGCTTTGCACGAAATTTTGGAGATAAACGAACAAATTAAGGAAGCGGTTTTAAAAAAAGCGCCATCTGCCGAAATCAACGCCATTGCCAAACACAGCGGAATGGCTGGTATGGTGGAAGACGGTTTGGAAAAGGCGTTTGAGGGGGTAACAACTATTGAGGAAGTACTCAGAGTTAGCTATGAGTGATTGAGCGGTAATCGGTAGGAGGTTGTGGCGGCCAGTATAGTCGTAAGTAATAAGGTATTAGGCTACTTATAACCAACAACCTGTTATCAAACTGGCTTCCACAACCTAAAACTTAATACTTAATACCGAGAATCTATGTCAAAGTTTTCCCAAAAAGAACAAATTTTATTTGCCAAGCGGATGGGGTTTTTAATGAAGGCCGGAGTGCCAATTCTGGAAAGCCTGATTTTGCTGAAGAAGCAGATAAAGTCAAAAAGCGCCGATAAAATTTTTGAGCAGATTATTTTGGACGTCTCCGCCGGACAGTTTCTTTCCGGCTCTCTGGCCAAACTCCGCGGGACGTTCGGCGATTTTGCCGTGAGCATTATTAAAGTGGGGGAGCAAAGCGGAATTCTGGCCGAAAATTTAAATTATTTGTCTGAGGAGCTTAGAAAAAAACAGCAACTGCGGCGCAAAATTTTGGGCGCGCTGTTTTATCCGGTTTTTATCGTTATAGCTACCTTAATTTTAACTTTTGTTTTGATGATTTTTGTTTTTCCCAAAGTCCTGCCGATTTTTTCCAGCGTAAATTTGGATTTGCCCATAAGTACAAAGATTTTAATTTTTGTAAGCGGAGTTTTAATAAAATTCGGTTTTGTTCTGCTGTTGTTGGCAATTTGCGCCGCCATCGGGTTTATATTTTTAATTAAACAACCAAGATTCCGGATTTTTACAGAGGCGCTGATTTTAAAAATTCCTCTGGCCGGCAAAATTTCCCAAAATTATTATCTGTCAAATTTTTGCCGAACTTTAGGCCTGCTTTTAAAAGGAGATGCCAAATTGGATTCTGCCATAAGAATAACCGCCTCTGCCACGGAAAATCTGGTTTACCGGCGGGAACTGGAAAACGCGGCCGGTTTTGTGGACAAAGGCGGAAAAATCTCCGGATATTTGGAAAGCCGCCCCGGACTTTTCCCCGATATGCTAAGCCATATGGTGGCGATTGGCGAAACCGCGGGAAACTTAAGCGAAACTTTTTTGTATCTGGCCGGAATTTACGAAGGCGAAGTTGACGAACTTACCAAAAATTTGTCCGGCCTGATAGAGCCGGTGCTTATGGTTTTTATGGGATTGCTCGTGGGCTTTGTGGCCGTTTCCATCATTACTCCAATTTATGCGGTTACACAAAAATTACATTCATAATTTTGGATTTACGCTTGTGGAAGTTATTGTGGTCATTGGCATTTTGTCGGTTTTGGCGTCATTTGGCTGTTTGACAACAGTGGATTTTTACAGAAGCTACGCTTTTAACGCGGAGCGCGATACCATTGTCGCGATTTTACAAAAGGCCCGCAGTCAATCTCTGGCCAACTTAAATAATTCCGCCTATGGCGTGCATTTTGGCTCCGGACAATACGTAATTTTTCAGGGGTCGGTTTACAATAGCGGTTCCGCTTTTAACCAAAATATTCCGGCGGGATTTGGCATAACCGCAAGCGGCTTAACCGATATTGTGTTTGCCCAGCTTTCCGGAGACGCCGGTTCCGGCGGCAATTTAACGTTATCCGACGGAAAAAGACTGGCGGAGATTTATATTAACAGCGAAGGGTGTATTGATTGGTAAACTTTTATGCATAAAAACAAATGTTTAAACAACCGGGCGGGCGTTACTCTTATTGAAGTATTAATATATATAACTTTGTTTGTTTTGCTTATTGGGACACTCCTTGGGGTTGCTTACCAAACGCTGGCTTCCACTGGCCAGATAAGCAAAAATATTGCGTTTGCGCAGGAAGGAGATTTTATTTTAAGAAAAATTGGCTGGGCCTTGGACGGCGCTTCCGCGGTAACGCTGGGGCCAAAACCTTCAGATGTTTTGATGGCAAGATTTTCCGGGCCGAGCGCCGTTGCTTTTAGCCAGAATGGAAATTTTATTTATCTTAACAGCGGCGCCGGGGCAGTGGCGCTAAATAGCCAAAATGTTATAGCGTCAAATTTGGTTTTTATCAAAACCCAATCAGCTGGCGAACCTGCGGAAATCCGGGCAAGTTTTAATTTAGCAAATGGCTCCGGCCCGTCTGCCAGCCAGATATTTACGCTGATAAAATCTTTAAAGCAATAAAAAATGAATAATATTAGTCGTTGCGATGGAGGATATATCGCGCTGATTTCAGTGATAATTATTTCACTTTTGCTGATTACTGTCACCGCGGCGTTAAGCTGTTCCAACTATTTTAGCCGGTTAAATATTTTGGAAAATGAATTTAAAATCAGGAGCGGTAACTTGGCCGCCGCCTGCGTAAATTACGCCAGAGCCAGGCTTATACAAGACCCGTTAAATTACGCGGGCAATGAGCTGTCGGTTCCGGTTGGCGCCGATGTTTGTTCTGTTTTGGCGGTATCTCCAACCGGAGCAGTATGGCCAAAGACTGTTAAGACCAGGGGGATTTATCCCGGTAGGCAGGGCGAACAGAGCTATACAAACCTGACAGTAATTTTAAACAGCGATAACTCCTTAAATTCCTGGCAGGAAACCGCGAATTAGTATTAAAATTTTTCTTTATGATGCGTAATTATGCGTCAAATAGAAATTTTTAAATTCAAAGGTCGAAACAAAATATAATTAAGTAACTAAAAAGAAAGGAGATAAAATGAATGACTTAATATCCGTCAAAAGCGGGAAAAAGAATTTAATCAAAAAACAGGGATTTACCCTGATTGAAATTTTGGTGGTAATCGGCATTATTGCCGTGCTGGCGTTAATAGTTTTGGTGGCGGTTAATCCGGCCAGGCAATTTGCCTTGGCGCGTAACACGCAAAGAACTTCCAACGTGGAAGCAATCTTAAACGCGGTCGGGCAGAGGATGGTTGACAACAAAGGTATTTTTAACGGCACGACCGGATGCGCAGAGCCTATTCCAACAACTGCTTCGTCAACAATTACGGTGGGGATATCCCCAGTCCCTGCTTCTGATTTTGATTTGGGTTGTTTAGTGCCAACCTACATTAGCTCTGTTCCGTACGACCCGTCAATCGGTTCCGCGTCAAATACCGGTTACACAATTCTTGCCGACAACAACGGGCGGGTAACCGTTTGCGCTCCCGGCGGAGTTGAACCGGCCATAAGCGGAAGTGCGTCGATTTGCATCACCCGCTAATTACCGTAAGAAAACTTCTTAATTTTTGAGTTCAGCGGAAGTTTTAAACTTTTCATAAGTGTTGACAAATAGCGCGGCCGCGCTATTTGTCAACACTAGAAATAAAAAAATTTATGAGATCTATTTTATCAAAATATCCTCAGACATTTTTGCTGTCCGCTTTTGTTAAGGGTCTAAAGTCAGCATTTTTGTCCAAGGATGAATGGGGTTATTCAACAAACCCCAAAACCTATAAGCGCTATCGGCAAACAGCGTACTATTTGCGCCGGAAGGGTATTGTTACTATCCAAAATACTCCTTCCGGAAAAAAGTTTTTGGAACTCACAAAAAAAGGCGAACTTGAATTGTTACTTGCCAAAACTTGGCAAAATAAAATCACCGATTGGGATGGAAAGTGGAGGATAATATTTTTTGATATTCCCGAGAACGCCAATTATAAACGTGACAAATTCCGCAAGGTTTTGCTTACGAAAGGTTTTGTTAAACTTCAGGCCAGTGTTTACATCAGTCCTTATCCGTTGAATCGCGCGGCTATACTTTACCTTAACACCAGTGGCTTAATTGAGTTTATAAGAATTGGCCGTTTGGAAGAGCTGGATAATGACAGCAGATTGAGAAAAAAATTTAAACTGGTAAAAAATATCTAATTTTTTGTTGACAAATAGCGCGGCCGCGCTATTTGTCAACAAGTGGATTTTAATAAATCAGAGTGAACAAAAATTTAAACGAAATATCAACTTGCATAAGTAAGATAAATTCAGAACAGGAGGGTTTTTTGACGTTGGAGATTGTTTTGAGTTTGGCTCTGGTGTCAGTATGCATATTTGGAATTTGCGCTCTGGCTTTTGGCAACCAGAATATGGCCGAAGACGGCCAAAACAGCGCCTACGCTTTACAGATGGCAAACAGCGGTATGGAACAGGCTCTGGCCGCGGGTTTTAATTTTACGCCGCCGCAGGACCAAGTTAGCGGAAATTTTACCGAACATTTGCAAACGGACTGGATGTCGGATTACGCGAAAAAAGTTACCAGTAGCGTGAGCTTTACTTCCTCGGGCAGACAACTTAAGACGGAGATAAATAGTTTGGTGACCGATTGGCAAAACAGTTTGGGCAGGGACACCTGCGCGTTGCAATTTTCCGGAAACTGGAAAAATCCGGTGTTGCGCGGCGCAATAGGCACCGGAGCAAATAATTTGGCGACCGATGTTGACGCCCAAAGCGGAAAAGTTTATGTGTCAGCCAACGGAACTTCGGCCGGTATGCCAGATTTTTTTGTAATTGATGCCGCAGACCCGGACCATCCTTTTGTGGTAAAAAGCATCAATACCGGGCCCGGTTTAAACGCCCTGCATATTGCCGGAGGATATGCCTTTGCGGCCAATTCCAGCATTAACGGCCAACTGCAAATTATCAAAATTTCCGACCCTAATAATCCGACTGTAATGGTTAACGTTAAATTTACGGACGCGGCGACCGGAGGAGTGGGGAGCAGTATTTTTTATTCCGGAGGGAAAGTTTATGTTGGCACGCCAAAAAATGACGGCCCGGAATTTTATGTGTATAATGTCCAAAACCCGCTGGCTCCGTATTTTTTGGGCGAGTTTGAGGTGGGTAGTGGAGTCAGTAAAATTTATGTTTACGGCAATTATGCTTATTTGGCCACCGGCGACGTAAACCGTTTGCGTATTTTAGACGTCAGCAATCCAGCAAGCATAAAGGAAGTTGGGGATTTTAGCGATGTCGGCGGCACGGCGCAAAGCGGTGAGTCTGTAGCCATGCTCGGCGGCCAGGCCGTGTTTGGCCGCGCCGGCGGATTGCCTGGCGCGCATATTCCGGAATTGTATTTATTGGATGTAGACGATCCGGCGGCGATTAAAAATTTAAACTCCGCGGATATAAATATGAGCATTAATGATATTTTTTTGCGCGATAATTTAGCGTTTTTGGCGACCAATAAAACCGGCGGAGAATTCCAGGTTTATAGTTATTCCAATAACCAGTTGTCCGCTCTTTCATCAGCCGCGCTCCCGGCCACCGCCGTTGCCCTTGACTGCGAAGGCGAGAATTTTTACGCGGCTTTATCCGGCGACCCCGGTTTGCAAATTATTTCACCCGGTCATTAATTTTTTGCTTGACAAAATGGGTGTATCTGGTATAATATAAATACATTCGGCATTAGCCACGGCCCTCGCTCGTAAGAGCGGGGGAATTTTATTTATATAGCTTCCAAAAAGCTATCTGCACTTGTTTAAAATCATCTGTCCCGATTTGACCAAGCTGGCTGGATAGACGACGATAATCAATTGTTCTTATTTGATGCAAACAAACCCACATATCTTTGTTCGTATAATTTATTTTTACATACCAAGTTCCTTCGTGGCCTTTGGTAGTGGTAGGCGCAATAAGAAAAAATCCATGAGCAAGTTTTTTTAAAATTAGCGCCGGCCTGGAAAATAAGCGACTTTTCCCGTTTATTTCCGACCCGACATTCTCTCCTAAACTTAGCCACCACAAATCCCGCTCGCGGACTAAAGGAGGCTGTGAGGAGATGTTATGTAGCTGTTGTTTAAGTTTTATCCATTCCAAAAAATTTTTAATCATATAGAAAATTAAAATGCGCCGGTGCCGTTGGGACTGCCCAGGCCGGTGGGGCCGTCGTATTTGGTTTTGCCGGTGCATAAATAAGTCGGCGAACAGTTGCCGTTACTGCCTCCAATAACATCGTGTAAATTAGACCGCGACCCCAGATTGTAGGGTAAGCCATTGGCCAGTTGGCTTTTTGGGATATTGCCTGATATTGCGTATACAGCCGCAATCAGCGGGGCAGACAAGGAAGTTCCTCCCACGGTAAACCAGCCTTTCTGGCCTTTGGGGCTGGTGGTTGTGTATATGGCCGCTCCCGTTGCGGGATCGGCCACCGCGGAAACGTCGGCCACGGTTCTGCCCAAACACCGCGCGTCCGTTTGCCACGCTGGTTTGGGTTCAAATTGCGAACATCCGGAACCTGCCCCGCTCCACGCGTTCTCATTTTTGTATTTTCCATCGGCGCCAATGTATAGAGACGTTCCACCCACGGCCGTAACATAAGGCGAGGCGGCCGGATATTGCACGCCGTAGCCGCTATCGCCGCTACTTACGGTAAAAGCAATTCCCGGATGGTTAAAATGGCTGTCAAAACTTTTTTCTTGGGCAAACTCCGGGCCGCCGTAGGAATTGGACACAGCCACCGCCCCGGCTTTTACCGCCGCATCCACGGAAGCCATTAGATTTTTGATATTCGGAGAATCCGCCTCTACCAATAATATAGAGCAGTTTTGACATACCGCGTGGATAGTTTCCACATCCAGCGCGATTTCCACGGCCCAGCCGCCGTTTGGTTTGGGAAGCGCTGATGTTCCGCGCTGGCTGATTTTTTGAAAACAGGGGACTGATGGTTTTGCAATCGCGTTGACGCAGTTTGGCAGTATCGGCAAGCCAAACTGTTTGTTGTAAACATCAAGATCGTTTTTTATAGTTGGGTCGTCGTAAGCGTCCACAATCGCCACAATCGGGTTACCGGAAGCACGACCGGAAAGGCTGTAGGCATTTTTTAAATCGTTCGGCGTAAACCCGGCAGGGGACTTGCTTACCAAAAAATTACCTTTGGCATCTGTCAACGCACGGGCGTTACAGCTGGCCAGCCCCTGTTTTTTTGCCACGGTACACACCCGGCCGTTTGTGATGGTTGAGGCTTTGCACACTGCTGGCAATAAAAAGAAAGCGATAATGGCTAACAGGACATATTTATTTTGCATATAATATTTTTACTTTGGCCTCCATTGGAAGCCGATAAGATTAATTTTTGGAGGGTTTTTAAGTTTTTTAACATCCTCAACAACAGCAAACAAAACTTGATCATGAAATTTTATAACTTTTTCGGCTTTTTGTAATCTATTGGAAATTTCTTTATGTTCAATTATCATTTTATGAAGCTGAATAAAAGCGCGGATAATGAAAATACTCATTTTTACCGCTCTCTTGCTTTTAAGGACCGCCGATAGCATGGCTACCCCGTGCTCGGTAAAAGCGTAAGGCAATGATCCTCCCAGACTTTGTGCAGAAGGTATCACATTTTGTGATACCAAAAATTTTGCTTCTGCTGGGGTTAATTGGAATAAAAAATCGGGAGGGAATCGTCTGATATTGCGTTTTACTTGTTGGCGGAGCGCAATTGCTCTAACCTGGTAAAGTTCGGCTAAATCGCGGTCTATCATTATTTCCTGTCCCCGGACTAGATAAATTCTTCGTTCAATCAGGCTTGGAGGAAATGGTAAATTTTCACCAACAGAATTTTTTGTTTTCACAAATTTTGTTAAAATAATAAAAAAATACCACATAACCTCTTATGGTTATCTGGTAACTCTTTGGGGGGGGTGGTTATATAGTATACAATCGTTCACTATAAGTCAAGGTAGCTGTTTTGTTAAGGTTTCTATTAGTTTTGATTATTTATCCACAATCAAAAATTTACGGATAATTATCACTTGACCCTACTTCGCTAAAGCTACGTAGGGCGAGAATTTGGTGGTAAAAGTTTGATAATTAAGCCTCGTCCTGCGACTTGTCCGCCAAAGCTTTATGCGACGGCGGAAGCTTTGAGCGAAGCAGGATTATCACTTGACACCCAAGAGTGATAATAATATAATCACTCTATGAACGAATCTGATAACATCAGCCCCAGGCAAGCCAAAATTCTTGCCGCCATAGTAAAAGAAAACTGCGAAACCGGCCAGCCTGTGGCCAGCGGGGATTTGGTTGAAAAATATAATTTTAATATTTCCAGTCCGACCATCCGCAACGAAATGCAAACGCTGGAAAAAAACGGCTATATTTCCCAGCCGCACACTTCGGCCGGCAGAGTGCCAACAGACAAAGGCTTCCGGTATTTTGTAAACCAGCTTATGGACCGCGTAAAGCTTACCGTAAAAGAGCAGGATAATTTAAAGCGCGAGCTGGTAAAACTTCAAATGGTGCATATAGAAATGAGCCGGCGTTTGGCTAAGCTACTTTCCGAACATTCCAATCAGGCCTCTTTTGCGATTTTTCCCGAGGAGGTTTCCACTATCGGTTTGTCTAATATATTGGATAATCCCGCCCTGCCCGCCGAAGACGCCAAAGAGATTGCGCAATTTTTTGACAACATAGACGATCACGCGGAAAAAATGATGGCTGACTATGGCGGTAAAAAGCCACAAACTTTTATTGGCAAAGAAATTCAGCTTTCCAAAAAATCGGACTACTCAATGATAGTTTCCGGTTTGCAGTTGCCGTCCGGAAAAAAAGGCGTAATCGGTTTAGTCGGCCCCAAGAGTATGAAGTATGAAAAGAATTTAACGCTGATGGAGTATATTAGCAAGTTGCTCGGTGGGGGAATGGGTGTGGTATTAATATTTATGATAATAAGATAATTATTCTCTGTCATTGCGAGGAGGTCGGGGCTTTATCCGGCCGACGTGGCAATCTATAAAAAGATTGCTTCGGCTACTACTGCAATGACAAATAAAGATATGGACGAAGATATTCAACAAGACGACCAAAATCAGAACGGTGATGTTTCTATTGACCAGCTCCAAAATGATCTGGACTTGGCAAATAATAACTGGAAGCGCGCCTTGGCAGACTTTGAAAACTATAAACGCCGTAAGGAAGGGGAAAATAAAGAATTGGTGGAATTTGCGCGCGAGGTTACGGTTGTAAAACTTTTACCGACTTTGGATAGCTTGGAACAGGCGCTAAAGCACGCCCCCTTGTTCCCTCTCCCTCTGGGAGAGGGTCAGGGTGAGGGTCCTGAGTTCGGTAAAAAATATCAGAACTGGATGAATGGGATAAACGGCATTGTCGTTCAACTGGACAAAGCCCTGGAAGAACTCGGCGTCCGTAAAATAGAATCATTGGGAAAAAAATTCAATCCCCACCTTCACGAAGCCGTGCGCGAAGTGGAATCGGAAGCTGATGATGGAACAGTAGTAGATGAATTACAAACCGGGTTTGAGCTGAACGGGAAAATTATAAGGCCATCGCAGGTTATTATCAGCAAAAAGAAAACCGGCGGCTAAAACAGCACCGCCGGCACTCTGCCCGGTCAGAGTAAAGAAAAGACGGGAGCGGTTAGTTGCTAAGGGCATTGAAAGCTCCGTGTGAGGCCAGCAAGACAAGCAGACCAAGGGCAATCAACCTCAGTATCCGGATTCTCAATTCCATGGTTCCTCCTATGTCGGTCGGCGGCAGATGCGCTTGCCGATCCACGCAATACATAGTATTAGCACCATGCCAACACTTGTGACGATTACATTCAGAACCCAAAACACGCCATTTTTAAAGCCGGTCCACATAGTCACCTCAATATAAAGTTTAAAGATTTTAAGATAATAAGGCAAGTGCAATTTTATGCCAAATGAAACTCAAAAATCCATCATAAATTTTGAAGACGCGCCGGTAAGACGGGTTTGGGATGAAAAAGATGAGAAGTGGTATTTTAGCGTCGTTGATATTGTTGCAATTTTAAGCGGAAGCCCAAGACCCAGAAAATATTGGAATGCTTTAAAAACTAAGCTTAAACAAGAGGGTAATGAGTTGTCCCATAAATTGGGACAACTGAAAATGCGGTCTGTCGATGGCAAGTTTTATTTAACCGAGGCGGCTGATACAGAAACTCTTTTGCGGATAATCCAAAGCATTCCTTCATCTAAAGCGGAGCCGTTTAAAATATGGCTGGCAAAAGTCGGTTATGAGAGAATTCAGGAAACGGTAAATCCTCAAATGGCTGTGGATCGCGCGCGCGGGCAATGGAAGTCTATGGGGAGAGACGGAAATTGGATACGCCAAAGAATGTTGGGCATAGAAATCCGCAACAAGCTAACGGATTATTGGAGTGAAAGCGGAATTAAACAAGGCCAGGAATACGCCAGTTTAACGGACATCATCCATCAGGAATGGAGCGGGCTGACAACCAGCCAGCATAAAAAGTTAAAGGATCTAAAACGGGAAAATTTAAGGGACAATATGACAGACGCGGAAATTATTTTTACTTCTCTTGCCGAATTGTCTACCACGCAAATTGCCCAAAGTGAACAAGCCAAAGGTTTTACCCCAAATGCCGTTGCCGCGCAAAAAGGCGGCCGCATATCCGGCAACGCCCGCCGCGCCCTGGAAAAGCAAACCGGCAAAAAAGTCGTCAGCGGACAGAATTTTTTACCTCGTAGGCAACAAGTTAAACAATTAAAATAAGTGTGTCATTCCGAGCGAGTGCAGCCGAGTCGAGGAATCGCTTTATCGGATTAAAGGGATCCCTCCACTCCCTCAGATGCATTCGGTCGGTCGGGATGACATAAAAAGTAGGAAGGGCAAAAATATGAAAAAAGAGTATTACGCTTATATTTTTTTCTTTTTGTTTTCAATGGCCTTATATCAAGATTTGCATCCAACTAACCATCAACAAGTAAGCGATCCACCTGATGGTAGAACTATATATAGAACTGGTAGTGTAATTGGCATCACGGGTAGTCTAACTTTAGTTCTCGCGGAAAACCCATACGTAGAAGAAGTAAGAATTAGTAATAAAATTACTTACGTAGTCCCTAACATTATAGAATTTGAATTTCAAAAAGATAATTTATCAAGCTCTTCCGATCAAGGAAAGAGTATGTAAGAAAGGAATAAAATCATATGTCAAAAATCATAGGAATAGACTTAGGGACATCAAATAGTGCGGCATCCGTAATGGAGGCGGGGAAGGCGGTTATTATTCCTTCTGCGGAGGGGGCGAGTTTGGGAGGGAAGGCTTTTCCAAGTTATGTGGCTTTTACTAAGGAAGGCCAGTTGTTGGTGGGGGAGCCGGCACGGAGGCAGGCGGTTACGAATCCGGAGGGGACTATTTTTGAGGCCAAGAGGAAGATGGGAACATCTTTTAAATATAATATTAATGGCAAGGAGTACACGCCGGAGCAAATTTCAGCTTTTATTTTGCAAAAAATAAAAAAGGACGCGGAAACTTTTTTGGGCGCGCCGGTGAGCAAGGCCGTGGTTACGGTGCCTGCTTATTTTGACGACGCGCAAAGGCAGGCCACCAAGAACGCGGGTGAAATTGCGGGGCTGGAAGTGGTGCGCGTAATCAACGAGCCAACAGCCGCCGCGTTTGCTTATGGCTTGGATAAAACTTCTGCAAAAGACCAAAAGATTTTAGTGTTTGATTTGGGCGGCGGAACTTTGGATGTTACGATTATGGATTTTAGCGAGGTTGATAACCAGGCAACATTTGAAGTTAAATCAACATCCGGCGACACAGCGCTTGGCGGCAAGGACATGGACAAGGTTTTAATTGATTATTTAGTTTCATCGTTCAAAACAGAAAGCGGTGTGGACATCTCAAGCGATAAAATGGCTATGAACCGCGTGCGCGAGGCCGCGGAAAAAGCCAAAATAGAACTTTCCACGACAATGGAAACCGACATCAATCTTCCTTTTATAACTGCGGATGCCAATGGGCCAAAACATTTTGCGCTTAAAGTTACGCGTGCAAAACTGGAAGAGCTCATCAAGCCGCTGATTGAAAGAATGCGCAAGCCGGTGGAGCAAGCGCTGAATGACGCCAAGTTGACGCCGCAAAATATAGACAAAATTATTTTAATCGGCGGACCTACAAGGATGCCCCTTGTAAAAAAGTTTGTGGAAGAATATGTGGGCAAACAGGTGGAAGGCGGCATAGACCCAATGGAAGCCGTGGCCAAAGGCGCGGCTATTCAGGCCGGCATTTTGGGCGGCGATGTGCAGAGCAAGGAAATTTTATTGCTTGATGTTACGCCTTTGACTTTGGGATTGGAAACTTTGGGTGGAGTGCGAACTCCTCTCATAGACCGCAACACAACCATCCCGACATCCAAGTCGCAAACTTTTTCAACTGCGGCTGACAATCAAACGAGCGTGGAAATTCACGTTCTGCAGGGCGAGCGCGAATTTGCCAAAGACAACAAAACTTTGGGCAACTTTATTTTGGACGGCATCCCGCCGGCTCCGCGCGGCATTCCTCAAGTTGAGGTGACTTTTGACATAGACGCCAACGGAATTTTAAGTGTCCACGCCAAAGACAAAGCCACGGGCAAGGAAAATAAAATTACCATCCAAGGTTCTTCCAATTTGAACAAGGACGAAATTGAAAGAATGAAAAAAGAAGCCGAAGCGCACGCCGAGGAAGATCGTAAACGAAAAGAAACTGTGGAAATGAGAAACCAGGCCGATACTTTAATTTCCGTCAGCGAAAAAACTCTCAAGGACGCGGGCGACAAAGCCAAGCCCGAGGACAAAACATCTGTTGAAGAAAAAATTAAGGCGCTTAAAGAAGTAAAAGACAAAGACGATGTAGACGCGCTTAAAAAAGCTATGGACGCTTTGAGCGAGGCTATACAGAAAGTTGGCGCGGCGATGTATGAATCCAGCAAATCAGCTGATCAGCCTGCCTCGCCAAATCAAGGCGGGCAATCAGCTAGTCAGCCGGGACCAATTCCGACCGGTGATGATAAAAAAAATGACGGACCGGTGGACGCGGAATATAAAGAAGTTCCGAAACAATAAATATTGTAAAAGAATAATATCATTTTTATCTTGTTGACAAATAGCGCGGCCGCGCTATTTGTCAACAATTGGTTTGTATGGCTTCTAACTACTACGACATTTTAGGGGTGCAAAAGTCCGCTTCGGCTGACGATATAAAAAAAGCATTTCGTCGAAAAGCTCACGAATATCATCCGGACAAGGGGAGCGGCAACGCGGATAAATTTAAGGAAGTCAACCAGGCTTACCAGGTGCTTTCGGACGCACAAAAACGCCAGCAATACGACCAGTATGGCCAAACGTTTTCCGCCGGAGGCGGACCCGCCTACGGCGGGGACGATGGCCGCAATCCATTTTCCGCCGGAGGCGGACCAGCCTCTGGCTGGGGCGGTGCCGGTTTCGACTTTTCCGCCGGAGGCGGATCCCCCTTTGGGGGAAACGGTATTGAGTTTGATCTTGGCGATATTTTTGGCGATATGTTCGGCGGGCGGCGCCAGCAAAGCGCCCGCACCCGCGGCATAGATTTGGAAATGGGCATAAAAATAACTTTTGAAGAAGCCGTGTTCGGCGTGGAAAAAACTTTGCGCCTGGAAAAGCAGGATACCTGCAAAACTTGCGGGGGCAACGGAGCCGAGCCGGGCAGTAAAGTGGTGACCTGTCCCAAGTGCCACGGCCAGGGGCAAATCCGCACGCAGAGGCGCACCATTTTTGGCACCGTGGCGTCGTCCGCGAACTGTGACCGTTGCCAGGGTATGGGAAAAATTCCGGAAGTGGCTTGCCCGACCTGCAAGGGCGATGGCGTGCTTCGACAGGAAAAAACCATTATGGTAAAAATTCCTGCCGGCATAGACAACGGCCAGAGAATTCGCGTGCAGGGCGAAGGCGAAGCCGGCTATCGCGGCAGTGGCGCCGGAGATTTATATTTAGTGGTTACTGTCCAGCCATCCAAAGAATTTGAACGCGATGGATTCACTTTGCTTAAAGAATTACCAGTCAGCTTTACCCAAGCCGCGCTCGGCACAAAAATTATTTTAAAAACCCTGGACGGCGACATAGAACTTAAAATTCCGTCCGGCACGCAGTCGGGAACCGTCTTAAAAGTCAAAAGTAAAGGCGTCCCGCACATTAACGATTCCGGCAGGCGCGGCGACCTCCTAATAACCGTCCGCGTCATCGTCCCATCCAAACTTTCCAAAAAAGAAAAAGAACTCTTAAAACAACTCGCGGCCGAAAGAGGGGAGAGCGTGGAAGTGGATCAGGGGCTTTGGGAGAATATAAAAGATTCATTCTAAGAAAGGACAGTCCTTACTGTTTTAAAAGGACTGTCCTTTAAACTAAAATGGGATATTCAAAATACAAACTATCCGCTCCCGGCACGTTTTATCATTTATATAATAGGGGCAATAATAAACAAAATATTTTTCGCGATGAAGCCGATCGCAAGTTTTATATTAAAAGACTGAAAGCGGCATTGGAGAAAAGTTCTTTTAACTTAATCTGTTATTGTTTGATGCCAAATCATGTTCATTTGGTTGTGCAGCAGGTGGGGGAGGTTACTCCGTCTAAATTCATTTCATCACTCCACACAAGTTATTCAATGGTATTTAATAAAAAGTACGAGCTTGTCGGGCATTTATTCCAGGATCGTTACAAACAAAAAATTATTGAAACTGACGAGTATATGAAGAGCTTAATTGCTTATATACATTTAAATCCTGTTGCGGCTGATTTGTGCAAATTGCCAAAAGAATATAAATGGAGCAGTTATTTGGAATATGCAGTTGGAGCGCCGGGTTTGTGTAGCCAAGAATTAATTATTGGTTATGGACTAAAAGGACTGTCCTTTGAACAGTTTGTTGAGCAGGCCAGGAATATTGACCCAAAAGACGCTTTCGATGATTAATATTAGCTAAACCCAAAAGGACAGTCCTTTGAATACAGTAAGGACTGTCCTTTTGGCCCCCATATCAAAATCAAAGGCGGCGGTGGCTTGTCCATCCGCCGCCTTTTTGCGTTATTTTTTATTCCCCCAGCACTTTCACGTATCCGTCGGTAGGGAATCCGTCGGCGACCCACTTCCGCATTATCCGTTCGGCGAACAGCAAGGAGAAGAAACACTGGCAGATTTGGTTTACGGTTCTTGCGCCGTTTTCTTCGTCCTTCTTCTGAGCCTGTTGAATCATCTTTGCCAATGTATAGAATCCGAAGTCGTCCAACATGAGAGGTGTCCCATTTAACTTGGGGTTGCGAAATAGGGGTTCAAATGCAACGAGAGCCAGACGAGAGTGCATTCTTTTGTATAACTCTTGTTCGTATTCGACGCTTTCCATTGTGAAATGCATCGTGACTCCGGGGAGGTAGATATCTCGATACCCGTAATCGTGGTTTTTCGACCCAATCAGAAAAGTGAAGTATATGCCTGTTGGTTCTCCTCCCAGCCGCGCATCTCCTTTGTCTTTTACATCGTCGTTTATAGCTGCTTGAATATTTGCCTCCTCGTAAGGGATTTCCATTTTAGCACCCGAAGGTCGCAGGCACTGTTCAGCCCACCATCCCGTCCGGAAGGCAGCACCATTTTTTTGCCAGGCACCACCCTCCTGACCCCAACCTTCTTTCGCTGCCTTAATTCCAAGTCTGAATCCTTTGCTTCTGTTAAGGAAGGACAGACCCACTTCCTTTCCATCCTTAGTTTTTAAAATAACGTCTTCCATGCTTTTCCTCCTTGATCATCATTGCTTGACAATGGTGACCAAATAGCATAAAGTATATTATATGAGTGGCCAAGAACACCATAGGGTGATAGGGGACACCAAAGCAAAAATAAGCTTTAATTAAGTGCAAAAGGACTACAACCTCTCTGCCTCGGATGCACTCGGCATCTCCCCTCACGAGGGGAGAGGGAAACACGAGAAACTTATGTATACAGAAATATTTGAAGAAATTGGGCTAAGTCCCAATGAGGCTAAAATTTATGAGACGCTGCTTAGCGCCGGGGAGATTGGCGTGGCGGAGATATCGCTTAAGGCTAATGTTCATCGGCGGAACGTTTACGACGCCCTTAATCGGTTAATAGAAAAGGGGTTAGTCTTTCGCATTTTCCAAAAAGGGGAGCATCAGTTCCGCGCCGTCACGCCAAACAAACTGGCAGAAGTTTTGCAGGAAAAAGAAAAAAAATTAACCGGCATTTTGCCGGAGTTAAATAAGCTATATCAAAGCACGCCTTTGGAAGAAGCGGCGTATATTTACAAAGGCCTGGAAGGCTACAAAAATTATATGCGCGATATGGCACGCGTGGCCGAGGACACTTATTTTTTGGGCGCCAAAGCTTTGTGGTTTACGCCCAGTATAGACAGGCAATATCTTGAGGACTTCCAGGCGGCGATGAAACGGAAAAATAAAAAATATTTTACACTTTACGATCATCGAGTTAAAGAAAGAATTCCCCAGGCCATAAAAGACGTGGGCGGGGAATATAAATTTTTGCCAAAAAAATATCCGACTCCCGGAGTTACGGATATGTTTGGCGACTATATTGTAACCTTTACCAGCGTGGACATAGGCAACGTGGGGGAAAACGTGACCATTTTTGTAATGAAGCATCCGCAATTGGCCGAAACCTACCGCACCTGGTTTAAATTAATTTGGGATTTTTGCCCGGCGGAAAAATAGTTTGTTATTCCGGAATTTTTGATTGTCATTGGAAATCATCAGCAATCAAAAATATCCGAAATCCAGTATTCGGGATATTCTCGGTTCTGGATCCCGGCTCTCGCCAGAGTTTTGCCGATAAGCTCGGCCGGGATGACACCGGATGATGTCAAAGGCGGGGTTATGCTATAATATATAAAGTGTATCTATTATTTGAAACCAAAATACTAAAATGTTAATAGCGTTAGATATAAACCAGGCCAATGCTTTAGTGCAAAATTTTAACTGGCACAGTCCCAGCTGGGATTTGTTTATTTTTTTGTTTTGGGCAGTGGCCAGCATTTTTTACGCTTTTTCCGCAGGCCGCGGAAGAATAATCAGCCTGCTGATGAGTTTGTATATTGCCAAGCTTTTGGTTTTGCAGGCGCCGTGGCTGGCGTCGGCCATTCACCAGCAACTGCCGGGCGCGCTATCCAGCCTTCAGCAGTTGGTAAGTTTTTTAATAATTTTTATAATTTTATTTGTTCTGCTTTCGCGCTACGCTTTCCGCACTTCGGCCGACGGCCGGCATTTTGGCTCCATAATTTTTACTTTGATATTTGCCGTTTTGCAAATCGGTTTGCTTATCAACACCATTTTAAGTTATATTTCGCCCGCGCCCGGCGCGTTTTCCCCGCTGGTCAGCTTAATATTTATTTCAGCCACGGCCAATTTTATTTGGCTAATTTTGCCCCTGCTGTATTTAATAATTTTGGGCCGCTCCATTGCGGATCCTACGGAAGTTTAGGCTACAGAAGCTACAGAAGACGCACTACAGAAAACTACAGAACAAATGAGTTCTGTAGTTTTTTTGTAGATTAAATGTAGATTCTGTAGTTTATTCCTTATTCCATCGAGCAAATATCCCGGTGGAAATCATCCGCCCCGCCCCGTTCTTTGTGTCGGGGTGGTTTTTTTGTTTTAAGCACAGTTCCCCGAATTCAATTTTTCCCGGGCGGGATTTTATGGCGTCTTCCAAAAGATTGTTAAGCGCCAGAGCCGAGGAATTTGTGGCGTAGCCGTTGATGATTAAAAACTTCGCGTCGGCCGATAACAATTCCACGCAGTCGTCAAGCAGTCCGGGCAAATCGTCGTTAAATTTCCAGGTCTTGCCGGTAGGGGAATGGCCAAAAGCCGGCGGATCCATAATTATGCCGTCGTATTTAACGCCTCTTTTAACCTCGCGTTTAACAAATTTAACCGCGTCGTCTAAAATCCATCGGACAGAGTCGGCCGGAAGATTGTTAAGTTTATGGTTTTCGTTGGCCCAGGTAATGGCCGGTTTGCTCGCGTCCACGTGCGTGACCTGGCATCCGGCCTTGGCCAGCACCATTGTGGCACCGCCGGTATAGGCAAAAAGATTTAATATCTTTAATCCCTCACTATTTATCCTTGACCCGGGCGCGTCCTCATTTGAAATTTGAAATTTGAAATTTGAAATTTTTTCTAACATCCATTCCCACTGTGCCGCCTGCTCAGCAAACAGCCCTGTGTGCTTAAAAGGGGACAGCTTGAGCAGGAATTTAACCGGTGCAGTTTCCTTCCCCTTGAGGGGGGAGGCTAGGTGGGGGTGATAAAAGTTTATAACCCATGGATCAGGGAGCGGTTTTTTAACTTCCCATCGTCCCTTATCACTGCCCGAAGGGGAATTAAAAACAGCCGATGCCTTTTCCCATTCCTCGTTGGGCAAACTTGGTTGCCAAATAATTTGCGGATCCGGCCGCTGTAAAATTACCCCAGTACCAGTCGCTTCCGCTCCGGTACGGGGCAAGCATCCGCCCCATCTTTCAAGCCTATACCCCAAACCGCTGTCCAAAAGTTCAAAATCCTTAAAATTGTCGCAGGTTTCTAAAAGCATAATTATAGTATAAAACAAAATCAGTTAAATAAAAATAGCCAAGACTTTGGCTATTTTGGTTTCAGCCCTGTACCAGTCGTCGCAAAGCGGCTCCGGTGCAGGGTATGTACCATTTGCTTCGGCTATATATTATGGCACGCCGCTTAATTTCGAGGTGGCGTGCCATGTACCTGAGCGAAGCGAATGGTACATGGTGGGATGGGTGGGGATCGAACCCACGACAAACGGCTTAAAAGGCCGCTGCTCTACCGACTGAGCTACCATCCCATGCTTCGTCAAGACTTCGCAGGGCAAGACTCAAATATTCACAGTAAGTGTATAGTTGTCTCGCCCTCCGTAGCTTTAGCGAAGGAGGGAGCTACCATCCCATATGGGAACAACAATTAACCCTTAACAATTGACAATTAACCCAATAGTGTTTAGGTTAATCGTTAATCGTAAATTGTTTCCGCCCAAGGCGGATCCGCCTCCGGCGGAAAATGTTTTTACAGTATCTCCGATATTTTACAACATTTCCCCAATTTTATCAAGCGCGCGGCGGTTTTTAATTTTGGCCCGGGACGGGTATAATATAGAGCATGGATAACCTGGATAATTTGAGGGACGCGGTTTTTGCCAAGCAAAAAAGTTTGGCGAAAATTTATTCTAAAAGCGGAAGGCTAAGCCTGTCGAATTACGCCGCTTCGTGGCCGGTTGGGAAGTCAAACGAACGAGCCGGAGTGTTTTTGAGCCGCTTGGAAGAATCGCTTAAGCGGTTTTATCCGTCCGGGCCGATTGAACCGGTTATGGCTCAGCTTAAGTCCGCGCCGCTTGTTTCCACCATTGACCATCACGGCATTTTAAACCACCCGTTTTTTTTAAACTCCAATTTAATTTACAGCCAAAGACCAAAGTTGGAATATTTGGTTTGTTTGTCCACGGCCAGCGTTTCGCTTAACAACTCCTCGTGGTCCGGCTGTTTGCTCATAACGGACCGCGGCGGCAGTTTGCGGCGCTTTTCATTTTTTCCCGACAGAATTAAAACCCAGGCGGTATTAGGCGCTAAAGCTTTGGGTTTAAAAGATGTGGAGCGGGTTAAATTGCAAATTACAGCCGCGGATTTTTTGCCGGCAAATAGCAAACAAAAAACTTTAGAAATTATTGAGGAGATTTTCCAATCGGAAAATTTTTACAAATTGGAAAGTTTTTCCCGGCAAGCCGCTTACGCCTCTGCCGCGCTTTGGGCAAAAGTTTTTCCGTTTGCGCCCAAACTTTTGTATTTGCCGCTTGAGGAAATTGTGTCGTCTGTAATTGCTTCCGAAATTGCCCCTGACAAACAACATATTTTACATAAACTTTTTTTTACTACAGACGGATGGAATATTATAGAGCGGTATTTTTTAGGAAGTTTAGGAGCCTTTGGCTCCGGCCGCAAGGGGAGCTTTTTGTTTTGGGGCGTGGACGGCAAAGGGCGCAGAATCCATTTGGCACGCCGGGGCAACAAATTAATTGACGGCGATTTTGTAACATCGGCAGACGCCGGATTAATATCGGGCCTTTTGGGATCCGGAAAAATCTACCCAACTTCCCTGGTGTGTTTTTTGGTTTTGCTGTATTACGGCGTAACCTGCCTTGGCGGTTTTAATCAGGTTAACTGGCTGACAGACATTAAGGAAAAATTTGTGGATATTTTAATAGAATTATCGGAACGCGAATGGGCTAATTTTGTTTTGGAGATGCCTACAGAAAATTTCGCGGAAGGATCCCTGGCTTTTGGTGTAAATTCGGAAGGGCAAATTTACAAACCTTCGCTTTTGGATTTATTACTTCAAAAAGACCCCGGCTTATTTAACAAATATCGCCAGTTGGCCTCTATAATAACCGTAGGGGAGAGCATAGACATACAGTTGCCGGAAATTTATAAAGTAATTACCCCTGCGGAACAAAGAAATTCCGAACTTCTGAATGTAACCGAAAACGCGATTTTAAGCACCGTGGGCATCGCGGGTAAAATCAAAACCGTTTTTTAGCCCATTGACGGCAGTTTTTAAATATGATATGATAAGTATGAAACATCATACTTAGTCGCTAAGGGGACACTAAAACTTTAATGTCAGCTTAGCGATATATCGGCGTTCTTATCAGCGACGAATCAGCGGGAATTTTATGAAAGAAAATTTGCACTTGAAAATCCACAAAAAAATGATAAGCCACGATAAGCTTTACGGGACCACAACCGTGGGTGCGCGCGGGCAGGTGGTTATACCGGCCGAGGCGCGCAAGGATTTGGGCTTGAATCCCGGCGACCAGCTTATGGTTATGGGCAAGTTCGGCAAAGCGCTGGGACTGATTAAGACCGAGGAAATGGAAAGTTTTGTAAAAGTTATTATGGAAAATTTATCCGGCAGTGGCGCGGACAGGGAAGTAAGGGAATATATAACAAAAAATATGTCAAAGATGTTTAATAGGCAATAGGCAATAGGCAATAGGCAATAGGCAATAGGCAATAGGCAATAGGCAATAGATATAATTATTTAGAAAAAATATTTTTATGGACAACAATACAATTATTGATTCAGGCAGTAAGACAAAAAAGAGGTTTGGCGCTTGGTTTACAAAAAAGAAAATTATTTGGACGGTAATTATTTTATTGATTATCGGGTTTATTATTTATCGGTATGAAGCCGGCAAAAATACCCCGGGCAACATCCAGACCGCGGTCGCCGCAAAACAGGATATCCAGCAAACGGTTTTAAGCACCGGACAGGTTGTTTCCAGCACCGATTTAAATTTGGGCTTCCAGGCCAGCGGCGTGGTAACCCAAGTTTTGGCAAAAGAAGGTGACAAAGTTAAAGCCGGACAAACTTTAGCCACTTTAAATCAGGCCTCGGCCGCCGCGTCCGTAATTTCCGCCCAGGGAAGTTTGGCGCAGGCGCAGGCAAATTATGAAAAAGTTTTGCGCGGCAGTACCGACACGCAAATCGCGGTAACCCAGCAAGCGGTTATAACTGCCCAAGTGGCATTAAATAACGCCACGACAACCCTGGCTACCACGCAGGCCCAGCAGGCAACGGCTGTAAAAAACGCCTATAATACACTTTTAAATACTTCTATTACCGCCATTCCGGCTTCGGGCAATGGCGATACCGTTACGCCGATTATTACCGGCACATATACCGGTACTAATGTTGGCATCTATAATATAAGTCTATACGCGACCGGTAGTGGTTTGCAGTTCCAGGTTTCCGGTTTGGAAAACGCTTCCGGAAATGTGCGCAGTCAGCCTACCCAAATGGGAACATTGGGTTTGTATATTCAGTTTGGTTTAACGCCGGTTACCGGAGATATTTGGACGGTTAGCATCCCAAATACTTATGCCGCCTCTTACGTTGCAAATTACAATGCCTACCAAACCGCTTTACAGACTCAGGCGAGCGCGATTTCCACGGCTCAGGGGCAGGTGCAAAGCGCGCAAAGCGCGTTGGCTCAGGCGCAGGCCACATTAAATAATCAGCTTGCCATGGCCAGCTCCGCGGACATAGACTCTGCCAAAGCCCAAATTCTTTCCGCCCAGGGACAGGTGGCCGCCGCCCAGGCAACTTTAAGCAACACAATTTTAAAAGCCCCGCTTGGCGGAACAATTACCCAAGTTGATATTAAAGTCGGGGAGCAGGCTTCCGCGCTTAAGGAAGTTATGATACTTCAGGATGTAGCCGATTTGCACGCGGAGGCAAACGTCAGCGAAGCAAACATTGCCTCGCTTTTGCCAGAACAATCGGTTGACTATACTTTTGACGCGCTTGGTCCGGATCGCCATTTTGCCGGAGCCGTTTTAACCGTCAACCCCGCTTCCACGGTTGTTTCCGGTGTGGTTAATTATTTGGTTAAAGCCACTTTGCCCAACATCCCGGACATTAAGCCGGGGATGACGGCCAATATGACTATTTTGGTAGCCAAAAAATCCGGCGTTCTGGCCGTGCCGAGCAGTGCGATTATCAATCAAAACAGCAACCAGTATGTGCGGGTTGTTGACGATATTAAAAAAGGTACATATCATCAGGTGCAAGTGCAAACAGGCCTCCAGGCCGATGGCGGACTTGTAGAAATTACCAGCGGGTTAAGCGAGGGTCAGACGGTGGTGACATACATCAAACAGTAAATTGAAATCCTAATATCGAAATCCGAAACAATATCTAAATTCAAATATTTTCCGCCAGAGGCGGATCCGCCTTCGGCGGAAATATTTAAACGGGAACATCCGAGGTTTTGAATTTACAATTTAGATATTTGGATTTGTTTCGAATTTCGTGCTTCGTGCTTCGAATTTAAAAATTTATGAATTTAATCAAAGTCCAAAATTTAGTCAAAGATTACACCAACGAAGGCGTTGCCACTCCGGTTCTTCACGGTTTAAATTTTACAATAGACCAGGGTGAATTTGTAGCGATTATGGGTCCGTCCGGCTCCGGCAAATCCACCTTAATGCACATTTTAAGTTTTTTGGATCGGCCGACCGGTGGAGTTTATGAGTTTGAGGGTCAAAATACCAGGGACTTTACCGACGATTATCTGGCGGAGTTAAGAAACGAGCGGGTTGGTTTTGTGTTCCAGTCGTTCAATCTTTTGGCGCGCACCACGGTTTTGGATAACGTCAAACTGCCGCTGATTTACAGCAAAAAAAACAATCAGGACGAGCTGGCAAAAAAAGCTTTGGAATCCGTGGGTCTTTCTCACCGTCTTGATTACTATACCAATCAAATTTCCGGCGGGGAAAAACAGCGCGTGGCCATTGCCCGCGCTTTGGTCTGCGATCCGGCCGTAATTTTTGCCGATGAGCCGACCGGAAATTTGGATTCCAAGAGCGGCAATGTTGTTATGGAAATCCTGCAAAAATTAAACGACCAGGGGCATACCATTATTTTGGTCACGCACGAAATGGATACGGCCAACCACGCCCGCAGGATTATCCGAATTAAGGACGGAAATATTATCGCCGATGACCTGGTTAAGCAACGAACAATTGCGACGGACGGAAAAGAACTGGTTAAATAAACCATTTAAACATACAATCATTTAAACATATAAGCATCCAAACACCTAGTGTGCCTATGTTTAAATGTTTTAATGTTTATATGTTTGTATGAATATTTTTAGCACTTTCAAGCTTATATTCCGCACTCTGCTGGCGCGCAAAGGCCGGTCGTTTTTGACGATTTTGGGAATTGTCATCGGCGTGGCCGGGGTGATAATTATTATCGCGCTCGGCGCCGGAGCGCAGGCTTTGGTTTTGGGCCAGGTTACCAAACTCGGGTCTAATTTATTAAGCGTTCAGCCGGGCAAGAGCAATGACAAAGGCCCGCCGGCCCAGGTGTTTGGCATCGTGGTTACAACCTTAACAACGCAGGATGCCGCGGCCCTGCGCGATTCCGCCCGGGTGCCGCACGCCGCGGCCATCAACGCCAGCGTCCGCGGCAGCGCTACCGTGGCCTGGGAAAGCCAGAGCGTGGACACCAATTTTGTCGGCACGGATTACAATTATCCAAACGTTATCAGCTTTACTATGCAGGAAGGCCAGTTTTTTACAGTGCAGCAGGATCAGGGCAATGCCAATGTCGTGGTTTTGGGTTCAACCGTGGCCAATGAGCTGTTCGGCGGCTCGGGCACGAGCCCAATCGGGCAAATAATTAAGGTCAGGAGTTCGTCCCAAACCCAGCCCGGCGGCATCCCTCTGCGGGTTATTGGCGTGATTACCCCGCGCGGCAGTTCTTTTTTTCAGGATCAGGATGACCAAATACTTTTGCCGCTGGCCATAGGCCAACAGCAAATTTTGGGCATAAATTATTTGCAGGCCATAAACATAAAAGTTGATTCCGCGGATAACGTTAATCAAACTATCAATGATGTGAATGCCGTGTTGAATCAACAGCATCATATTAAATCCGACGCGGACGTTGACTGGACCGTGCGCAATATCGCCGACGCGGTGAGCATTTTAAGCACGGTCACCAGCGCGCTGACGCTGTTTTTAACAGCGATGGCCGCCGTGGCGTTAATTGTGGGCGGCATCGGCATTTTAAATATTATGATGGCCACGGTAGGCGAGCGCACGCGCGAAATCGGCCTGCGCAAAGCCGTGGGCGCCGCCAATTCCGCCATTCGCAACCAGTTTTTGCTGGAAGCCGGAACTCTAACCAGCCTCGGGGGAGTGGTGGGAATAATTTTTGGCGTTATTGTGTCTTACCTGATTTCTCTGCTGATGAACTCGCTGGGTTACGATTGGGCATTTGTAATTTCTATAACTTCCGTGGTCTTGGCCGTCGGCGTGTCCATTTTAACCGGCGTGGTATTCGGCCTTTACCCGGCGTTTAAGGCGAGCAAGTTAAATCCCATCGAGGCATTGAGATACGAGTAGAGTTATCAAGTTAAAAGTTCCAAGTTATCAAGTATAAAAATTAAAGGGGAGGAAATATGAAAGCGGAAAGATTTGAGGACTTAATTTGCTGGCAAAAAAGTAAAGATTTGGCGGTAATAGTTTATAAACATTTTAAAAACAGCAGGGATTTTAGTTTTAAAGATCAAATACAGAGAGCGGTTATCAGTATATCAAATAATATTGCAGAGGGGTTTGAACGAAAAAGTAATAAAGAATTTAATCAATTTTTACATATTTCTAAAGGATCGGCTGGAGAAGTTCGGTCGATGATACATGTCGCACTGGAACTTGATTATATTTCCAAAGAGCAATTTAATGATTTTTATAATCGCTGTGTAGAAATTTCTAAAATTCTTTCGGGCTTGATTAAAACTTTATAATCACTACTTGATAATTACTACTTGATAACTTGAAACTTGATAACTTTTAACTTCTATGTTTACCGCGTTACGACAATCTATTAAAGCGCTTACCGCCAATCCGGCGCGGACCGTGCTGACAACTTTGGGAATTATGATAGGAATTTCCACGGTTATTTTGGTGCTGTCCGCCGGCGCGGGTTTTAGAAGTTTAATTAACGACCAGGTCAACGCTTTGGGCAGTAACACTTTATTTATAGAAACCCGCATCCCGCCGACCACTAAAAACCGCGCGGCAAGCAGCGCGGGCGGAGCCAGCACCGCGGCTTTTTCCGGCGTGCAAATTACCAGTTTTAAGCAGAGGGATTTGGACAGCATCGCGAAACTTAACAATGTCGCTGGCGTATACGGCGAGGTAATCGGCCAGGCCGTGGTCAGCTACGGCAACACGGACAAAAGCACTGTTTATTACGGCGCTTCGTCCGGCAAGTTTCAGATTGACCAGCACACCTTAAAGGAAGGCCGGTTTTACACCCAGGCCGAGGACAGCAGCGCGGCCCAGGTGGCGATTTTAGGCACCAGCCTGGCTCAGGACTTGTTTAATCAAACCGACCCGCTGGGGCAGTTAATCCACGTGGGCAATTTAAATTTTCAGGTCATCGGCGTTTATAACGGCCTGGGCTTTGCCGGCGGCGGCACGGCTGACGACAGTTTATACATCCCGCTCGGCACGGCGCAAAAAAAACTCCTGGGCATAGATTATTTGCAAATTGGAGTTATCCAACTGCAAAATATCAATCTCTCCGACGTGACTACCAGCCAGATTAAAAGCCTGATGGAATATAATCATAACATTACCGATCCGACAAAAGATGATTTTACCGTGGAATCCCAGGCCCAGGCGCTGGCCACGTTTGACGTGATTTTTAACGGCATTACGATTTTGCTTATTGCCATCGCGGCGATTTCCCTGGTGGTGGGCGGCGTGGGCATTATGAATATTATGTATGTGGTGGTAACCGAGCGCACGGCGGAAATCGGTTTAAAAAAGGCGCTGGGCGCCAAAAATTCTGACATCTTAAACGAGTTTTTAATTGAATCTATTTTGGTTACTTTAATCGGGGGGGTGATTGGAATTATGTTCGGCGCGTTTTTGGGCTGGGTAATCGCGTTAATTGCCTCTGCCTCCGGCCTGTCGTGGGCTTTTTCCGTGCCGCTTTACGCGATTTTCCTCGCGGTTGGCGTGTCCGCGGCCATTGGCATTTCCTTTGGCGTTCTGCCCGCGCGCTCGGCTTCCAAGCTTGATCCCGTGGAAGCGATGAGATACGAGTAGGTCATTTAAACATGTAAGCATCTAAACATACTGCAAAACCGAGCTGTTTAAATGCTTGAATGTTTATATGTTTGGATAAAAAATGTTATAATAAAGAAAAGCAATCAAACGAAATAAAAATGACGAACATCGTAGTTGTCGGCGGCGGGTTTGGCGGGCTGGGAGCGGCTTTGGGTTTGGAAAAAAAATTCCGGAATAATAAAAACATCGCCGTAACCCTAATTGACAGACGCGGCTACCATTTATTCACGCCGAATTTATACGAGGCGGCCTCGTCCGAGGAGGAGTTAACGGCCATCGCCCAAATTAAGCAAAGCCTTAGCCTGTCTTTTGCCGAAATTTTAAAGGGTAAAAATATCAGATTTATTAAAGGCGAATTAAAAGGGGTTGACGCGGCAAAAAAACAGCTGGAGCTTGGCCGCGGTAAAATCAACTATGATTATTTAATTTTGGCTTTGGGTTCTAAAAGCGATTTTTTTGGCATTGTCGGCGCGGAAAAATACGCGCTGGAGCTGAAAGATTTGCCGGACGCGTTGAGAATCCGCAACCAAATTGAGTTTGCCGTTCAGGCGCGCAAGTTTGATATCAACAAAAAAAATATCCGTTTGGTGGTGGCCGGCGGGGGATACACCGGAGTGGAGCTGGCCGGCGAGCTTAAAAATTTGGCGGATTTTTTGGCCTGGAAAAACGGCTACCCGCGGGAAAAAATTGAAATTGAGATTTTAGACGCCGGAACCAGTTTGGTGAAGGGGCACGACAGCCGGTTAAGCCGCGACGTTTACGGGCGTTTGCGGGGGCTGGGCGTCCGGATTAGCCTGTCGGCCAGGGTCGCCGAGGTGGATGAACATTTTATTTGGCTGATGTCCGGAGAAAAAATCGCTTACGATGTTTTGCTTTGGACCGCGGGCGTAAAAGCCCAAACTGTTTTTTTGCCTGGCGCGGAACCGGACAAAAAGGGGCGTTTGCCGGTCAATGGACTTTTTGAGGTTAAGGGACAGAACCACATTTTTGCCCTGGGGGACAATGCCGCGGTTTTAAACGGCAAAGGCCAGCCGGTTTATTCTTCGGCTCAGGACGCGCGGGATCAAGCCGACTATCTGGCTTACGCCTTGCCTTACATTATTAAAAATCAAAAACCGCCGCGGCCGTATAAAAATCTCAAACACGGGTTTATTGTAAATGTCGGGGGCAAGTGGGCCGTAATGAGCTATAACGGCATTTACCTTACCGGCTACTTTGCCTACCTAATGGACAAGCTGGCGCATTTGCGCTATTACATTTCCGTGGTGGGTTTTTGGAAAGCCTTAAAGTGCGTGGCGTTCCAGATGAGAATTTACAGCAGGAATGATTGACTATGGACATTATTAGCCATTTACTTGTCGGCCGGGCGCTGGCGGAGCTGGGCAATTATAGCCCGTCCCAGGCTTCTGAAATCAGCCTTTTTGCGGTTTTGCCAGACCTGCCGCAACTGCCTTTGTATTTATACGTCGGCTGGAAGCATAAAAGATTTTTGGATATTCCCAAAAACAGCGACTGGTTAAGGGAACATTTCCGCAATAAACATCCGTTTTGGTCCAGTCTTTGGGAGTTGCCGCACAGTTTGTGGTTTTTATTTTTGGTAGTTACGCCCTTGGTTTATTATTTTGGTTTGCCGCTGATGGCCGCGGCCGCTTACGCTTCCCATCTTGTCATTGATATTTTTACCCACAAAGGCGAATGGGCGGTCAAGCCATTTTATCCTTTTAAGAAAAAAATTCAGGGGTTAACCAACGGCTGGGCCTGGAACCTGCCGAGTATGGTGGTTTCCTGGATTATTCTAATTTTAATAATTTTTGGTTTGCATATGATACGCTTATGGGTTTAGGAATGAGGCATCATCATAAAAATAAAAAAAATTTGTCCGTAACCTGGAGGCGGGCGCTTGACTGGATAGTTTATGTTGCCGGCATTATGGGGCCGGTTTTAACCTTGCCGCAAGTTTACAAAATTTACCATTACCATACCGCGGCCGGGGTCTCGGCCTTTTCCTGGTTTTCTTACGCCATTGCCGCCATATTTTGGTTTATTTACGGCCTGGTCCACAAAGACAAAGCCATAGCCATAAGTTATTTTTTGTGGGTGATAGTGGAGTTTGTTGTGGCGATAGGCGCGGTAATTTACGCCCGCTGATGTGTTTTGTTCCCTCCCCTTGAGGGGGAGGGTTAGGGTGGGGTGATAAATGAACGATAAAACAATAATTGCCAGAAAATTACGAAATAATTTAACCGAAGCCGAAAAAAGCTTTGGTATTTTTTTATTTGACACCCGCAGAGAGAGAGAGAGTATTATAAGGGCAAGATTTCCGCCAAAGGCGGATCCGCCTTTGGCGGAAAAATAATTATTTTGAAAGGAAAAATATGGAAAATGATCAGGATATTCGTTTGAGGCAAGCGCAGACAATAGCACACGGAAGAGAAAGACAAACAGGAAGAGAATATGTGGATGTTGATGAGGCTGATAGGGAATATAATAGTACACAGAATGCCTTAGAGGCCGCAGGAAGCATTCTCTTTAATTGTCAGAGAGGAATTAAATCTTATACTGAGGGGGACGAAATATTGAAAGATGCGATGAGCTATCTAACGGCAATAGGAACGTTAAGCAGACTGAAACGTAAAAGTAACAAAAAAGAAAAAACCGAGTAGTTACTC
>Ga0265316_10000452_pt1 | contig 46569 bp, 36 predicted proteins | sample 4522metaG_FD_202092 | JGI IMG/M metagenome (GOLD analysis project Ga0265316, IMG submission 202092) | Rhizosphere microbial communities from Carex aquatilis grown in University of Washington, Seatle, WA, United States - 4-5-22 metaG | ecosystem: Host-associated > Plants > Roots > Rhizosphere >... | reverse complement strand
CCCCGAGGTCGTGCAGGAAGGACACGTCGCCGACGACGAGCGCGACCGGGTCGCCGGCCACCGCGGCCGAGCCGAGAGCCGTCGAGGTCACGCCGTCGATCCCGTTCGCGCCGCGATTGCCCAGCACTCGCACGGCCCGCTCGCCGGCCGGCAGCCAGTCGTCCATGTCGCGAACCGGCATCGAATTGCCGGCCCAGAGCAGCGATCCGGCCGGGAGCAGCTCGCCCAGCGCCTTGAACGGCGCGCCTTCGAACGGTTCGTCGAGGCGATCGAGCCAGGCATCGAGGGCGTTGCCGGCCGCCAGCTCGGCCGCCAGCCAGTCTTGCGCCCACGAGCCGCGCGGCCATGCCCCCGGCCGCCGATTGGGCGATCGAAGGGTTGCCACCGCATCGGACAGGACGAGCGCTGCCGGCCCGGAGTCCGCCCGGACGAAGGTCGCGGCCACGACCGCCGACTCGCGCCAGCCTCCGTCGGCGTCGACGACGAACAGCTCCGGAGCGGCCGCCTTGATCAACTCCGTGATCGGCTTGGACGTCGGCATCGCGCCGAAGCGGACGACGATCTCCGGGTGGTGGGCGTCGATCCACGGCCCCGCCCGAACGATGTGATCGCCGTGAGCGAGGACGAGCGAGCGGTCGTGCGCGCCGCGACGCATGCCCGAGAGCGGGTCGGCCAGGATCGGGTAGCCGGTCGCGGCGGCGAGCCGGGCGATCGGTTCATGGGTGGCCGGGTCGTCGAGCGGTCCGGCCACGATGAGGCCGCGTTCGATGCCGGCGAAACGGCGCGCGATTGCGGCGACCTGCTCCGGGTCGAGCGTTCGCCGCCCCGGCACCGCGACGTAGAACGGCGCCTCGGGCGCTGCGGGGTGAGCGGGCGCCACCTCGCCCAGCTCTTCGGTCGGGATGAGCGGGTCGCGCAGCGGCAGGTTCAGGTGTACGGGCCCGGCCGGCCCTTCGAGCGCGGTGGCGACTGCTCGGCCGGCCACCGATCGGACGTGGGCCGTCGCGTCGGGCGCTTCTTCCATCAGCGCCAGCTCGGCGAACCATTTCGCGTGGCGGCCGTACAGATGATCCTGGTCGATCGTCTGCGGCGCGCCGCGATCCCTCAACTCGGCCGGCCGGTCGGCGGTCAGGACGACCAGCGGAACCCGAGCCAGCGAAGCCTCGACGACGGCCGGCGCGAAGTTGACGGCGGCCGTGCCCGAGGTCGCGAGCAGGATCACCGGGCGGCCCGTCGTGCGGGCGATGCCGAGGGCGAAGAACCCGGCCGAACGCTCGTCGATGAGCACCCGCACCCGGATTCGGGCGTGGGCTCGAAGCGCCAGCGCCAGCGGCGTGGAGCGGGAGCCGGGGCAGACGACGGCGTCGCGGATGCCGGCCCGGGCCAGCTCCTCGACGAAGACGCGCAGCCGGCTCGGCCGGCCGGAGGGGTTGACGAGCGCGCTCACGGCGCGTCTCCGGGCCGGCCCAGGGCCGCCGCGACGGCTCGCATCTTGATCCTCGATTCCTCCCATTCGCGGTCCGGATCCGAGTCGGCCACGATGCCGCACCCGGCGTAGAGCGTCACGCAGCTGCCGTCGACCAGCCCGCAGCGCAGCGCGACCATAAGCTCGCCGTCGCCGTCCGCGCTCAGCCAGCCGACGGGGCCGGCGTACCAGCCCCGATCGAAGCCCTCGTTCTCGTCGATCATCGCCAGGGCCAGGTCGCGCGGCTCGCCGCCGACGGCCGGAGTCGGATGCAGCCGCCCGGCGAGAGCGAGCAACCCCTCCCGCACGCGCAGCGTCCCGGCGATCTCCGTGACCAGGTGCTGGACGTGGCGAAGGACCAGAACGCTCGGCGTCGCGGCGATCTCGATCCGCTCGGAGATCGGAGAGAGCTGGCGGCGAATGGCCCGCACCACGACGGCGTGCTCCTCTCGCTCCTTCTCCGACGCCAGCAGCTCGGCGGCGAGGGCAGCGTCCTCCGCCGAATCGGCGCCGCGGCGGATCGAGCCGGCGACGGCGGCCGTGCGGTACGTTCGCCCTTCCGCCCGGACGAGCCGCTCCGGAGTCGCTCCGATGAACGTCGCGCCGCCCCGCCGAAAGGCGAAGACGGCGCTCTCGGGGGCGCTGGCGGCAAGGCGGCGAAGGGCGCCGGGGACGTCCAGCGCGGCCGGCGACGACATGTCGACGCGGCGGGCGAACACGACCTTGTCGAGGCGGCCGCGGCCCACCGCGCCCGTCGCCAGGCCGACGACGTGGCGCCACTGGTCTGCGGTCGGCCACTCTCCGTCGATCGCGAGAGGGGCTTCGGGCGCCGCGGGCGCGGCCGCGTCTGCCGCCGGAGCGAGCGCCGCGGCGCGGCGGGCGAGTCGCGTCCACGTTTCGGCTAGGGGTTCGGTCGGCGCGCCCGTCGCGCTCGTCGTCAGCCACGACCGGCCACCGGATTGGAGCGCCGTCAGAGACGGCACGACCATCGAACCGGCTCCGAACGCGGCCCAGGCGTCCTGTGCCGCGGGCGTCCGGCCGGTGAAACCCATGCCCCCCAGCAGGATCGGCCCGAGCCCGCGAACCTCGGCCGGCCGCGACGTCCGGGCGCCGTCGGCCAGCGCCCGCCAGGCGGCGTCGGCTTCGGCGAAGCGGTCCGGGCCCGCGGGCTCGATCGACCATGCCCGGCCGATCCCGACCAGGGCGAAGTCCTCGGTCGGTCGAAGCCACAGAACGGCCTCCAGGCCGGCTTCGGCCGCGGCGGCGAACAACGCGACGGCGTCGAAGGGCTCGATCGCGCGGCTGGCAGCGACGAGGCCGGCAGTCGCGCTCGAGGCATCTCCGCCGAAGCCGGTCCGGTCCAGCGCGGTCACTTCGGCAGCTCCGGGAACGTGGCCAGGGTCGCCGCCTCGGGACCGGCCGCGATCGTCGCCTCGGCCACGCCGACGCTTCTCAGCAGCAGCGCCCGCAGAGTCGGGTACGCGTCTTCCAGCGGGCCCGGCCGCGCCGCCTGCAGCCAGCGGGCCACGACTTCGTCCAGCGCCCCGAACCACACGACGCTCGTCAGGCGCGTGTCGATCGGCGGAATCGTGCCCTGCGCGACGGCCTCGTCCAGGTACGACTGGATCAGCCGGGCGAAGCGGTCGTGGAGAGCGTTCGTCTCGGCCTGAAAGCCCCGCCCGCCGGCGCCGGCCTCGAAGAACAGCCGGGCCATCGTGCGGTGGCCGGCGAACACCTCGAGCACCGTCGCCAGCGCGACTTCGGCCTTGCGGATCGGGTCGGACTCGGACGCCACGGCGGTCTCGACCTTCCCGACCAGCTTGTCGGCCGTCGTGCGCATCAGCTCGCGGAAGATCGCCTCTTTGGTCGGGAAGTGGAAGTAGATGCCGCCCTTGGATATCTCGGCCGCCGCTGCGATGTCATCTATGGCGGTGTCGCGATAGCCGCCCTTTGCGAACGCCTGGAAGGCGCCGTCGAGGATCGTCTCGCGGCTGGCGCGGCCGTGATCGGCAGGTTGCGTGCGCTGGCGCCGCATCGGAGCTCTCCTGGCAGCTGGGCTTGTTCCGAACCGACCGACCGGTCGGTCGGTTTCGATTCATCCTACTGCCCGTGACGGCGATGCGCGCGGCGAGCCGCGGCTGTTGCGAACACCGGCGCGATCTGGCCTCGGACGAGTTCCACGATCCGTGGACCGGCGCGTTGATGGCCGGGCTGACCCGAAGGCGGGAGGCTTGCCTGGTTGGCTGATCCGACCTGCAGATCCTTTGGCTGCGCCCCGAGACCTCACCCAGAGACCTCGCCCCGCACGCCCTCGCCGTAACGGTTCCGAAAGGGCGGCCCTCCGAGGATCCGGTCGTCGCGGGGCAGGCCCAACGTCCGGACCCCGTTTCCAGCCCTTCGCGACGCCATGACCGGCCGGACAGACCGACCTCGCGAAAGGACCCGATGACGTGTTCGAGTACACCGATCCCAATCCGAAGGCACCGTCGAGAAGGCGGCCGCGGGCGCGTGCAGCCGGCCGCCTGATCTTGCTGGTGGGCGCCGCGGTGATCGTGCTTGCCGGGTGCGCTGCCTCGAGCACGGGCGCCACCACCTCGAGCGCGACGGCGGCGACTTCGGCCGGCACGGCCGGCTCGGCGCCCGGCGGACCCGGCGGAGCTCCGCCTTCCGGCGCACCGGGCGCCCCCGGCGGAAACGCGCCCGGCGGCGGCTCCTCCACCGCCCAGTACACGCCGACCGGCTCCTACACCCTGAGCACCGGCACGGCCAGTACGTCCGGCGCCGCCTACAGCGCCACCGAGTCCGACCAGTCCGCCGTCCTGGTGAACGGCACCGGGTCGCTGACCGTGGCCGACGCCACGATCACTACGTCGGGTGCGAGCAAGTCCAGCGACGAGAGCAGCTTCTACGGCCTGGACGCCGGCGTGCTGGCCCAATCTGGCGGGAAGATCGTGATGACGGGTGGTTCGGTCACCACCACCGGCGACGGCGCAAACGGTGTCTTCGCCTACGGAACTGGCACCTCCGTGACCATCTCCAACGCCACGATCAAGGCAACGGGCCAGTACGCCCACGGCGCGATGGCCAGCGGCGGCGGCAGTGTTTCCGTCACCGATACGACGATCACGACGGCCGGCGCCAATTCCGGCGCGATCGCCACTGACCGGGGCGGCGGAACGATCACCGTCAGCGATGGCTCCGTCACGACCTCGGGGCAGGACTCTCCGGCCATCTATTCGACCGGCGCGATCACCGCCACCGGTGGGACCTACACGGCGACCGGCGCGGAGTCGGCCGTCATCGAGGGTGCCAACTCGATCACCCTGACCGACGCGACCCTGACTTCCAGCAAGGCCGCCAAGTGGGGCGTCCTCATCTATCAGAGCATGTCCGGGGACGCATCCGGCACCACGGGTACTTTCACCATGACGGGCGGCTCGCTCAGCAACACCGCCGCCACCGGCCCGCTCTTCTACGTCACCAATTCCACCGGCGTGATCAAGCTCAAGGGCGTCACCGTGACAGCCGCGAGTGGAGTCCTGATCAACGCCGCGACGGGAACCTGGGGCACGAGCGGCTCGAACGGCGGCACGGTCGTCTTCACCGCCGACGGCGAGACTCTTACGGGCGATCTAGCGAGCGACAGCTCCAGTTCCATTGCCGCGACACTGCAGAACGGGACCACTCTCACGGGCAAGATCGCGTTGGCGGCGCTGACCCTGGACGCGTCGAGCGTCTGGAACGTGACCGGCGATTCGCAGCTGACGAGCCTCAGCGACTCGAGCGGCATCTCCCGCACGACGATCACGAACATCCACGGCAACGGCCACACCGTCACCTACGACGCCAGCCTGGCCGCGAACTCCGCCCTCGGCGGCAAGACCTATACCCTCGCCGGCGGCGGGCAGCTCACGCCCAAGGCGTAACCGGGTAGCGCGCACCGGCCGGCGGGTTGCTCGTGCAGCCCGCCGGCTCCTCGATTCCGGGTTCAGCGCCAGGGAACCCGGTGAGCGTCCGAGACGCGACGGTGCTGCGGCTCCGGCATGGCGTCGACGTGGGCGAGCACGGTGGACAGCCTGGCGGTGGCCATCGCTACGACCGAATCCGCTGCTCCGTAGTAAAGAGTCAGCCGGTCGCCCTTCTCGTCGACGACCCAACCGTTCGGGAAGACGACCTTGCTCACGTCGCCGACGCGCTCGTATGGAGCGGCGGGCCCCATTACCCACTCCTCGGAGCGGCGCAGCAGGATGGTCGGGTCGTCCCGATCCAGAAGGGCCAGCCCGACGCGGTAGATCGGCCCCGAGGCGGTGGTGTGGGCGCCGTGGTACATGACCAGCCAGCCGCCCTCGACCAGCGCCGGCGGCGGCCCGAGGCCTATCTTGCCGGCGTCCCACCAGGCTCCCTCGCGGGCTTCGATCAGGAGAGTGTGGTCGCCCCAATGGCGCAGATCGGGCGAGAAGGACATCCACATGTGGGCTCCGCCCAGGAGCGGAGCCGGGCGGTGGATCATCGCCCAGCGGCCGTTGAAGCGGATCGGCAGCAGGGCCGCGTCCTTGTCGTCCGGTGGCATCACCGGGCCCAGCCGCCTCACCTCTCGGAAGTCGCGTGTCACCGCCAGGGATACGAGCGGGCCTCTGGCGCTGTAGGCGGTGTAGGAGATGGCCCATTCCTCGCGTTCGGGCAGCCACGTCAGGCGCGGATCCTCGCAGCCCCAGACTTCCTCGGGATGAGCCTCCGGATCCGGCGTCAGCAGCGGCTTCTCGTCGAAGCGCCAGTTCGAGATGCCGTCCTCGCTACGAGCCACGTAGAGCGACGAGATGCCCCGCAGGTCCTCGACCCGCATGAGCAGCACCGTGTCGCCGTCGACTGTGGCGGCGCCGGGATTGAAAACGGCGTTGGCGCGGTACGGCAGGTCGCCCGGCGTGATTATCGGGTTGGCCGGAACGCGGACGAAAAGCGGATCGCCGCCCGGATCGGTCATGAGAGTACCTGCGAGACAGAAGGAGTCGGGCCTGGGATGGCAACCTCCGAAGACCGGCTGGCAGCCCTCAGCCGGCGTATGTGCTCGAGTGCGATCAACCACATGAGTGTGGACTCGGCGCCCTGGTTCAGGTTCACCCCGTTGGGGGTCAAGCCATCGTGGCAGCCGCCGGTCTCGGGAATGGCGACCGGCACGTTCTTGTCATTGTCGCCGAGAAACCAGCCGTACGCCATTTCTGCCAGATGCAGGTAACGTTTCGCGCCCGTTGCCGCGTACGCCGCCTCGGCCGCCAGCAGGAGTGACGCGGCGTCGATCGGCTGCTGGTCGAACCGCGCGGGAGTTTCGCCGCGACACCACCAGCTCGCGTTGCCGACCAGCGAGAGCCGCCCCGAGTCGCCGGTCTGCGCCAGAGTCAGCCAGTCGAGCACCTGGCAGCCGATGCGGCGCATGTGCGCGTCGTCGAGCCTGCGGCCGGCTGCGATCAAGGCCAGCGGCAGCAGGGCGTTCTCGTAGGTGACCACAGGTTCGGGCCAGGGCCAGTCGGCGGCGAGCTCCATGAAGGCGCCGGAGAGCCGGCCGGAGAGAGCCGCCAGCGTCGCGGACGAATCGCCGTCCGGGCCCGCTCTGAGCGCTGCGTCGCAAGCCAGAAGCACGGCAGCGATGGGCCGCAGGCCGGTAAGGTCCCGGGCGGCCGGCAGAGCCTCGCGGAAGAGGCGGCGGGCCTCGCCGGCAAGCGTCGGATCGGAGGCGTCCGCCATTGCGATGCCCAGGGCGAGCAGGGCTCGAGCGTGGCAGTCTTCCGAGCCGATCTCGTCGAGCCACTCTCCATCGGCCGATCGGAAGTTGCGAAAGCGGCCCCGGCCGGCGTTGAAGGCGTCCCGGAGAAAGGCCATCGAGCGTGCCGCGCTGGCTTCGACGGCAGCCCAGCCGAGGATGCTTGAGTGCAAGATGTCGACTTCGAGCGCCCGCGCCACGTCGTCGGTGCAGTAGCCGAACTCGCGATTTGGCCGGCTCCCGATGGCGTGCTGCCACACGCCGATAGCGTCCCCTAGTTCGTCGATGTGAATCCGGCAGACCGGATAGAGCGGCTGCTCAGCCACGGAGCGCACCGACGCGGCCGGCCGGGGCGGCGCGGGTTGCGGCGACGGAAGTCGAGCCGGCAGTCGTCGCCGCCGCGACGACTCTGCCGAATATGTCCCGGTAGCGTTCGGCGACCTGCGGCCACAGCATCGAGCGGGTGTGCTGATAGGCACGCCGGCCGAGCTTCGCTCGGAGGCCCTCGTCTCTCAAGAGCTCGAGGAAGGCTTCCGCCAGGGCATTCGGGGAGCCGGGCTCGACGAGCAGGCCGCGGCCGTCCTCGAGCATCTCCGCGGCGTAGGCGTACGGCGTCGAAACGATCGCCTTGCCTGCGCCCATGGCGTACGAGAGCGTGCCGGACACGATCTGATCGAGGTTGGGGTACGGCGTCACGAACACGTCGGCCGCCTCCAGCCATGAGCCCAGCTCCGTCTTCCCGACGAAACGGTCGACGAACAGCACGTGCTCCGACACGCCGAGGGCCGCTGCCCGTTCCTCAAGGCGGCGGCGGTAGGCCTCGCCTTCGCGCCGCAGCAGGTCCGGGTGGGTGGCGCCGAGCACCACGTAGCGGGTGGCCGCGAATTCGCCGACGACGGCGGGCATAGCTTCAATCACCGATTCGTAGCCCTTGCCCGGCCCCAGCAGCCCGAAGCTCAGGATCACCGGCCCGGCGGCGAGCCCCAGGCGCGGCTTGACCGTGTCCGGGGCGACGAGCGGCAGGTTGGGCACGCCGTGCGACACGATCTCCAGGCGAGACGGATCGACGCCGTAGGCCCGGGCCAGAAGCGTGGCTGCCGCGCAGGACATGACTACGCTCGAGTCCGACGCCTCGACCAGCTCGGCGAGGACGGACTTCTGCGCGAACGAGGGGTTCCGCAGCACCGTGTGGAGAGTCACGACGAAGGGCACTCGCAATGCCCGCACGAAGTCGAGGACGTACGAACCGGCCTCGCCGCCCCAGATCCCGTACTCGTGCTGGATCGAGACGACGTCCACACGGCAGCCGGCCAGGGCGCGAGCCGCGCCGACGTAGTCGGCGCGAACGTCCGAGCGAATCCGGTGGTGGACTTCGATCGGATGGGACTCCGGGGCGTCGGCGAGCTCCAACGCGACGATCTCCCGATCTCCAACGGCCGTCGCGAGATCGCGCGTGAAGGTGGCGATGCCGCATCTGCGCGGCGGATAGGTCGAGACGAACGCGGTCCTGGGAATGACGCGCCTCCTCGGAGGCTAGTTGGTGCACCGCCGTCCGGGATGGGATCGGCCACGTGCAGCACCGCTGCCATACAGGACAGCCAGGGCCAGCGTACGCCCCATCCCACCTCCCGACAAATCCGGCCTGATGTGCGGACCGGCGTGCGGGAGGAGCGCGGAGGCTGCTAGGGCAGCCACCACTGGGCCGGGTTGGAGAGGACGTTCACGGCAGCCGCCTTCTGCAGAATCGAGGCCGTGTCCGACGACAGCCCGTCCGTGTATGCCAGGCCCTCGGGCGACTGGCGAAAGACGGCCGCGTAGAAGACGCACGCCGCGAGGTACGTCCCGGCGGTCGACGGGTGGCTGCCGTCGTCCTGCCACAGGCCGATATCCGGATCCTGGCGCCGCACCACGAACCAGGCGATGCCCACCGGCGCCACCGGGGCCAGCAGCTCGGCGGCGATCGCCAGGTAGCCCCGGTCGATGGACTGCTGCATCGATTCGTAGTCGGGCATGCCGTTGTCCGGCAGGCCGTCCCGATGGGCCCACGTCATGAAGAGGATCGGCGTTTCAGCCCTCCGCCGGATCATGTCGACCAGGGTTCTGACCGCCGGGTACATGGTGTACTGGCGCGACGCTTCGATGGATGGAACCTCGCTCTGCTCCTGCAGGACGACGAAGTCCCACTTGAGCGAATCGAGCTCGGGCGCGGTGGCCGCGTCGGCGAGATGATCGGCGAGGGTCGCTCCGCCGGTGGCCAATGAGTCGGTCTGGACCGCGTGTCCGCCCGACCGAGCCAGACTGGCCAGCGTCCCGGGCAGGTCGTTGACGTACGTGTAGCTGTTCCCGATGAACAGGATCCGCCGGCATGAGGAGTCGCTCGGGCCGCACGTCGGAACGGCGCCGCCGCAGCCGGTCAGGGCCGGCGCCGCCAGCAGCAGGAGGAGCGTGACGTTGCGCAGCCGCGAAACTGGCCGGCGCCTGAGGGTATTGGTCGTCATGGCCTCGACGAAGGATTCGGGGGTCGGGAGCGGACCCTTGAGCACGTTGCCACGACCACGGCTGCGTGTCGATCCGCCGTTCGTCAGTCCAGCGTCGATCGCCGGGTGGGCGACCGCCCAGGCGCACCGGGCCTACGAACCCAGCAGGCCCAACCAGCCGAAGCCCACGACCAGGCTGGCCAGGAACAGCCCGAAGCGGGCGATCCAGGCCGGCGGCCCGCCCTCTCGTTCGGCGATCTGCCTCGGGGCGTACACGAGCATGGCGTAGTAGACGGCTGCCGCGACAATCAGGACGCCGAGCACCGGCGCGATCGTCGGAGCCTGGGCCACGAACGCCCCCACGTCGCCGACCCCCGTCGCGCCGCCGGTAACGGCCCGCACGAAGGTCCAAAAGATGCCGCCCGCGGCCAGCACGAAGGGCGTGATCAGCGCCCGGCGCGTCGCCGTCGGTATGGCCGGCAGATGATCCCGAAGCAACGCCAGGACGAGGACGACTCCGAACAGCGGGAAGAGCGCCGCCTCCGGATCGAGCCCGAGGGCCGCCAGCCCGCTTGCCCCCACGAGCATCAGTCCGCCCACCGCGGGTCCGATTGCCGCCCCGGTCAGGATCGACTGATCGGCGCCGGCCGGGACGCCCGCCGTTCGGGTGCCCAGACAGATCAGGGCGCCGGCGACGCCTGCCAGACGGAGCAGGCCGTCGATCGGCCGGCCGGAGGCGAACGGGTCTCCGCCGCCCTGCGCCTGGGCCAGGACCGGACTGGCCAGCGCGACCCAGCCGGCGAGGACGACGTCCTCCGGCCGGATGACCGCAACGGCGGCCTTCGCCCAGCGCCGCAGGCGCGAGCTCGACCCGTCCGCGGCGAGGTCTACGGCAGCCATGCCTCGGAGCTCACCTCCGTCGCCATGCTCGATGAGTAGCACGTCGGAATCGGCCCGGAACCGAGTGGCTTCGACACGAACCGCCCCAGACCGAACGGCTGGACCATCGCCACCACGATCTTCTGGGTCGGGCTCGACTTGCACCAGTTGCCCCAGTCCACGATGGTGTTGATCGCTCCGCCCGGGATGAGCGTGTAGACCGGGTCGCTCGAAGAGACCTTGGCGGCGGCGTGCCCGGCGTCGGCGAGCACATGGCCGTGGCCGTCGACAACCTGGGCCTCGGACGAGCCGCGCATGTTGCAGCTCGAGGACGACCTGTTGGTGGCCGTAACGTGGGCGTAGGAATCGCCCGAGCCGCCCTCCCAGAGAGTGATCGCGAGGCTCAGCTGGGACGCCCGGCACAGTCCGACGGCCAGCGGCGGCAGGGGAGTGGGCTTGGGAGTGGGCTTGGCCGTGGGCATGGCAGTCGCAGCCACGGAGGCCGAGGCGGACAGGGAGGGCGTGTCGGTCGGAGGCGGCGTCGCGGTGGGACTGGCCATCGACGTGGCTGTTGCCGCTGCCACCGTCTCAGAAGCGGCCGGCGTAGCGGTACCGGACGCGGCCGAACAACCGGCGATGAGCAGCGCGACGACGGCCGCTCCGATCAAGCCCGCCGAACCCCTTCGAGACCCAGGCGGAAACCCCGACGGCAGATCCATTTCTCTCCCCGCTGCCGATCAAGGTCTTCGGCCGTTCCGGTGGGACGACCGGGATCGGTGGCCGGGAGATTGTCATTCGGACGCCATCGCCGGACGCCGTTTCGGCTCATTTGGGCTGCGCGGTGAGACGAACTCGAACCCGCCCGGCCGCAACGTTCACCTGGCGGAACCGGCGTCTCGGTCAGGGCGCGGCAATGGTTCGGGTCCAGACCGCACCGGTTATCGCGCCGCCCGGCCGGCCGAAACCGACGACGATCTCGAGCGTCGGCGACGCTGCCGCGGCGTACGGCGCGAAGCCGTCGAAGCCGGCCGTCGAGGCTTCGCACTTCCAGCTCGTGCCGTCTGTCGACGACCAGATCCCGCCCAGGCAGCTCGGCGGTCCGGAGGGCCCGACCGCCAGGTAGCCGGTCGGGACCGCGGCCACGCCGAAGATCTGGCCGTCGAGGAAATCCTCGCCAGTGGCGGCGTTCCACGTGACTCCGTCGGAAGACCACCAGGCCAGCGCCGATTCGACGTCCCCCTGGGTCAATACCTGCCCGACCGCGACCAGCCGATCGCTTCCGGCCGCGATGGCCGATATCGTCGCTCCGATCGTCTGGTCAGTGCCGGTAGGGGCGTGGAACACGGGCGAATCCGTGACCCTCGCCCACGCGACGGCGTCGGAGGAAGTCCACACTGCCGCGGACTTGCCCGCGCTTCCGACGGCCACGAAGCCACCTTTCCATTGAACGACGCCGGTCATCCCGGCATTTGCCAGTGGGGCCGCCGCGGGCGACCGCGACCAGGCGACGCCGTCGGGCGACTTCCACACCACTGCCCGATCCGGAACGCAGCCCACCATGCAGGATGGGTATTCCGCTCCGACGGCCATCCAGCCGCCGCTCACCGCAGTCACGCCCTGTAGCCGGAAGGTCTTGCCCGCTGCCGGATTCATGGCGGCCGCGTCCGGGGCCAGCGACCACGAGAGGCCGTCGGTCGAAGTCCAGCCGACCATTCGCCCGGCCTTGTCGCCCACGGCCACCAGCCCGCCCGGACCGACCGCAAGAGCGCGGATGATGGCGTCCGGCCACGATGCCGACTGGACATGCCATGACGTGCCGTCCGATGAATCGAGGAAGACCGCCGAGCCGTTCATCAGGGTGGCTCCGGCGACGAACCGTGAACCCGTCCATACGACGCACACGAACTGGGCCTGTTCGAGGGCCGGCGAGTCAGGCGCCGGATTCCAGGCGCCGACGGCGGGGGAGGGGGTCGGCGTCGGCGCCAGAATGGTGGCGGGAGTGGGTGTCGCCGTCGCCGTTGGGGGTGGACTCGCCGGCATGGAGCCGCCGAGCACGGGTGTTGGGCTCGGGGTGGCAGGCACGGTCTGGCACCCTCCCGCCGAGAGAGCGACCGCCCCAACCAGAACGATCGAGACCATCGCCGATCTGTTGCCGAGCATCGCGCTCCTCCTCCGTCGTGCCGGCCGGCAGGGCCCGGCCCCGGGACCGAGCTCTCCCCTGGCTGTAGGTCTTGACGCCGGGCGCCGACGAGATGGGGCGTCCCTTTCGTCAGGTCGCATTCCACGGGACGCGCCCAGGGTAGGCGCGGCGGCAGAGATCGGCCGGTCAGGCTTCCAGGAGCCGGACGACGGAAACGGAGCCGTCGGATCCGCCACACGCGAACTGCTCGGGATCCGTCGGGATGGGGCAGAAAGCCGCGACCCTGGGATCCGGGTCGGCTTCGGCGCTGCTCTCGGGGCTCCACCGGGCGATCTCGCCGCCGCCGCTCAGATCCCAGACCCGCACCGTCCTGTCGAGGCCGCCTGAGACGGCTCGCCGTCCATCTGGCGTGACCGCGAGTGCGTCGACCGCGCCGGCGTGGCCCCAGATCGTTCTCTCAAGCCGGCCGCTCTGGAGCTCCCACACCTGGACCGTGTTGTCGTGGCCTGCGGCGACGACGTGAGCGCCGTCGGGCGTGATTGCGATCGCCGGCACGGCGCCGGCGCGGCTGTTCATGGCGCGCACCGCTAAGCCGGTCTCGAGGTCCCAAACCTGAACCGTGCCGCCGTCGCCGCCGGAAACAGCGAACTTGCCGTCCGGCGTGATCGCCACCGTTCGCACATTCGCGTCCTGAGTCTTGAACGTGCGCTCGGCGCGGCCGCGGGCGAGGTCCCACACCTGGACGGCGGAGCCCGCGCCGCCCCAGACCGCGCGCTTGCCGTCGGGCGTCACTGCCAGTGTGTACACCGCCCGGAATCCACCCTGGACGGCGATCGTGTGCTGGAACTGCCCGGTCGCCAGATCCCAGACCCGAACCACGTCGTACGTGCCGCCGGAGATGATGCGGCGGCCGTCCGGCGTGATCGCAACCGCCCGTACCGAATCGAGATGGCCGTTCAAGGTGCGTTCCAGGCGGCCGCTGGCCCGGTCCCAGACTTTGATGGCGTGGTCGTCGCCGCCGGTCACCAGCCGCCGGCCGTCGGGCGTGACCGCCACGGCTCGAACCGGTCCATCGTGGCGAGCCTTCGGCCGCTGTACCGCCTTGGCCTTCGAAGCCGGGCCCTGCCCCTCGGGGCAGATCCACGGCCTCGGGGCGCGTTCGCGCATCTGGGCGAGCAGGCGATCAATCCCGGGGCTGGAGACGCCGGCGAGCCGGGCGGCCAGCACGGGGGCCAGCCGGTCCGGGCGGACGGCAAGGCTTACGGCCGAGAGAACGAGCGCGCCGTCGACCGCCGCGACGTCGGCCGGGTTGGTCTGGCAGGTGAAGTCGTTCAGCAGGCGGATGATGCCGGCGACCGCCAGCTTGGCGCGGAGCCAGTCGTAGTCCAGGAGCAGGCGGTTGAGTTCCTGGGCGCGATCGGCGCGAGCCAGGTGGTAGGCGATGTTCTGGAAGAAGTAGCCGTCGTTCGGACCGCTTGCCCACGACCCACCCGGGCACTGGGCCCGATAGCCGTCGACGAGCCGGCCGTGAAGGGCGGCCAGGCCTCTCGAGGCAGTCGCGAGGACCGCGCCGGACTCGTCCAGGTTCTCCTCGACGATCAGAGACCCGTCGCTCAGGCGCCCGACGCGTGAGCGATCGACCAGTCTGTCCGTCAGCCGCGCGACCTCATCGGACGGCACGCCCTGCGCGCTCCAGAGCGCCTGGAGGGCCGAGCCTGGGACGGGGCCGCGCCCGGCGAAGACGGCCAGCTCGCGGCATCGCTTCTCGTCGGCGGCCGAGAGCCGGGCGGCGCGAGAGCCGGCCTTTCCGACCGCCGCGACCGACTCGGACTCGATCGCGTGAGTGCCCGAGGGATGCGCGCCGACGAGCTGCTCGGCTGCGGTGGCCGAGAGCGCCTCCGCGGAGGAGGGTTCGGACGCCTCGCCCGGGGCCAACCACGCCACGGCCAGCAGGCCGAGGCCCGCGTCGAGCAGAACGAGCGACGCCAGCGTCGAAGCGGCACCCGCGATCGCAGCGTCGAGCGCGCCGGCAACGACTCCGATAGCGCCCAGGACCAGCAGCGTCGCGCCGCCGACCCGCAGGCTCTTGCGGTCGATCGAACCGATTTCGATGGACAACCGGGCTCGCCAGCCCGCATTGTCGTCCCCCATGATCACGCCGGCTCCTCTCGCCGAGACATGAACGGACGCGCCTACCTCAGCGCGCCGCGGTGCGCGCCAATCCTACGCCGTCGCCCGGCCACTTCAATAGGACCCTGGGCCCGGCCCGGTCTCATGGGCGTTCGGGATGAGGGGCGACCGGCGCGCGCCGCGATTCTGCGGCGCATCGGCGCAACACGGCCGGCCACCGACAAGCCCGGCTCCGAGCGCGCCAACCGGCAGCCGTTGCGCCTCGTGCGGCTCCGGATCCCCATGCAAGGGCGGACTCGCCAACAGGAGTAGACAAAGGGCCACCCAATTCATCGCGCGATTCCGGCGCGGCGCCGGCCGACAGGAGGATCCATGGCTCCCAGTGGCATCCGTCCAGCCGCCCGGTTGCGGCTCGCCTTGATATTGGCCGTGGCCGCGGGCCTGCTCGTGGCCGCCTGCTCGGGATCGACCGGCAGCCCGGCACCGACGAGCGGCGCTGCCGCCGCGACCCCGGCCCCCACCGGCGCTCCGAGCCCGACCGCAACCGTCGCTGCCTCCGCCGCCGCGCCGACTCCCGGCCCGGCCACGCAGCATCTTTCGGTCGTCGGGCCGGCCGGTTCGTCGGGCGCTCTGAGCAACGCCCAGGTGCGCTGCAACCTGCCGTCTCCCGGAGGTCTGCAGATCAGCGTCCTGGCACAGCCGGTGGACCCGAACCTGTCGGTCTACGTGTTCGTTCAGTCGGGCAGCATCACCGTCAGGTATGACTCAGGGTCGGGATCCACCTATGTCGAGCGCGACTTCTCCGGGACGGGTGTCACCGGCTTCGACGCCGCGAAAGGCGCTCAGATCGACTCGCCGCTGACCGAGGTTCCCAACAGCGACGCCCACGGCAATCTCGGTCAGCTGACCTCGATCAGCGGCAGCGTCGATTGCGGCAACCAGATGCCGGGATCGTCCACGCTCACGTTGGGCGGGACGACGTCCAAGGGAACGCTCAGCGGAGGACTCAATCCGGTCAACGTCGAGTGCCTCGCGAATACGTCCGGATCGAGCGTCTCCATTCTCGGCCTGGTCGAGGTTGGCTCGACGCCCACCCTGGCGGTCGTGTACGTCTCACCCGGCACTCTGAGCGTTTCGCTCTCCGGAGACGGGTTCTTCCGCAACACCTCGACGGCGGTGGCGACGCTGACTTCGGCCGGCGCGCACGTCGACGCGGACTTGTTGGAGCAGAACCCGGCCAAGGGCGCAAAGGCGGCCACGATCCACGTTGCCGGCGACGCCGTGTGCGGGACGTCGATCGGGAGCTGACCGGCCGCTTTCGCGGGCCGGCGTCGTAGACCCCGATCGCCAAACGGACGACAATTCGGCCGTCGAGTCGTCGTTCGGAGATAGCTCATGACCGCCGTCATTCGGACCGAGAAGCTGACCAAGTCCTACGGGTCGCACCGTGGGATCGTGGACGTGGACCTCGAGGTCCAGAAGGGCGAGGTCTTCGGCTTCCTCGGGCCCAACGGCGCCGGCAAGACGACGACGATCCGGACGCTGCTCGACCTCATCCGGCCGACCAGCGGCAAGGCGTTCGTCTTCGACATCGAGTCGTCGGACGACCCGGCGGCGATCCATCGCCGGCTCGGATACCTGCCCGGTGAGTTCGCCCTCTACGACCGCCTGACCGGCGGGCAGACGCTCGAATACTTCGGCAACCTGCGCGGCGGCGTCGATCGCGCCTACCAGGCCCGGCTGGTCGAGCGTTTCGACCTCGACCCGAGCCGGCGCTTCCGCGAGTACTCGAAGGGCAACAAGCAGAAGGTCGGCCTGGTCGCGGCGCTCCAGAACAAGCCCGAGCTGCTGCTCCTGGACGAGCCGACCTCGGGCCTCGATCCGCTGGTCCAGCAGACCTTCTTCGAGCTGCTGCGCGAGTCGGTCAAGGACGGCGGCACGGTCTTCCTCTCCAGCCACATCCTGAGCGAGGTCGAGAGGAGCTGCGATCGTGTGGCCATCATCCGAGAGGGCCGCATCGCCCGCGTGGATCGCGTCGACGCGCTGCGCGACCTCGCCCATCACCAGGTCGAGCTGCGTTTCAGCGGCGATCCGCCGGCCGCCGAGTTCAAGAGCCTGGCCGGCGTCAGCGACGTCCAGGTCGAGGATCACACACTGCGGCTGCGAGTCCTCGGTCCGATCACGCCCGTGGTTCAAGCCGCGGCCCGCCTCGGCGTGACGGACTTCCTGAGCCGCGAGCCGAGCCTCGAGGAGACGTTCCTGGCTCAGTACGGCCGCGAGTCGGCCGAGGTGGAGTGATGACCGCGCAGGCCGGCCGGCCGCCCATCGGCCGGATCGCGGCTGTGCCCTGGTGGAGCCGTGTCTACGGCTTCGGCAGCGTCTACGCCAAGACGATCCGCGATTCTCGCCTGGCGTTCATCATCGTGGCCGGGCTTCTCGGCGGCATCATGCTGACCGGCCTGAAGGCGATCGGGTCCTCATACGCGACGGCCGCGTCCCGCCAGGACCTGTTGAACGTCATCGACAGCATTCCGCCCGCCATCGCCGGCCTGTACAACCGGCCGGTCAACGCCGTCACCCTGGGCGGTTCCGTGTCGTGGAAGTACGGCCCGATGTTCGGGGCGATCGCGGCCCTCTGGTCGATCGTCGCCCTCTCCGGGACCCTCGCCTCCGAAGCGCGGCGAGGCAGCCTGGACATGGTGGCGGCGGCCCCGTTCGGAAAGCGCCGGATCGCCCTCGAGAAGCTGGCCGCGCACGTGACCGGAATGGCCATCGCGGTCGCATTCCTCGCCCTCGTCACCTGGCTCGGAGGCAAGGCCTCCGCCACGCAGCCCGGCGACGACATCCCGATTCTGGCCGCCGTCGGCTTCGCCGCCTGGGTCGGCGTCATCGGCCTGGCCTACGGTTCGGTGGCCTGGGCCATCGCCCCGTTCGCCGGACGTGCCAGCGCGGCGGGCGTCGCGGGTGTGCTGCTCGCCTTCGGGTTCATCGTGAGCGGCTATCAGCCGTATGTACCGGCCCTGACCCTGCCCGCCGACCTGAGCTTCTTCTACTGGATGGCCGGCCACCTGCCTCTGGCGGGCCAATACGACTGGTTGTCGCTGGTCCCGACGATCGTCGTTGCCGTGGTGCTCTTTGCGGTCGGCATCGTCGCCTTCGACCGGCGCGATCTCGGCTCCACCAGCGCCATCCCGCTGCCGGCGATGCCGGCCGCGCTGCTCGGGGTCCGCGGGCCGGTCGGCCGCTCGTTCGGCGAGCGCTTGCCTCTGGCCCTGGCCTGGGGCCTCGGACTGGGCGTGTACGGGCTCCTGATCGCGGCGTCCAGCGCGTCGTTCGCTTCCGAGCTGGTGAAATCGCCCGATACGCTCGACCTCTTCAGGCGGCTCTTCCCCGGCCACGACATCGGAACGGGCGCCGGCTTCCTGCAGGTTCTGTTCGCCTACCTGGGGTTCATCGTCGCCGGCCTGGCCGCCGCCACGCTCGTGTCCGGCTGGGCTTCCGACGAGAACGGCCGCCGCCTCGAAATGCTGCTGGCCAGCCCACTCGGTAGGGCTCGCTGGGCGATCTCCGGCGGGGTCGGCGTCTTCGGAGCGATCGCCGTGATGACCGCCGTGGTCATGCTCGGGATCGCGATCGGGGTCGGAGCCGCCGGAGGCGAGGTGTTCATGCCGGTGGCCGGCGCGGCAATCGTCGGGCTCTACGCGGCGGCCGTGGCGGGTGTCGGCATGGCCGTGGGCGGCCTGGTGCGCAACACGTTTGCCGGTGAGGTCACCGCGGTCCTGGTCATCGCGACGTTCCTCGTCGATTTGCTGGCGCCTGCCCTCAACTTGCCGGATTGGGTTCACCAGCTGGCGCTGACGGCCCATTTTGGGGCGCCGCTGGTCGGGATCTGGGATCCTGCCGGAGTCGTGGCGTGCCTGGTTCTGGCGATCGGCGGAATGCTCATCGGCGGCTGGGGCATGACCCGGCGCGACGTGGACTGACCGCCGGACCCTCTCCGGCGGGCGGCCGGGGGTCCCGAGCCGCGGGCCACGCCGAGAAACAGGGGCTGGCGCCGCCTCGCCTCGTTCGGCATCATGGGCCGACACATTTTCGCCGACTGCTCAGGAATGCCAATGCCTCGCATGCTCAATCAGGTGCCACCGCGCCGCATGGCACGGCTCGCTCTGGCCGTCGCGATGCTCGCGGCCGGGCTCATGCCCGCGCCCGCCGTGGCCGCCGCCGGGTCGGCTGTGAGCTCCGCGGCTCCAGCGGCCGCGTCCGCCTACGAAGCGGTTTGCGGGCCGGTCCCCGCTCGAGTCGCCAGATGCGCCTCCCTGCGCCGCACCGATGTGGCGGTGCAACCCACTCTGCAGCCCGTCACGCCGGCCCTCGCCGGAGGCGCCGCCCCGGCGGTCTTCAACGGCTACGTCCCGTCGGACCTGCGGTCCGCCTACGGCCTGCCCTCGAGCGGAGGAAACGGCCGGACGGTGGCCATCGTCGACGCCTACGACCTGATGACCGCGGCTACAGATCTGGCCGTGTATCGCGCCCAGTTCGGCCTGCCGCCGTGCACCGCGGCCAGCGGCTGCTTCACAAAGGTGGACCAGCGAGGCGGGACGAACTATCCAGCCGTGAACATCAACTGGGACGGTGAGATCGAGCTCGACATGGACATGGTGTCCGCCATCTGCCCCAACTGCCGGATTCTGCTCGTCGAGGCCGACAGCGCCGGCCTGACGGACCTTGCGACCGCGGAAGACATGGCCGTCAGCCTGGGGGCGGTCGCCGTCTCGAACAGTTACGGGTCCGGCGAGTGGCCCACCGAAACCGGCCAGGACACGCACTTCGACCATCCCGGCGTGGCCATCACCGCTTCCACGGGCGACTATGGGTACGCCGACGGGGTCGAGTATCCGGCCGCCTCTCCGTACGTGGTCTCTGTCGGCGGAACCTCGCTCACCAGGGCGGCCAATTCACGTGGCTGGATGGAGTCGGCGTGGTCCGGCGCCGGCAGCGGCTGCTCGGCCTACGAGCCCAAGCCGTACTGGCAGTCGGACGCGTCGTGCGCGCGCAAGGCCACGGCCGACATTTCCGCGGTCGCGGACCCGGCCACGGGCGTCGAGGTCTACGACTCGACGGCGGGCGGTTGGACCGTGTACGGCGGGACGAGTGTCGCCTCTCCGATCGTGGCGGCCGCGCTCGCGCTGGCAGGCCGGCCGGCCAAAGGTTCGTATCCAAGCCGGCAGCTCTACGCGAATTCCGCCAGCCTCTGGGACGTGACCACCGGCAGCAACGGCACGTGCGGCAATTACTTGTGCCGGGGTACCGTCGGCTACGACGGTCCGACCGGTCTTGGGACGCCGAACGGAACGGCCGCGCTGGTCCCGGACGTGCTCGACCTCGGCGCGGGGGCCCGCACCAGCTGCGCCCTGACCGGCGGCGGCACGATCTCCTGCTGGGGTTACGACGGCCACGGCGAGGCCGATGCGCCCGCCGGGTCGTACGTTGCGCTCTCCACCGGCGACTCGCACAGCTGCGCCATCGACGCCGGCGGGTCGCTCCATTGCTGGGGTGTCGACAGCAGCGGCGAGAGCAGCCCGCCGGCAGGTTCGTACCTGGCTGTCAGCGCCGGTGGCGCGGACAGCTGCGCCATCGACGCCGGCGGGGCAATCCATTGCTGGGGTGACGCCAGCCACGGCGTGACCAGCCCGCCGGCCGGCAGCTACAGCACTGTGACCGTCGGGACGTACCACGCCTGCGCCGTAGACATTTCCGAGAGCCTCGTCTGCTGGGGCGACGACAGCCACGGCCAGGCGGAGCCGCCGTCCGGGCAGTTCGTGGCCGTCTCAGCCGGGCTCTACCACACCTGCGGACTGACAGGGGCGGCGGCCATCGTCTGCTGGGGCGATGACGGTCTGGGCCAGCTCGACCACCCGGCCGGCAAGTTCCTGGACCTCGACGCCGGCACGAACGGGGCGTGCGCCGTCCAGCTGCAGGGCGCTCTCGAGTGCTGGGGAGACAACGGCGAGGGCCAGGCGTCGCCGCCTTCGGTCACCGCCGCGCGCGTTGCCCTGGGCGACCTTCACGGCTGCGGCTACCTCGCCGCCTCGATCCAGTGCTGGGGCGACGACACCTACGGCCAGAGCGTTCCGCTGTTCGCCACCCAGTCGCTTCCCGTGGCGGGCAGCGGTTACTCGTACGCAACCGACGTCGATCTCGCCAGCGCCGTGGTTCCGGCGCCGACCTTCACCGTCACCCTGGGCAGCCTTCCGGCCGGCATCACTCTCTCGAGCGCGGGTCTCCTATCGGGCTCGTCATCCACGCCCGGGAGCTACGACTTCAGCGTGACCGCCGACAACGGCATCGCCCCGCCGGCAACGCAGGCACTTACCCTCGTGGTCGACGCGACCCCGGCGCCGGGCGCCCCGACCTCGGTCGCGGCCGTCGCCTCCGACACGACCGCGGTCGTCACCTGGGCCGCCCCGATCCCGAACGGCGGGCCGGCGGTCACGCGCTACACGGTGACTTCCTCGCCGGCCACGACGACCTGCGTCGTGACCGTCCCGGCGGCCCTGAGCTGCTCCTTCGGCGGCCTCACCGATCGCACCGCCTACAGGTTCAGCGTCGCGGCCACCAACCCGAATGGCACCGGGCCGGCAACGGCCGCGTCGGCGACGCCGCTGTTCGGCGCGACCTACATACCCGTCTCACCCAACCGGATCCTGGATTCGCGCGCCGGAACCAGGGTGGGGCCGGTGGCATCGCTGCGTTCGGGCGTCCCGGCCGAGTTCACCGTCGTCGATCGCTCGGGCGATCCCGCCCTGAACGTACCCGCGACCGCGATCGCGGTGACCGGCAATCTGACGGTCACGAACCCGGGCTCGGCCGGCTTCCTGGCCCTGACTCCGAGCGCCCCCGGCGGCCCGCCCGGAACATCCACGCTCAACTTCCCGAAGGGCGACACCCGGGCCAACGCCGTGACGGTCTCGCTGAGCGGCACCGGCACGCTGTGGGTCACGTACGTCGGGAAAGCCGGGACGTCGGCCGACGTCATCTTCGACGTGACGGGGTACTTCCTGGCAAACAGCTCCGGATCGACGTACTTCTCGTTGACTCCGACACGGCTGGTGGACTCGCGAGCCGGGACGCGGCTGGGCCTCGGAGCGACCCTCGTCTCCGGCACGCCGGCCTGGTTCACGGTCGTGGATCGGGATCCGTCGGACGCGACGCGGAACGTACCCGCGGACGCGACGGCGGTGACGGGCAATCTCACCGTCACCAACCAGCGTTCGGGCGGCTACCTGGCCCTGGAGCCGACGCGGCCGTCGGGCAGCCCCGGAACATCGACGCTCAACTTCCCCAGGGGCGACAACCGCGCCAACGCGGTTACGGTGCCGCTGACCGATGGGCGTTTGTGGGTCACGTTCGTGGGCGCGCCGGGAACGACCGCCGACGTCGTCTTCGACGTCACCGGCTACTTCCTCGGCGATGCGAGCGGCGCAACCTACGTGCCGCTGACGCCCAACCGGCTGGTGGATTCCCGGGCCGGCGCGGCGATCGGCCTTACCGTTTCGCTGCGGACGAAGACGCCGGCCCAGTTCACGGTTGTCGGACGCTCGCTCGAGAACGCACTCGACGTCCCCACGGGCGCGGTCGCGATCACGGGCAACCTGACTGTCACCAACCAGACGAGCGCCGGGTACCTGAGCCTGACGCCGGCGCAGCCGGTCGGAACGCCCGGGACTTCGAACCTCAACTTCCACAGCGCCGACAACCGCGCCAACGCGGTGACGGTCGCCCTCAGCCCGACCGGGACACTGTGGATCACGTTCGTGGGCAAGGCCGGCGCCACGACGGACGTCATCTTCGACGTGACCGGGTTCTTCGTGCAGTAACCGCGTTCGGCAACCGCGTTCAGCCCCGCGTTCAGCCACCGTGCCTGATCGCGGCCTGCGCGCGCCCTGCCTTCCCACACCACTCCTCCGGGCCGCCTTCACGAGTCCTTCACAGCCGATCGTCAGCCTGAGTGTCGAAGTTGGTCAGACGCTCCCGGCCGACCGATCCTGCGAATCGGGAGCGTGTGGTAGGAGATGCAATGAGACACGGAGGCGGATTTCGCCTTCTCGGCGTCCTCCTGATGCTCGGCGTGGTCGCCGCGCTGACGGCGGGCGCGTACAGCGCCGGGTATGTGGCCGGCGCCGGGACGGGCGCGACGAACGTCTCGCCCTGGGTCAGCGGCGGTGCCTTCGGCGCCTCGGGAATCGTCGGGCTCATCGTCACGGTACTCATCCTGGTCGTTCTCTTCAGGGTGATTCGCTTTGCGTTCTGGGGCCACGCCTACAACGGTTGGGAACGCCGCGGGCCGGGCTTCGAAGGCGGACCGGGTGGACCCGGTGGGCCCGGCGGTCCGGGCGGACCCGGTCCCTGGGGCTGGCGCGCCGAGCACTGGCGCTCCAACCGTCGGGCCGCATTCGACGACTGGCATCGGCGAGCCCACGACGCGCAGTCCGGCCAGTGGTCCGGCGGCGCACCGACCGGCGGTATGCCCACCGGAGGTACGCCGACCGGCGGCGCGCCCACCGGAGGTACGCCCGCAGGTGGCTCGGCCGGCTGAGAGTTCCAAGTCCAGCCGGGAAGGGCGGAGGCCGAGTGCCTTCGCCCTTCCCATATCCCGGCGTCGGGCGCCTCGCCGCGCCGTACGATGAGGTCATCGTGAAAACCGTCCTGGTCGTCGACGACGAACCGCGCATCGTGGAGCTTGCTCGAGACTATCTCGAGCACGCCGGCTTCGCCGTGCTGACAGCGGTCGACGGGCCGTCGGCGCTGAAGGCCGCCCGCGCCCGCAAGCCCGACATCCTCGTGCTCGATCTCGGCCTGCCGGGCATGGACGGCCTCGACGTGGCCCGCACCCTGCGCCGCGAGTCGTCGGTGCCGATCGTGATGCTTACCGCCCGCGACGACGAGCTTGACCGCGTGCTCGGACTGGAGATTGGCGCTGACGACTACGTGACCAAGCCGTTCAGCCCGCGCGAGCTGGTGGCCAGGATTCGGGCGATTCTCCGGCGCGTCGACCGTGAGACGGAACCGGGCGATCGAATCGAAGTCTCCGGCGTGTCGATCGACATCGGCCGGATGCGCGTCGAGGTCGCCGGAAGGACGGTCGAACTGACGCCGACCGAATTCCAGCTACTGGTTTCGCTGGCCCGACAGCCCGGTCGCATATTCACCCGATCGCAGTTGCTGGACGCAGTCCACGGGGTCGCCTTCGAGTCCTACGAGCGGGCCATCGACGCCCACGTCAAGAACCTGCGCCGCAAGCTGGAGCCCGACCCGAGTCGCCCTCGTTACGTGCAGACGGTCTACGGGGTGGGCTATCGCTTCGCGGAGGAGCAGGAGTGAGCGGTCCCGCCGAGGATCCCGCGCGGCCCGACGGCCCGCCCGCCGGGACACCGCCCGACGATCCGCCCCACGGCAGACCGCCCGACGTCCCGCCCGCCGATCCGTGGGGTTTCGGGCCGTATTTCCGGCCGCGCCACGGCAGCCGATTCGGGGACCGTGACCGCTTCCGGGCCTCGCGCCGCCAGTGGCGTGGCCCTTATCGCGACCGGCCCGGCTGGTGGCCGTCCGACGAGCCGTGGCCGCCGCAGGGCGAGTTCCCGTGGCATCGCGTCCGGCGGATGTTCCTGATCCGCTTCGCCATCGGCGTCTTCCTCGTATTCGCTCTCGTCATCGTCGGTCCGCTGATCGTCATCGCCCAGGTCCTGAGCGCCCTCGGGCTGCCCGGCCCGAGCACGGGCTTGCTCGCCGGCGCGGTCATGCTCTTCCTGATACTCGCCGTCGCTGGAACGGCCGGCGGCGCGCGCAGGCTCGCCCTTCCATTCGCCGATCTGATCGAAGCGGCCGGGCGCGTCGAGGCCGGCGACTACACCGCTCGCGCGTCGGAGCGTCATCGGGGCCCCCGCGAGCTCAAGTCCCTGGTTCAGGCGTTCAACGCCATGGCCGCGCGTCTGGAAGCCGACGAGCGCCAGCGTCGCACGCTTCTCGCGGACGTCAGCCACGAGCTGCGCACGCCGCTGGCGATCCTGCAGGGTGAGCTCGAGGCCATGATCGACGGCGTCCATCCGACGGACGAGGCGCACCTTTCGGTCGCGGTCGAGGAGATCCGGATGCTGACCGGGCTGGTCGACGACCTCCGGACGCTGACCCTCGCCGAGGCCGGGACGCTGGCCCTCCACCGCGAGACGACCGACCTTCCGGTCCTGGCCCAGGAGGTCGCCGCCTCGTTCGACGCGCTGGCGGCCGCGGCCGGCGTGCGGCTTCGGGTGGACATGTCGGACGACCTGCCGCTCGTCGAGCTCGATCCGTTGCGGATCCGCCAGGTCCTCGGCAACCTCGTCGCCAACGCCCTCCGCTATGCGCCGGTCGGAACCGAAGTTCTGCTCTGCGGAGAGCGCGACGCGAGCTCCATTGCCCTGTCGGTCGTCGACCACGGGCCGGGTATCGAGCCCGAGGTGCTGCCCTACGTCTTCGACCGCTTCACCAAGTCGGCCGAGTCGCGCGGCTCCGGACTTGGGCTGGCGATCGCCCGGCGCCTGGTCGAGGCCCACGGCGGCACGATCCGCGCCGAGCGGCCCGCCGACGGCGGGACCGCCATCCGCTTCGAGCTGCCGCTCGGCCAGGGCGGCTGACGCGCCGCACACCCGAGAATCAAGCGAGCGCGCCGGAAGGCGCGCTCGCTGAAGTTGTGGCCGCGAAAGAGCCTATCCGGGCAGCTGGCCGAGGGTCACGCTGACGGTGGCCGTGGTCCCATCCGCGTGTTGGATCCCGACCTTGATTACGTTGCCGGGCTCGAGGCCTACCAGGATGCCCGAGAGCGTGCTCGTGTCCGGCGTCGCCTGGCCGTTGATCGAGACGATCAGGTCGCCGGCCTTGATTCCGGCCGTGTCGGCCGGGCCGCCGGCGACGACCGAATAGACGCTGACGCCTTCTCCCGTCGTGGTGTCCGTGATCTCGACGCCCAGATAGGCGCGTCCGGAGTTCGTCACGTGCCCGCTGGCGATCAGCTGGTCCGCGATCTTCTTGGCGCGATTGCTCGAGATGGCGAAGCCGATGCCGGGAGCACTGCCGCCGATCTGCGGATCGGTCGCGGCCAGCGTCGGGATGCCGACCACCTGACCTAGCAGATCTACGAGGGCGCCGCCGCTGTTGCCGGGGTTGATCGCGGCGCTGGTCTGGATAACGTCGGGCAGAGTGTTGCCCGACGGCTCGGAGACCTGCCGGCCGAGAGCGCTCACGATGCCCTCGGTCACGCTCGACTGAAGCCCGAGCGGGTTGCCCATGGCCAGGACGAAGTCGCCGACTGAGAGCTGGCTGGAGTCGCCGAAGACCGCGGGAGCGAGGCCCGGGGCCGTGATCCTGACGACGGCGATGTCGTCGGCCGTGTAGCTTCCGACGAGCGACCCGGTGTATGACTTGCCGTTCGAAAGCGTGACCTTGAACGACTTTGCGGTCCCGACGACGTGGGCGTTGGTGACGATGTCGCCGGTCGCGTCGTAGATGACGCCCGAGCCGAGGCCGGAGTCCGTTTCGATGACGACCACAGAGGGCGTGAGCTGCTTGATGATCGCCACCATCGATGACTGCAAGGATCCTGCGTCGACGGGGTTCTGGTTGGGCGAGCCGGAGGCGCCGGGGACGGCCGTCGGGGCGGAGAGTGAGACCGGCACGGTGCTCGGATTTGCGGAGACGCCGTTCGCGACCGAACCGGTCGAACTGGTCGTCGCGGCCGCACACGCGCCGACGATCAGGACGATCGCCACCAGAAGAGCCGAAAGAGCGCCCACGCCTCGCGTGGAACGTTGACGAGGAGCGAACACGATCTAGACCTCCAGGGGATGCCGCGTTTCGAGAGCATCACGCATGGGCGCATGTTTGGCTTCATCTCTGAAGCGTTCCTGAACGCACCGCCCAGCGGTATGGCGCCTCAGCCCTCGTCCGTACTGAAGCATACGGCCTCGAAGACGGACAACCGCGTGGCCCCATCGCGCCACGCGTCGGAACGCAGGCCTGCCTTGCGGCAGACCGCCTCGAGCATCTCCGAAGCGCCCCAGCCCATCTCGCCCGCCACCTGCGGCAGGAGCAGTGCCCGGGCGCTGCCGCGTTCGACGACTATGCCGTGGCGGCCGGCCTCGAACAGCGCCGCGTCGGGCAGCGGCACGGGAGGTTCCAGCACCGAAATCTCGATTTCGAGCCCGGGCAATTCGGCTGGACCGACGGGCTCGAAACGCGGATCGTCACGAGCGGCCGCAATCGCCGAGTCGCGCACGTTGCTCCAGACCGGAACGTCGTAGCGCATCATCCCGATGCAGCCTCGCAGCCGGCCGCTCTGGCGAATGGTCACGAACGCCGCGGCCGGCGCCAGAGCCCCGGCCGTCAGCCCGGCCGGATCGAAGCCGGGCTTCTGCTGATGTCTGGCGGTCGCTTCGACGGCGCTTCGCGCGAGGGTCAGCAGCTCGCGGCGGTCGGATTGGGCAAGTGGCTGCATGGGGTGTGCCTCCTCTCAGGAGGCTATTCCCGCCAGCCGGGCGCGCCAGAGTCCAATGGCGCGATATTGTGCCCGTACGACCGCCTTCCGGACGGCCGCCGAGTCGCCTCCGGCGCAAGAACCGCATGCCGCGAATGGTATGCTACATTCGATTGCCTGCCTGAATGCGTGTGGTCGGCGGGCCTCTCCAGGGGGACGCATCCGTGACGGAAGCCTCGGTCGTCGTCGAGGATCAACCGATCGGTACGATCTCGCCCCGCTTGTACGGTCACCTTGCCGAGCACCTGGGGCGGTGCTGCTACGGCGGCCTCTGGGATGGCGTCAGCGGGAATGATACAGGCGGTCCAGCCGGCTTCAGGCCCGATGTCGTCGCGGCTCTTCGGGAGCTGCCCGCGACCCTGATTCGGTGGCCCGGCGGGTGCTACGCGGACCACTACCACTGGCGAGACGGACTCGGCGTGCCGGCGTCGCGACGTGCGACCCTCGGCCTGTCGTGCGACCTACAGGTGGCGGACGGCAACGCGCTCGGAACCCACGAGTTCCTGAGCCTGTGCGAGTCCCTGGGAGCGGAGCCCTATCTTGCGGGCAACCTCGGGACGGGGACGGTCCAGGAGCTGTGCGACTGGGTGGAGTATGTGAACGGGTCCGCCGAGACGGATTTGTCCCGCGAGCGGGCCGCGAACGGCAGGCTCGAGCCGTGGGGCGTCCGGCTGTGGGGAATCGGCAACGAGAGCTGGGGCTGCGGCGGCCGGTTCGATCCGGCTTCGTATGCTCGTGAATACCGGCGCTTCGCGACCATGATTCGCCACGTCGATCCGCGCGCGGAGCTGGTCGCGGTCGGGCTCGAGGACGACGGCCTGCCGGAGATGGGTCTCGATCCGGACTGGAACGCCAGGTTCCTGGCCGAGCTCGGACCGGCCGTGGATCTCGTCGATCACCTGTCGATTCACCGCTACTGGGTTCGAGGCGGCCCAGAGGTCGACTTCGGCGAGGACGATTACTACGCCCTGCTGGATGAAGCCGCCGGCACGGAGGGCCTCATCGAGCGAACCGCGCGAACGATCGCAGCTGCCGCGCCGCCTCACCCCATCGGCATCGCCCTGGACGAGTGGGGCGTCTGGCATCCGGAAGCGCGGGCCTGGGGCCCGGGCGCAGTCGACCGCCGATCGCCCACGACCTTCGAGCAGGCGAACACCCTGCGGGACGCTCTCGCGGCCGGGATCGCGCTGGAAGGTTTCCACCGGCAATGCCGAGTTCTCACGATGGCGAACCTCGCGCAGCTGGTGAACGTACTTCAGACGGTGGTCGTCACCGACGGGCCGGCCTGCGTCAAGACTCCCACCTACCACGCGCTGGCCCTCCATCGACCGCACATGGGCGCCGAAGCCTTGCAGGTCGAAGTGAAGGCCGAGCCGGCGGGCCCGTTCGGGCGCCCCGGGCTGAGCGCTACGGCCTCGGCTCGAAACGGCAGCGTCGCGGTCACTATCATCAACAGGGACTTCCGTCGCCCGACGACCGCGACCGTTCTGGCATCGGGCGCTGTTTCATCGGGCCGGCTTCTGACGGCGGACTCGCCCAACGCCGTCAACGATCCTGCCGGCGGGGATCGCGTATCGCTCCGGCGCCTGGCGGTGGAGCGTTCAGAGCCCGGGCGCGTCGACGTCACGCTGCCGCCGCACTCGATGGCTACGATTGAATTCACCCAACACGGAGCTGGCATCAACTGATGGCCCCCAAGAGCCCGAAACGCACTTCCCCGGCAGCTCGCCGCGACGCATCCGGCCGAGCGGCAGGTCCGACCCCGGCCGGCCCAAACAGGGCCCGCCCGAGTGCGCAGGACGGCGCCGGCCGCGGCTCGCCGGCACGTCCGGCGCGAATCCCAACGATGCAGGACATTGCCGACGCAAGCGGCGTGTCCCAGAGCACGGTCTCGCGCGTGCTCACCGGCGCTCCAAACGCCATTCCGATCAACCCCGCGACGCGCGAAAGGATCCTCGAAGTCGCGCGCCAGATGCGCTACCGGCCGAACCCCCTGGCTCGCGGCCTTCGTGGCGCCAGGACGATGCTTCTGGGTGTGATCGTGCGCGAGATCACGGACCCGTTCTTCGCCGGCGCCGTCGACGCCATCTCGGTCGAGGCCAACCGCCGCGGCTACAACGTGGTGCTGGGGGACGCCCACAGCCGCACCGACGAGGCCATCGCGCTGCGGGCGATTCTCGAGACGCGCCACTGCGACGCGATCGTTCTTCTTGGCGATACGAGCGATCAGCCGCGGCTCATGGAGGATCTCCGGGACACCAATTTCCCCGTCGTCGGTCTGTGGCAGGGGACTGCTCCCGTGTCCGGGGTCTCAATCGTCGGGGTCGACAACAAGGCCGGCGTAAACAGCCTGATGGATCACCTGCTGGGTCTGGGCCACCGCAGGATCGCTTTCGTGGGCGGCATCTTCCTCGAGGGTCGCCTCATCGGCGACATAGGCGAGCGGCGGGCGGCATTCCTGGAGCGTGCCGCCGCTGAGGGCCTGGAGACGCCCGATGGATTCGTGCGCGACGCGCGAAACACGCTGGGCGGCGGAGCCGGAGCGTTCCGGGAGCTGATGACGCTGCCGACACGGCCCACCGCCGTCGTGGCTTCGACCGACGTGCTCGCCATCGGCGCGTTGCACGCTGCGTCCCACATGGGTCTGGACGTGCCGGGTGAGGTCTCCGTCGTCGGCTTCGATGACCTGCCGATGGCCGAGTACACGACGCCCTCGCTCACCACGGTGTGCATGCCCATCGCGCAAATGGCGGCGGCGGGAGTCAAAGCGGCGATCGACGAGAGCGAAGACGGCCAGGCCTCGATCCTGGAGATCCTCACGCCGGTGCTCGTGGTCCGAGAGTCGTCCGGCCTCCTCCGGATCGAGCGAGCGCCTAGTCGACGGCCACCGCGGTGAAGTAGCGGCGGCGCTTCGGAAGCGCCACGGCGTCCCCGACGATCTCGATCTCCGCTCTGCAGGGTAGGTCGTCCGATGACGTGCCTGCCAGCACGGTCACTCGGCCGGGCTCGGCGCGCAGGCGACCGTGTGCGCCGGTGAGCAATGAATACCTATGTAGCATACGCATGCTGGTGGGTCAAGAGTCGCCCGGGTCTTGATGACGTAGGATGTGCGGCATACGATTGCGAGCACCCGGCCAGGCCGGCCGATTGGTTGGCCTGTCCGGAGAATGGCGCAGCACTGCTGCGGCAAGACGCGAGTGAATCGAGTTGTCGAGACAGAGGCTCGTCGCGGACCGCAGAGGTCCGGGACGAATCGAGGTGTAAGTCCGCGCGTTGCCGGCGCCAGCGAGCCCGAGCTTCGCGCAGAGGATCCCGGCAGGTTGCTCAGAGGAGGTCGGAGTAATGGTCCAGGTCAAGAGCGAGATCGAATCGCTGACGCCCACCCCCGCGGACAAGTTCAGCTTCGGACTCTGGACCGTCGGCAACTCCGGCCGCGACCAGTTTGGCGATCCCACGCGCCCGCGCCTCGATCCCATCGACAGCGTCGGCCACCTGGCCGAACTCGGCGTGTTCGGCGTCTCGATGCACGACGACGACCTGGTGCCCTATGACGCCGCTGCGGCCGACCGCGACGCGATCGTGCGCCGGTTCGGCAAGACTCTCCAGGAGAACGGCATGGTCGTCTCGATGGCGACGACCAACCTCTTCGGGCATCCAGTCTTCAAGGACGGCGCCTTCACCTCCAACGACAGAGGGGTGCGCCGTTACGCGATCGCCAAGACAATGCGGGCAATCGACATCGGCGCCGAGCTCGGAGCCAAAACCTATGTCTTCTGGGGCGGGCGCGAAGGCGTCGAGGCCATGGCGTCCAAGCGGCCCGCCGACGCCCTGGACCGCTATCGCGAGGCCATCGACTTCCTGTCCGAGTACGTGATCGATCACCGCTACGGGATGCGGTTCGCGATGGAGCCCAAGCCGAACGAACCAAGGGGCGACACTTTCCTGCCCACCGTCGGGCACGCCCTGGCCTTCATCGGCAGTCTCGCCCATCCTGAGATGGTCGGCGTCAACCCCGAGACCGCCCACGAGACCATGTCGGGCCTCTCCTTCTACCACGCCGTGGCCCAGGCGATCTGGCACGGCAAGCTCTTCCACATCGATCTCAACGGCCAGAAGATCGGCCGCTTCGACCAGGACCTGCGCTTCGGATCGGAAGGGGTCAAGGACGCCTTCTTCCTCGTGAAGCTGCTGGAGGAGTCCGGATATGACGGGCCCCGGCACTTCGACGCCCACGCATATCGGGGCGAGGATCCAAAGGGCGTGTGGGACTTCGCGGCCGGATGCATGCGGACCTATCTGATCCTCAAGGAGAAGGCCCGCCGGTTCGCCCTCGACTCGGAGATTGCGGCGGCTTTGGCCGATTCGTCGGTGGACGAGCTTGCCCGGCCGACCGTGGGCCGGTACTCGCCCGAAAACGCGGCCGCCCTCCGAGCCGCGCCGGGCGACCCGAACACACTGGCCGGGCGCGGGTACCACAACGAACGGCTGGATCAGCTCGTGATGGAACTCCTGCTGGGCGTGCGTTAAGCTCAGCAGCCTATGCAGAGCCTGCCGTCGCCGAGTCCGGGGAGATCCTGATGAAGACGCTCGTCGCCGGGGTCGACTGCTCGACCCAATCGACCAAAGTCGTCGTCGTCGACTCGGACAGCGGCGCGATCGTCGGTCTGGGTCGCAGTCCGCACACCGTCACCGGAACCGGCGGCGCCAGGGAGACGCATCCGGACGTGTGGTGGCAGGCGCTCCGCCAGGCCCTGGGGCAGACCGGGTTCGCCGGCAAGGTCGCGGCCATTTCGGTGGCGGGCCAGCAGCACGGCCTGGTCTGCCTGGATGCCGCGGGCCAACCTCTTCGGCCCGCGATGCTCTGGAACGACACCCGCTCCGCCTCCGACGCTGTTGTGCTCCTGGAGGCGCTCGGCGGCCCATCGGCGTGGGCGGCCGGCGTGGGCGTGGTTCCGGTCGCGTCGTTCACCGCGACCAAGTGGGCCTGGCTCAGACGCCGCGAGCCCGAGACGGCCGCACGGACCGCCGCCATCAGACTGCCCCACGACTACCTGACCGAGCGCCTAACGGGCGAAGGCGTGACCGACCGCGGGGACGCATCGGGCACGGCCTGGTGGTCGACGGCCACGGAGGCCTACGCGCCCGAGGTGCTACGTCTGGACGCGATCAAGCTGTCGACCGACATGCTGCCCCGAGTCCTGGCGCCGGCCGAGGCGGCCGGGTCGATCACGGAGTCGGCGGCGGCGGCAACCGGCCTGGCGGCCGGGACGCCGGTCGGTCCCGGCACAGGCGACAACATGGGCGCCGCCCTCGGTCTCGGACTGCGGCCCGGTATTCCGGTCGTGAGTCTCGGAACGTCGGGCACGGCCTACCAGGTTTCGACGACCCGGACCGCCGATTCGACCGGCGACGTCGCGGGGTTCGCCGATGCCGGAGGCCGCTTCCTGCCCCTCGCCGCGACCCTCAACTGCACCCTGGCCGTGGACCGAGTGGCGGAGTGGCTCCACCTGGACCGCGACGACGTGGCGCCCAGCCGCGGCGTCGTCGTGCTCCCGTATTTCGACGGCGAGCGGACGCCCAACTTGCCGGACGCCGCGGCCGCCGTGCTGGGGCTGCGCCACGACACCGATCCCCGGTCCATCCTGATGGCGACCTACGAGGGCGCCGTCGTCGGGCTCCTGGACGCTCTGGATAGAATCGACGTCTGTTCGTCGGGCATAGCTCCGGGAGCGCCGCTGGTCCTGATCGGGGGCGGGGCCCTCGGCCGGACCTGGCGGGAAGTCGTCCAGCGGCTCTCCGGCCGCGCAATCCTGATCCCGGACCAGACCGAGTTGGTGGCCCTGGGCGCCGCCGTCCAGGCTGCGGCCTTGCTGCGCGCCGAGGACCCACAGGTCGTGGCCGCGGGCTGGAATACGATGGCCGGAACTGCGCTGGAGCCTGTCGAACGCGATGTCGAAGTCCTGTCGCGCCACCGCAGCGTGCGGCAGCTTGCGCTCGATGCCCTGCAGGAGCGGCCGAGCAGGCGGTAAGCTGGCAAGGCGCCGCATGAAAGTCGGATAGTTCGCGCGGGCATTGGGCACGCCTGAGGTCTTCGCCTTCGGCAGCCGCCCGGGGGTAGGGGATGATCGTCAGGATCGGGGACGAGATCGACGGCGTGTCGATCGACACCTCGGCCGGAGGCCGGTTGGCCTCGTGGGTGATGGCCGGACGCGAGCGGCTCCTGGTGGGGCCGGCGGCCGGGATTGCGCCGCCCCTCGGATGGGGCAGCTACCTCATGGCGCCGTTCGTCGGCCGCGTTCGCGACGGCGGCCTCGACTGGGCCGGACGCAAGGTTCGGCTGCGGCTGAACGGCGGCCGCCATTCGATCGACGGCGCCGTGTTCGACTCTGAATGGACCGTCACCTCGCGAACCGCCGCATCCGTCGCGCTCTCCTGCCCGCTGGACCCCAACAAATGGCCGTTTCGAGGCATGGTGACGCAGCGGATCGCGATCGCTCGCGGTCTGATGTGCCTGGACGCCGAGATCGTTGCGGAAGAGCCGATGCCCGCCGCTCTGGGCTGGCACCCGTGGTTCCGCAATCCGGGCGGCCATCTCCGCGTCGGGCTTGCGGCCGAAAATGTGCTGGCGCTCCAGCCCGATCTCATACCCACGGGTGAGCTGACCCCGGTCGACCGCCGCACGGACCTTCACGCCGCACCGAATCTTGCCGGGCACCGGCTGGACGACGTCTACGCCTCGGTTCGGTCGCCGGCGACCATCATCTGGCCCGACATCGAACTCACCGTCGCCTTCGCCAAACCGGTGGTTGCCGCGGTCGTGCGGACGCACCCGCAGGCGGTCTGCGTCGGCCTGGCGACCGCCTGGCCGGACTCGATCCGGCTGGTCCGCGCCGGCCGGCAGGGAACGGGCCTGGTCTCTCTCGCTGCCGGCGAGACGCTGGCGGCGGGGTTGAGCTGCTCGTGGGTCGCCCGCCCGAACGCCGTACCGGCCGACCGCCGGTTCCGGCCGGGAAGCTGAGCCGTTCGGCCCTTTCGCCGGGTCGGCTCCGAATCCAGCATGGCGTAGAGGTGTCGCCGTGCGACCGACAACGTCCCCGCTCATCGCCGCCAGCCCGGCCCTGCTCGGCCTCGCCGAGGCCGGCGGCGCGGTTCGATGCGTGGCCTGTGCCCATCGCTGCCTGATCCGGCCGGGTCGCGCGGGGATCTGCCGCGTCCGTGAGAACCGCGACGGCAGCCTCGTCAGCACCGTCTTCGGGCAGGCCGTGGCCGCCAACGCGGACCCGATCGAGAAGAAGCCGCTCTTCCACTTCCACCCCGGCAGCGTCGCGTTCTCGATCGCCACGCGCGGCTGCAACTTCCATTGCCGCAACTGCCAGAACTGGACGATCTCGCAGGCCGGTCGAGACGGCCGGAACGTCGGCGAGTTCGATCTGCCTCCGCGCGCGGTCGTGGCCGCCGCCCTGGCCGCCGGGTCGCGCAGCGTCGCCTACACCTACACCGAGCCGACGGTCTTCATCGAGTACGTCGTCGAGACGGCGCGACTCGCTCGCGATGCCGGTCTGGCCAACGTCCTGGTCACGAACGGCTACCAGACGCCCGAGGCCCTGGACGTGCTGGCGCCGCTCGTCCAGGCAGCCAACGTCGATCTCAAGTCGTTCGACGATCGCTTCTACCGGCGCATCGTCGGCGCGCGCCTGGCGCCGGTGCTGGACACGCTTGTCGGCATGCGCCGACGAGGCATCTGGCTCGAGGTCACGACGCTGCTCATCCCCGGACTCAACGACGACCCGGACGGGCTGGCCGGGCTGGCCGGCTGGATCGCTACCGAGCTCGGGCCCGAGACGCCCTGGCACGTCAGTCGCTTCTTCCCAACCTACCGCCTGACCGACCTGGATCCTACGCCGGTGTCCACTATCTGGCGGGCGGTCGAAGCCGGACGGGCGGCCGGCTTGAAGCACGTTTACTCGGGCAATCTGCCCGACGCCGATGAGGACACCCGCTGCGCCGGATGCGGCGAGACGCTGATCCGGAGGGTCGGTTTCTCGGCGCGGCGAGCGGCCCTGGTCGAGGGCCGGTGCTCGCGCTGCGGCCGCTCTCTGGCGGGCGTCGGGCTGGCCGAGTGGGGCAAGTCCGATTGGGGCAACGCGGGGGCGGGGCGATGACCACTGCGATGGGCGGTCCGGAGCGCCCGCGCGCGACCGCGGTGGCCGGCACTTTCTATCCCGCCGAACCCGAGCGCCTGGGCCGGCTGGTCGACACGCTTCTCGCCGGGGCTGCCGCGCGGCCCGTCGAGGCCACCCTCCCGCCGCGGGGCCCCGACGATGGTTCGGTCGTGGGCGGGCTGGTGCCGCACGCCGGACTCGTCTACTCGGGCGCGATCGCGGCCCTGACCTGGAAGGTCGTCGGGGAGATCGCGCCAAACACGATCGTTCTCGCGGGCACGGATCATCAGGCCCTGGCGGCGGGAGTCGGGGTCTGGACCGGCGGGCCGTGGCGAACGCCGCTCGGGGACGTGGCCGTGGACGGCGAGCTGACCGGGCGCATCGTCGGGCTGGGCCGGCCCTTCGCGCCGGACAACTACGCCCACCTGGCCGAGCACTCCCTCGAGGTGCAGCTGCCGTTGCTCCTCCGAGCCTGCCCGGCGGCGCGGATCGTGGCCCTGGCGGTCAGCCCGAGACTGCGAGACCATGCCGATGCCGGCGCCCGGCTCGGCCGCCTGCTGGCGACTCTCCGCGCCGCCGGCGATCGCGTCATGCTGATTGCCAGCTCCGACTTCGCCCACTACCCGCCGGCTCACGTCTGCGAGGAGGTGGACGACCGCCTCCTGACGCCGCTGCTGGCGCTCGACGGCGACGGCCTGGGCGAACTCGAATCGGATCTGGTCCGAACCAGGCCGGCGGGGCTGGTCTGCGGGCTGTGCGGCATAGATCCCGTCCGCTTCACGCTGGCCGCGGTCGCCGAAATGGGCGCGACCCGCGGCATCCTGCTGGGCAAGGCCACTTCCGCCGATGCCGGCGGCGATCCGCGCCGGACCGTCGGCTACGCGAGCGCCGTTTTCGCCTGATACGCTGGGCCTATGGACACCGATTCCGAGTACTGGGCCCGCTACTACGAGGTCACGGTCGAACGGCCGGCCTGGGATACGGTTCGCGCCGCCATCGACCTGTTCAAGCGCGAAGATGAGATTGCCGCCGGATCTGGCCGTGAGCGCCGTCCGCGCCGCGACCGCCTGGCGGTGGACCTCGGCTGCGGCGCGGGCCGCGACGCCCGAGAATTGCTGCGGGCCGGCTGGCGGGTCCTGGCCGTAGACCGCGAGCCGGCCGCTCTCCAGACGCTGACGAGCGCCGCCGGCCCGATGCTCGGCGCCCGTCTCGAAACCCGCGTCGCGGATCTCGCCGACGTAGCGATCCCGACCTGCGATCTGGTGAACGCGAGCCTGTGCCTGCCGTTCCTGGCGCCCGACGCTTACGCGGCGACGTGGCGGCGGATCGTGGCGGCGCTCGAGCCGGAATCCCGATTCGCGGGGATGCTGTTCGGAGACCGGGACGAATCGGCCGCCGACGCGAACATGACCTGCCGCCCGCCGGACGAGATCCGGGTCGATTTCGGTGGCTTCGAAATCGAATACTGGAACGTCAAGGAAGAGGACTCCAAGACCGCGCTCGGCGAGCCGCGCCACCTCCACCTGATCGAGGTCGTCGCTCGCAAGCTCGGCTAACGGCGCTCGGATCGGCCCGATCGGCCGATACGGTTGCGCTTGGCGGGCGACATGGGGCGCCGCCGACGCAATCCGGGCGATCGCGGGGCAGAATCGTCGATCTGACCGTATCATCTCCGTTCCGCTCGATGCCGGCGGACCGGTGCGTCGGGGCCGTGCCGAATGCACGATCCTGACGCGAACGTTCACGGGTTCTACACGGCGCGAGCCCAATCCTGACTTTGAGCGGCCCGATTTCTCGGACGCCGAGCAGCACAGACCGCTCCCGCGGAGGCAAGGAGAAACCAATGACGGCGGAGAACGAGACGTTCGCTCCCGCGCACGCCGCGATCGAGGTCAACGCTCGCGCCAGGTTCGAGATCCTGGGCGCGATCATGCTCGCCCTGTTCCTCGGCGCTCTCGACCAGACCATCGTCGGTCCGGTCCTGCCGCGGATCTCGACGGAGCTCAACGGCGCCGACCTGTACACCTGGGTCGTGACGTCGTACCTGGTGACCAGCACGGCGGCGATTCCGGTCTACGGCAAGCTGTCGGACTATTTCGGTCGCAAGCCGATGCTGCTGATCGGCATCGTCCTGTTCCTGATTGGGTCGGTGCTATCCGGCCTGAGCCAGACGATGTGGGAGTTGATCGCGTTCCGCGGCCTCCAGGGCCTGGGTGCCGGCGCCCTCTTCCCGATCTCCCTGGCGGTCATCGGCGACCTGTTCACGCCGGCCGAGCGAGGCAAGTACCAGGGGCTCTTCGGCGGCGTCTTCGGCATCGCCTTCCTGGTCGGGCCGTTCCTCGGCGGTGTGCTGACGGACAACATCTCGTGGCATTGGATCTTCTTCGTCAACGTGCCGGTCGGGCTCGTGTCGCTGTACCTGATCGGTCGGCTGCTGCCGATGGTCCACCCCAAGGATGTTCGGCTGACGCTCGACATCATCGGCGTGATCACCTTCGTGGGTGCCGTGGTCCCCGTCCTGATCGCCCTGACGCTGGCCGAAACCACCAGCTGGGTCGACCCCTCCGTTCTCACCTGGTTCGGCGTCGGTGCCGTCTTCCTGGTCGTCTTCCTCGTGGTCGAAGCCAAGGCCGAAGACCCCATGATCCCGCTCGACCTGTTCCGCAACCGGACCTTCGCCGTCTCGGCGTTCGCGACTTTCTTTGCCGTCTTCGGCTTCTCGATCCTGATCATCTTCCTGCCGCTGTGGTTCCAGATCGTCAAGGGCGAGAGCACGACGGCATCCGGCTACCTCCTCTTCCCGTTCCTGATGGGGCTCATCTTCAGCTCCGTCGCGGCCGGCCTGCTGGTGAGCCGAACCGGTCGCTACAAGCTCCTCCTCGCGGTCGGGATGGTCTTCATGGGAGTGGGAGTGTTCCTCTTCCAGAACCTGCGAGCGGACACGAGCTTCTATGTCCTCTCCCTGTGGATGCTCATCGCCGGACTCGGGGTCGGCCCGACGATGGCGATCTTCACCCTCATCGTCCAGAACGACGTCCCCTTCGAGCGTCTCGGCACGGCTACGAGCGACCTGACGCTGTTCCGCCAGATCGGGACCTCCGTCGGCCTGACGATGGCATTCACGCTCTTCCGGGACAATCTGACCTGGACGTCGATCCACGACTCGATCGTCGCGGCTCTGCCGGCCGGCGTGCCTGCCTCGAACGTGCCCGCGGTGGCCCCGGCGGCGTTCGATCCCAACCAGCTCATATCCGTCGGTGGCTCGGTGGCGGACGCGTTCGCCGCGCTGCCGCCGGCGCTCAAGGAGCCCTTCGCCACCGGCTTCTACAACGCCTTCTCGCTCGCCATCGCCAATTCGGTCTGGCTCGGCGTTCTGGCCTCCGGTATTTCCTTCGTGGCCGTTCTGGTCCTCAAGGAGAACCCGTTGCGCACGCACTTCCACGCTGAGCAGGCGGCGCGAGCGGGTATCCGCGCCCGCCCGAGTCCCTCCGGTTCGGGCCCGGCGATCGAGAGCGCGGACTAGGCCCGACCACGGCCGACCGGCGGGCGCCGACCACGGCCGATCGGAGCCGGCCGTCGAAGGCCGGCTCTTCGACGGCTCAGCCTCTGGGCCAGCGCTCTTCGAAGACCACCTCGCCGCGCGGCAGGCGGCCCATGCCGGGCGCCGACTTCGGGGCGCGCGCAGCCTCACTGGGGTGCCCGATCGCCACGATCGTGCGCACCAGGCGACCGTCCGGAATGCCCAGGAGTGAGTGGACCTGGCCGCGTGCTTGCGGGAGTATCCAGCCGATGCCCGCTCCCAGGCCCAGGATGGACGCCGCGATCAGGATCCGCTCCGCGGCTCGCCCTTCGTCATAGGCGTGAGAGACGGCTCGACCCGGCTCCTCCGGGAGGACTATGGCGATGGCTGCGGTGGCCGTCCGCAGCGCCCTCGTCTGCGGGCCTCCGGCCTCGCCGAGCCGCCGGATCGTGTCCCGATCCGTGATCAGCACAAACCGCCACGGCTGCGAGTTACCGCTGCTGCCCGACCAGCGGGCAACGTCCGCGATGGCGTCCAGCTCGGCGGCAGAGACGGCCCGATCGGCGAAATCGCGGATCTGGCGGACGCGTATCAGCGGCCGGAGTCGGTCGGCGGAGAATCTCGAGAGATCGTCCATGACAGCGCCCCGCTAGTTCGGCTGGGTGGCCCTCAGCCCGCCCAGCGTAACCCCGCCGGGGCCTTATGGGCCGTTGTATCGGCCGCTGTACCCTGATTGCAGGCGCAACGGCGCACCGCCATTGAGGTACCCGAAGATGGCACGGAACAACGCATCGCGACTTCTTGGGATTCTCGTTGGGGTGGCGTTCGTGGCAGCCGCCTGCGGGAGCCCGAACCTGACGCCGACGCCGACGCCGGCGACAACGGCCGGCCCGACGGCCGCCGCGTCGCCAACCCCGAACCCCAGTCCCACAGCGTCCCCCAGCCCGTCCCCGGCCCCGACCGCAACCCCGACTCCCGCTCCGACGCCGATCGAGGGGATCCCGGCTTTCAAGCACGTCTACGTGATCATCATGGAGAATAAGGAGTACGGCAGCATCGTCGGTTCTAAGGCGGCGCCGTATGAGAACGCGTTGATCGCCAAGTACGGGCTGGCCACGAACTACTTCGCCGTATCCCACCCGTCGGAGCCCAACTACATCGCCCTCACGTCCGGCGGCCTGAACGGCGTGACCACCGACGGCTACTACATCCTCAAGGCGCCGAGCATCTTCGACCAGATCGACGCCGCCGGCCACACCTGGCACGTCTACGCCCAGGATTACCCGGGCAACTGCTACACCAAGTCCGTGGCCCTGGGGGGCGTCGACGGGTGGGGCTTCGCCGGCGAATACGCCCGCAAGCACAACCCGGCCATCAGCTTCGCGAGCATCTCGACGAACAAGACCCGCTGCGCCGACATCACCCACCTGGCGGGCTTCAATCCGGCCGCCGCCGACTTCGAGATGATCATTCCCAACCTGATCAACGACATGCACAGCAGTTCGGTCGCGGCCGGCGACGCGTTCCTGAAGTTGTTCGTGCCCAGGATCACCGGCAGCGCAGCGTTCGCGGGCTCCGTGCTCTTCATCACATGGGATGAAGGCGGCACCAGCCGTTACGGCGGCGGGCACATCGCCACGATCGTCGTCAGCTCCGGCATGACGGCTCCGTCCCGCTACTCGACCCTCGCCAGCCACTACTCGCTGCTGCGGACGATCGAAGACGCCTGGAGAATGCCGTACCTGGGCAGCGCCGCCGCGGCAAAGCCACTGGCGTTTTCGTACTAGCGAGCCGCCCGCCCGAACCCGCTGCCGACCGGCGATAGATGCGCACACCGGTAGCGACTGGCCCGGAGCTGCGTGGCGCGTCATCATGACGCCACTCAAAGGTGCGCTAGAGGTAGACGAGAAGTGGCTGTCAGTGAGCGCGCGGGCAAACCGGCCGAGGCGTCGATGCTGGTGGACGTCGATCGATTGATCGCCGCCTACTACGACATCAAGCCCGATCCGAGCGTGCTTGCCCAGCAGGTCGCCTTCGGCACCTCGGGCCACCGCGGCTCGTCCCTCATCGGGTCATTCAACGAGAACCACATTCTCGCCACGAGCGAGGCTATCTGCCGCTACCGCCGCGGTCAGGGCATCGACGGGCCGCTCTTCATCGGCAAGGACAGCCACGCCCTGTCCGACCCGGCGACCCGCAGCGCAATCGAGGTTCTCGTCGCCAACGGCGTGTCGGTCCTGGTCGACAGCGCGGACGGCCTGACCCCGACGCCGTCGATATCCCACGCCATCCTCACCTACAACCGCGGCCGCCGCGACGGCCTGGCCGACGGCATCGTCGTCACGCCCTCGCACAACCCTCCCGAAGACGGCGGCTTCAAGTACAACCCGCCCAACGGCGGACCGGCCGACACCGACGTCACCGGCTTGATCCAGAGCCAGGCGAACGAGCTGCTGCGCTCCGACCTTGCCGGCGTGAAGCGCATCGCCTACGACAAAGCCATAGGGCAGGCCGGCCGCTACGACTTCACCGGCGTGTATGTCGCCGACCTCGCGAGCGTGCTGGACATGGAGGCGATTCGGGCCTCCGGGCTGAAGCTCGGGGTCGATCCTCTCGGCGGCGCGAGCGTCGGCTACTGGGCCGCGATCCGCGACCGGTACCACCTCGACCTCACCGTCACCAACGAAGTGGTCGATCCACAGTTCGCGTTCATGACCGTGGACTGGGACGGTCGCATTCGGATGGATCCCTCGTCGCCGTACGCCATGGCTCGCCTGGTTGCGCTCAAGGACCGCTTCGACGTCGCCTTCGCGAACGACACCGACGCCGACCGCCACGGCATCGTTGCCGGAGCGGCCGGGCTCATGAACCCCAACCACTTCCTGTCGGCCGCGATCGAGTATCTCTACCGCAACCGCGACTGGCGGCCCGACGTAGCCATCGGCAAGACGCTCGTGTCCACGACCATGATCGACCGCGTGGCCGCGGAACTGGGGCGCAGGTTGTTCGAGGTACCGGTCGGTTTCAAGTGGTTCGTGGACGGGCTCGTCGACGGGTCGCTCGGGTTCGGCGGCGAGGAGAGCGCCGGCGCCTCGTTCCTGCGCCGGGACGGCGCCGTCTGGACAACGGACAAGGACGGCCTGACCGCGTGCCTGCTGGCGGCGGAGTTGACGGCTCGGAGCGGCGGCAATCCCGCGGTCGCGTACGATCGGCTGACCGCGAAGTACGGGGCGCCGGCCTACCGCCGCATCGATGCCCCGGCGACCCGCGACCAGAAAGCGGTGCTCTCGAAGCTGTCGCCCGAGCAGATCTCGGCCTCGGAGCTGGCCGGAGAGCCGATCACGTCCGTGCTGACCCGGGCTCCCGGAAACGACGCACCGATCGGGGGAGTCAAGGTTTCGACCGAACACGGCTGGTTTGCAGCGCGACCATCCGGCACCGAAGACGTGTACAAGGTCTACGCTGAAAGCTTCCTGGGGCAAGAGCATCTGGAACGCATAATCGGCCAGGCGCAACTTGTCGTCGCCGACGCACTTGGGGCTGCCAGGCGGTCGAGCGCAAGCTAGAATCGCGAAGGTACTGGGCGTTGCGGCTTGGCACCGCAACAAAACCATCGCAGCTGCTGCCAGAGGAGCGGCCACTCTTGCGTGACCTCGACCGAAGACAATGACCGATGGCTATACCCCAGTGCCGTCAACGCCAGCCGAAAGTACCGCCGGGATAACCCGTAAGGCGACCCTTGACGCGCCGACCGGCTCGTCTAAGGTGATTCAGCACACGGTCCCGAACCTAGAGTGAACTGTGGATCAGCCAGATCGTCAACGCCAGAACGGATCAGCCGCCAAAGGCCCGAGCCAGGCGGTTGCTTCTCTTAATCGCGAATTCATGAACGTCCTCGTCAACGAGGAGGCCGCCAGCATCGGCCGCGCCATCGCCCAGATTGTCCGGGGCGACGGCTGGCATGAAGCCAAGGCATCGGCGGTCCTCGTCGACGCCGTTGCCGGCTGGCTCGGTCGCGATGCCGTCCAGACGCTGGGCTTCTACGCGAATGGGACCGGCCCCGTAGAAGTGGTGGCCAGGATCGGCAGCTACTACATCACCGGTCACGGCATCGAGAGCGAGAGCGATCTCACGGTCAACTGCTGCGAGCGCCATCGCGCTCGGTTCAGCCAGTCGCGGGTCGACGAATACGACCTCAAGACCGCCAACAGCCGGTTCAACTGGGGAACGCCGCTGACGCAGCGCGCGGCGGATCGGCTGGCCGTGCTCCTGAAAGAAGAAGTCGACCCCGAAGTCGCGCTGGTGGTCCTGACCCTCTGAGCCGGGCACGGCCGGCGCGCTAGAGTCGGGCCCGCAACTCCAGGGCGTGCTCCCATTCGTGTTCGAGCATTCGGCGCAGCATGCGGCGCGAAGTCTGGGGCGGCCGGCCCTCGCGTTCGACGACCCGTGCCAGGTCTTCGGGCGTCATGGAGCGCAGTCGCGCCATCAGCGTCTCGCGCTCCGCTGCCAGCGCGGCCCACGGCTCGCTGCCGGCACTCTCGATTGCGGCGATGGCCGCCGAATACCCGGGCAGCGTGCCCAGATTCGAGCTGACGTAGGACCACTCGCTCCCGGCCACGTGGGACAGGATCGCGGCCGCCGACCGACCGCGCGCAGGCGGCGATTCGGTAAGCGGGATGGTTTGAGCTCGCGCGGCGGCGACCAGCTCCTCGCGAGACCACTCCGCCCATCGCAACTCGCGGGCGACCTCGGCCTCGGTCAGGGGCTCGCGATCCGAGGCGGAGATCTGCCACCCGAACCCGAGGAACTTGCGCTCGACGACGTGCTCGGCGACCTGGAGCTCGATCGGCTCCGGGTCGGGCGGGTCGTCGCCGTGGCGGCGCAGGAAGTCGATCCGCTCGCGGATCGCGTCGGGGGTGTTCGCGATCGCCTGTTCGGTGGTCGGCCCGAAGGCAACGCAGCCGGGCAGACCGGGCACGTAGACCCAGGTGCGCTTTCGCTGCGGTCCCGATTCCAGGTAGAGCTCGAAACGCATCCGCCTAGATCCCGAGCGCCTTCTCCGGCGTGACGTACTCGAGACCGTGGGCCTGGGCGACGGCGGAGTAGGTCACGTTGCCGCGACACACGTTGAGCCCGTCGCGCAGGTGGCAGTCGTCCGCCAGCGCCTTCTCCCAGCCCTTGTCCGCCAGCGCGAGCGTGAACGGCAGAGTGGCGTTGTTCAGCGCGAACGTCGAGGTTCGAGCCACCGCACCCGGCATGTTGGTGACGCAGTAGTGCACCACGCCGTCCACCACGTATGTCGGGTGGGAATGGGTAGTGGGCCGCGATGTGTCGAAGCAGCCGCCCTGGTCGATCGAGACGTCCACCACGACCGAGCCGCGCTTCATCGCCCGGACCATCTCGCGCGTCACCAGCCGCGGCGCCGTGCCGCCCGGCAGCAGCACCGCCCCGATCACGAGGTCGGCGCCAAGGACGCTTTCCTCGATGACGTCGACGGTCGCGTAGAGAGTCCGCAGAGCGGGCGCGAACGCCAGGTCGAGCTCCTTGAGCCGCGGCAGCGATCGGTCGATGACCGTCACGTCGGCCTCCAGGCCGAGTGCCATTCGCAGGGCGTTCATGCCGACGACCCCGCCTCCCAGGATGACGACCTTGGCCGGCGGCACGCCGGGGACGCCGCCGAGCAGGACGCCGCGCCCGCCCGCTTCCTTCTCGAGGGCGTGTGCGCCCGCCTGGATCGACATCCGGCCGGCCACCTCGCTCATGGGAGCGAGCAGCGGCAGGCCGCCCCGCTCGTCCGTGACCGTCTCGTAGGCAATGGCCACGCAGCCGGTCTTGAGCAGGCCCTGCGTCTGGGACGCATCGGGGGCGAGGTGCAGATACGTGAACAAAACCTGGCCCGGGCGCAGCATGGCGATCTCTTGCGGCTGCGGCTCCTTGACCTTGACCAGCAGATCGGCGCGAGCGAAGACGTCCGCCGCCTCGGGGACGATTTCGGCGCCCGAAGCCTGATAGTGGCCGTCGTCGAGATCGATCACCTCGCCGGCGCCGGCCTGAACGATGACCTTGTGGCCGTGGGAGACGAGCTCGCGTACGGCGCTCGGCGTCAGACCGACGCGGAACTCGTTGTCCTTGATCTCGCGGGGCACACCGACAAGCATCTCGACCTCTCCGGGCGATCCCGACAATCCATGTTGAGGATCCCAGGGGCCGCGCTCTTAGGAGCGTCGCTTGAGCCGCGCTCTTGACGGCATCGGACCTCGAACGGGCACGCCCGCTCGTGAAGCATGCGAGCGCTGGCTCACCTGAGAGCCGTTTCCGGCATTCTCTCACTTGCCGTCGAACGTGCCCGCCGCCGCTGACTGAACCGCCGGCCTGGCCAAAGAGCGGCGCCCAGATCGAGCGGCGGTCAGCGCCGTTTGGTCGCGTTGACCCTGCGCATGTGGGAACGGTTCACCAGGATGGCGTCGCGTGGCGTATCCCGGATCATCGCCCCGTCGACCTGAACCATCGGCGAGAACACCGGCAGGAAGAGCTCCGTCCCGCGCTCCGTGAGCGAGAGCACGTCCTGCGAAGGAAGCAGGAGCAACACCCCCGAAACCTTGAAGGCCGTGGCCTCGAGCGTTACGTCGTAGGCGACACGGAACCTGCTCCACGCGTCGCGGTCGGCGTCGCTGACGACAGGCTCGCCGTCTTCGGCCGGCATCACGATCGAGATGTCGTAGGGGTCGACGCTCTTCACGCCGGGGGCCGGCGCGAGCGGCGTGGCCAGATCGTTGGGGCCCCGCTGGGCGCCGTTGACGCTTATCGCGGCGCGCTTCTCCAGCGCGTCGGCGACCTTGACTCCGCCCTGGAGCATCGCGTCGATTCGGCCGTCCTCGGTGAGCGCGACGAAATGCCCGGGTCGCTTCCTGGTTACGACGATCCCGGCCCCTCCCCCTCCCGGGTCAAAGACGCCTACGGCCATGCTGTCTCCTTCGCGCCCGCCGACGGGCTGTCCCCGCCGGCTCGAACTGTCACGTCCGGGCAGAGTCGGGCGATAACCTGAATCTGCAGAATGCAAATTCAGGGAAGGTTTCGGCGCCGGGCTACGGCAACTTGATCCCCGGCTCGTCCCAGGGACGCCGCTCGGCCGGACTCGCCGGTCGGCGCGACGGGGCCGTCCGAATCTCAGGCCATCGGCCGATACGGCAGGTACTCCGGGTACCACATGGCCGAGTCGACCGCGCCGAAGACCTCGTCGTCCCGATACAGGCGCCCGACCCCGCAGTCGCGGCTCTGACACACGACCCTGGCCGCGATCTCGCGCGACACGCGCCGCAGATCCGAAACCGCCGGATAGAGCGCGCCCACGGCAAGCCTCTCCGGCGTGACCATCTCTGCCAGGGTTCTGGCCGCGAGCAGGAACATCTCGTCGGTGATCTCGCGGGCTTCGGCGACGATCGCGCCGAGGCCAAGGCCGGGGAAGATGAAGACGTT
>Ga0265316_10000451_pt1 | contig 46569 bp, 44 predicted proteins | sample 4522metaG_FD_202092 | JGI IMG/M metagenome (GOLD analysis project Ga0265316, IMG submission 202092) | Rhizosphere microbial communities from Carex aquatilis grown in University of Washington, Seatle, WA, United States - 4-5-22 metaG | ecosystem: Host-associated > Plants > Roots > Rhizosphere >... | reverse complement strand
TACGACGAGGCGTGGAAGAAATCGCGCATGCCCTTGCCTCCCGATGACTTCTCGCCTGCGTTCTTCAACGTCGCCCCCAAGGACCAGCAGTTGGACAAATACCTGCCCGGCGAGAAGGTCCGCCTCCTCAACATGACCACTGCCGTTCACGATCAGTTCGATTTGCCCGCGTTCGCAGTACCCGTCGCAATTGCGTCGAGCGACGGGCTCGTGGAGGAAACGGCCGTGGTCGATACGCTGACCATCGAGCCAGAGGAGCGACGTTTTTCGCTACTGGCCAAAGCCCAGGCGAAGCTTTGCTATGGTCCGCTGTCGCTTGGCCGCATTGTCATCGGTGACCTGACCCGAGGGATGCGTTCCGCGATCGAGACGGGCCGCAAGTACCCCTGGCTGCGAGTCCAGAAGGTGCGCAAGTGAGTGCTCTCGCCATCGAGGCTGTCGGGGCCATCACTCCGGTGGGCGAGGATGCCGCGGCGACCGTCGGTTCCATCTTCACGGATGTACAAGCGCTCGAAGCGTCTCCGGTTGCGGACGCAGACGAGAGTTCGGCCGGATCGGCGACGCCGATTCCCGCCACGGTGAAGGGCATCGACCGGCTGGTGGCTTTGGGCGGGTTCGCGTTGCGCGAAGCCGCTCTTGGTCTGGCCAAGGGGACCGAGATCGGCCTTGTCGCCTGCGTGCCCTCCGAGAAAGACGAGCCGGGACTCGTCGCGCAGGCTTCGTCTTTCCTATCCCGGCTGGCTGCCGAATCTGATCTTGTCGTCGCCCCCAGAGTGAGCCGCGTCTTCGGCGCCGGCCCGAGCGCTATCATTGAAGCCCTGCTCTACGCTCGTGCGACGCTGCAGATGCGAGATCTGTCGGCCGTTTTCGTCCTGGGCGTGGACAGCCTGGTGAGCGCTTTCCGGCAGAGGAAGGCGCTGCGGGACGGGTCCGTCCCGGTCGAAGGTCTTGTCCCTGGCGAGGCGGCAGCGGCGATGCTGCTCAGCGGTCGGCCGGGACCGGACTCGCTCGCGACCTTGGCCGGCGTCGGGCTGGCCGAGGAGCCGTCGCTTGGCGCCCAGCCGGCTGGGCCCAATCTGGGCAAGGGCATCAATTCGGCTATCGACAGGGCAGTGGCAGATGCCAAATTGCCCAATGCCCTATTCGCGGCGCTGGTTCACGACCTTCCTTCGTCGCAAGCCGGCTTCGCAGAGTTGGCCTGGGTCAAGGGATGCCCCTCGCTGCGCACCTCGCCGGAGGTTCACATTGTGTCGCCCCCGTTTTCCACGGGAGCGACCGGCGCGGCCAGCGGAATTCTCTCGCTGGTCACGCTGGCGTTCTTGATCGAAAAGAAAGTGATTGCCGATCCCGGCCTTTGCCTGTTGGCCTGGGAAGGCACGTCTCGGGGCGTGGCGATTCTGACCCCACCGCCGCCCCGGAAAGCGGCGAGAAGATGACGGGGACAGTCGGCGACTCCAGGGCGCTATCCCCGGCGTCGAGTCCGACATATATTTCTGCGAACCGGCCTGCGGCGCACAAAAGCGGGGAAGAATATGGGCAAGGTCTACATTAACGGACGTGAAGCGGTTCACAAGGGCTGCGGCGGGAGTGCCATTGCCTTTCCCGACGTGTGCCTCTGTCCCCCTGGCCCGCCGGCCGGCCCGGTACCAGTTCCTCTCACCAACACAGTGCAAGCCAAAGACCTCGTGAACGGCGCCATGACCGTGCTGTTCGAGGGCAACCCAGCTGGCCATCGCGATTCCTATTTCGACAGTTCCACCGGTAACGAAGTTTCGCGCAGCACCGGCGGCGGCATCGTCAGCCACGCCGTACAAGGCAAGGCGTACTTTGCCTCGTGGTCCCCCAACGTCTTCATCGAGGGCAAGCCCGCCGTCCGCCACGGTGACCTGCTCACCCAGAACCACCTGGGCAAGCTGCCCGCCAACACGCCGCCCTCGGTATGGATGTCATCGGTCAACCCTGACAGTCCGATGCCGATTCCCAAGAAGTACACCAAGACTCTCGCCGAAGGTGACGAGGAAATCCACGCACTGCTGGTGGATCTGGAAGGGAACGTCCTTGTCTACGAGCCATATTCTCTGACCACGCCGGCCGGCGCCGTCGTGGAAGCGCGCACGCTCTTGGATGGTGGCATACACGTGCGCAAGGTGAAGAGGGGCAGGTGCAAGCTCGTCCTGCCCAATCGCGATTCCCAGGATCTTCAGAGCCAGCGGACTCAATCAAAGGCAGGCGGCCAAAATGTCCGCTACCGGCCGGGCACGCCACTGATGCTCGAAACAGGCAAGACCCACCAGGTCGAGGTACCAACCCGGCGAAGCTTCTGGTTGCACGTCAACGTGCAACCGCGAGATCCTGCCGCGCAGGACGACAAGTTCATTCTGCGCAGCGCGGACCGCAGCTTGGAAATCATCCGGACCGTGAAGGACAACCGCAAGCCCGGCGCTGCCGGCCTGACGCTTGAATTTCCCAACCTACGAAGCGGCCTGACTTACAGATTGATCCATGACACCGGCGCGGAAGGCGAGGTCATCACCCTCTTCGATGGGCTGTCGTATGACGATCTCTTCCGCACGGAATCACCCGAGACGGACTGATGACAGACGCCCCGCCAACTACTTTCAACCTGAACGATGAGGAGAAGGCGATCCTTCGCAGAACCCTGCGGGTGATCGCCCTTGAGCCGGACAGAATCGAGTTCGCGGTGAAGTCCGGCAAGGACATGCCCCGTTGGTTGCTCTTCGCCGTCTTCTTGACAGCAGCCGACGCGCTCATGGTGACGGTATTTCTTGCCTATCACGACGTACCCGTAGCCAATCTCGTGCCCCTCTTTTCAACGCTGCTAGCCCTGTCCCTGCTCCTCGGCTGGATGGTCTTTTCCAAATACGACGTGCAGCCGATACGCTCGGTATTCCTGTTTGCTGGCTCGGCCTGGGTCATCTGTCGTGGCCGACGAATTCCATCCTATGAGTTGCTGGTCGAACTTGACCCTATCAAGACCACCATCGACGGCGAAACGCGCTACGACCCGCGCCCGCGTCTTCACACGGACGTACGAATGTTGGCATTGAGGCGGCGGCGCTTCAATGAACTCGACACCAATAGGTGCCGCGCGGTGCTGACCAAGGTGATTGAACAATGCACTCGCTTCCCGAATCCCTCGCCGGCCGTGCAGGCGCTTGGTGACGCGGATCGCGTTCCCTGGAGACTCCCGCGGCCCCAATACAAGGCGCTCATCGATCATCCCTGGTTAGTGTCACTTTCACCGGATGAACTCGTCTTGAGGTTGACCCCGCGCCAATGGCATATGGATGCCTCAGTGGGTCTTTGCGCCATCGGTGACCTGGGCGTCTTCTTGTGGCTCTGTTTCGACTCGAGCATCGACTACTCGCATGGTTTCCCTTGGCCTCAATCCTTGGTCGTCATTGTTGCCATGATCCTGTTTCGGCTTCCCTTGCCGTTCAGTCCCCGTAGCACGGTTCACCTCAAAAAATCAGAACGGATTGTCGCGATCACGAGCAACAGTCGCAGTGAAGAGTTCCCGTCGTCCGATTGCGACACTTCCTTCGGGCAGATGTTCATCATCCTTGATGGTGGCGAAGTCTCTGTGAAACAGTTCACGCTCTATCGTAGGGACCCTCAGAGACAGGCCGTCCGACAGAAAGCGAAGAAGATCGCTACGTGGGCCACGGGACCCGATGCTCCGGAACGCAACCCCGGGGTGCGCCACGCCGCCTCGGCATTGCGCTACTACCTCAATCTCTCGGCGGCCGAAGACCCACAGTCACCCAAGCCCTAATGGATCGGCACATGAAGAGCGACAAACTGCCCTCCCACCGAATCCCGAAGCAGATGGTCGACAACATACCCGGACCGATTCTGCTGCCAGCCAAATTCGTTCTGTCTGCTGACCAACAGGATCTCGCCGACTGGGACGAGCCAGACACGCTATGGATCGAGGACCCCTCCTATTGGCTGTACGTCTTCTGCCAGGAACAGACCGCCGAGCGAAACCTCGTTAGGTTTGCTTGCGAAATCTTCGTGGATAGCCAAGGCGAAATGCACCAAGTCAACCTGGACACGTCTTGGACGTCTGCCCAGCGACCGGCGCCCGATGCAACGAAGGGCAGCGTGTTGTTTCAAATTGGCTACGCCATGATCACCTCGACCGTGGTGCCCTACGCGGTTTGGATCTGGGCCTCGCCTTTCCAGATGGCTCGCTCGCGCCTGCCTCGTTTCGACGATACGACTCGCACCTGCCGGCTTTCCGTTTTCCGAAAGTGGGCCGACATTCGCGGCCTGGAGCCGTTCGTGCTGCCGACCGAGAAGTACGAGGGTCATGCCCTGACGATCCCGGTGAAGCCCCCGTGGATCCATGCCTTCGCACTCAACCGGGCATTTAGCAGAGCCCTCGACGCGCTCGGTGCGCGCCTAAGCGATGAGGGCTTGAAGGAGAGGTTCCTCTACAGCGCCATTCACAGGGTGCCCCACTACGCCCTGCACGTGGACATTAAGCGCTTCAGCAACTTCTACGGCGAGATCCTTCGCGACGAACTCGTGTACCAGCAACGAGTTGATGAAGCGACCATCCGGCTCTCCAGCTATCTGGGGGGTGATGTCTTCTCCGCGATCTGGGACGACTTGAAGGAGTCCAAAGATCCCTCGGCAGTGCCAAAAATGCACGTCATCTCGGCCCGCAGTCACGATCGGCTGTGGGAGGCGCGCGCGGCAGTGCCTTATCTCTCGCGCGTCAGGAACAAGCAGGGCAAGTTCCTGGAGAGCGGCTTCAGCACGGTGCTTGCCAGCAGAAGCGCGCGCAAGGTGGTCAAGGCGTACTGGAACTTGGTCAAGATGTTCGTCACAATCGCGAAGCACGAGGGCACGCTGCCCAGGTGGGCGATCAACGCGTGCCAGGATTTTGCGGCGGACCGGTATGGGGTGACTTTGCTGTTGGCAAAGCCTGGGGCGGATGGGAAGGCCCCAGCGAGGGTTTTCACCGAAGATTCCGTTCGGGAATTGAAGAAGAGGTCGACCGAGCATCCCACGAAGGTTGGATTCATTGTATTCATCGAATTGGCTAACAGTGGACTAGCGGTTTACGACCTGTGCGCCCACTGGGGCGAGCCGGATGGATGGAGAAGGGTCTTCAACCTGGGAGGGGCGATCTCGTCGACTGCGGGTGCGTTGGCCAAGAATGAGGCAAGGAGGGCCTTCTTCGGCTTCGTCGCCTCTGCAGCCGACGGTGTTCTCGGAATTGGAAACGCCAGCGATGCCAGTGCCACGGGTGACGACCGGGCGGCTCTCTTCCACGGCGCGACTGCGCTCGGCGGTGCGGTTGGTATGGTCGGATATGTTGTATCTGTCGTCAATCCACCCATTGGCGCAGCATTGGTCTTCCTGGGCAGCGCCGTCGGTGCAGGCGGCAACATCGGTGCAGCGATCTTCCACGACAGCGAGTTCGACGAATGGCTGAAGTTCTGTAGGTGGGGGAAGTTGGCCAACGACTCAGAAGCGGGAAAGAGCCTCGGCAGGGATATCGAGCGCCCCTGGTCCGAAGGACCGCTGCGAACCCTTGCAGGGGACTTGGATCGGCAGATCAGAACCCTGAACGCGCTAGTTCACAAGCTGAAGGTCGATCTGAAATTCACGTTCACCAGCGACGGCAAGCGCCTGGGCATCGACGTCTCGGCCAGCATGGAGTTTCTCGGAAACGAGAGCACGATCTGGCTTGAGGTCATGATGAACCACCGCCCTATTCGGCCCTGGTCGCCATGGAAGAAAGGTTCGGAGGCATCCGGCGTTCAGGCTTCTTTTCACGAGCATTTCCCCGGCCCTGACTGCCGGGTGGCTTCCATCCGACTGCGCGTGGACATGTTTGGCGACCAGAAGCACTGGTTCCCCACCAAGGACGTCATCGCCAGCGCGGAATCCACCCGCATCGGTCCGGAACTGTTCAATCCATATGTGGGGCCAACGTGATCTCCTCAGGAGTTCGCGACATTTCGCGGCTGGCGGTCAGCACACACAGCATACATCCCTTGACTCGCCTTCCCTCCCTCGCCATCGTCTACCGCATGACGGTGCCGCGTAGGCCGCGTGGGGGCACAACGTGAACAAGCCTGGGCAGGGCAGTTCGGACACTCTGTCTTATGACCGTCCTGTGCCGCCGGACGGTGCCGGGAAGCCAGCGCCGGCCCCTCGACCTGACAACCCAGCAACCGCCGTGCTACCCGTTAGCTTCGCCGAGGATGGCGCCACGGCTGGAGAACGCCCCGGCCGCCGCACCGATCCGCTTGCGGTCGCACCCGCACCGCAAGTGCCCATGTCGTTCACTCCATCCGAGACCCCTGCGACAGGCCCCGTCGTCGAGAGGGCGCCTGGGATTTTTCGTGCGGGCGATCAGGTGGACCATTTCGAAATCGTCGGCCTGGTCGGCCAAGGCGGCATGGGCTGCGTGTACAAGGCGCTCGACCGCGATCTCGGCCGTACCGTGGCCATCAAGACCCTGCACGGCATCGACCAGCACCAGCCTCAATCGCTTGCCCGGTTTCGGCGCGAGGCCCAGGCCGCATCCCGCGTGGTCCATCCCAATCTGGTCATCATCTACAGCTCCGGCACCTTCGGGGACACACCCTACATCGTGATGGAGTACCTGTCGGGCCGCAGCCTGGCGGCCGAGATCGCTGACGGCCCGATCGCGGTCGAGCGCACCGCTGACATTATGGGCGCGGCCTGCGCCGGCGTGTATGCCGCCCACCGCGCCGAGGTGGTTCACCGCGATCTCAAGCCAGCCAACATCTTTCTCGCGCACACGCCCATGGGCGAGACGCCCAAGATCCTGGACTTCGGCATCTCCCGCATCGGCGACGACAACTCCAGCCTGACCGGCACAGGCGACGTCATAGGTACGACGTACTACCTTGCGCCCGAACAGGCGGCCGGCCGCGCAATCGACGCACGCGCCGATCAGTACGCCCTGGGCGTGATCCTGTACGAATGCCTCACTGGTGTGCGGCCGTTCACCGGGGCGGCCGTCTACACCATCATGCGAAACATCGTGGAGGGAATTTTCCAGCCGCCTTCCCATCTGCGCCCCGAGATCCCGCGTGATTTGGAAACTGTAGTCCTGCGCGCCATGAGCCGCGTGCCTGAAGATCGCTTCGCCCGCGTCCGCGATTTGGGTCTAGCCCTCGTGCCATTCATGTCAACGCAGGGCCGGCAGCAATGGAGTCACCACTTCATTGCACCCGAGGCAGAAATGCCCATCGCGCCATCGATGGCCGTGCCCGTTCCCGCTGGCGCAAATGTTCGACCTATCCCCACCGAGATCGCACCCGTCGAGATGCCTGCGCCCACCAAGATTCTTCCCCAGGACCAACCGAACCCCTGGCAGGTGGCGCCGACACACACGAGACTTACTTCAGGTTTGGTTCCCGAGGCCGCGCTGGCAACAGCCGAAACACGTTCGATCATCTCCCGTAGCCGCATCGTTGTCTTGGCAGCCACCGTGGTCGCGTTGCTGGCGCTGGCGGCGGCTTGGGTCTTGTTTCGCCCTGTGGTTCGCCAGGCGGCGCGGCCCTCGGCCTCCGCGACGACCGCTGTAGAAGCGACACCACCGCCCGCCGCGCCCGCCGCGCCGGTCGTTCCTGCGCCCACCATTGCAGAACCGACTCCCATTCGGGCAGCAACGCATGCGAACAAGTCGGCGGATTCCGCTGGCGAACGAGGCCGCGCCGCTCGAAGCAAGATTGGCAAACCCAGAGAAGTTGGCGAACCATCTGACAGAACCAAGAACAGCCAAAAGCCCGGCGCCAACAACGCACCAAGAACGGGAAAATGGTGACGGAACCTTTGCGACGAAGCCTGATTTTTTGCTGCCTCGAAAAGGTCGTCGCGGTGTAGAAATATCCCGGCATGGCGCATCTTGGCTCATCGTTGGTACTTGGCTTTGTGGTGGTCGTCCTGACCAGTCCTGCTTCCGCAGAAAAGGTGAAGCCCAAGACTGGCCGGGAGAAGGCCGCCCAGAAGGCATGCGCCCTGGGGGACTATCAGAAGGGCGTCGATATTCTTGCCGACCTCCTGGTCGGCAGCGATGACCCAAACTACATCTACAACCAGGGGCGCTGCTATGAGCAGAACAGCCGCTGGGAGCAGGCCATCAACCGTTTCCGCGAGTATCTGCGCAAGGACGACAGCCTTTCCGAGAGCGACAGGGCCGATGTGGAACGGCATATCACCGAGTGCGAAAAGGCTCTTGCCCAAACTGCGCAGACCGTGCCGCCACCCGCCGTCTTGCCGCCCCCGGTAGCCCCCGTGGAGACACCGGCGCCAGCTCCGGCACCTCTACCAGTGACACCCGACGTGTCCACCAAGTCGGTTTCGCCACCGTCGGACGGCAGCCAAGGCAAGGGGTTGCGTGTAGCCGGGATCGTCTGCGCGGCCGTCGGACTGGCTGCGGTCGGCACGGGCGTTGGATTGGCGCTGAAGACACAGAGCATGTCTTCTGACGCGGACAAGAATGGGGGCACCACCCAGGCCCAGGAAGACCTTCGCAAGTCTCTGGAAACCTGGGGATGGGTCAGCTACGGCGTCGGTGCCGCTGCCATCGCGACCGGCGCGGTTCTCTATATCGTGGGCTGGCCGAGCGACAAGTCGCCCAACGTGGCTCTTCTGCCCGCTCCAACCCAAGACGGAGCATCCATGATTCTGCAAGGGAGATTCTAGTGTTCACACACCGCTCAGTTGTTTCGTTGGTTCTTGCCCTCCTCTCCCTGGCTAGCCTTGCCGGTTGTTTTGGGAAACCGATGAAAATCAAGGCAGACGATGCTGCGGTCGCGGGAAAGCAAAGCGATGGCGGGGGCACGGGTGGAGAAGCAGGGCCTAGCGATGGACCTGGTCCGGTCGCTGACAGCAAGATCGCGACGGACGGACTTTCGTCGAACGGCGGGGCCGGCGGCAGCAGCGTAGGCGGTAGCACGAACGACGCCATTGGCCCGGACGCGGTCGTGGATGCTGTCGCTGACCTTCCGGCGACGGCGGATGCTTCGGGCGGCATGGATGCCTTCTCTGCGACCGGAGGCGCGGGCGGTACCGGCGGGACATCAGGCACTGGCGGCGTGATCGGAACGGATGGGGGCCCGGGAGCGGTCGATGTCCGGCCTGAGGCAGGTGACGCGCCCGGCGTCGATACACCGCCTGACAGCCCGGTCGGCGGGAGCGGCGGAACGGGCGGCACTACAACCAGTGGCGGAATGACAGCTACTGGCGGAGCGACGAATACGGGTGGAGCACTGGCCATTAGCGGAACGACAAATACGGGTGGAGCGCCAACCACTGGCGGGACGACGGGAAGCGGCGGAACGACCGGCCCAGTTCTCAAGACGGCCGGGGCCAGCTGCGGCGCGACCGGGGAATGCCAGACCGGATTGACCTGCCTGGACGGTGTGTGTTGTACGCAGTCGACCTGTCCAGCTTGCCAGAATTGCGGCGCGACCGGCACGTGCAGCATCACGGTGTCGAGTGCTGACGACACGACCGGCACGACTTGCACAGGCACGAACACATGCGGCGCTGGGGGCACGTGCAAGAAGAAGCAGGGGCAGACTTGCCAGAAGACCACCGATTGCGCGGACGGGCTGCCCTGTGCGGACGGCTACTGCTGCGACAGGGCTTGCGCCGGGGTCTGTGAGGCTTGTGACTTGGCCTCTTCGCCCGGCACCTGTGCGAAATTCACCGGGACCAAATGCGACCTCGAGCGCTTCGTGGTGATTACGCCGAGCACGGCTACGACCAATTCATGGGCCACCGATACCAATTCAGACGGGACTGTCGTCACCGGCAGCGAGGAAGGAAAGGCGTTCATCTGGACGCAAGCTGGTGGGAGCAAGCCGTTGACTGTTTCCGCGACGATAGCATCGAGCGTCGGCAACGCCATCAACGCCGATGGGACGGTGATCGTTGGGCAAGTGGTGTCGGTGGTTGGGGGGGCGCCGCAAGAGGCTTTCCGCTGGACACAAGCCACCGGAATGGTGGGGCTGGCTTCCTCCGGCACGGGAAGTGAGACGGCCAACAGCGTAACGGGTGACGGGCTGACTGTCGTGGGTACCACCGACCGCTTTGCTTCGGGTGGCGCCCCATTCCGCTGGACCAGCGCCACCGGAATGGAGTCAATGACCGCGGCAGTGAGCGCAACAGCCGTCAGCGCGTATAGGATCAGCGGGGACGGTTCTACCGTCATTGGCGTCGCCAGTGATCCAAGTGGCTACGTGGGCGTCATGTGGTCTGGCGGCGCCGCCGGTCAGGTTTTGAGTTTCCCATTGGGATTCGTGGGAACCAATCCGCTCGCGGTCACATCGAACGGCAGCGCTATCTTCGGTGTCTTCACTGCACTAGCCGGACCAGACACACCCTTCGAGTGGACGCAGTCGACAGGGGCGGTCATTCTGTCACAGAGCGTCCTGGGCGTTTGGGGACTCTGCGATGTCAGTGGCGACGGCAGTATTCTGGTCGGTAGTGGCGATTCCACGCAAGGCGGCTTCATCTGGGAATTGCCCAATGGTCAACCCCGTCTGCTCACCGAGATACTGACCGCGGAAGGCGCCAGTTTGAGCGGATTGACTGAGATCACTCCTCTCGCCATCTCCGACGACGGCAACGTGGTAGTCGGCTCGGCAACCCTAGCCGCGGCGGGTACCATACCAGCCCACAACGTCGCCTTCCTGGCCCGCTGGCGCTAGGCCGAAGATCCCCCTGCCCCCGAGTCTGTCAGAAGTAGCCCTTCGCAATGATGGCGGCCGACATCGTGCTTCCCATGGGTTGCGACCCCGTCAGTGTCGGATGGACACCGTCAGAGGTATACGTGGAACCGGGGAAGTAGCCATTGTTGTAGAGCGTCTCCAAATTGACCGAGAAAACAGGTGACGCTGCCGTGCTATGGGATGTGGCCCAAGCTGGGACTAGCGAGTCTACCGTCGCCTCAAAGTTGCACGGTTTGGCGGAGGAGCAACCATTCATTGAGGGATTCACCGGGATGATCTGAGCGACGAACATGATTGCGTTTGGGTTGACTGCACGCAGCTGTGAAAGCACGGTTGTATAGGCATCAATAACCTTCGTGGCCGTAGCCTGGTCACCGTTGCCCCAAACGTCATTGGTGGCAAAGTGCATGACAACAATGTCGGGGGGGTTGGCCTTGAACCAGCTCGCAACGTCGCCATTGCCGGTCTCGGTCACCACTTTCAGTCCACTGTGTCCCTCGGTCAGAAAACCGCCGGCGGGGGCGGGGACGCCGCAACCTTGATTATTGACAACGCTGCCTATGAACTCGAAATTCGCGTGGCCAGCACTCTTGAGATCCTGATACACAAGCTGTGGGTAGCAGGTAGTCGCTGTGATCGAATCGCCGAGAGTCATGATTTTCCACGGCCCCGTATGCGTGCTGCCTCCTGTAGTGGCGCCACCCGTGCCCGCGCCTCCGCCCCCTCCCGTGGCGCCGCCGGTCCCCGATGCCCCGCCTGCGCCCGTGGTTCCGCCGGTGGCGGCATCTTGTCGATTCGCGGCGGCATCTCGTGGAGCTGCATCGGGTTGAGTGGCCCCGCCGTCACGACCGCCCGCGCCTCCCTGGCTCGTTATCCCACCTTGTGCTGTCGTCCCACCTTGCGCTGTCGTCCCGGCTTGAGTTGTCGTCCCCCCTTGCGCCGACGTCCCACCCGGCGCTGACGTCCCGCCCGGTGCTGTCGTCCCGCCCTGCGCTGACGTCCCGCCCGGCGCTGACGTCCCGCCCTGTGCTGACGTCCCGCCCTGTGCTGACGTCCCGCCCTGTGCTGTCGTCCCGCCCTGCGTTGTCGTGCCGCCTTGAGTTGCAGATCCACCTGTGGCGGCTAGACTACCAGTCCCTATCGAGCCCCCAGTGACAACGGCGCCGCCGCTGCCGGCGAAACCGCCGGCGCTGGAGAGGCCACCGGTGGCTCGCAGACCACCTGACGACAAGGACGGGGCACTTGTCCCGCTGGAGCACGCGGAGCACAGCGCTCCCGCAACCAGAGAGGCGCCAAGCAAGAGGTGTGGAACGCGGTTGAAGAGTCGCGGCCGGGTGGTTGTCATTGGGCTCCTTGTACCTAGCATCGAACAAGGGCGGTGATCTGCAAGAAGCTTTCAGGAAAAGCTCGGGCGGGCAGGCCCAGCTGAGAGCGTCGTCAGACGCCACCCTTGCCATTTGCCAATTGCGTTGCGTCGCTGCTTCCCCAGATGACATCCGAGATGGACGACACGCGTTCGTGGCTACTGGTGCATTTCAGTGCCTGCGCCCATGCTAGAAACTACCCACCGCGTCCGCGACCAGGGCGGAAGATGAGGTCGAAGTGGCACTTTGGCACGGGCACGCGATCGGCATCGAGCGGCGGAGCCACGTCCAGTGGGCAGAAGTCGGCACAGGCGGGACGTTTGCCAGATGATCCTTGTGCGTGCCATGCTGTCCCCAGCGCGCTCAGTACGGGGAGCAGTGCCTGCGGGGAGTCCAGAAGGAAACAGCCATGGCCAGCCAGCAGAGCTATCGCAACAACTTCCGTGTCGCCATTCGCAAGCACGGCAACGACCGCGTGTTTCACACACCGAACAAGGCCATCGACCTCTTGTCCCAGCCCTGACATGCTGGCCAACGGACAAGTGATCGCAAGTCTGCTCTTGTGGCTGGCGACTATCGTGGCCGGCGCACCCGATGCCGCACGCACGTCACCGGTGCCGGAGTGGGCGGCGCGGTTCGACGAGTTCATGGGGCTCCTCGACGCCAGGGGAGTTACGTTCATCGAGGGTGGGCGGGATGCGCTGTATCTGGAGGCCGGGCGCCGATGGTTGTGCATCTGGCGCGAAACCTCCGGCTTGCGCTGCTACGCCTGGCCGGAGAATGCGCCGCGCATCAGATCTTTCGGGATCTTCTTCGACGACGACCAGACCCGACTTCCGACTGAGACTGACGATCACTTGTTCGATCTGCGCGTCGATGCGCCTGGCGCCGATGGTCAGCCACTTTCGATTCGCCGCGTGGAATGCGCTTCCGTGAGAGACGAGCTCGCCTACAGCATGCCCCCGTCGCGGCGTCCAAAAGCGCGACCACGACGCTGTAGTCGCGAAGCTCTGGTCGTGGGCACGAGGCTGGCCGCAACAACCGACGAAACACCGCTCGCGGTGGCTCGCGCCTTCGCCGGGATGCGCCCCGGGCCCGAGGAAATGGATGAACTGATGATCACGGCTGTCGAGCACGCCGGTGCCAGTCTGGTCTCGGTCGGAGAGGGCAGCGACCAAGGAGGGTTCTCACCGCTTTGGACCTGCCATCGGGCGCCCGGGCTCAGGCGCTCATGTGGCGCGACGACACTATCGAAATTCCGGGCCATCCAGCCGGAATCCACGCTGCCCGGCGGGTGGCTTGTGCTCGCCTCCTCGCCATACAACCGGTCGGGGTCGAGCAGCTTGGTGTGGGTCGGCAGGGGCGAGTTTGGGCTGACGTCCGCTGAACTGCGAATCGGTGCCACCAGCGCGTACGGAGAGGGTTGCGAGCACCTGCCCGGCTATTGCGTCGACGTCGACGGCGACTGGACGCCCTACGAGATCCTTTCGCCAACCTGCGTGAAGATCGAGCCGACGGTGCGCTGGAAAGCCACTCACGTACGCGCTCAGAACCGCTGGATCCGAGAAAAGATCTTTCGCAAGCCCAGGTCGGAAGATGAATCGCTCGGGGAGGCACCGGCGCCCGGCACTTATCGTCCCGGACTGGAGGGATGGAAAGCGGCCGATTGTGCTCGCGAGAGCGAGCGCCGCTGACCGCTTCGTTTGCCTTCGCCCACCACCTGGGCATCGCGTCCTGGTTGGTTTCTAAGTGCTTGTCTTCTACTGGGTTATGCGAAAAATTCCGAGACCCACCCCAACTTGAAGGAGATTCGATGGCTAAAGGTGCTCTGGTGACCGTGCCGGTGGGCGGCGCAGCCGTTGTGCGGAAAGCGGTCGTGACCTGGTGCCTACGCCACGCCGCGATGCGCCTGCCCGAGCGGGCCGCGATCAGGGTCAAGAAGATGGGCGTGCCCGTGCCGGTGGTACTGATCCGCGACCAGCGTCGCCGGTGGGGAAGGTGTGACCCCAAGGGCGTGGGCTACGTGGTGGCGCATGAGCTGGTTCACCTGGGGCACCGGAAGCACACGGCCGCGTTCTGGGCGGCGCTGGGGGATGGTGATTCCGGACTTGGTCGATGAATTATGTCCTTGAACATTATGCTTCCAGGCATAATTATTGACCCCCATGGAATTCGTCGGCCGCAGCCAGGAAATGGAACGCTTGGACGGCCTGTGTCGGCGTCGTCACGGAGGACTGGCCGTCTTGACTGGGCGACGGCGCGTCGGGAAGACGCGCCTGCTGGTCGAATGGAATCGACGGCGTGGCGGCCTGTACACGGTGGCGGACCAGTCGGCACCGGAGATACAGCGGCGCTACTTCTGCGAGGCGCTGGCAAGCAGGTTCCCCGTTTTCCAGGAGGCCACATTTCGCGACTGGCGTTCGATTCTAAAAGCGCTGGCCCAGCAAGCCGAGGCGGACCACTGGAAGGGACCCGTCATTCTGGACGAGTTTCCATTCCTGGTCACCAGCAGCCCTGAGCTTCCTAGTGTCTTGCAGCACTGGATCGATCAGGAGACCGTGCACGCCGGCTTGGTGGTGGCTATCGCCGGGTCGAGTCAGCGGATGATGCACGGCTTGGTCCTCGACTCTTCGGCTCCGCTGTACGGGCGGGCCGTAGAAATGATCGAGGTCAAACCGCTGCGCATGGCTGATTTTACTGCCGCCACTGGCATCTCTGATCCCGTCACCTGCGTGAAGGCCTACACTGCTTGGGGCGGCATTCCACGCTACTGGGAGCTGGCAGAGCCCTTTGCGTCCCGCGTGGACGAGGCGGTGGACCGCTGTGTTTTGGATCCTCTCGCGCCACTGCACGCCGAGCCCGACCGGCTGCTGCTGGACGAGGTGCCGCCCGCGTTGGCGCTACGGCCGATTCTCGACGCGATCGGGCTGGGCGCGCATCGTCCCAGCGAAATCGCTGCGCGTATTGGGCAGCCGCCCACCTCGCTGGCTCGTCCCCTCACGCGTCTTGCCGAAATGGGCTTGGTCCATCGCGAGGTTCCTTTCGGGGAGAGCGAGAAAGCGGCCAAGCGGGCGCTCTATCGCATAGCCGATCCGTTCATGCGCCTGTGGTTCAGAACCGTAGCGCCCCATCGCGCACTCTTGGCCCAGGCGCCGGCGGCCGTGCGGCGCAAGCTATGGGAAGGCGCCCGGCCCGGCCTCTCCGCAGCGGCGTGGGAGGAGATGTGCCGGCAGAGTGTGGCTCTCGTGGCGGGCTCGCGTACTCCGCTGGCCCGCAGAGGGCCGTGGCTGCCGGCGGGGCGATACTGGCAAGGGAAAGGCCCAGAGTGGGATGTGGTCAGCCGCGCAATCGATGGCAAGCGCGGGTTGCTCGGCGAGGTGAAATGGTCAGAGCGGCCCATCCGGCCAGCGGAGCTGCGTCGGGTTGCGGGCGAGCTTCGGCGCAAGGGAGTGCCACCCGCTTTGTCCGAGGCTTCCGAAATCGTCTACTGCCTGTTTGTGCCCAAGAGCGAGGGCGGCGAGAAGGAAATCGAGGGGATGTTGGTCATTGATGCGGCGGCAGTGACGGCTGCGGGGGCCTAATCTCTCTCCCCAGTTGTGCAAGCCAAGCAGCCGAAATCTCTGGCATTCGGCCGCTGCCGCACAATTGGGTTTGTTTCTAAGTGCTTGTCTTCTATTGGGTCATGCGAAAAATCGCACTCTAGAGGCCGTGGGTTCGATCCCCATCAGCTCCACTAAATGGTCACCTAAGCCACTGACATCAGTGGTCTTTTGGGTGACCTTCTGCGCAGCCGTTTCATCCTGCTTTTCGCCGCCCATTTTGTAGCCAGTATGTAGCCAGAATTCGGGTTGCCCAGCAGCGGCAGCGGCCCGAAGAACTTCTTCAGCAGCTGCCTTCTGTGGCCGCATGTACTTCGCTGTGGTGGATGGCTGCCGGTGGCCGGCCAGGTACATCACGCCGGACAGGTTGCTGCTTACCTGTCCAAGGTGGGTCAGACGCGAATGGCGAAAGTCGTAGGGTGATATGCGCTCTGCACGGTAGGAGTCGATGCCGGCTGCGAGCGCTGCCACCCGCAGAGGCGTCCGGAAGTCATGCGAGCCAAAGATGATGCCGGCGGTTGGGCAGACGGAGTCGAGAGCCTTGCGCGCATTCTCGCTCAACGGAAGCTCTCGGCGGAAGCGGTTCTTGTCCATGTCATCGGTGATGTTCAGCACCGTACTACCCGGCCGGTAGTTCTCCGGCACAGACAGCTTGTCGAGCGTCGCGGGTCGCAGGCTCGTCTCCCAGGCCAGCACGAAGCGTGCGCGCACCGGGAATCTCTCGCCAGAGCTGTTGACCGTTGCGTACTCGGGCAGCTTGGTGACGATGGCCGCGATTTCCTTGGCGGTGAACACGAGGAAGGTCTGCTTGCGCGCGGATTCCGCCGCGTGACCAAGCACACGCGCGCCCGGTGCCTTGATCTCGGGAAGCTGTTCCAGGTAGCCGCGTTGGTGTGCCCATTTGGCCATGCGGCCCAAGACCGAAAGCTCTTTCTTGAGGGTGTGCCGGGTAACCCTACGCAAGCGGGCGGATATGTAGTCCTCGACCCCAACCGTCGTGAGCCGGTCGATGGTCGGGAAGAAGGGCTTGAAGTGCGTTCCTACGTAGGTGTCCTGATAGAGCGTGAACGTCTTTGGGTCGATGCTGGGCTCGACATCCGCGAGCCACAAAGACGCTACTTCATCGAATGGCTTTCCAACTGTGGCAGTCAGGACTTTGCCGGGGGACCATCGACCGGAAACAACCTCGGCGTAGATGCGGGCTGCTTCGCCCGAAGCCGTCTCAGAATCTCGTTCGCCCGTTGTGAAGGAATACCGTCGGCCTTCGTGCGAGAACCGCACCTGGAAGACGCCCGTGCGGTGGTCCTGGTAGAGCTGCCAACCCTTTGCTGTTCGAGCCATCGTTCAAGGTCCTTTGCATGAAAGAGTACGCGAGATCCTATGCGAATGGGGACAAGGTGTGTCTGGACCAACCGCTCAAAAGTCCGTAGCGACACGCGGCAGTACCGGGCCGCCTCACTCTTCGTCAGAAGAGGCGACTCGGCAGAGCTTTGTGTGAGGGAAGCGCCGAACACGGGATCTGCTTTTCAACGAGGAGATGCACCCCACCCACCGCTCGGACTGGTAGCGCGCTCAACGCGGCCAACTGCCTCTTGCATGGCCTTCGCCTGGACGTCAGGGATCTCTTCCCACTTGCGGCCGTCGAGTTCGTGCCCAGCCGACGTAGGGCGCGCACCGCCCCACTGCTTGAAGAAGAACGGGATGCCGTTTGCCGCGCACACGTCGCGCAAGGTGCGGGGCCAGTCCATGCGCTCAGGGTGCGGGGACCACTTTCCCCGTTCGTCGCGAACGGCGCAGCCGCGCACAGCACGCACCTTCTCGTCCTTGAGGTGCAGGCCAGACTCCCCGCCCCAGATCAGCCACTGCAGACCATCACCGCCAACAGCGCTGTTCCTGCCATTCACCAAGCGCGAGATGTCCACCATGCTCAAGGCGGGCTCGACCGACACAAAACGCACCGGCACGTCGACCTGCAAGACACATGGGATACGGAGATCTGCGCGGGCTTGGTCTTCTGCCGTCACCCCAGCCCAGAAGTTGGCAGGCAACCTACGACGACGGCTGTACCGCAGCATGCTCTCGTGGCGCTTGGTCAGCACCTGGTATTGGTGCTGCGGCGTCGATTCGATCACGTCGATGATCTGGTCGCGGTAGGTATCGTCGACGGCGTCCAAGAAGAAGTCCGACGTGGAGTTGACGAAGATCAACGACGGCTCCCTGAGCTTCAGCGGCTCCACCAACTTGTGCGGCCGGATCGTGAGGTCGAACCCGTTGGGGAAGGCAGCTGTCCCACGAAACCTCTCTGCGAGGGTTCGCGCATAGCAGGACGCGCAGCCAGGCGAGACGGCCTCGCAGCCGCTCATGGGATTCCAGGTGAATTCTGTCCAGCGGATTTTGGTACGGTGGACGATCTCAGGTTCTTCGATTGCAATACCAATTGTTCGGCCCGCTTCATTTGAATTGCCTTTGCTCTCTACTTGTCGGTTCATCTGTTGCTCCTCGTTTGGGTTACGTGAGGTCTCACCCTCACCTCCGAGGAAATACCCCGCCAAGGCTTCGCGATGCCCAGGGCTGTCCTAGCTGCGATCTGACTCACCTGCGCAAAGCACAAAGGCGTGCGGGATGCTCAGGGCGATGCAAGTCGGTGCCGTATCAGAAGTCCGTGCGGGATGCTCAGGGCGATCCAACACAAGCCACACGAAGCATAGAAACGTGCGGGATGCTCAGGGCGATGTAAGGCAGAGCCCATCGACAGAGAATCATCCGGCGCAGGCGAAACAATGGTTGATCTCCACGCCGATCTTCGGGCTGAATCTGATCATGTCCGACACCATCGGCCTGACCCCTGAACAGATCATCCAGCGATTTGAAGAAGAGTATCCCGACCATGATGGCCTCGATATCTCGGGTACAGACTGGCCAGAGAGATGGCAAGACTGGGTCAAGAAAGGCTTGTTTGCTGACATCGAAGGCTGGGAGCCGTGTACGATCCGCCAGGGCAAGGGGAAGGGCCTGGGCAGCGAGAAGGCGTTGTACGTGCCCGAGCCAACGCTGGGACGGCTGGACCGCATCCTCGTCCTCGTCCGGGATGGCCGCACGGCTGAGGAAATCAAAATCATGTTTGGCGAGAAGATCCCGCAAACTCGGCGGTATGGGGTTTGGACGAGCCCCTGGAACTTCCAGGTCAGCCTGACCAGACCTCTTCTCCTGCTGCTCCGTTCAAAACAACCCCACACGCTGAACCCCGAGGAGGTGTACGACGAGCTCTGGGGGTGGAATGCCGCCGTTCAGAGCGCGTGGAACGGTCTGATATCTGCCGGTCTCAACCCCGCCAAGAAATTCGACACGCACCCGAGGGCCAGATACCACGTGCCCCTCGGCCTATGGATCAAGCCGCCTCTCAGTCCCGAATGGTACCTGGGCGACTGGCTGGCCCTCGGTGAGCAGGCGGCCCGAGACGTCGTGGAAGCTATTCGCAGCGCAATCGCCAAGCCGCGTGCGCACGTTGCCCGAAAGCATCTGGAGTTCCTCGAGCAACACGCTGAACCAGGCTACAGGGTTGGGGTTAAGTCCCTCGGGCCCAGGCGGAGCACAACCAACCCGCCGAGGCTCTATCGGCTCGGCGTGACCCCAGACGTGGAGATGACACTCTTGAGGCAGACCACTGCGCACGCTCTTCAGATCAGCCGCGAACCCAACCAATGGTTCCGGGAATGCCAACGCGACGGGTGCCACGAATTGTTCCTTGTCGATGGGGGCAGGAAGAAGCTCTGCACGCGCCACCAGCGGTAGCCAATCGGCGACGGGAGCGCGCCTTCATGTAGGCACTGCGCCTGGAAGCCGGCTACGACAGCCACCGCAACTTCGGAGAAGGGGGTAGGAACGTACCTGGACCAGCCGAATCACTTGGCGGCCAGCAGGCGAATGAGGGCCGAAAAGTCATCGTCTCCCATGCCCTCCTCCTCGGCGCGGGCCAGACAACCGCGCAAGGTCTTGAGCAAGGGAAGCTCTCCGTGGCCCGTGTTGACTGCGAGGCGCATGTCCTTGTGCATGTGCTTGACGGAAAACTGCGGGGCAAAATCGTTCGTCTTGAGCTTGGTCTCCTTGAGACGCGCCAGCCCCGAGTAGGAGACGTTCTTGGCCAACACCCGAAAGAAGAAATCGTCGCCGATGCCGGCCTGGCGGGCCAAGGTCAGACTCTCCGCCAGGGCCTGCATCTGCCCGGCGATATTCAGGTTCATGGCCAGCTTCAGCGTCGCTGCTTGAGCGACCGTGGGCAGGCGGAAGCGTGTCTCGGATACATGGGCCAGGAGAGGCTCTACTGCGTCTAACGCCGCCGTCTCGCCGCCCATGAAGAAGACCACCGTGCCGGACTCGGCGGCTGGTTTGCTACCCGTGAAAGGCGATTCCACATAGGCGGCCCCGCTGGCGTGAACCCGCGCCTCGAAGGCCGTCGCGCTCTTCGGATCGATAGTGCTGGATTGGACAATGACCTTGCCCCTTCCCAGCGCAGGCAGAATGGTGTCGAGGATGGCGGACACCGCGGGGGGATCGGCGACGACGATATGGGTGACGTCGGACGCAGCCACGACCTCGAGCGCGGTGCTCTTCCAGCGTGGGCAGTGTGGCTTGGGTGTGCGATTCCAGGTGCCAGCCAGCCGGCCTGCACTCTGATAGCGGTCGGCCCAGATCTGGCCGATGATGCCCAGCCCGAGAACTCCGATTGATTGCATAGGCGCATTCTACGCGATCTAATGATGGAGGCGTCGACGTCTCCTGGCCCCGGTGGGCCGCCAGCCTGCATTCTTGCCCAAGAAGAATCCTCCAGCCGCCAACATACCCACCCGCTGGTGCATGCACGGCTGCGGTTGCGCTAGGCGCGGGGAACCCACATCTTGTGGCTTGCCAGGCTGTGTTCGCCAGAGCCCAATCTCACGACCAACCACCGTCGACATCGTCCGCAGCGTCCGACCGTCCGTCAACGAACCGCCCGTGCCCCGCGCCGCGCGCCCCGCGCCCGCCGCGCCCCGTCCGCGCCCCGCGCCCCGCGCCACGCCCGCCGCGCCCCGCCCGCGCCCCGCGCCCGCGCGCCCCGCCCGCGCGCCCCGCCCGCGCCCCGCGCGTCCCGCCCGCGCCCGCGCGCCCCGCGCGCCCCGCCCGCGCCCGCGCGCCACCGGGCCAGACATTGCTTGGACAGCCCTGAGCTTCACGCAGCTCTTTTTGCTCCAATCACTTCATGAAAAACAACCAAGACTTCGGAACAGAACTCGCTGCCCAGCCAGTTGCCACCGCGCCACTAGGCGAGGACGCACCTGCGCGTCCTTTGGCGTGTATCGAAAAGGTACACCAAGGAGGCGGTGATCCGCCGGAAGAGCAGGGCAGCCAAGCTCAAGCCCAGGCAGCACCAAGCGCTGCCCCACCGAACGCGGCGGAAATCGCGAGCACGCCCGCGACGGACCCATCGCAGCTTGAACAGATCTGCAAAGACCTAGCTGCGAAGTACGCCCCCGCGGCTGCGACCGGCGAGGTACCAGGCCCCAGCCCGATCCGCGTGGCACTTTCAAGCCCGTGGATAGGCACCTGCTTCGTGGCCAATATCGCCGACAAAGACTTGGCCGCTTTCTTGAACGAGGTCGGCCAGCAGACCAAGGCCGCCGGTCTCCGCGATGTCCAAGTGTGGCTCCAGGACCGCCACACCATCGGCAACCAGTTGAAGGTCCCGCACTACGGCATCATCATCGACATCGACAAGAGCTACGCCGACCTCCTGCAAGTGTTTGAGGATGCCGGTCTCCCACAGCCCAATGTCATCTACCAGACCGCGCGCGGCCATCGCGCTCTCTTTCTTTTCGACCAGGCGGTCGACAAGCGAACGTTCGAGTTTGCTGCCAAGAAACTGGTTCTGAATATCCGGGGCGCGGATTGCGCCTCATGGCTATCCACGCAGGGCCAGCACCTACCAATTTGCATCAAGACCGTGCGTGGCCAGAAGGTGGACGTGGACTTTCCGGCCATCCAGGTACACGCAAATCCGCTCAACCCCGTCGAGTTCCTTTCGCAACTGACACCTAGCTTCAAGAAGACAATCGCGCCTGGCTCTACCCTATCGGCGGATGAGCGGAGGGTTGTGGAAGAGCACCTGACCAGCCTGGGCATCCCTGCCCCAGATCAGCCCGGCGAGTTGAAGTACCCGCGATGCCCAGACGGGCCACACAGCAACTGCTCGTGCCAGGTCGTACGCAAGGCCGACGGCACGCTCTATGCTCGGTGCTACGGGGGCCATGACAACGGGAGCAAGGCGTGGTCCGAGGTCGAGCTGTTGGCGCTGGCGACCAAGATCTCGGCGCCCGAGGTGCGATTCGACCCGCTGACCGACCTGCCGGTGACCTGGTCGACCGTCGAGTATCTGCAGCAGCAATTCGGCGCGGCATTCGCGAACGAGCCCAGAGCCCACATCCTTACCAAGGCCGCAATCGAGGTATGGGTGTGTGCGCGCGCCTGCTACGAGGTCAAGCGGTGGATTCAGAGGGCAAAGGCCGCTGGTGAGCAAAATCCCATACCACCTACCGTGACCAACTTTCTAGCCGTCTACCGCAAACGCCTGTACGGCTCGGATGGTGCCGGCGTCTTTAGGCTGATGTACGACAAAGACAACAAGAGCCTGCGCCTGGTCACCAACACGGCCACCATCCCCTTGCGGGTCAAGGGGGACTCACTCTCGCCCAAAGCGCACTACCACGAGATCGCCTCGACCACAGCCTACACCGTCGTCGGCGACGCCGCTCCGGACGAGGACTTCCGCCCGCTCTTCGTGTCCCTCTTTAACAAGGCGCTTGCTGGCCACCAGGGGTGCCTGCGCGAGCTCGGAATTCCCAGCATCCAGCGTTACGAGCATCCGGTCGCCTTCGTGAAAGAGGGTTGGGCGGTGGACGCCGAGACCAAGATCATGACGGCGGTCCAGACGGTCAAGACAAGAGACGGAGATCCAGAGTTCGATGTCGTCGCCTACTTCACGGGGCTATTCAAAGCGGGCCGCCTGCCCTTTGCGAGCGAGGCCGACGTACTTCGGTACCTGATGTCGCTGGCGGCCCCGTTCTTGCGCCATATTGCGCCCGGGCTCCTTGGCGTCTTCTGGTTTATCGGGCCGACCGGCGCGGGCAAGGACTTCTTGATCGAGATGGCCACTGATATCTGGCTGAACGCGGGTGGGAAGCGCGTGGCGACGAAGTTCGACCTGAACTGCCACGACGATCTGGAACTCAAGCGTAGCTTCTCGCAGGCGACCAACGCCCTCTTTTGCCGCGTAAAGGAAGCCGGAAAACGAGCCGAGCTAATCAATAGCGTGATTCGCCTTGCTGCAACCGACGTCATCAGTGCACGAGGAATGAGGCAAGACGAGGTCCTGATCGAAAATCGTTTTGTCTACATGGCCGATTCACTGGAAGACCTGCCAAACCGCAAGGAGGTCGCCAGGCGTACAGTAGTCGTCAATGTGGGGCGAATCAACAGCGCTGAGGTCAGCCTGGGAGCCGTGCGCGCCGAGGTATTGGCACACTCCGCTGACATCGTGGCCGGTTTGAAGCGCCTGGTTGAAACACATCCTGCGGAGTGGTACCTGCAGCGCCAGAATGTAGGGCTTCGGCCAGTCGGTCAGGCAGCGCTCGCCGAGTTGTTCCACGTCGAGCTCCCGGAAATTGAGGGACGAAACCTAGACGACTTGATGGACGCCATCGTCACCTACGTCGACGAGTCCGGACGGTCGAGGGAGGAAGGCGAAGCGCAGCTAAAAAAGGCCCGGCCCAAAGACGGCAGGGAAATGCAGCTGTTCAACTCGTACAGGCTTTCGCATTTCATGGACATCATGAAGAAGGTGGAGGGCTTTGGTCAGCTTTTTCGTGATTTCCCTACGGTGCGTTCGATTCACCTCGCCCTCCAGCGCGAACTTGACTATGCCGATGTGTCGCGGGGTCGCCTTCCCTACTTGCGCATTGAGCACTGCGGTCGTGCCCTGGCGTTCAAGCTCGTGCGAGATGGTCAATCGTTCGTTCTCGAGGCGGAGCTGAAATTCTGTGAGGCCATGGAGATCGTTCCTATCGGCCCCGTTACTGCCGAGAACAGCAGCGCCACGTTTGGGCCACGTCCGATTGGGCCTCCAAGGCTGGCTATTCCGCGCATCAAGCAAAAAGCCGTCAAATGATCCCGGCCCCCGACAACGCCGTCGTTGTCGCGCTCGACACGCGGGCAGGCGGCATGCGCGGCTTGCCCGGATTTCTGTCTGCGCGGGCATGCATAGAACATCCGCGATTCGAGGTTGAGGGCATCGTCGTGTTGGTCGGGAGCGAAGACGCTCTGCACTTTCAGAAGCACGGTCGCGATGGTGGTGGTATTGATGATGCCCGAGTCTTCTTGCAGGAACAGGCTCGCCGGGGCACGTGGTTGGTCGCGCACGAGGTGGCCTTGGTTGGCCTTCTGCTTGAGCGCTACTGGCACATAGGATTCAAGGGCCTCTTTGAAACCGCAGCGTACCTACGGTTCCTGGCGATGGACCCGTCGCTCGATAACGCCGCCGCCACCTTGGGCGTGCCGTTGGGCGGGACCGCGCCGTCGAATCTCCTTGCCGAGGTCGCCGTCGTTCGGGGTCTCTTCGAGATGGCTGTGGCAGATGATCGTTTTGGAGAGCTCGAGTGGTTCTTGGTTGACGCCGCATGCCGGTCAAACATCAAGGGCTTGCCGATGGACCTGACGCGAGCGCGAGACCTGGCGGGCCACTTCGCAGCCATGAAGCTGGCCGGCACCGCAGAGCTGGCCGGGAAATTCCCGACGTTCGATCTTGGCCAGATGGCCAATGATGCGGCGGTGAAGAGGTTCGTAAAGTCCCAGTTCGCTCTCGACCTCAAGACCGTCAGCCGCAACAACATCGACGTCGTGGGGGCGAGGTTGGACGATCCCGCGCTCGATGCATTTCTGTCGATGCGCGACACGGTCATGGCCCACACCAGGCTTTCGCAGTTGGCTGCGCGTCTGGCCGACGCGCCGGCGAGGGTGCACAACTTTCTGTGCTACTGCGGATCTAGAACGGGCCGCTACACGAGCGGCGGAACCCAGGCCGACGGTGTCAACCTTCACGGGCTCCCCCGCGCCGAAGATGTGAACGGTGGCGGGCAACTACGCGGGGTTATCGCATCCGAGCCAGAGGAGTCGATGGTGGCCTGCGACCTCGTGACCTTCGAGCCAAGGGTCCTGGCGTTTCTGGCTCAAGAGCACGCTCTCCTTCGGCTTTACCGGGACGGAGCAGACGTCTACGCATGGTTGGCCGAAAAGGTCTTCCCCGGAATGGCGATCAAGAAGGGCGGGCCGAACGTTGAGCTGCGACAGGTGTGCAAGCAAGCCGTCATCGGTCTGGGGTACGGCATGGGGCTCGAGATGTTCATGATTCGCGTCCTCACAGCGCAGCCCACCCTCTCGCTCGATCACGTTGCCGCCGTGTTTGACGGATTCAAGAATTTCTGCCCGAACATCGGCAAACTGAGACGCCGCTACTGGCAGGCGTTCAAGGCGGCAGTTGAGTTGAGCACGTGTAGCGAAGTTGGTCTGTGCCGCTTCCAGAGATTGGAAGCGCCTGCGGGCACCGGCTGCACGATCCAAGTTTCGCTCCCGTCCGGCCGCCCGCTCTTCTACAGGTCCGTGCGTGCGGTCGAGCCGCCGTCAGACAAGCCATGGCTATGGCACTGCACCTACGCGGTCCAGAGCCGATTCGACGGTCGCGGAGAAGAGCGCGACGACGTCAAGATCCACAAACTCACCCAGAACATCGTCGAGGGCGTGGCCAGGGATATCGTCTGCGCCCAGATGCGCGAGCTCCAAGAGAATCACGGCCTGCGCACCATCTTCAATGTCCACGACAGCATCGTAGTGGCCTGCGACCGGTGCGCCTGCGACTGTGCAGAAGACTCCCAGGCTGGTTCTGCGCATCACGATGCCGGCTGTCGGTGGGCGGAGGCGCGCGGCGCGGTCGAGAAGGTAATGTCTCGTGTTCCACGCACCTTGCCAGAGTTGGCCAGCCTGCCCCTGGCCTGCAAGGTGAGCGCTCTGACGCGAGTCCGCTATGCCGACTAGCCTTCGCCCTATTCTTGCCCAACGCCTGCCCAACACTTGCCCAACTACCTAACTGCATGAAATCATTGGCTGCCCCACTGCCCGACGACTTTTCCGGGTATAGGACCCAAACCTATCTTCCGGCCCGCATGGCCCTCAAACTGAAGGAAGTTCGAGCACCAGAAATCCGATTTAGGATGAACAAGGCAAAAAGCCGTCGGGCAGTCGGGCAAGCCCGCAACCATTTGGAATGATTCAATATGTTGCCCAGATTTGGCGTTGGGCAAGCGTAGGGCGACCGTGGGGCAAAGGTTGGGCAAGTCTGCATCGCGACATTGAAGACAATGAGTTGTGCGAGAACGATGTGGCCACCACAGCAATGGGCGGGCCCGGCAAGACTCCGACGGGCGCTCCCTGTACTAGTGTAGTGCAGTGGCGTTCCATGCTCCCTTCCGCGTTTCGGGATTGCCAACCTCCAGAACTATCGGCTCGATGGATCGCCACAGCGAACCAACCAAGCCCATCTCGACCATCAGACCGAAAGACCCCCTTGGTGCCCACTCCCACGAACGCCGAATCAAGCTGCGTACCGCCCACGGCCCCATCTTCACGGAGCAGGGCAAGATCTGCACCTCGCGTGGCCGGTAGGCTTGCTTCGAAGTCAGGGACAAACGGCTTGATACCACGAGCACCAGATCGCATTTGTAGTGCTCAGACTGACACCCGCAGCCTGCGGCTCGCCAATTACACTCCCATCGTGAATGTGGAGCCGTGGCTGGCTCAATGCAGACCAAATCATATCGAAGTTGAAGAATCGTCGTTCTTCGATGTGTGGTAAGCTGTTCACTGGCGGGACTAGACCTACGGATTCTGAAGAAGCTGTTCAGCCCTCATTGTTGGTCTATTCTCCGAACTGCTCCTGTTGCCATCAATTCTTCTTACAGAAGAGGCCGAAATGGTACAATCGACGGGCAATGGAACACCAAGCACTTCCCGCAGCACCTGAACCAGAAACGCCAATTGCGGATCAACAATCCTGGGGGTTAACCTTCCAGGCCATGGAGTTGGACAACCTGCTCATGCGACACGCACGGTGGGCAACCAGCCTGGCAAGCGTAGCATCGGACGTGGAGACACAGTGGTGGCTCTCGGCAAGAGATGTCGAAGCAGCCCATCTCCCTGCGGCGCTGGGGATCATCAATAAGATAGATCGAATGCGTGCTGGTATGGTTGATGAAGCCCTACGTGTAGCTGAAATTGTTCGGGGTGTGCCCAGGTCGCGCATGAACGTGACCGTCAAGGATTCCAACGTGGTGGTGGCTCCTACTGACCGTCGGAGCGGACAAGCGAGGTAGGCGGATGCAACCGGCCATAACCGTAAGTGCCATAGCACGCGCCCCCAATGGTCCCGCCATGCTCGCCAAAGGGCATTTCGAAATGGAGGCGGCGGGGCGACACTTCGAGGTGCGGACGACAACAGTGAGGACACCTTTGGACAGGTTCATGTGGCTGCTACTATGCCCGGCGTGCCACCGGCGGTGCAGAAACCTGCATCTCATGAAGGAGCTGAAGCTGCTTTGTGCCAAGTGTGCTCATATCAGACACCCCGACCAGCAGACATCAGGCAGCAAGCGTGGTCTGATTGTCCGGCGGGCACAGCAGATACAGCGACTCTCTGCCCGTTTGGCTCGTAGGGGCCTCGGCCGAGTTACAAGGCGGCGCTTGAGGCGGCGGAAGGAAAGGCTACTCAAACAGCTGGCAGCAGCCCTCCAAACGCGCCAGACCCTCATGGCAGCGCAGGCGCAGGCGCTTCTGGCGTCCCTGGCGAGTCAGGCAGCCGAACTTCCAAACGCGGCCACGAGCGCATTCGAATAAGCTATGCGGCTACGATTGCCAGGCCCCCGGAACCCAAGGGTACCGGCGGATGGAAAGCAAGTAGTTGCCCGAACGAGTTAGCTATAGGAATTGCCTTTGTCATGGCCATGCGACCCAGGGTGGTACACGCGCCGGAGGCTCAAAAGATTCTTCGACGCTGACCGGCGAGCACAATGAACTCAAGCGCGTTCGATAGAATAGCGGTTGCTGTCTTTGCGAACGGCCGGTGACTCGGGGGTAATCGAGCTGCTGAGTGCAGCGCAGTTCAGTTCAGCGTGCGCTTGCCAGTGCTGCCGTCGAGTGCAATTGCCACCACATGGTCAGGTGGAGAGATTGGCCGTTAAAGAAGGAGATCGATTGACCTCCTCCACCCCGGATGAAGGGTGGAGGAGGTTCATTGAGTCTATTACCGACACCAACAAGAGTTGCTAGGGACACACGCAGCGCTATCTAATGTGTGCAGACCGGCTGACCAGAGCCTCCGCAGGCGATACATGTACAGGCTGTTCCATGCTGGTCCTTTTCTTCGCTACACGAGGGCCTCTCGGTCGTGTACGTGCACACATAGGCATCTCCTCCTTCAAGAGCCGGCGTGCGGCATACAGGCTGCCCAACATCGCCGCATGGGACACATGTACCCGTATTGGTCACGCCGGCACTAGTTTTTGGACATTCATTCACATAGGACTCTTTCGCGCTGTCATAGGCGAGACACCCTCGGTTTACGAGTGTGCACCCGTAGCCGGCTGTCTTGCACATGGTTTGGGAATAGGGATCGTCCGAGGCGCAACAGGCTTGCCCAGGTCCTCCACAAGGATCTGCTATGCAAGTCGGATTGGCTCCACCAGAGCAATGACCCATCTGTCCTGGAGTTTCGCCGCCACACTGGACGCTGGCAGGTTTAGGCAGAACAAGTAAAGGACAGCTCGGGCTGGTGCCGGAACAGACATCAGTGGAGCATTCGGACTGAGGTCCGCAAGGGTAGCCGCTCCAGTAGAGCACATCTGCTGGGCAGTCGGGATGGATGCCGTCACAGTACTCTGGCTCGTCACACGGTCCAACAGCCTTACGACAAACCTGAGCCCAGCCTGCTGGGACCAAGTATGTGACACCTCCCATGGAGGTAACACAATCTCCTGTTAGGGGGCTGGGCGGCTGAGCATCAGGAGTGACCTGCGGAGGAAGAGTATCCTGGCCAACGCCACGGCCATCGGGATGACGGCCCCGCAGCAGTTCCCCGCCGCCATGGTCACGGCTTCGGGCGAGCGAAACAGCGGGGCAAGCGCGGCCGTTGTCACGGTTTCAGCCGGAGGAGCACCCCAACAGCAGCTCCCTGGAGGGCTTCCGCGCGACGTCTTCCCCGCGATGGGCAGCGTCCCGGCGATGGCCGGCCCACCAGCCGGAATCCAAGAATCCCAGCTCCCGACCGGGAGCACGATCACAGTCACCATCAGATGAGGGAAAAGCCATGCCAAGCGCAAGACAGGTAATGCTCGGCAAGATCATCGACACGGTCCTCACCAACGATCCGCCGTTCGAGCGGCGCCTCCGGTTCATCGACGATGCCGATGCGGCGGACTACATGTCCCGCCTGCGGAAGCATGGCAAGAATGCCATGGACGCCGAGCTGCACGACGCGACCTACGGCGACGATGCCCCCACCCCCAAACAGCGGATTGCCATCGCAAAGCTTCGGACCCGCGCTTGGAAGGGGGACGTGAATGCTCAGCAGGCCCTGAACGCACTGGCCAGCAAGACCACGTTGATGGGCTGGTCGATCAAGCCGTGGAAGTGGGGATCGCACAAGCAGTCCGCCAATGACATCCGGCTGGCCAAGATGAGGGCCGCGCAGAAGCGGCTCCAGGCCTCCAGGGCCAAGGCCGCCGCAGCCGACGACGAGACCGAGGCGGAACAGCGCACACAGCAGGCCATCGCCGACGCGGCCGACGCGGAAGCCGACGCGGCCGATGCCGAGGCGGCAGCCACGCAGGCGAAAATGCAGACCGCAGAGGCCGAGGCGAATCCCGACTCGATTCCATCTGCTGACGCCGACATCGCCGACGCCGCCCAGGGCTGGGGCTTCCGGAGCGCATTCCGCAAGGTGGGCCGTGGGCTCAAGAAAGCCGGGCACATGGCCACGATGCCCCTCAGCATGGCTGCGCGTTTCGTGCCAGGCCGAGATGCCCGCAAGGCCAGGCTGGTCAGGAACACCTACCGGAAACTGCGGTACGAGCATGCCAATTGGTTGGCGATCCAGGACAAGAACGCCGGCCTACCCTTCAAGCCCCGAGCCGATTACGAGTACGTGGCCAAGCTCTGGGCCAAGCAGCAGATGAAGAAGAACAAGCTGCCCACCAACTTCGCCGTGACCGGGGCTGACATCCTCGGAGCCCAGATCTTGGGGCCTGGGATCATGGGTTTCTGGTTCTGGCCCTTCGGCAACTTCCTCAATTTTACTCGCACGACCGTGAACAACACCGCCGACAAGCGAGCCGACGCGCCTCCAGAGGAGCAGCAGGCTGACGCCGAGAACCCCGGCTATTCCGAGCTGCCGCCGGCGGACTCCGCGCCGGCGTCGGCTGACGGGCCTCCTGACGACGGCTCCGGCGCCGACTACGAGTTAGATCCCGACGCCGCTTCCCAGCTCGCGGCCTCAGCCGTGCTCAAGAACCCTCGCGCGACGGCTTCGCTCCTCAAGTACCTGCCCAGGTGACAGCCGACGCCCGACAAGAACGCAATATGCTCACCATCAACGTTCCCTCCCCCGCAACCATTACCAGAGAGAACTTCTGCTTGCATTGGCTTTCAAAACCTCAGAGCATCGGGCGCACGATGATCAGGTCTTCTAGGTTACTCATGGTGGTTTGCCTTGCCCTCGCTCCTCGTCTCGTACATGGCCAGGAAACGCGAGAGGATCCTCCTGTTGCCGCTGCAAAGGGGGACTCCGTGGCTGGCGATGTCCAGCAGGCAGCCCCACCATCGACGGATGCAACAGTTGTTAGTGCCGGTCAGTTCACAATTGTTGGCAAATTGCTCAATCGCCACAACCGGCCGGCAAAGAACGTGGATGTGGATGTCGCCGAAGTCACCGAAACGGGTGACCTGTTCCTGCATGTCGACAAACACGGCAAACTGGTAATGGGAGGAAGTGCCACGACGAATGCCAAAGGAGCATTCACGATTCAAGCCAATCGAGACTTCTTCAAGAAGAAGCCCATTAGGCTAGGTCTCGTCACTGAGACAACGAACTTGGTCAAGAATCAGTTTGGCGCGAACATGGTGTTTGCTATCACAGCCACCACGAAGAAGCTCGATATTAACCTAGGCTCGAAACTACGAGCATATGTTGTCGAGGACGAGTAGCGTATTCCCCGGCCGCGTGGATGCGCTGGCCCTGTGCGGCCCGCACTTCTGAATATGTCTCAGGCACCACTCGCCGTTGGCCTCGTGTCCGCGAACGTGATACCGGATTTCGTACCTAGCGCGGCACTCACTTCCAGAACGCGGAAGTCCGGCTGGAAGATCGATCCTGGGCTCAACCCGTCCGGAGGGATCATGCCAATCGCTGACTGGTTTCGTCGGAAGTGAAGCGCTCGAATTGGAGAATTCGTCAATCAGCAGTCACACTGGTGACCGACCAGCCGCTCCTTCCAGAGGGCGACGCGCGCCGCTCCGCCGCTCCGTGCCAGATTGACCCTGGATCTCCCTTCTGATAGTCCTTAGATGCGATGACTCAACACATCGTTGCCTTGGCTCAACAAGCACCCTCCCCTGGCGGTTCGCCTTTGACCGGGATGCTGGTGCCCATGCTCCTCATCTTTGGCGTCATGTATCTGCTGGTCATACGACCGCAGTCCAAGAAGGCCAAGGAGAAGCACCAGATGCTTGCCAACCTGAAGAATGGCGACCAGGTGGCAACCACCGGCGGAGTTATCGGCAGAATCTCTCGCATCAAGGACGACGAGATCACTTTGCTGGTGTCGGAAGGCGTGCGCTTCCGATTTCAGCGCAGCGCCGTCACCGGGCTAGTCCAAGTTCGCGAGGGTGATTCCCGCAATAGCGTTGTCGAACCAAGCATCGCGCAGGGTCCGCCGGCTGCCATCGCCACGGCACTCGAAGCACCCGTAGTGGAGTCACCGCCACTCTCAATCAAGAGTGCTCCTCGCGAGGAGGACGGCGGTGTGCCAGTGCAAAGCGGGGAGCCTGCTGGGAACGGCGTGTGGCGGGAGGCCAACAAGCTCGTTGTCGTCCGCTACGGCACCATGCCGGCCCTCTGCGTGAAGTGCGGCCAGCCAAGCGCGGGAGAGCCGGTACAGAAGAAGTTCTACTGGCACAACTCCTGGCTCTACCTTCTTCTCCTGCTCGGTTTGCTTCCCTACGCCCTCGTGCTCGTGGTGCAAGAGCGGTTCGACTTGGCTGTGCCTCTCTGTGGGGCGCATCGGCGCCGCCGCACCAATCTACTCTGGCTCGGGCGCGGCTTAGCTCTCTCCAACGTGATTCTCCCGATGCTGCTCGGAGGGTCGCTTTCCCGCATGCTCCACCTGGGCAAGGCGGCTAAGGACGAACTCATGGTCATTTCGCTCATTCTCGGCGTCGTTTGCCTCCTCGTGGGGCTGTTTTTCATCGCCCTCGCGTCAATATTGCATCCCAGTCGAATCGACGAAAGTCGGGCGATCTTCACGGGCGCCGGCCGGCCGTTTCTCGACAAGTTGGCACGTCGGCAACGCTCGTAAGATACGGGCGTGTTGTGGCTCTCTTCCATAACCGTGCGGAACTGCCATCGGAGTGGCCTCAGTGCGGGTTGCCTATTCCCCTTTGACCCATGTTGCATCAGTGGCATTCTCATGTGGATGCGTCAGTCTAGTATCGCTCCCAGAAGTGCATGTTCGTTGATCAACGCTCTTCCTCTGGTGGCCGTCGGCGCCCTGCTGGCCCTGTGGACGACGGGTTGCGGAACTTCGCTGCGAGCTGCGGTGGTGACCGGCAACTTTGAATCCGTCCGCCGCGTAGTGGACGCGCACCCGCAGGAGGTGTTCCGGCGCGACGACCGAGGCAACACGGTTCTGCACATCGCGGCCCTACAAGGTAATGTTCCCATCTCGGAGTTCTTGGTTGCGAAGGGTTCGGACGTGCATGCCCGCAACACGGACGGAGAGACGCCCTTGATCCTGGCGGCCCAGGCAGGTTCGGCTCGGGTGTGCAGCCTGCTGCTAGAAAAGGGTAGCGAAGTGGATGCGCTCCCCACCCGTTCGTGGCCGGCTTTGTTTCGGGCGATCACCAGCAATGCCTTCGATGTCGTTCAAGTCCTTGTTGCCGCCGGTGCGAACATCGGGTGGCGCGACAGTGAAGGACGCACTGCCATACACATCGCGGCCTTCTGGGGCAAAGGAAAGTCACTCAAGCTGCTGCTAGACAAGGGTGCCGAGATCAATCTCGTCGACCGATACGGCGAGACACCCCTCGATGCTGCCGAGATCGGTGATAATCCGATCACTGTTCGGAACCTGTTGTCCCGGGGCGCCACCAACGCTCTTCCAGAAGGTGAACGCATGCGCCGACGGGAGTACAACGCCGGAGTACGGGCCAAGGTGGGACAGAAAGTCTGGGCTCGCTCGCCTTCTGACGGTGCGATGGCGGATGTTGCGCCCCTGGCGCCGCCACCGCCGATTCCTCTTCAGGAAGCTGTACTCCCGATCGCTGGTGCCGAACCTGTGCAAAGCGCCGTAGGGAACGCCGCTGGTGCCGAACCTGTGCAAAGCGCCGTAGGGAACGCCGCTGGTGCCGAACCTGTGCAAAGCGCCGTAGGGGACAAGGTGGCGGGATCCATCATGACAAGCATCGGATTGCTCGTCCGGGTGGATTTTGCCAATGAGGCTCGCATTAGCAAGTTTACGTCAGGCGCTGACATCCCCCTGGTTGAAGTCAACCAGGGGGCGAAAAAGGGTCGTCGGTTCCTGGTTGCCCACATTCATTGGAAGGGTAAGGAAAAAAAAGTCGACACGAAGGCGGGGAGTGACTTCGTAGCCATAAAGGAATTCAACCGGCTGGTTCTAGTCAGTTCATCAGGCAAGGAACGCCTTCCAACATTCCAATATGTCCATGGCGGCTACCTTGAATTGGCATATGACGTCCCGGCCAGTGAAAAGACCTTCAGTTTCAGAGACGGCAACAGGCGATATCCGCTTCCTGTCGCTACCCCAGCATCCCCCCTCGGCACTTCTCCCGGTGCTGACGCCGTGGTATCGGCGCAAGCAACTGTGGGTTTTGGAGAGGCGAGAGGGATGTTTACCGGCGACAGGGCATCCATGTCGGTCTACTTGTGGCCCATAGATAGTCCCTCCGATGAGTGGCCCAATGCTCAGCCGGATAGTTCTGGACGTTGGGTTGTTCGGAACTTGAAACCCGGCAGGTATTGTCCATTGGCTCTCGATGCGCCACCTCGGGGAGCTTTCGCAATCTCCGACGAGATTGCGGCAAAACTGTGCAAGGAGGTCAAAGCCGGGCAAGTCACTTCTTTCGGAAGATAGGCGCGAGACGCCCAGCGGGTGTAGCGGTCCACCGAATTTCGGCACGTCCCTTCCGCTTTCGCCTCCCAGTATGGCACCTCGACCATGCCACGAAATCGCCAGCGTTGCAGCTCCGTCTCCCTGCCGCAGGGAGTCCAGGCAGTGCCAGAGCCGACCTGGTCGCGGGCGTCCACGCCCTCGCCCCCTATCCCAGCTGCGAGCGAAGACATTCCCACGACTTCCGTATGCAAGAGCGACCTCCCCAATTTCGTCGGCGGTGTACACGTGTGCGTCATCGGACTTCTATGATTCACTAGGTCACGCCTCCACCGACAGGGTGACACGGAAGCCCGTTTGCCCCACGTTGGGAGCTACAACCAGATAGCCGACCACAACGCCGGCGATCGCAACGTGGGCGAGGTCTGCGTAATCAATGAAGTTCTCGGCGGACGGCCACGGTAGCCAGCGCGGCACTCGAACAGAAGCGGGATTTCGTCACCCGCATCGATCTGTTGGAAGGAGCACAGCAAGGGTTCTCTCGACGGCCATTTTCAGGTGGCGCTGCCAGCGTGCTCGATAAAGCGTCATCATGTGGCGATGGCTCTACCGACAACCACAGAGGCCGATGCTCACGGAGCGTGGGGCTGCGACTGTCCCCACCTGCCGGCCGAAACCGGAGCCAGAAGCAGTCCGCGTCGGTGTGTACACCGTCCATGTGCCGTCCCTCTCTACCTTGACCACATAGATTAGATCGACCAACGTGTTCCCGCTCTTGGATCTGTGAACGAATAGCTTGCCGCGATCGCCTGGATTTTCGGTAACGACCCAACCGCCTTCGATTCCTCGTAGGAACTGTTGGATTTCTCCGTTCGCCGCCGGCTCGGGGGCTGGAGCTGGTCGCCTGTTCGGTGGAGTGTTCGACTGCGAGACTTCGCCATTCTTGGATACCTTCAAAACCAGGTCACCGGCCGTAAGTTTCACCGTTACCGTGAGAGGCTTGCGCGTGGTCGGCACCATTCGGGCGTCCCCGTCGACCAGGACGAACTCATTACCCCTCTTCTTGAAAGTAGCACCCTCGTTGCCGGCAACCACGTAACCAGTCGAGGCGGTGCCGTGCCCTGTGCGCCATTGAGCGTTTGCGATTCCCGCAGTCCGTATCGAGTAGTCCCCTCCGCCTTGGTTTGGTCCTTCATCGACGCTGACATAGGCGGTGAACGTCGACCAGGCCACCCGGACGTTTGGGGCAAGGTTCACCGTGGACGTGCAGAAGAACCAAACCTTGCCGTCAATCGCGTTGGAGGTCCCTGTCACCCGGAAAAGCAGACCTCCTGGAACCGCCTCGCTAACATGCACCTCCGTGCCCTGAACGTCCGCTGGTATGTCTTCAACGGCAAACCTCGTGATGGCCTCTTCCTGCTGGACGGTTGTTGCAGCCTCCATTGGAGGCACGCCCCTCTCGCGAGAGGCTTGTCCACTTGCAGGCACGAATCCAGAGCGCTGATTCGATTGAGTCGGAGGCGCGATGAGCCGCCATTCACCCGAGGCTGCAGAGTATTGAGCCATTCGTCCACACCCTGCTGCACTGGCGGTGTAGCACTTTTCGTCGAGACATCGTGTCGATATCGCTGTCTGCGGACAAGCGAGCGACTGCTCAGCGAGAGGCACCAACTCTTTCCGCAGGTACGCATCCTTACTCAGAACGCAGCCATCAAGAAGCCCTACTACCACGCAGCCGAACGACAAGAGCAGACCCGAACGTTTAGTCATGGCTCGTAACGTCTAGCCTCGTATGGCCTGCCAAGTCAAGACCAAGCAAGAGGCGTACCTCAGTTCAAAATTCAGTGTGAGCCGCAAAAACTCTGTGCGGACTGCGTAGCGCTTGGGATTCTGTCGTTGCTCGCAGGAATGGCAGCAGATGACGGTGATTCGCGTGGTCAGTGGCGCCTCAGCTTAAATCTGTGCAGCCCGCACGCAAGCTGGCGAGAGCGACGCCGACTCGGCCATGGCCATGGCTTCGGGCAGTTCAGCGTGCGCGCCCTCGGGGTGGCCAGCACCCGGGTGATCGAGAGAAGAACCTCGTCTCACCTTCAGACAGCGACGCTGTATTCGTGGTGTAGTCCGCCGAGAACTGGCACGGCGCGCACGCTGCTCGCTGGCGTCGGCCGCATCGGCGGCAACCAGTGTGCTCCGAATGGCGACTGCATGTGCAGCCCACGATGAGGCCGGCCATGGTAGTAGCGGATGTATTCGCGCAGGATTCGTTCTGCGTGCCGCTCGTCCACGACGATCACGTTGTCCAGGCACTCCCTCCTCAATGTCTCGATCACTCGCTCGCAATACGAGTTGGCTTGTGGCGATCTCGGCGGCGTGGCGAGACACCTGGTGCCGAAGCCCTTCACCCTGCGACGGAACCAGGTGCCGTAGATCGAGTCGCGATCGTGGATGAGGCAGCGCGGTGGCTGGTCGTCACGGTCGCATACCGCCTCGACGAAGGTCTGGGCGGCGTATTGCGCGCTTGGTGTCGACGTCACTCCCACCCGCACGATTTCACGCCGTCCCAGGTCGAGGATGACGAAGGCGTATAGGACCTGGAAGCGCAGGGTGACGATGGTGAACCAGTCAACGGCCCAGGTCTGGCTGAGGTGGTTGCGGACAAAGGTGGACCACTTCTGGCCGCGCCCGCGAGGCAGCCGCGCTGGCCGGTACTTGGAGACGGTTCTCGGAGACACGTAATGACCGAGTTTGGCCAGCTGGCCGGCAATTTGGTCTTCACCCCAGGTTGGGTTTTCGGTCCACATGCGGCGGATGATGGCTCGGGTGTCCACATCGATGGGCGGTCGCCCGACTGGTCGGCGAGATCGTCGCCGCCAAAGTAGTTTCCACAAGGAGCGGTGCCAGCGGATAACGGTGGCGGGGCGGACGATGGGGACAGCGGCGACAAGCGACGGGAACAACTTGGTGATGGCGCTGATTGTGAAGCGATCGCGGGGTTTGAGGCGGGGGTGGGGCGCGGCTCTGTGGAAAACGATGACCTGCTGCCTCAGCAGGGTGTTCTCGGCCACGAGCGCGGCGCGCGAGCGGAGCGTGTCGCGGATCGTGGCGAGCACGGCTTTTGTGACTTCACGAAGCATCCGGAAAGAGTACCCTGCCGTTTGCTCCCGTCCTGGTTACTTGCGGCACGAGCACAGACAAGATCCCCGCCATTTCCAGGTCCGCTCGGAGTATTTGCGGCGCACAACTACCGTCCCTAAGGAGATTCTGGCTGTCCGAGATGCCTTCTGACCCAGCGCGCGGCTTTGCCGCCGTTGGGTCGAAATACTTCCCGGGGCGTGACGCGCCCTGGGAAGTATGATGTCCATCCCCCAACTGCCAAAGTTGGGGTGCCGACGCGCAAGCGGCGGGGGGCATCCCCCTCTGTGCCATCAGCGAATGGAGCCATCCGAGTCGTTATTATGGAAGTCGTTTCTGCCGTCAACGACCAAGGTCTGCGCTTTACCGTTGCGACATTTCCGCCGGAATTCAAGAATTCTTTAGCGATCTTTTTGGGGACCTTCTCGATGGTTGCTTGTAGTTCACTCTGGGTATTCGTTGCGCGTATAGCCTGGGCAACCGTGATGCCAATGCCAAACAAGCCCAACAGAACGAACGTCACAAACCACCCGACGTGTGGCGTGGCTTGCGGTCTCCTCAGAGACATGTATGCACCAAAGACCGCCAGAACAAACTGGATAACCCCGGTCGCCGATGCAAGAAGGATGACCATCCCGTGACCCTACAGCCATGCTCGCCTGCGTTGATAGGCGTCATCCGTTCAGGCTAGCGTGATCGAGCGATCGCCCTTGACCGCCCGTCCGCTCTGTGCCTGACCGTTTTCATTCAAACTGACCCACTACCGGTCGGAGTGGGTGCTTGAGGCCCGGCTCCAGGGTACGTTGAAGGTGGGAGGAGTGTTGGGAATCTCCCCGGCGATGAGGAAGTACCTGACCATCCTCAACGCCATGACTCGCGACCTCCTCAAAGCTGCCGCGGCCAAGTAGTCCTGCTGAACGACAATTACATCTCCCCATCGTGTGAATGTAGTTGACGTTCAACAGTAGTCCCTGTTCCCGGTATTGAAAAAGACAGTTGCCATACCCAGGGAAAGCGCCGCATTTCCGAGTTGAGCTGCGCTTGATCTTTTGTGCGAGGCGCTATACAGTCACGAGGCATGAAAATGTTGCGGTGCGTCTGTGCCCTCCTAGTCATCGCCTCGTTTCTCGCGGCCTGCGTTCCGCGTGCCGACCTGCTCAAGCAGGAATGCGACGGCGGCAACATGCTCGGGTGCTTCAACCTCGGTACGATGTACGCAAACGGTAAGGGGGGGATGGCGAAGGACGAGATACGCGCCGCCGCGCTCTACCAGCAAGCCTGTGACGGTGGCTGCATGCTCAGTTGCAACAACCTTGGTGCGACATACGCAGAGGGTAAGGGGGGGAAGAAGGACGAGATACGCGCCGCCGCGCTCTACCAGCAGGCCTGCGATGGTGGCTACGTGCTCGGTTGCTCCAACCTCGGTGTAATGTACGCAAACGGCACCGGGGGGAGGTTGAAAGACGAGGCACGCGCTGCTGCCCTCTACAAGCAGGCCTGCGACGGCGGCGAGGATGTCGGCTGCTTCAACCTTAGAGGGGGGGACGGAGTCTTTCGGGGCACCCTCTCGAACGCGGTGAACACGGTCAAGTAGCTAACGAGTTTGCCACCATCGTTGCAACTCTTTGTCCCTGGGCATTCACCGATGCGCGAATCGAAACACAAGATCATCTGCAGATGCGCCAGAAGGCTCCCAAACCTTGCCCCTTCTCAGCTTATGTTCGCACTCGTGCTTGGGGCATGCAGCCCTGTGACGCTGAAGGCTCCCGCAAGCGTGAAGTTTGTTGCAGATGTCGAGACGACGATTGCCACGCCTGAGAGACGCCTGGCCACAACCCCATGCGTTAATACCCGCTATACATTTTGTGCCGGCGATCCGAGCTACGCCGCCCCACTAATTACCACGCCAGGGTCACTGGAATTCAGTCCCGGGCAAGCTCCAAAACTCGTCTCGTACCGGACAGATGGAGTCTTGGGTTGGTCGACTGTTTTTAGAGGACGGATCTATCTGCCGGAAGAAGGTGGAGACCTCCAGGTCCACGTTGACCCGCCGCGACCTCTTCTCGGCTATCTCGGTATCTTTGGCGGGGTCGTGGGTTCTGTTCTGATACTAAACGGAGCACGGTCGGAAATGAATCCCGCGGAGGGTACATTCGGTTCAAGCAAGCGCGCTGCATCTGTAGTGCTGGGCGTGGGCGGACTTCTCACGGGCCTTTCACTCGTGGCATTGATCGCAGCGACCGGTCACTACAGGGTTGACAGCCGGGCGCCCGCTCGAACAGAGGTGCCTGCCCCTGTGAAGTCTGAACCTTCGCCAACTGTCACGCCGGCTGCGGCCACAACACAGGTTGCCGCGACTTCTCCCACACGTCCCCAGCGTGCGGCAAGTCCCTCTGCGCCGCCCAATTCAACCAGCCGCCAAGCAGCTTCTGTGGACATCCCCAATGTTGAGGAATTCCCCAAGAATAGAGTGCGGTATACGATGGCTGGCGGAACTGTCTATGACACCAAGACAAAGCTGACCTGGCAGCAGACGGTCTCGTCGAGGATGTATACTTGGGCGGACGCCCAGACATACTGTGCCAGCGTGGGCATGGGCCTAGGAGGCGCTGGCTGGCGCCTGCCGACGCTCAAGGAGCTAATGACCATTGTCGATCATTCGCGGTCGAACCCATCGATAGATGCGACAGCCTTCCCCTTGACACCGACAGATCGCTTCTGGTCTTCCTCTCCGGTGGCCCGCTCGCCGTCCAACGTGTCGGCCGTCTTCTTCGACTCCGGCCAAGCCTATAGTTTCGCCCCGTCCCTCACGAGCTATGTTCGTTGTGTGCGCTGAGGAAAGCAGTCGGGTCGGGGACCGGGTACAAGGAGCATAGATTCTTCCTCCGTATATTCTTGCTCCGTATCTTCTTCGTTTTCCGCCAAGATGTTTCGCGCCGATCAGGCGGCGGCGAAGAGGCTGGGGTAGGCGACAACCCTGAGTTTAATCGCAGTAGTCATGGTTCGGCGGCCCGCAAGGGAAACGTGCCAGCGGCGGGAATGCGGGATTTTGGCGATGATCCCGTGCGTGAAGGCGCCGGAAGAGACGCGTGACTTGTCCTGGTTGTTTCTCGGCTTCTGATGCCAGCGGATACAGGGTGTGCGCAAGTTTCTGTCGCACGGCACGGTTGGTGAAACCATGCAGAGTGTATTCGCCAGCCAGGAGCACCTCGAATAGCATCGGCTCGTTGCGCGACAACGGGTTTAATGCTCTGACCGTCCTTCCGTCTTTCGTCGATGCGTTGGTCGTCAGCGCACACTGCTTCAACCAGAGCTCTTCTGCTTACGTACGAATTGAAGCACTTACCAAGATCAGAGCTCAATTTCCGGTGCTGCGATCAGGCCGACAGTACCAGCGGCCTATTTCAAATTTCGGTGCACCCTTCGCGTTGCCTGCTGCGGGTGAACTCATCGCTTGGTCGCGTGTGCTCGACGACGAAGAAGCACTTTGTATTGTAAATGGCAACGGTTCCTCATCCCGTGGCGGTGATGTCCTCGTTGACGGCACCCTAAATTCGCCCACGGCACCCGGCGATCCCTGGGCCACTACGGGCCAGCCCTCATTCCGAGTCGTCGCGAACTCAGCCGAATCCGCCGCAGCCGCTACGGGACAAGGATACCAAGGCTCCCACAAGATCGGAAGCCTCTTGCCGGTCTTGGTGCGAAACGGCGTTGCATTTGTCGAGATTCGCGATCTGCAACCCTCTGAAGTTCTTGTCTTCATCGACCGCTAATGACCGTCTATGTCGGATTCTGCGTAATCGAGACCGAGAAGCCGTTCGTTGGCTGCTGCGCACCAGAACATTCTGGAAATCTGTTCCGCAATGCCCTGACTTGCCCCAAGGGCGGGCGCGATCAGCCTTGACGCAGTCCAGCCTCACCCTGCCGTCGTGCTTATGACTCTCGCAGAATTCGCTTGATCGTGCTGCGTCCGATTGTGTAGCCGAGGTTCTTCAACGCTCCTTTCACTCGCGTATAGCCCCAGCCCTCGTTTTCACGGGCCATCCTGAGCAAGAGCCAGCCTGGTTTCGCGAACGACAATGGGTCGCATGGCTCGATTGCCCGCCGCTCACGCCTCGGAGGCCTTTTGAACTATTACCAACGTGAGGCTGCATGAGGCTCGGCGACGAGTATTCGGACATCACGGCTGTCAGCCCCGACAGCAAAACGCGAAAAATTCTGCGAAGGCGTCGTGGTAGTGCGTGCCGCCGCTGCCGAAGGCGACAAACCACGCGTCGGACGCCGAGCCGGCCAACGGAGACGCCGACCAGAACGAATCTGAAGGCGCCCCCGGAAATGCGGTCAAATCGATCATCGGAGGAGTCGTCTGCGAGTAATCGACGAGGGATTGTAGGGCACTGAGGCCCAGTGCGCACCGCACTCAAGTCGCGTGGGCACTACACGTTGCTCGGCGATTGCCGAAACATCGGAAGCGCGGCCCCTCATCTAGAAGCCAAGGTCAGCCCCGCCTCCCTGGTGACCGCCACGGCTCGTCCTCTCTTCAATGGCTTTGGTGGTCTTCTCTGCCTTGGCGGCTTCGGTCTTCTCTGCCTTTTCGGCCTTGGCAGCTTCGGTCTTCTCTGCCTTTTCGGCCTTGGCAGCTTCGGTCTTCTCTGCCTTTTCGGCCTTGGCAGCTTCGGTCTTCTCTGCCTTTTCGGCCTTGGCGGCTTCGGTCTTCTCTGCCTTTTCGGCCTTGGCAGCTTTGGCCCTCTCTTTGGCGGCCTTGGTCTTGGCTTTCTTTTCTTCCTTAGCTTTGGCGGCCTTCTCTGCCTTCTCGGCCTCGGCAGCTTCGGCCTTCTCCTTGGCTTCCTTGGTCTTGCTTACCACTTCCGCGTCACCACGCTTGTGTCCACCCGGATCTACGAGCGCGAGCCCAGCAACGGCAATGGTAGATGAGAATACCAACCCAAGAATGACGCATGCTGAAGCGGCCCTGGTCATTTGCTCTCGCCTTTCCCCTGTGAAGACTCGACTGTTATGAGTACCTCTGCCGATTGGCTAGGACAGCCATCAACAGTGCATTTGCCCACATCCCTCGGTACTTCGCAAACCACGGGCTGGTCCCTCATTGTACTTACGCCTCCGTCTGGGATGGTCGTCTCTGGTGAAATTCGGCACACAAGGTTGTTCTCGCCGCCTTCGAGAATCACCTCGGCGTGCATTACTGCAACCTTTACCCCCCGCGGTATCTTTGCAAAGTAGTCTACCTCGGACTCCTCACCTGGAGCCAGGTCATATGCGGCCGGATCATTGGTAACCCGCGAAGACTTCAGTCCCTCTTCGTCCGAAAACGGTGGCCGATACCACCACCAGCTAATCAGGAAAGTTCGGACTGACCTTTTTGATGAATTCTTGATGTTCAAGTGCGACAAGACCCAGGTGTCGCCATCGGCCGACTTGGCGGTGTCGCATTTCAATGAGAGGGTGACTCGTCGAAGCTGTTGCCCCTCAAGTCGAGCTTCCGTCTCCTTGTAGCCGAATTCAAATGATACCCAGAGACCTGACAATACTATGGCAGCGATCTCTACGATCTTTTTGATCGTGTCCAAGCGAGAACCGGCTTTCGCGTTTTCTGCTCCTGGCCCGCCCATTGGCTTCAATCTCCTCGGCAGCACCAAGCTCGTCGCTGCCAGCTTCAGTTGCTTCTCGACCTAGGATTCGTAGAGCGAAACAACATCTGCGCGCGCAGCTCAAGACGCATCAGCACGGCAGCGAGGATATACATATGCTCAGAACAAAAAGGGAGCAAGTGGAAAATCTCTGATGCCAAACAGGAGCAATGTCTGCCCGTTTCGGGCGCGGCATCGGGTTCTCGCGGAGTACGCTCGGTGTTTGTGTTTTCCTCGACGCAGCCCTCCTGGAAGCGGTTGAACTCCTCGCGTGTCTGCCGGTCGAGATCCTTGCGATCCACGACGAAGAGGCATTTGTCGATGCCAAACCAGGTCTTGAGATGTCTCGACCAGATCTTGGACTAGGGCCAGGAAATCACTGGTGACGGGCGAAGGCTCAGAGACCTTCGTTGTCATCTCTCGCTCCTGTCTTGCCGCGCTCCCCTTTGCAGGGGCCTAGGTCCAGGCTGGCAACCATTTAGGGCACAGTGTACCCCCCTCTGGTGAGCGGCGCAATATTGGGCGTGACGGCTCTGCTGGAATCATGAGGACGTGGCCCCAAGCCCGAGCAGTCGGTTCAAGCCCCGCGCTTCCGCCCGAAAAGCAGATGCCGGCGGGTTGATTGGGTATTTCGTTCCACACGACAAGATTGCACCCTTCAAACCCGTACTTGCGCGGCCTGAAGGTCCGCATGGTGGCCGTGATGAAGCGGGCAGCAGCGCCCGACCACGACCCTGACCGCGACGGTTCCTATCTGCGTGACGAGGACGCGCTCGTTCGCGCTGGCGGCGTAACCGCTGAAGACCGCGTCGAGGTGCAGCCCTGGCTCGAAGGTGAGCGACGCTGGAGCTTCGTGACCAGCGACCCGCGCGCGTTGGACCTCGGCTGCTTCAAGAAGCTCGCAAAGGCAGCCAGCGCGAAGTGACCACGGAACCCCGCCGGTGCGGATGGTCCGCGCCGGCCCAACCCTGAAGGAGAGAACCATGAGCAAGACGACGAAGAAGGACATCGCGAATCTGGGCAACAAAACGACTAGGCTCATGTGAAGAAAGGGACTATAAACACACCTCCGCTCCCGAAAAAAACCTCCCATCAGTCAGGAGAAAACCGAAAGGATTGGCTATGAGCTTGAAGGCTAAACACATCCTCCTACGCAGTATCCTGGGAGTCTTGCTGGTTCTCTTTCTGACGCCATTTATGATGAAGTCCGACTTCTCTACTGGGATCGGCGTCAATGGCTTAGGTCTATCTATAGGGGCAAGATCTCCCGTGACTATTCAAGAGACATTCACAGATCCGAGTACCGGCGAGGCCCACAGCATAACGCTTGGAGTCACCAAGTTGGAGCCCTTTGCAGCGATTGCTGCTTTGGCTGCGCTCCTAGCATTGATCTTTACTTTTCTCAAAGGCTCTGCCGGGTGGGTATCTCCTTGCTTGGGCTCGGCCGTCTGCGCCGCTTCTTTCCTGATTCTAAAGCTCACGGTCGATCAAGATATCGTCGAGAACGGCTTTGGCATCGTCACTGTTCGATGGGAATGGGGTTTCTGGCTGGCCTTCTCGGTCGCAGTTGCCGCTGCTGTGGTTTCTTGCGTGCCGACCAAGCGTGACAGTGTTCCAAGTGAATGACCTTGCGTTCGGCCCGGCCCAATCCAGGGCGCGGACGGAAACTCAGGTTCGGCAGCTCATGCGGAGCAGTCTGGCGCCGTTAGGGCGCGGTGCTATCCGTGCGTTTGAAGGAGGCCTATCGCAGCTGTGTGTGCAGACAAGGCTGCTCCAATTTGCCAGCGGGGTAGCGAGCGGGAGAGCGACCGTCAACCTGGGCGATGGATTGCGTCGTAGTAGATTTCACGCCTCACAACAAGAAGGAGATACTGCCTATGGATCAGATTCCATTTGGATTGGTTTGCGGAATAGTTGGCGGACTTATGGTGATTCCCATTATGGCTTTGATGCCCAAGAAGAAGTGCGTCAAGTGTGGAAAGAACATTCTAAAGTTCGCGAATAAATGCCCCTCGTGCAAAACACTGCAAAATTGATCCGCCCATAAGAAATCCGCGCGCGCACGCCTTCTGCACTGAATTTCACGAGCGACGGGGGCCAGGAGACGACCAGACAGGGTTTGCCCTCGTCAAGGAACCGAATAGGTCCGGGGTACGGCCGTTCCCTTCCCAACCCGGGGGAATGGACGGAAATGGATGGATAGGAGGCTCATATGCTCGTATTTCTGAGTGACTTGCATCTGACAGACGGTTCCAGCGGCCAGACGATAAAGCCCGCGGCTTTCAAGCTGTTCCTGGACAATCTCGGGAAACTCGCCACTTCGGTGACGCCGCTCAACGAAATCCGTCTGGTTCTTCTTGGCGACGTCTTCGACGTCATCCGTTCCTGCAAATGGCTGGGAGGCAAGGTGCGGCCGTGGGATGACCGGAGCCCCGTGCAGGAGCAGATGGTCCTATCGATCGTCGAGGGCATCCTTGGCAACAACGCGCAAACCCTGGCCCACCTCCGAAATATTGAGGCCATCGCCAGGGATTGCTGCGTTCCTTTCCAGATCGACTACGTCATTGGCAACCACGATTGGCTGATCAATCGCTACCCATCCGCTCAGGCCAAAGTAGTCCAGGCACTGGGCCTCGCACAGAAACAGCCTTTTGCCAGCGAGTTCTTCGAGCCCCAATACAAGGTGATCGCTCGCCATGGCGACATCTACGACCCTTTCAACTATACCGGCGACCGAGATGCGTCGTCCCTAGGCGATGCCATCGTGATAGAATTGCTAGACCGCTATCCCGATGAGGTAGGCCGCGAGCTTGACTCTCTCGTCCAGGGCCAGCAAATTACGATCGACGAGCGGAAGCGCATCGTTGAGCGCCTAAAAGAACTCGACAACCTGCGGCCGACCACGGAAGCCCCTTCTTGGGTGCTCAGTGTTCTCGGCGATACGCCAAACCCCGACGCCCGTAAGGTCATCGAGACCACCTGGCGCCGCTGCGTGGACCAGTTCTTCAAGGTGCCCTACGTGCATGACCAGGACAAACCTTTCTGGCCGGACAAGGTTGACCTGCTGCAAGCCATATTCCAGCTCTCCTCGCACTTGTCGAAGACTGTCCTGGAACGTGTGACCGAGTGGAAGAGCCGTTTCGCGTTCGCTGATCCAGACAAGCACTATCTGCATGCGGCCGGCGAAGAACCGCGCATTCGGTCAGGCGAAGCCTCCTACGTGCTCTACGGCCATACACACAATCACGTGATGGTTCCAATCGAGCATGTTCGCTTTTCGAATGGCAACATCCAAGACAAGGTGTACTTCAATACCGGCACTTGGCGCATGACCTGGAACAAGGCCAGTGCAAATAGGGATTTCGTTGGCTGGCATGTCCTGACCTACATCACAATCTTCCACGAGAAAGAGAACGGATTCTACAATTTCGAAGTCTGGAACGGGGCGCTCGGTTAGGCCGGAGATGACCGAACTCGAAACAACGACCCGCCGGTTAACGAGCCGCATCCCACATGTGATGTGGCGGAGCCATGGGGACAGGTAGAATCCTCTACCCCTGGCTGCGAAATTGCCGCAGTTCCGTCCGTAGCCTGGCCAC
>Ga0265316_10000449_pt1 | contig 46623 bp, 42 predicted proteins | sample 4522metaG_FD_202092 | JGI IMG/M metagenome (GOLD analysis project Ga0265316, IMG submission 202092) | Rhizosphere microbial communities from Carex aquatilis grown in University of Washington, Seatle, WA, United States - 4-5-22 metaG | ecosystem: Host-associated > Plants > Roots > Rhizosphere >... | reverse complement strand
AATTCGGTAGCCCACCATGTCCAGTTTGTGTCTGGCGTAAAGAACTTTACGAGAACCATTGCTTTACTGCCTTTACTCTCCTGTGAGTATAGCGGCGGAAGCTGTTTACGGATTTCTTCTGTTAATAGTTTCATTGATCGGCCATATCCTTTCTTGTCCATAATCCTGTTCTCTAATTTGGTTTCTAACGTTCTGTCTTAACGTTAGCTCACAGGACTATTTGCAATAAGGTGGGGAAAATTACTGTTTTAGTGAATTTCCCCCATCTTTAAGGGGACAATCCAACTGGATAGAGTTAGAGGGTATGGAAAATCAAAACAATGATTCAAACCAAGTCATACCCTTTGCTGTCACAAACTTCAGGAATACACGGAAAAAGTTTGGCATCAGGCCAAAAGACCGCCGGGGGCACATGTACATCATAGGGAAAACCGGGACAGGCAAATCCACCTTGCTAGGAAATATGATTATTTCTGATATTAAGGCCGGTCACGGCGTAGCTTTAATTGATCCGCACGGCGACTTGGCCGAGGAAATTCTTGATTACATACCCGATCATAGAATCGAGGACGTGATTTACTTTAATCCGGCAGATAACGAATACCCGGTTCCATTCAACCCGCTTGAGCAGGTGCACCCCGATTATCACCACCTTGTAACATCCGGCCTTATCTCCGTACTTAAGAAGGTCTGGCCTGAATTTTGGGGGCCTAGACTTGAACATATTTTGCGGCACTGTATTTTAACGCTGCTTGAATATCCCGACAGCACTTTGTTAGACATACCGAAGCTTTTGACGGACAAAAATTTCAGAGAACATGTCCTCACCTTCCTCAAACATCAGCAAGTAAGAGAGTTCTGGCTTTTTGAGTTTGAAAAATATTCAGCATGGCACAAGGCGGAAGCCAGTTCTCCAATCCTTAACAAACTGGGACAATTCTTAACAACCAAACACCTGCGAAATATCGTTGGTCACAAGAAAAACACCTTCCGTTTCAGGAAGGTGATGGATGAAAGCAAGATTTTTATCGCCAATCTGTCAAAAGGCAAAATAGGTGAAGACAATTGCTCTTTGCTTGGTGCAATGCTGGTAACACAGATGCAGCTTGCCGCGTTAAGCCGGGCAGGAATACCAGAGAGTAAAAGACAGGGGTTCTATCTGTATGTCGATGAAATGCACAACTTCATAACGTTGTCTTTTGCGGACATACTCTCAGAGGCACGCAAGTATGGCCTCAATCTTATCCTAAGCCACCAATATATTGAGCAGCTTGACGATGAAGTAAGAGCCGCGATCTTCGGCAACGTTGGAACTATGATTTCTTTCAGGGTAGGAGCTAACGACGCGAAATACTTGGCCAGAGAATTCTCCCCGGTTTTTGCCGAGGCCGATATGGTGAATCTTCCCAATTACAATATCTACCTTAAACTGTTGATTGATGGCATGTCGTCCAAACCATTCAGCGCCACAACCCTTCCACTGCCTGAAAAAGAAAATTCTAACAAAAGTAAAGTTGTCAACGCATCGAGAGAACATTATGGCATAGCAGGGGGGAAATCCGGTGTCCATATGGTGTCCATCACATAGCTAAATTGACCTGACACCGCCTGAGCAAAGCCATAACAGAAACAATCAAAAGATTCTGTAAAACAAGGACTTACGCACTTTTCAGCGAGCTTTCAAGGATTTGGCCAAAAAACCCGAATTGGATTATGAGTCCACTGCTCTACCGCTGAGCTACGAGCCCGCAACGCCATAAGGATAACCGCTTTTACCGCTAAATGTCAATATCCACATTGACGATTTGCGGAAATCGGGCGGTTCCCGTAAATATTATCTTCAAGAAAAATTGTTCGCAAAGTCGAAGAAATATGGTATATTACCATTCCTGTTTTGGTATATGGACACGTCGATTGCTTTGCGTATATATTTCGCCGGGTTGACAGTGTAGGGAATGCGATAGTTTTTTGGAATGGAGTTCGGTTTATGAAAAAAAAGCCGGCAATAACATCTCGCGACCTCGGCCTGGAATTCGCGGCAATCTGCGGTAAGCATTTCCTCGGGCTTGAGCATCTCCACTACGGCTACTGGCCCGAAGGGCTTCCCGTAAACATAAACAACCTGCGCATCGCGCAGGAAAATTATACCAGCTTTCTGTTGTCGCAAATTCCATCCGGCGTCCGCACCATTCTCGACGTCGGCTGCGGCTCAGGACATACCTCGAAACGCCTCGCTGATAGGGGCTACAAAGTCGCCTGCGTTTCGCCGAGTCCGGTGCTGAGCGGAAAGGTGCGGGAGCTGATGGGTGATGCCTGCAAAATATATGAGTGCAAGTTCGAAGATTTGCAGACCGAAGACAAGTATGACCTGGTTCTGTTCAGCGAAAGTTTTCAGTATATGAAGGTGCGAAAGGCGCTGGACAAGACGCTTGAAATTCTCAATCCGGGCGGCTATCTGCTTGTTTGCGACATTTTCCGCAAAGACGTCGAGCTTGAACCGGGCAAAAAAGGCGTCGGCGGCGGCCATCTGCTGAGTAGATTTTACGGCCAGGCCGTGACCAGCTCATTCGAGCAGATTAAGGATATAGATATAACCGACCACGCGATGCCCAACATGGACCTGATGGATGACACGATGAAAAATGTTGTCCGCCCCATTGTTGACTCCACAATTAACTTCCTCGGCGGCAGGTATCCGCTTATGAGCAGGGCTATTCAATGGTTTTACAGAAAGCGAATCGGGAACGTTTATCAGAAGTATTTCAACGGCAACAGGGCCAGCGTTGATTTCGTGAAATACAAGTCCTATCGGCTTTTGCTTTATAGATATACCTGCAAAGTCCCCGCGGTAATTCCCGTCGTAAGCAGTACGGGCTCCGACGGCAAGGCGACTCGCCATGCCATTTTACCCGCGGGCATCTAAAACGATATTGGTATCCGCATAATTAAAAAACCCTGCGACGGGTGTTTTTCTCTGCTGTTGCTATTTACCGTATTTTATCCGAAAAATAATAAATTTTCGATTATTAATGGTTGACTTTCCAGATTGTAAATTATAAAGTATCGCCATACGGGGGTTTTGCCGCTTTTGAGTATGATAAGTTGACAATTCGTAAACCGAAAGTAAGTTCCGGCATGGCCGGAGAAAACTATATTGGTAATTTTTACTGGCAGGGCACGAAAATCGCAAAGAGACCATACATTCAGGGGCCGTATTCAAAAGGGGAAACCGCTCTTTTGAAAAAGCAGTATCCGGCCGCAAGCGCGGTGGTTCTGGCAGGCAAACTCAAACGTTCGCTTATATCTGTTCAGAAGCAGCTCCGCGACATGGGCATCGGCAGACGCGATACATCCGACTGGACGGTTGCTCAGCTGCGGTATCTGCGAAAAAACTATCGCGAAACGGCAACCTGGGAGCTTGCCAATAAGCTGAACGTGACGCCGTCAGTCGTAAAACACAAGGCCGCAGAGCTGAAGCTCAAAAAGAGATAGCCGGCTTCTCGAACGGGACCATCCAAACCAAAACGATGGACGACTGCTTATGATAATCGGCGTGATGACGGCCAACTTGCACCTTCACGGTATCGGCTCGCTCAAAGAGAAGCGCAGCATCGTCAAAAGCGTTATCGGCCGGCTGCAAAGCCGGTTCAACGTCTCCATTTCCGAGGTTGACCACAACGACAGCAAACTTATCGCCACCATCGGCGTCGCCGTCGTCGGCAATGACAATTCTTTTATCGAAAGCCAGCTCGAAGCCGTCACAACCTTTATGCGTAACGATGGCCGGTTCTACCTCGGAACAATCGAACGCGAGACCTTCGGCGTTTGATTTGCCCCGGCATTCCCAAAAATATCACCAAAAAGACCAAACCGTAGCAAAACGGTAACAATCATTCCTTATAAAATACAGGTGTCAAAGAGGTGTTTTTTTGATAACTTATTGTTGAAAGGATAACATTATGAGGACACTTAAAGCCATCGTTATCGGCATTGTGCTGACGGCAATACTGCCGGTTTGTATTGCTGCTGCCGCCCCTGCAAGCGAACTGCTGCAAAAAGGGCTCTACGCCGAAGAGGTCGAAGGCAACATTGATTCGGCCATTAAAATCTACGGGGAGGTAATAAAGAAAACCGACGCCCCGCGCAACCAGATTGCCCAGGCGCTTTACCGGCAGGGGATGTGCTATCTGAAGGTAAAAGACGAGCAGGCGGCAAGGGTATCGCTTGAAAAACTGGTCAACGAATATTCAGACCAGGTGGAGCTTGTGCAGAAGGCGCAGGCAGCGTTAGATGATGTGATGGATTTCGACCCGGCCGCTTTAATGCCCCCGGGCACACTTGTTTATGTGGAGCTTGGCAGTCCCGGCAAGCAAGTTGAGACAATCCTCAATATGCTCAAGGGCACGCCCTTCGAAAATCCGCTTGCCGCCATAGGAAACCAGAATTCAGCCAATCCCAACCAGAAATCGGCCGGCGATATAGTCGGCGCATTGCTGAATCCCAGTATGATGGCGGAGTTCAAAAAGATTCGCGGTTCCGCGATTGGCGTTACAGGCATCGCAGAGAACAACCCGCCTATGATTGCCGTTCTTTATCCCGGCAAAAGCGATGCCCTGCGAGGCATGATTATGGCTGGATTAAATATGGCGGGAGCGCCGGCTGAGCCGATTGAAGGCATGCAGACCATCAATATTCAAAATACCGCACAAGTAGCATACGATGACAAGGTGATTCTTATAGCGATGCCGGCCGAGCAGCTCAAATGGGTCGTCAGACAATATAAAGGACTTGCCTCCGAGCCGACTCTGGCTTCGAGCAATGCCTCGTTCGCGAAAATAAACAAAAAAGCCAGACACGACAATCTTATGACTGCCTGGGTGAACGTCGATGAGACCTATTCCAAGGTTTTACAGATGTTCCCGGCCGGCCAAATTCCAAAACAAATTTTCCTGGTCGATGCCCTCGTTGATTTTAATCACATCGATTACTTAACCATGACTAATTCGATTGAGCAGGATGGTTTTGCCGATACAACCGAAATCGTATTCAAAGACGGTCATCACTGCCTTGCGTACGATTTGATTAGGACTCCCAATATAAGCAAGGCGGCGCTTTCGGCGGTTCCCCCCAGCGCCGTTGCCATAGCGACCTTTGCCCTGTCTGCCGACAATGAAAATCAGGCAGGCGCAGTGCGCGGGCAGATTAAAAACTTCACCGGTCTCGATATCGGCAGAGAAATTTTCGCCAACATCGAACAGGTCACTATTTTCGCTATGCCCCTAAAAACCCCAAGCACGTTTTTCCCGGCGTCCATCGGGCTTGCGATTACAAGCCACAATCCTCAGCAGACACGCCAGATTCTCGCAAAGACCATCGGCACCGCTGACTCAATGTTCACCGGCCGGCCCGTCGCTGACGCCAACTCATTCGCAGGACGATATCAGGTTGGCCTGGTTCAAAATAACCCGGTGTATTGCTATGTCGAACAGGCGGACAAAGTTACTATTATTTCGCTGAACCCGGATATCACGCAGGCCTCAGTCAAGGCGATTAAAGACCATAATAGCGTCTGTAACTCCGGGCCGCTTAGCGACGCTGTCGCCAAAATGCCCGCCGGCGCAAGCAAGATGATTCTTATCAACGTCGGAGGCGCCATTCGTATCGCCGCCCCGACAATAATCACATATATAGGCAAAGACAGCCGCGATGCGCTTCAGGATAATTTCAATCAGCTCGCGATTGCCTGCGACAAATCAACCATCGAGATTCGCACCGATGAGCAGCCGAATGACTTCACCTTAAACAGGAAACTAACCGGATTACCTCCCTTAAATAAAATTGTTGGCCCGATTACTCAAATCGCCCAGACCGTCAAACAGAGCAAAGCCAACGCTGTGGTTGAAACGGCGAGAAGGCAGGCGGGCATCACCATAAAACAAGCGCCAGTTTCGCCGGTTATCGATGGCGTCGCGGATGTTGCCTGGTCCGTCGCCGACAAAATAAAACTGACTAATTCGCTCTATAAGCCCATATCCTCGCCGAACGACCTTTCGGCCGATTTCAAAACGATGTGGGACCAGAACAATCTTTATCTGTTCGTTGATGTTACAGATGATGTGCTTAAGAATGATGCCAGTAATCCATGGGATAATGACTGCGTCGAGGTTTATATCGACGCCGCTAACAGTAAATCCGCCTCGTATGGCCCGACCGATTATCAATACTTTTTTGTGTGGGATAAGACCTCGCCGAAAATCTATGAACAAAAGCAAAATCGCACCGAAGGTGTTCAATATGCGATGGTGACAACCAATACAGGTTATCAATTGGAAGTCAAGTTCCCCTGGTCAACACTCGGCACAAAACCTCATGTAGGCGCAAAAATTGGCCTGGATGTTCAGGTCAACGATAACGACACAGGCCAAAAACGCGATAAAAAGATAACCTGGCACACTACACAGGATAACGCATGGGAAAGTCCGCAGGCCTTTGGAAATGCCCAGTTAGGCGGTCTCCTCGGTTGGTGGAAGCTCGATGAAAAAGACGGCAATACCGCCGCCGACAGCTCAGGCAACGGCAACGACGGCACACTTGTGGGTAATCCGCAGTGGCGGCCTCAGACAGGCAAAATAGGCGGAGCGATAGAGTTAAGCGGCAAGGGCGATTACGTCAAAATCGCCAATGAATCCGCATTCAACATTACCAGCCAGATAACAGTTGCCGCGTGGGTTAATATAACCTCCGTCCCGCAGGAGGGGACCGGCATTGTCACTAAGGGCGACTCTGCCTGGCGGCTTTCAACTGCTTTGGCCGACAATATTTTTCATTTCGCAGTTGACCACGATATGGATTTTCTTAATGGAAATGCCAAAGTCAGCTTAGGCCAATGGCATCACGTTGCCTGTGTTTACGACGGCTCAAAAATGAATATCTATGTTGACGGCAAACTTGATGCGTCAAGGCAGCGTTCGGGCCCAATAGCCACTAATGATTTTCCCGTCTGCATCGGCGAAAACGGCGAGCTGAATAACCGATGCTTCAACGGCCTTATCGACGATGTCCGCGTTTATACTTACGCGCTTTCGGAAAATGAAATTGCGGCTCTTGCCGCCGGTAAATAAAGAGGTACGATTTGAAATTTGGCTCAGCTCCTATAACCGGGCGTAATCAGTTACAGTGGGTAGTGCTCCTCACGATAGCGGTAGTGCTGCCCACCGTAACTTTGCTCTGGTTTATGAGCAGGGCGGTCTCCAACGAACGATTAGTCATAAGGGAGAAATTGGCCGCCATTTACCAGGACAAACTCGCACAGGCCAATCAAAAGGCCGCCGAAACCTGCGCCGCGAATATAAACATCCTCGATAAAACGGGACAGAGCACAAACCCGTATTCGCTTTTCAAACAGCTTGTGCTCGAGCATAACTTCGAAGGTCTAGTTGCTTTTGACTCAAAGTCAGCGGTTATATATCCGGTTCTTGGTGACATAATTTCAGACACGGCTCAGCAGGATAATGACTTCGCAGCCGCCCGGCAGCTCGAATTCACCGCCAAACAATATGCTGAAGCCGCGGAAAGTTACGGCAAATTCTCAGCCGATAATGACCCTCAAATCGCTGTTGCGGCCATTATGGGCAAAAGCAGATGTTTATCCAAGCTCGGCCGGTTTGATGATGCTATAACGGAATGTCAAAAAGCTGCCTTTGCTCCTGTGGATAAGAACACGGATACCGCGTTGCTCGTCGCCGTTCAAAATGCACGATTGCTTCTTCTGGATTTGCTCAGGCAGGCAGGCGCAGAATCCAGGCAGGAGCTTGTGCAGCGGACAGTCAACGCACTGATTGCCGACCTCTATATTGTCCCCAAAATGCCGTCGAGCAGAAACCTTTTTATCGCCGAAAAGGTCTTGGGAACAATAGATGAAATGCCGTTTCTTCAGGGTAAAACCACGCTGCCAAAGGGGGCGCTTGCCAGATTAGTCGCCGCCGAAGAGTTTTCTATTTCCATTGCTGAAAATTCATCCCTTGTCCGCACCTTGCCCGACAAGCCGCCCGATACTTTTTTTAAAGCAGGCCCCGGCTGCGGCCTTTATCATAAAAATCAATCTATGGCGATTCTGGTTTTATTTTCCGATAAAGCAATTGCATCAGCCCTGACCAGTTACGAAGATACTTTCAAGGGTTCCGATTCGGCTTATCGTATCGTCGATGCTTCGGGCGATTTTGTCGCAGGCCTCGCAAAACCGGCAGGCAGGCCCTTTTCAACCGCTTCTTTGGCTGATTGTTTTCCGGGCTGGAAAGTGGAATTGTATTTCAAAGGGGGCGAGATTTTCGATAAGGCCGCCGACAGGCAAATCGCCGTTTATATCTGGACCGGTTCGCTTGTTATATTGCTTATTCTCGTCGTTGGCGTATTTGCCGCACGTGCGATAGGCAGACAAATCCGGCTCAACAAAATGAAAAACGATTTTATCGCCACCGTCTCGCACGAGTTGAAGACGCCCTTGTCCTCCATGCGTGTCCTCGTCGATACCCTCCTCGAAGGCAATATCAAAGACGAAGCGCAGACCGAAGAATACCTGCGCATGACCGCCAAAGAAAACGAGCGGCTCAGCCGGATGATTGATAGCTTCCTGACCTTCTCGCGAATGGAGCGTAACAAAAAGGCCTTCGAAATGTCTCCGACGGACCCCGTCTCGATAGCAAACGACGCCGCTGAAGCCGTCAGGACGAAATATGCGGTACATAATTGTCAGTTTACGATTGATATCGCGGACAATCTCCCGCAAATTAACGCCGACCACGGCGCGATGGTTACTGTCCTCGTCAACCTTCTCGACAACGCCTGTAAATATACAGGTGATACCAAGCAAATCGCGTTGAAGGTCTTCGCTGAAAAGGACAATGTCTGTTTCGCTGTTTCCGATAACGGCATCGGCCTCGCCCACAGGCATATCCGTAAAATTTTCGACAGCTTCTACCAGGTCGATAACTCCCTTGCCAGAAAAGTTGAGGGTTGCGGACTGGGCCTCAGTATTGTTAAATTTATCGTCGATGCCCATAAAGGCAAAATATCCGTCGATAGCAAACCTGGCAAAGGAAGCACTTTCACCGTAAAGGTTCCTCTCTCTGCCAGGGGCGATGATTAAAGGATTATGATATGAATACTGTACTTATAATTGAAGACAATCCCACAATGGTGCGTGCCCTTGAGGACAATTTCACAATGAAGGGCTACAAGGTCAAAACAGCCCTCGACGGCGAAGCAGGGTTGAACGCGGCGTTGCAAAAAGAGGCGAACCTGATTATCCTCGATATAATGCTCCCCAAAGTTAATGGCTTCGAGATTTGCAGCCAGGTCCGCAATAAGGGTATCAATACGCCCATCATTATGCTCACCGCCAAGGACCAGGAACAGGATATCGTTATGGGCCTCAATCTTGGCGCAGACGACTATGTCACAAAGCCCTTCGGCGTAAAGCAGCTTCTCGCCCGCGCCGAAGCCCTCCTTCGCAGGACCGCTCAGCCCGAGCCGGATCTTTATCAGTTCGGCGGTTTCAAGTTAGACGTCGCAAATCAAAAGCTGACTCATAATGGAGCCGAAGTGCCTTTAAGTCCGAAGGAATATAGCGTGTTGCATCTGCTTGTCAAAAGACGGGGCTCAGTCCTGACGCGTGAAGAGATATTAAGGAGTGCCATCGGCAACGCGCATTTCGTCAGCGTAAAGAACATCGACGGCTTCGTAAAAACCATCCGGGAAAAAATCGAGCCGGACTTGAGCAAACCGGTTTTTATACATACTATAAAAGATTTGGGTTACAAATTTGAGCCGGTGTAAAGAATGGAAACAGTGCTGATAGTCGAAGACGACCCCACTATGCTGCGGGGTCTCAAAGACAACTTCGAGTTCAAGGGCTACAAGGTCATTACCGCCTCCGATGGCGAAAAAGGCCTCGAAGCCGCCCTTAACGCCAAACCCGATTTAATACTCCTCGACATTATGCTGCCCAAAATCAATGGCTACGAAATCTGCCGCCTCATTCGCGAGCAAAAACTCGATATGCCGATTATCATGCTCACCGCCAAGGGCGAAGAATCCGATATCGTGCTGGGCCTCAATCTCGGCGCAGACGATTATGTCACCAAGCCCTTCAGCATCAAAGAATTGCTCGCCCGCGCCGCCGCCTTTTTGCGTCGGGCAAAAAAGGAAACCCAGGATATTCACGAATTTGGCTCCTACCGCCTCGACATATCCGCAAGACGGCTCACGCGAAAAGGAAAGGAAATCGAGTTGTCCCCCAAAGAATTCGACCTTCTCGAATTCTTCGTCAAAAAGCAGGGCCGCGCTCTTACCCGCGATGAAATCTTAAACGCCGTCTGGGGATATGATTGCATCGTTACTCCGCGCAGTATAGACAGGTTTGTTACTACTTTGCGTGATAAAATCGAACCCGACCCATCCAAACCGGTCTTCATTCACACCATAAGGCAAATCGGCTATCGTTTCGAACCCCCTGAGTCAAAACACTAACGCTAATCGGTTAGCCCCCAGGTTTACCCGCCGTCTGTGTGACGGGCCTGTCTATCCTGAGCAAAGTCGAAGGGTCTGGGGGTTATCCAAATAATATTTAGCGCGCCGTTTCACGGCGGGTTACTTGCGCGAGGTTCGCTGAATTAAATCGTCATTCGACATTTACCCGCCGCAGGCGGGACTAACGACCAACGACTATCGACTAACGACTACACGGAGCAAAGCGACGAGCCCGCTTCGGAAAACAGTGTAATCTGTGTCAAAGAAAACTATGTACTCTGTGGCTAAAAAATCCGTGTCCATCCGTGTTAATCCGTGGTTAGAATTTCGTCGTGTCCCTTCGTGCCTTCGTGGTGAAATAAACAGCGTAAATCTGCGTAATCTGCGTCTAAAAAAACTACGGCGGACACTTCGCGCAAGCCGCGCGGAATAGCGAAGTGCTCAAATACCTGTCGCCGCGGTCGCAAATAATCGTTACCACCGTGCCGGATTTCATATTTTTGGCAACCCGGACTGCCCCCGCGACTGCTGCGCCGCTCGATATCCCCGCAAAAATCCCTTCCTCAGCCGCCAATCGCCGCGTCATTTCGTATGCCTCAGCATCCTCCATAATCATAACGTCGTCGAGCTTGTCGCGTTTGTAAATCTCCGGCACAATCGCTTCGCTCATATTCTTAAGTCCCTGGATTGTGTGGTGGGGTGTCGGCTCGATGCCGATGATTTTGACGCTCTTGTTTTTCTCTCGCAGGAATTTTCCCGTTCCCATAAGCGTTCCGGTCGTTCCCATCCCCGCGACAAAATAATCGACCTTCCCGTCGGCCTGTTTGAAAATCTCTGGCCCCGTCGTTTCATAATGCGCAAGCGGATTATTCGGGTTGGTGAACTGGTTGGGCATAAAATACTTTCCCGGCTCCTGTTCGATAATTTTGTGCGCCATCCGAATCGCGCCATCGGTCCCCTCATTTGCGGGTGTCATTATCACTTCCGCCCCGAACGCCTCCAGTATATGCCGTCTTTCGCTGCTCACACACGCGGGCAGCGTCAGTTTGACGCGATAACCCTTGGCCGCTCCAATCATCGCCAGTGCGATACCCGTATTGCCGGAGGTCGGCTCAAGGATAATTTTATTTTTGGTCAGCGAGCCGTCCTCCTCGGCCTTTGTAATCATATAAAGTGCGGTGCGGTCTTTAATCGACCCTGCGGGGTTATTGCCCTCCAATTTTGCCAAAAGACGCACCTTCGGGTTCGGGTTCAGCCGGCTCAGCTCAACCATCGGCGTATTGCCAATCGACGAAAGGATACTCATTTGACTTCTCCTAATGATGTTAAGATGGGCTAATAATACCATAAAATCGCCGCCCATTTCAAGTATCCCCAGCGATTTCCCGCTATGAGATAATTCTTGAAATTTACAGCCCTGTTGATATACTCGCATTCCTCGTTTTCAGTACTGATTTAGAGGAATTTTTTAACAGAAAGGTATCAGCAATGGCAAAGGTCGCGAAAGCCAACGCAGTAGTCGGTCAATCCGGCGGTCCTACCGGGGTTATCAACGCATCGCTCGTTGGCGTAATCGAAGAGGTCAAAAAACATTCCCAAATCGGCGACCTGTATGGCGCGGTTCACGCCGTCTCAGGCATCGTCAAGAACCAGTTCGTAAATCTCAAGAAGATATCCGCCAAGACCTTAGAGCTGGTTGCTGGCTCGCCCTCGTCCGCTTTAGGTTCATCCAGAGATAAACCCGATGAGGCATACTGCGCGAATATCCTTGAGGTCCTGAAAAAGCGAAACGTGAGGTTCTTCTATTACATCGGTGGAAATGACTCAGCAAATACCTGCCACATTATCAACTCAATCGCTCAAAAGTCGGGCTATGAGCTGCACGCATGGCACGTTCCCAAGACCGTCGATAACGATTTGCTCGTTACCGACCACTGTCCGGGATTCGGAACGGCGGCGAAATTCGTCGCCTGCGCACTTATGGGCGATGACCTCGATAACCGCGCGTTGCCGGGAGTGAAAATCGACGTAATTATGGGCAGAAACGCGGGCTTCCTTACCGCCGCGGCCGCACTCGGGAAACACAAAGATGACGACGGCCCACACCTCGTCTATTTGCCCGAACGGCCAATTTCGATGGATAAGTTCCTTGCCGATGTTAACGCCGTATATACAAAGCTGGGCAGATGCGTAATCGCCGTCAGCGAAGGTATATGCGACACCGACGGCGTCATCTGGACGAAGAAAATCGTCAGCAGCGAAGAAAAAGACGCCCACGGCAATATCCAGCTTTCAGGGACCGGCGCATTAGCCGACTTCCTCGCGGGTCAGGTCAAAAACAACCTGAAGATTAAACGCGTCCGCGCCGACACTTTCGGCTATCTCCAGAGAAGCTTCGCGGGCCTGCAATCGCCGGTCGATGCCAAAGAAGCGCGTCTCTGTGGCAGACAGGCGGTCAAGTATTCTGTCACACTGCAAAGCGGCTCGGTCGCGATGAAACGCCTCAAAGGCGCAAAATACGCGATTGAATTGTTCCCGACCGAATTGAGTAGCGTCGCTGAAAAGACAAAATCGCTGCCCGATGAATATATCAATTCCGATGGCAACGGCGTTACAGACGCCTTTGTCAAATATGCGTTGCCGCTTACAGGCGGCCTGCCGAAAACCGAATACCTTGGCAATTACCCAAGAGTATAGATTAAAGATTCTTGTCCGCCGTAGGCGAGACCTCGCCCTTGGGCGGGTCCTCCGCCAGTCCCCCCGGTAAAAAACAGGGACGACCGGACGGACAGGAGGGGACATAATGGCCTGTTCTGCTTTCAGAGGACAGGCCTGTTTTTTTGGTTTCACCACTAATGGCTTGGCCATCCCTTTGCCGTGAGGCATCCCTTCCGGGATCGGGATACACGAAGTCACGAAGGGAAAATTAAAAGTTAAAAGTTAAAAGTAAAAAGAAAACTTTGTGTCTTGGTGTCTTCGTGGTTATAAGTTTAAAAAAATGAACATCTTTAGCGTTAATAAGATATTTTTCACGGTTCTCGGCTATCCGATGAGCTATATCGAGCTGTCGGCTACGCTGCTAATCACCGTCTATGTCCTGCTTATTACCCGCAAAATCGTCTGGGCGTGGCCTTTGGGGATAGTAACGTTTTCGCTTTTCTCAGTGCTGTTCTACCAGGTCCGCCTGTATTCCGATTTCTTCGAGCAGTTCTACTATATAGGCAACTGTTTCTATGGCTGGTATGTATGGCTCGCTGCAAGAAAGAAGGCCCAGGAGGGCGGAAAAGAACTGGAAGTTTCATATACAGCAGGCAAATGGCGGCTGATTGCGTGCGCGATAATAGTAATCGGGGGGACCGCCGCCGGCTTTGTTATGAGCAGGATTCATACCTGGCTGCCCGCTTTGTTTCCTCAGCCGGCGTTCTATCCGTATATCGACGCGACGGCGACGGTGATGGGCTTTGTCGCCGCTGCCCTTATGACGCACAGGAAAATCGAGGCGTGGATTCTCTGGCTTTGCGTCAACAGTATCTGCATCGGCCTGTATTATGCCAGAGACGTAAAATTCGTCGCGATTCTGTATATCTTCTTCCTCGCCCTCGCGGTTAATGGATTGATTAGCTGGGGAAAAGAACTCCGCAAAAAAACTTAACCACAGATTACGCAGATTCCACGGATTGTTTAACCGCAGAGCACGCTGAGAACGCCGAGTTAATATTAACTAAAAAATTTCTCTGCGCCCTTTGCGACCCCCGCGGTGAATATATTACGCGAAGAGGGCTTCGACGAATGTATCGGGGTCGAATTCGGCGATGTCTTCGGGCTTTTCGCCGAGGCCGATGAATTTGACGGGGATGTTTAGCTGGTCTTTAATCGCGATGACGATTCCGCCTCGTGCTGTGCCGTCTAATTTTGCCAGGAAGATTCCTGAAATATTAATTGCCTCGGTGAAAATCTTGGCTTGAGCGATGGCGTTTTGGCCCGTTGTGGCGTCGAGGACAAGCAGGACCTCAGTCGGCGCACCTTCGATTTTGCGGGCGACGACGTCGCGGATTTTGATGAGCTGTTTCATCAGGTCCTTTTGCGTATGCAATCGGCCTGCGGTATCGAGGATGAGGAAATCGACGTTTCTTGCGGTGGCGGCTTCGCAGGCATCGAACGCGACAGCGGCGGGGTCGGAGCCCATCTGGTGCTTGACGATTTGGACGCCGATACGGTCCGCCCAGATTGATAATTGCTCGACAGCCGCGGCCCTGAACGTATCGCAGGCGGCGACGATTACTTTTTTGTTGTCCCTGCTGAGGATGTAGGCGAGTTTGGCGATGCTGGTTGTTTTGCCTGAGCCATTGACGCCCGCGACTAAAATCACCGTTGGCCCTTTGGCTGCCAGGCGCACTTGCCTGTCCTGTTGGGGCCAGTAACCCTTCATATGCTCTTTGAGGAACGGGATGATGTCGTCTGTGGTCGTGATTTTTTTGCTGCGATAGGCCTCCCGCAAATCGGATATGAGCTTGGCGGTGGTTTCGACGCCGATATCGTCTTTTATGAGTGTTTCTTCGAGGTCGTTGAGCAGGTCATCATCGATGTTTCTGCCTATGGCAAGCACCGCCGACAGCGACGAGCTGATTTTGTCTCGCGTTTTGCTTAGCCGGTCTTTGAAGTAGCCAATTGTTTTTGAAAATATGCCCATAGCTGAATAAGTTTCGCAGAATCAGGCCGGAAATTCAAGGTTTATCCGCCAAGTGACCGGGAAACAATTCCGCGGAGAGATTTGAAAAATCAGCAGGGCACAAGAACAGGGGATTATCGACGGTCAGGCGATTCCGGGGAACACCGTGCTGCCGGGGATAATAAGCCCGTCAAAAAATCACTTTGCCGGGGGTTATTTTACCTCGACTATCGAGTTGTAGCCGCCAAACGGGTTCAGCTCGCTCGTCTCGTTATATGGGTCCTGCTGCCACTGGCCATCCACGACTAATCGATAGCGGTATCTGCCGGGAGACAGTTTCGCGGATGCCTGCCAGACGCCGCTTTCGCCGACCCGTTCCATCGGCAGTTTAGTGGGCTGCCAGCCGTTAAAATCGCCGGCAATCTGGACGGACTGTGCCCGCGGATAGAGGGTCACAAACGCCATCGCGTCGTTGACCTGGCTGACGCCATAGTATTCAGCAAGCTTGGTATCAGTCGCAGCAGCGGGCTTTGGCTGCTGGGGCTGCAAGGCAACCACTGGCTTTGCCTCGACCTTGGCAACAGTTTGAGGCTGGATGGCAACCACCGGCTTTGCCTCGACCTTGGCAACAGTTTGAGGCTGGATGGCAACCACCGGCTTTGTCTCGACCTTGGCGATGGCGACGGTTTTTGCCTCGGCTGGTTTCGATTCAGCTCGCATGCCAACCGGCTCTGCTCGTACGGCAACCGGTTCCATTTGCTGGGGCCGTTGCTTCGGGGGCTCTATCGATTTAATCCTGCCCGCATCGGGCGGGGCAACCTTCGGTCTTGACCTGGCAAGCAGCTCGTCGGCTGTTGCGCTTATCGATTCGAGTTTTTCAGAGAGCGATTCGATAATCTGCCTGCGCTGCTGTTCGGGCTGGCCCTGCAGCATTTCTTTTACCAGGTTCTGGAAATCGTTGTGGCCTTTGCTGGCCGGGTCGTATTCGCCGATTGGCTGGCCGAATGAGGCGGCCTCTTTGAGCTTGGTATTGAAATTGACCACGGTTTTAAACATCTTGTCGCCGAAATGCTTGCGAAGCTCGCCGAGAATCTCGCGGGCCATTTTTGTGCGAATATCATACATGCTCGCAAGCACCTTTACGTTGACGGTCTGATTGCACCTCTGGCAAAGAATCGCCAGGGTTTCGAGCTGTTTGCTCAGGCCGTGAAGCGAGAAATATCCCGTCTCGACAGGCACGATAACATCGGTAGCCGCTCGAAGGGCGTTAAACGTCAGCAATCCAACCGCGGGCGGGCAATCTATGACGACGAATTCATATTCGTTCTTGATGGAATCAAGCACCTTCTTGAGGCACAGCTCGCGGTCGGGCATACCGGACATTTGCTGCTCGAAGGCTGACAGGTCGATACTCGCCGGGGCCAGTTCGAGCTTCTCGGTTACTTCCCAGAGAATCTCGCCCAGCCGCATAGGTTCTTCCTTGCTGTGGCTTATCATTACGTCGTAAATGCTCTGCTCGATTTGCTCTTCGGGCACCGCCAGGCCGACCGCGCAATGTGCCTGTGAATCCATATCGACAAGCAGCGTCTTGTGCTCCGCTTCGGCCAGTGCGCTTGCCAGGTTAATCGATACGGTTGTTTTGCCCACACCACCCTTTTGATTGACAACAGCTATCGTCCTCATAGTAACCCCAACCCTTAAAGCAAATTGTTAGCAAGGCCGGTTTGACTCTTCGCCAGCCAAATTCCCATTTTTCAGTATCACAAGGCAGTATCTGCCCTCTGGTTTTTCGGCAAAACCCGCGACAAAACTTTATATTTTTATGGGACTCCCCCGTAAAAATCCCCAATATCAGTATTGTAACCCCAGACTTATCAGTCTATTGGGCATAATAACGCTGATAACCGCATGTAGGGGCGAACCTGTGTGTTCGCTCCCAATCCTTGCCTGTCCTATCGGGGGTCGAACCAGTCGAAGAAAGCGGGAATCCAGGAATTTAGCCCTCGAAGCGCACGAAGCCTTGCGCAGCCCCAGCGCCGTTTGGTTTTTCACCTGAAAAACCTGCTGGGGGCGAAGACCCCCCGCGCTTAGTTATGCGAAGTCCCGCCTTGTGGGCGAAGCAAAACTGCGGGGGGCATCATGCTTCTCTGGTTTTATTAGGGGGTTACTATTCGGATGCCGGGGTTACTCTGGGGATGGCGGGGTTTACCCATTGAACACCTGGTTTTGGGCGTTTTTTTCTTGCTTTCTCCGGTCCAGTATGATACGCGATTAGCGATACATTTTAATAAGAAAGTGAGAAATGAAAAACGCACTGCCCATAAAGAGGTTTTCATTGGCCGCAAAGCCGGCCATTGTATTTTGTTTTTTATACTGTGTCCTTGGTTCTCTTTTGCCATCCGCCCTTTTTGCCGGTTTTATTATTAACCGGGGCAGTATGGTCTTCGATAGCGGCTATTCTGCCGGGAACACTTTTACCCCTGTTGCGGCAGGGGGGTATCGCTCTCTTGTCTTTAAATCAGGCCGCTCGATTGCCAGTTGGAGTTCTAATTATTATTGTCGGGTCGCACCTCCGGCGGACAATAACTTTGTCGCTGTTGCAGCCGGAGGGTGTCACTCTATTGCCTTCAAATACGAGGGTGCAATCCTTGACCGGGATGGAAATGATTATGATTTGGCAGCATTTCCTGCCGGAAATAAGTTCATCGGCATCGCAGCAGGCCGGGCTTATTCTCTTGCGCCTCGATATTCATTCTCCCTGCCCGGCGATTTGGACGGCACGGGTTCCGTTTATAGCTGGAACCCCAATGTTTTTGCCGATAAAGGGCTATTGCCCTGCGATCTCTCCGACTTTGCCCCTCTGGCCAATTGGCTTGTCGATTGTCACGCAGACCCGAATAATCCGAAGGTAACAATAGCAAAGATGGTTGGCCCTTAGTCCTACTTGCCCGCCTGTCCTCGGTGTTAGCTCCTTTGGTTCTTCTGCCGGGGATCCAGTATTTAATTTTTAGGTTCTTCCTCATCCGTATTTAGCCCTGGGTTTTACCCAGGGTTGGTTAGCCTCGAAGCGTAGCGAAGACCCCGGCGCCGTATTTTCCGCTTCGGAAAATGTTGCCGGGGCAGCCTTCCTTATCCGCCTGGCTCTCCCCGAGCGCTGCTTACTTGCCTGCCCCAGCATGTCTTTGGCCGGGGGCATAGAACAGGGGACCCATGTTTATGCCGGCGCAGCCCCGCAGTCGTTTGAATTTCCCACAGGAAAATTCTTGCGGGGGGCTACTCGAATTCCGCCCTCGTTTTTGGGGGTTGTAAAAAGACACGACTTGCGGTATTGTGGCGTTGGAAGTTTAACCACATATTGCACGGAAAATAAAGATAAGGGTTTTTGTTTTTGTGAAGGCCTAATCGGCCTATATGACAACTAATTTGAAAGTTCACTGAACTTTTGGCGTTCCGACTGAAATCGCCAGTTTCAAAACGGAAGAACGCAACAAGGTCAGTGCCCCGTCTGGGGCACTGCTTGCGTGTCTTCCGTAGGCTCTGGCGAGCCTCAGTCGGGCACGATGTAGTGGTGCCCTTTTTTATTGCGCACTTCTTCATTTATCGCCAAATTTTTCAGCCACAGATTGCGCTGAGGAACACGGGTAAAAGGCGATAAATGGATTTAGGGACAGAAGAAAATCTTCAAAGCAAAATAAAGCAGCTTGAGAAAGAAGTTGCTCGCCTCCAAAAGGCCGTCAAGCAAACAAAGTATGGCCTTGCTTGGCTGGATGTTCCTGAAGCATTTGATAAGGAGTCTGAAAACAAGCTTCCAATACTCAAAGAAATCCCGGAAAAAGCCATTTTCAATGACGATGGCAAGCCAACGCACATTTTAATCGAGGGTGATAATTATCACGCCCTGACCTGCCTTAATTATACACACAAGGGCAAAATTGACGTTATTTATATCGACCCACCCTACAATACGGGAGACGACGGTTTTAGATACAAAGACAAACGAATTTTGGAAAAGTTTCCTGATGGCACACTTGTTCCGAAAGACCATCCTTTAAGACATAGTTATTGGCTTTCGTTCATGCAAAAACGATTTGAACTCATGAAGGAACTTTTGGCTCCAACAGGAATAGCAATTATTCACATGGACGAAAATGAGCTTTTCAATCTAGGACTTTTGCTGTGCTGTAACAAAATCTTTAGCGAAAAGAACAACCTTGGGATGATAATCTGGAATAAGAAAAATCCCAAGGGTGACGCCAAAAAAGTTTCTATAATGCATGAGTATATTTTTTGTTTTGCAAAAAACAAAAGCAGGTTTCTTGAATTAGAAAACACTTTGCAACGGAAAAAGCCAAATGCTCAACCGATTTTACAGAAAGCGCGTCGATTGTATGCCAAATTAGGAAAAAAGGCGGTTCCTGAAGAAGTCAAAGAAGTTATCAAGCCCTTCAACTATCCGCCAGAAATAATAAAAGATTTCGAGGTAGAGTACATCTAAAAAAACAATGCTAGAAACTTCTACCGTTGTACCACTATATAAGTATATACGCATACACTTATATACTCTGGCGTCACTGGCCAAATCAGTGTCTGAGCAGTCAGCTTTAAAGAAGGGCAATAAGCCCTTGTGGATGAAGGCGGGCGGCAAGCACATCCCTTAGGGAGAGCATTGCCTCTGCCAAAGACACAAAGCTGGCTGTTCTCTGTGCGCTCTGTGTCCTCTGTGGCTAAACAAAATCCGTGGAAATCCGTGGCTAAAAACAGTGTCTAAAAAATCGGTGTCCCAAAATCGGCAATCGGCAATCGCAAATCGGTAATTGGTTAATCTGTGTCTTTTGCTCGGCCTAATAATGAAGGCCAAGGGCATTCGCGGACAAGGCGAAAGGGTATCACAGCCCCTAAGGGGCGAGAATACCCTTAGCCGAAGAACGCAAGCCGAGCATAAGCAGTGTAATCAGTGGCCTATTAAAATTCAGCGTAACCTGCGCAATCAGCGTCTAAAAAATTATTAGTGTCTTTCCTGTCCTGAGCTTGCCCGTGGTGAGCTTGTCGAACCAGTCGAAGTGAGCAGTAGTCGAAGGAATCCGCGTCTCAATTAAATCGCCAATCGCCAATCGCAAATCAGCAATTGATAAATCCGTGTCCATCCGTGTCACACGCCTTGCGAGCCCCGCTTCGGGAATCTGTGGTTAAGAAAATTTCTGCGGTCTCCGCGTTCTCCGCGGTAAAAAGTGTGGTAAAATTCCTGAAAAACCCCACAAAATTCCGCAAAAAACCGTAAAATTCCGTAAAATTATACTTTTCGCAACTTTCGCTTATAACCTACCAATAGACCGTATAACTTACTTATAACCCATTTTAACCGCCTGTCCTGAGCATGCCTGTGGTGAGCTTGTCGAACCGTCGAAGGGCCATCCCTGAAAATACGCACTTTTTCCCAATTTTAATAAATCCACGAAATCACGAATAAACGTTGCGAATCAACTACTTGAAATTTGCGGGGTCTTCGAGAGTTTTTTTGACGAAATCGAGGAATTGCGCTGCGTAGCCGCCGTTTGCGACCTTGTGGTCAACCGACAACGTCATATTCATCATCTTGCGAACCCCAAGCGTATCAGGAGTATCACCGGCCGGCACGCAAACATCAGCTATTTTGCCTATTCCCAGTATTGAGCATTGGCCTGGGACAACTATCGGGATAAATGAATCGACGCCGAATGCGCCGAGATTGCTGACCGTTATGCAGCCGCCTTCGAGGTCTTCGAGCGTAAGCTGGTTATTCTTTGTCCTTTCGATAAGCTGCCTGCTGTAACGGGCGATTTCAGTGACCGTTTTTTTATCAGGGTCTTTGACGATTGGCGCAATCAGTCCTTCAGGGGTCGAAATCGCAAGCCCGATACCGATTGATTTTGCCAGTTTTATGTCGTCGCCGTCGATTTGGCCCGTCATTATTGGGAACTTTTCAAGCCCTATCGCGAGTGCCTTGATAATAAAATCATTGTATGAGGCCTCAACTTTACCTGCACCGTTGAGTTTATCGCGGTACGCGACGAGGTCAGTAACATCCGCCCTGACGTTGAGATAAAAGCAGGGCATTTCCTGTTTTGAGCGGAGCATCTTTTGAGCGGTAACTTTCTGCAATCTGCTGACCGGTATTGTCTGGCCCAGTTTCAAATCCTGGGGCAAGACCGATACAGGCATGGGCAAATCGTTTATTTTTTCACGTTTGGCGGGCTTCGGCTTTGCGATTGTCGGCGTCGCGGGGGTTGATGCCTTGAGCGAGCGCAAAAACTCGTCGCTTATTCGCTCATCCTTGTCGCCCAGAATAAGCAGGGGGGTTTCTATGCGGTAACTATTTCCCACCTCGGCGATTATCTGTTTTACAAAGCCATCCGCGGGTGATTCGATTTCGAGGGTTGCTTTGTCGGTTTCGACGTCAAAAAGGACGTCGCCGCTTTTGACGTGGTCGCCGACGCTGACTTTGCAGTCAACAATCGAACCTTGCTCCATTGTGTCGCCGAACTTCGGCAGCCGAACCTCTTTAGCCATCTTTGTCCTTTTTCCCTTGGTTACTGAAACAGCAGGAATTCTACGCTATCGGCAATATACAATCAACTTCCCTCTGGAAAACGCCGTTGCAAAAGGTATAATGTTAATCCACTGGGTTTGCGGGCGTAATTCAGTGGTAGAATGTCGGCTTCCCAAGCCCAAAAAGCCCAAAAATGCAAGTATTTGTCCCCTCAACACTTACATCAAACCGCGTTATCAAGCGAAAAACGAATTAGACAGTGGTGATACAGTGGGCCTTGCGAGTAAAAGTCAGAACGCAGTGACCTTTTACTGACCTTTTTTGCAGACACTCCGGAAGAATCTACAAGTCAGCGTATTTACGTTTTTAATCCGAACGAATCAACCGTCCTGCTTATTGAATTTATCCTTGTTCTCAATCCAAATATAGATACCATCTTCTACCGCAGAAATAAGATAATCTAACACTGGTTGCCCCAGCTTGCCTTCTAACTCAAGCATACTAACCTTATCAGAAACTTGATAACGATAAGGGCTAAATGGATGGCCGTTTTTGAAATCCTGCAAAAACCATATTCCATTTTCTTTTACCAGCATAATTTCGTATTTCTCGCCCTTATGCTCGATAGTTTTTAACAATTCTTTTATCATTTTGGTTACCCCTTTATCTTGTCATATCAAGAACTCCCAAGAAGTGCCTGCCTTTTGCCCAAAGCCAAAGGCGATTTTGATTATACGTTTCACGCGTAAATACGCAACTGAAAACAAAGCATAATCTTGCCTTTGAATAACCTATAAGATAAACTTACAAAAGAGTTGCAGTCGTTAATGTAGTGGAGCAATAACCTGTCTGTATTTTTTTCAGAGGAAAATGAGATGCTTTGTTTGGAAGTACGCAGCCGCTATCTTGCGATGAGTCCTTACTATTTTGCAATCTGTCGTGAGGCCAGCGAGAAAGTTGATTTTAAATTGACGCCTGATATAGTAGTGGGCAAAATGTCGGGAGCATTTGCTACAAAGGACATCGAATCACTCAAAAAGCTGTACAACGAAATGATAACACAAGCTAAACTGTCTATACAATCATTTACGTTCGGAGCTATGTGTTTGGAGGCGTTCATATACGATTATGCAGCTCACAACTTTTCCAATACGTACGTGGACAAGTATCTTGATAAACTTGATTTAATTGGCAAATGGGTTATTATTCCGCAACTCGTCACAGGAAAGAAGTTTCCCCGTGAGTGCCAAGCATTTGAGCACTTGGCTCTATTAATCCGAGAGAGAAATCATCTCGTCCATTTTAAATCAGTTCCTAAACCAGAACCATTAACTTTAGATATAATTTTAGAGCGATTAGTCCAGCAAATAAAAAAAGACATCGAACTAAAAAAGATGGGATTAAATCCCTATAAGATTGTTATAGAGGTGCTGACTGAACTTCGCAAATTGGAGGGCGAAGGCGTAGAACCTAAGTGGTGGGAACTAAAAGAAGAACCTCCAGATTCAGTTGGTGTTATTTAAGTCGAGCGCCTTTTTCTCACCATCTCCGCACCGAGGCCGAGGAATAAGAGTTAATTTTTTGCGACTGGTTTTTGGTTCTGTAATTTTGCGCAGCAGTCCTTACAAATAATTTTTTTAGCGACCATAAAATGTTGCTCTAACTTAGGTATAGTTTTCCCGCAGATACTGCACGTCTCTTTTTGACTGCTGAATCGACCAACATTTTCAACGGGGGCTTCTTCAGGTGTTTTATTGACAGAAACCTTTGGGGCGGTCTTTTGCGGCTGAACAGATTCGCCTGTTTGCCCTGTGTTTGTTACTTCGTTAGTTTTGCTTTTTTGGTCAGTTGCTGTCGGTTGCGAGTGTCCCTCTGTAGGCCCTGCTTCCGTCGCTACGTCAGAATAACGCACCTGAACCTTCTTGTTTATGGTTACACCGTTTCGGAATATCTCGAACTCAATTTCCGAAGGATGCGTTTCGTCTAACCAATTGTGAAATTGTATATTGTCTATTACTTCTATACCGTTTACTCGACGAATTATATCACCAACCAGTAAATCATTATTAAAGGCAGGGGTCCCCTTAACGATACCGATAATATATACTCCTTTGTTTGACCCCACTGTTTTGCGAAGTTCATCGGTCAAATCTTTGCTATAAATGCCTAATCGTATAATCTTTAACTTGACCCAATAAGAAGCATAATAATCGTATCTCACGACATTGTAAGGAACATAATTTGTAGTATATGAAGTGCCAGAATAACTTGCCATACCCCCTCCTGAACCATAAATAGTCCCTGAGTTATATGTAGGCGTTGTTATGGGCATACTTCCAGATAATGTATGAGTGTATTTTTTATATACAATAACAATATCAGCGTGGACTATTTTTGCCTGTTCAACTGCTGCGTTTTGACTTATATCATTATCATTAAAATAAGAGCATCCAATTAACGAGTACCCGTCTTCACACATATTCTTTGTATCAATGTCAGGGTTAGACCCTTGCCTTAACTTAGGTTCACCTGTCGGAATGATAAGCCGTGAATCCGTAAGCACATTCTTTCCTCCTGATAAATCTTTATAAAATTGACTATAGGGGTTGGTGCATCCTGAAAAGACAAGGAGAAACGGCAGTAAGTAAATTACTCTGGCCATAATTAAACCTCCTGAAAATCTCGACTTCTAACTCCGTATTTATTTTTCGGCTTTTTCGCAATCAGGATTAAGCGAAATCTCATCCCGCCTCGTCCGATAAAAAAAGCGTTTGGGAAATTTGACAAGGAATTTGCGGAGTATATAATCGTGGCAAGGTTAGTATCACCGGAAAATCCTGTTCGATGAAAATTTGGGCTTTGAGAACATATCGCTCCGGCGATACTGACCTACTCGAAGCCCAATTTATTTTAACGGCATTTAAATATGCAACCACCTACCACCAAAGGTTCTGTCCTCAAAAGAGCTATAGCAGCTTGGAAAAAAAAGCAAGGAACGGCAAATCGCAGACAAACGACGCTCCTTACCCTCATAGCCAAGCCAGCACCTGACAACAGGCCCGACTTAAAACTAATCGACGGCACTTTAGACCTATATTGGTACGCTGGCACTGTCGGGGGTTGCATAAAACTGCTAAAGCGTATTCTGCCATACTGGATAAAACATCAGTTGGTATATAAGCGAGAAACGGAAATTATAACAGCGCGGATACGCGACCAGTTGGTTGACCTTCGTGCTGCTTGCGGCGGGAAAATTCCGCCGATACCGTCCGACCTGCTCGGAATCAAGGACTGGATTATAGACGTTGAGAAATTGCTGAAATCAGACCCAACGCTCAATGCTCCTGTGACTCCACCAAAGAAAGCAGGCAGGATACCGCTCAAAGAAGCTAAACTGGCATACGAGCTTTACGGAGTATTAGGCAATCAAACCAGAGTAGCAGAGCAGATGAATAAAGAGCTTAAACGCAACGACTACACCCAAAGCAAAGTTTCACGCCGGATAGCCGAATACAAAGAATGGCTGGGTGCTGCTGGCTTGCCTGATGTGAATAAAAAACCAAATAGAGATGTGGCGACCATTGACCCAGCTAAATTAGGATTGGGGCAACGCACAGACGGCAGAGCTACCGGAGACCAACGAAACAAACGCCAATAAAGGCGGCATCTTTCTGCATATTCCCTCAATTTATGCAATTCCAATTTTGCTTATAACTGGCCATTAGAGTAGTTATTCGCAATTATGCACTTTATGAAAACGTAAAATTTGCATATCCCCTCTACCCCAAGGGGGTGAAGAAAAAGTTTTATGAGGTAAAGTGCTATGAGCAGAAAGTTATTAACGGCAGAACAGTTGGCAAAAGAATTGAGGGTCGGTGCGGAGACGATAGTCGGATGGGGGCGCAGCGGCAAGATACCCCGTATCCAAATCAGTCGCAAGATAGTTCGCTACGACCGTGATGTTGTTTTGTCCATACTATCACAAACCGAAAAGTTGGCTAAGCGGAGGGTGTTGTCGTGAAAGATACCCCTATCGAAATGATACTATTCCGGCACAAAGCAGCGGCTTTGCACCCGGACAGGATTTTAGCGAAATGTCACGCTGGGATAATCGGTTTGATAACCAGCCATTACAAGCCCCGACGTAACAGCGGAGATATAGGGCTATGACCAAAATTAGCTCAAAAACAAGGATTGTAAAGGGTATGGATGGGGATAATCACTGTCTATATCACACAAAAAACGGCTGTAAAGACGTTGAAAGGGCTTAATTATGCTAAATAAAAAGGGATATTCAAATATTGTAAAAGCCATTGTCGATTTTGAGCTTCCCGATGAAATTGAGAGGAAATTGAAAGCCGAATACGATGCTGATTTACTCGAAATTTTTAAAAAGCATAATCAAATGCTACAAAACGCCGTCGGCAAACGCGCATTACGTTACGATTTTGAGCGTCAGCAGGCAAAGCGAGAAGCAGAACGGCTATGAGCGACCAGCAATTTATATACAAACCCCGTGAGCTTACTCAGGATAAGCGGCTAACGCCTCTTGAGCAGGATTATCTCTGCCTGATAGCTGGTTTACAGCGAGCCGGAGGATGCACCGCCAGCAACAATTATTTTGCCAGATATTTCGGTGTTTCGAGGACAACGGCAGTCGAGGTAATTTCATTACTTAAACGGAAAGGATTTATCGACAGCAGCGAAAAAAAACAGGGTATGAAAACCGTCGAGAGAACTATTTGGATTATTGATGAGAATAGTCGGCAAACCCTACTAATGAATAGTCGGCAAACCCGACTACGGGGGATAGTCGGTAAACCCGGCGCGATTAGTCGGGTTTACCCTAACCATATAACAAAGGGTATAACAAAAGAAGAACAACAGCGCTCTTGCGCTTCGCAAAATTCCCTTTGTGATGAAACCTTCCAAAGGTTTATCGAGGTCTATCCCCGGAAGGAAAATAAACAAGGTGCGCTCCGGGAATGGAAAAAACTGAAACCCGGCGCAACACTTGCGGCGCAGATTATCGCTGACGTTAAACAGCGTAGTCAAACCCGCGACTGGCTGAAAGAGGACGGCAAGTATATCCCGTTGCCTAAAAACTACCTTCACGACCACAGATGGGAAGATGAATTGCCAGAGCCGAAACGCGGCGAACCCGGCTGGCTGCCTACCGAGGAAGAAGCAGAGGAGCTAATGAAAAAATGATAGACAACAAAGACACAATCAGACAGGACAAGGGCCGTCTTATCTCCGTATTAGAACAGGCAGGAGCTAAATTCAAAGGCAATGTCACTTGTTGCCCCTTCCACGATGACCACCGTCCCAGCGCAGGAATTTATCAGGACAAAGAGGGCATTTGGCGATTCAAGTGCCAAAGTTGCGGAGCGGGCGGGGATGTTTTTGATATTCGGGCCAGAGTTTTACAAACTACACCTGCACAGGCAATCCGTGAAGCGCTTGGCGGAAACAAAACTTCAGTGCCAGCAACAAAGCAATCCAACGACCCGCTGACCTTCCCGAATGTCCCGGCGGTCAAAGCGTATCTTGAAAAAATGACGGGGCGGATTGTCGGCGAATATCACTACCTTGAAGATTTTACCGTTTATCGCTGCGAGACCACCAGCCAAAAAACTTACAGGCCGGTTTATCTATCCGACCGGGGCTATTGTCTGGGATTCCCGAAAAAGCCGTGGCGGTTATATGGCTCTATTGATAGCCCTTCTCTGACAAAGGCCACAACAGTTATCGTTGTCGAGGGCGAAAAGTGTGCTGATATTCTGAATCGTTACGGCTTCACTGCGACAACCTCCGCCGGAGGAGCGAAGAACGCTAAAAATTCCGACTGGACGCCTCTTGCTGATAAGCACGTTATTCTCTGGCCCGACAATGACCTTGACGGCAAAAGATATATGGCAGACGTTCAGGAAATTTTGCAATCTATGACGCCACCCGCAAGAATTTCTATTCTCGACCCGGCAAATGCTGACCTTGCCGAAAAGGAGGACGTGGCGGATTTCGTTTCACAACTTCAAGTATTGAATAAATCGGATGCAGAGATAACCGCAGGTCTTTCGGAGTTTCTCAAAACGGCCAAAGTCGTAAGTATCAGCACGGAACTTAGGCAACGGCTGGATGACATAAAATCCGGGCGTTACACGTTAATTGACTGGCCTTGGGAATCTCTTGGTTTTCTTACGAAGGCATTGCTTCCGGGAACTGTCACCTTACTTGTCGGCAATCCGGGCGCTTCAAAGAGCTTTATGGTATTGCAGGCGTTTAGCTTTTGGAACGAGGCAGGTTTACGCTGTTCGCTTTACGAAGCAGAAGAAGATAGGAATTTTCATCTTATGCGGGCGCTGGCTCAGAAGTCGGGTGAAAGCGGCTTGACGGATACGGTATGGTTGAGGGACAACGCGGAGGAAGCGGCACAAATTGTTAGCGATTATCAGCCGTTTATTGATAGCTTCGGTCGAGTGCTTTACGCAAACCCTGACGCTCAGCCGACACTGACACAACTGGCCGGATGGGTGGAAGCAAAGGCAAAAGCCGGTTGCCGGATTATCGGTATCGACCCGGTTACAGCAGCCGAACGCGAGGGCGATGCTTGGGTTGCCGATGCTAAGTTTTTGCAGTCAATCAAGAGAACAGCAACGGATTATCGCTGCTCGATTATTCTCGTTACACACCCGATAAAGGCCGTGAGCTTCCCCGACTTATCTCAAATAGCTGGTTCAGCGGCTTATCAGCGGTTCAGTCAAACAATTCTCTGGCTTGAATCTCACGACGATAAGGAATCGAAAATCAAAACCACTGTCGGGACTGCTCCTACGGGCCATAGCAGGACGGTGCATATCCTAAAGGCCCGTAATGGTAGAGGTATGGGCCTACGACTGGCATATCAGTTTGACGCGGGGTCACTTTCATTAAACGAGCTTGGCCTTGTGATGAAGGAAAAGAGACAATCTTGAGTGCTATATGGTAATAATGCTTAATAAGTGCTTTCCGAAACTGCTTATCGCCGCCGCGACAATGGCCGCCAAGATGCCTCATCCGGCCCAAGATGCGAGAACAGACACAAATTCGAGTAACTGCCGGATTTTAAATTATCTGCGATTAGGGAGAATGGGTAAATGAACGGTCAACAAATACCATTCATTCCTTATTTGCCGAACGGTGCACCTGCTCCGGCAGTGCTTACCGCTCAGGAGGCAGCGGAGTTTCTTCGCCTCAGCGGTGATGGCGAGCGCTGCCTGAAGTATTACCGCGATACGGGACTGCTTATCGGCGTCAGGATAGGGCGGTCAATCCGTTATCCCCTGTCGGAACTGCTCAACTTTTTGGAGCGAAAAACAAAGAGTGTCGGCGTAGTAGGCCAAAGGTAATTTTTTATAAGTGCTTAAATGACAGGACTTTAGGTTTTTGATATGAGCGAAAAGGTCAGAAAAAAGGTCAATCGGGATATTTTCGGGAACGGAATAAGCTCACAAAGCGAATCCGCTGTACCGGCGAACGACGAATTGGCAGGCCAGTTATTACCGGGCAGGCAAATTCAGGGTGGAAATTCCCTCAGAAGAAAGGCCAGTCGCCCCCCGACCGCACTGGCAGGTAAAGCTCCATTATTATTGTCTCTTTGCAGGCGATAGCATATATGTAAATGTGTATATATTATTACTATATATATTGGTCAGGATTACATAGAATATGGCAACGATAAGGAAGTTTGAATTAGTCAGGCGGATAGCGGATTTGACGCAGGTTCAGCAAGTTGATGTTGGGCGGGTGGTACAGTGTTTTTTGGACGAATTGGGCGATGAGCTTGTGCGGGGTAACAGGATGGAGTTTCGGGGATTTGGGGTATTCAGCACTGTGACAAGGATTCCGTGGGTATGTCGCAATTTTCAGACAGGTGGCAAAATTGCTGTTTCGGCCCGCAGGTTTGCCAGATTCAAGGTAGTTGGGTCGTTAAAGGAGCGGATTAGAAATGGCAGATGAAACAAACGAATTAGCTGGTTTGGAAAATGCGGTTGAAAGAGCGGCTACTGTTGGCGATGAGGACGCTTTACAGAGGTTATTGAAGGATTTGGCGAGGGTCAAGCGTCGTTCGTTTCCGAAGAAAAAGACATACAAGGGCGAGACGTTATCTGCGAATCTGCCTGTTTTTCTTAAAGCTTGCGAGATAGAGGCGAAGATTTATGGTTTACTGAACGGTGTACCGGCGGGGACAACCGAAAGGCAGGGGCAGGTTGATGCTGGCGTTCTTGAGGACTCCCGGTGGCTGGCTAATATTGTGACTTACTCCAAGTATTTGATGGGGTTGTCGGCAGAGGAGGCGGCCCGGCGTTTGACGGAGTCACAGAGGGCACACTTAATTTTAATGGATGAAGAACATAAGCTGCGTAAGTTTAAAGATTCAGGCGGGGACATTTATGAAGGTGATTAGATATAAGATTCTTAGGCGGGACGACTGGCAGTTATTCGGGCCTTTTACGTTAGGGGATGTAACTCCCAAGATTACAGGGGCTTTGGAATACCTACTCTGCGCAACCGTACCTGATTCCTTTGGGGCTGAGCTTTGGGATGGTGATTTAGTGAGTTTCACAAGCGATGAAGGATTTGGAGGTGAGGGGCAGATTGTCTTTGATAGGGGTGTGTTTTCGATTAAATCCAAACATAATGCGGCTCTATTAGCTAACTGTCGTTTTATCAAACGGCTTGGTTCAATTTATGATAAGGAGGTGGCCGATGGCGGGTAGTTGTCGAAATGATATTCGCATAAGTAATGAGCGGGTGACTTTTACAGGTGGTGATAAACCTCTTGAATGCTACGGGTACAGAGACGACCGGACTCCGGCTTGTCGATGGTTAAATAGGTGTCGCTGCGAGAACGGACTACAACCCTTCTACGGTAGCGGGAAAAAGGTCAAAAAGACAGTAACGGGCCGTCAGTGCCTGCAATGTGCAGAGTATGACAGTTGTTTTAAATTAGGCGGCGAAAACGGAGTAGCGAGGGCTTGCAAATATTTCAGGAAAGGAAATTAAAATGCCAGATTCCTACGATATACCACCGAAAGAAGTTACCGATTCAATGTCACCGGAAGAAGCGGGGTTGACACTCCGTCAATTTGACGCGGATGTTGACCGTGACAAAACGGAACACGCTTTTCTAAACGGCAATCACCCGCAGCACAAAGACGCCGCAGCATATCATCGGCGGTTATTGGAGCAAGCAAATACTGATACCCGGACGATTGAGGAAAAAACCCACGAAGATATGTACCAAAGGACTGTGGAAAAAGAGCAAGCCAACAGTGAGAAACTAAAGCAGCAGGCGTCCGCCGAGCTTGCGATACTGGAAAAGCTCAATTTCGACACTTCAAAAGTGCCGGATGAGGTTATGCCTTATCATATCACCGGCTGGCAAAGACAACGTTTTTTGGCAGAAGGAAATTACGCAGCCCTTGGCGAGTCATTGCGAAAAGTGTTAGACCCCAACGCGGTCGAGATAGTGAATAATCTTCTTAGTAACACCCGTATCAATTCCGAATCTAAGGCAAAACATCTTGAGTTAATCATTGCGGACGCCTTTGAAAATGACAAAGCCAACTACGAGAATAATCACCTTCCGACACTGAGCGAGTTAAAGGTACAAATGGATGAGGAGGCCGACGGTAAATTTAGTGCTGACGCAGTTTTGGTTGAAGGACGAAATGCAGCGCAGATAGCTGAGGAAATCCGGCAGCTTGAAAGCACGCCCGGTTTTCTTGACCCCGGCTCAACCGGGCTGAAATATAAAAACCGTGACGAGTTTAACCGTCTTGTCGAAGAGCGAGATAATCTATATAGGGCACAGGCAGCGGCAAAGAAAATTAGTGATGACAACGATGCTTCCTATGAAAAAATGATTAAACGTGCATCTGGGTACAATTCAAAAAAACGCGGCAGATAAAAAAGGAATTATTTATGATTTACGAACAGTTGAAAACACAAGTCGAAACGGATTGCAGCAAACTGATTGAGACGTATGAGGCGGCAAAAAGAAAACTTATCTTGTTGCGAAAAAGAAAATCGGAAGCAGATGAACAGCTTTCAGGCCTGAAATCACAGAAAGAAAAGCTGACCGCCTCGGCGGATGAATCTCTTGCCGATAGCGTAGCGGGGTGGGAGAAATTTCAGGGTTCGCTGAAAAAAGTAAACGCCCAGATTGAATCACTCGATGAGGCCGTAACCACGCTTTCGACTAAGATAATTCCCGAAGCCGAAAAAGAAGTAAACCGAACGGCGACAGAGCTTAGATTGTCCCTTCGCGGCATTTGTATCGCGTCGGCCAAAACAATCACCGGCGAGATGAACGGTCTGCTTAGCCGCCTTGTCGAGCTTCACGATGAACAATACGCCGCGACACGGCAGATTTACGGCGATTATGAATTTACTCCCAACGTTTACGACGGCGGCGGTATTTATGTCAACCCGGCGCATAACAGGATTGATTTTAAGATTGTCCCCTTATCTGCTTTGGCTATTGCCAAACAAATACAGGAAGCCGGGACAGGCCAGCAGACAAAGCACACTGCTGCCCCGGTGCTTGAGCCAACACAACCTGAAAAACTGATAGTCCCCATAGATGACGCAGAACAGTTAAAAAAACAGGTTGATGAATGGAAAGACAATGCGTTCGGGCCTACGCCTGCCCCTGTTCCGTTAGAGATTGTCAATCCTGACGCGGGTGACGAGGCGGAAAATGCAGAAACAAGCATAGAAGTAGCTGGTGACATAACCGAAAAAATAGAAGGAGCTTAAACTATGACAAATTTTCCAAAGGTGTTACAGATTGAATCCCACACAAAAGCGGGCGAAGGCAGCGAAACATCTATATTACCCAAGTCCAAAAAAGGTTCTGTTCTTAAAAGGTTGGCAAAATTTCAGCGACGAAGATTAAGGCGCGGCTTTTTACGATAATAAGCAGATTATTATTGACAAATCGGATGTAAATAATTACAATTAAAGTGTGAAAATCCGTAAGGCCAAACCTGTTAGGCAATCCGGTATTTATGGCCGGGAACGGTCTATCCGCAAGGACGACCACGCTTCTTATGGAGCGTTCATAATTCCCGGCCACTATTGTTTGAAAGAGGAGTGAATTATGACTGGAAAAGTAGGACTTTACAAAGAGGGAATCGGCAGCGAGAGGCAATATCGCGTTCGCTGGTTCGGCAAATTCGACGAAGCTACCGGCAAGCGAAAACGTTATTCGAGGACGTTTGAACGCAAGACGGATGCTGAGCGGTTCAAGGATGAGAAAAAAGCAGAGTTTAAGCAGGAAATGCCGCGTGACCCGACGAATAGGACGCTCAAAGAGTATGCCGAGCAATGGTTAAGCGACAAGGCAAGGATGGGGAATCTTCGCCCTTCAACTGTTCTGCTTTACAGGGCGACACTCGACCGTCTTTACGGGTACTTTGGGGCTGATTGTCTGCTTCGCAATATCAACCGCGAGGCGGCAAAGGATTTTTTAGGTAGCGTGAAACCAGCAGGCAAGCGAACAAAGCCGCTGTCCGACTGGTCGAGACACAGGGTATTAAGGCATTGCAAAACCATTTTTTCGGAAATGGCTAGAGACCGGGTAATCGGCGTAAACCCGTTTACGAACATTAAGGTATCGAGCGGAACACCGTCTGAATGGTATTACCTCAAACCTGACGAGTTCCATAAGCTGCTGGACGTTACGCCGACGCTGAGAGAAAAGGTTTTGTATTGCTTAGCTTACACCGGCGGCTTGCGTGAGAGCGAGGCACTTAGTTTGTATTGGACGAACATTGATTTCGACAAGGGCAGAGTTTGTATTGTCAACCGTCCGGCAACCGACGATTATCCCCCGTTTGAGATTAAAGACGGTGACACAAGAATCATCCCGCTGCCGAAATTCACGCTTGATTTACTTACTCAGTTGCATCTTGAATCACCGGAGGACGTGCCTTTTGTGCTTATGGATAAACAGGGCTGTCGTCAAATCCGCGATAAGTGGAAAAAATACCGCGAGCAGGGCCGCGACTGGTTTAATAGGTGCTTAGCAAACAATGTTATCCGCGATTTTCACAGGCGGGTAAGGCAGGCAGGTATTGAAACGGCGGGGAAAAATCTGACCGTTCATACACTGCGAAAATGCTGTTTACAGAATTGGGCAAACTCACTGCCGATGAACGTGGTCAAAGAATTGGCGGGACATTCCGACATACAAACAACGAACCGCTTTTACAGCACAGTGGACGAAATGCACTTGAACGCAGCGGCCAAAGTTGGTGATAATTTGCTTACGACTGACCTTAAAATGACCTTTTCGAGTGTTTCAGGGGAAAATCAAAGAGTATAAAAATGTTGACAGAGCGGATAAATGCTTGTTATCATTGGGTTTATAAAATTACGTGCGGGCGTAATTCAGTGGTAGAATGTCGGCTTCCCAAGCCGAATGCCGTGGGTTCGAATCCCATCGCCCGCTGTGGTGGTTATGTCGCTAATTTACTCAATTATTTTATTAACTGCTACACTGTAAGGAGACAATATAAAATGTTTCGCCCCTCTACATTATTAGCTGCCGCTCTACTAATTGTTTTGTTTGCGTCCTGCGCATCGTATGCCGCCACAGATGTGAATTTTAATGACCCATTTGCCGTTAACAAGCTGATTGGCCGGGGCGTCGATATAGGTAATGCGCTGGACAGGGAAGTGGAATTAGACGATGAATGGAGTTTCATCGTCAAGGATGAACATTTCCAGCTCATAAAGGACGCCGGCTTCAATTCTGTTCGTCTTACGGTTCGCTGGTCCACGCGGACGATGGATAAGCCGCCATATACGATTGACCCGAATTTCTTAAAACGCGTTGACCTTGCGGTCAACAGCGCACTATCGCGTAATCTTGCTATTATAATAAACTATCAAAACTACTTCGAATTTTACAAGGACCCCAACGGCCTGAAGCCGAAATTCCTCGCTACGTGGGAACAGCTCGCCGAACACTACAAAGGTTATCCCAACACGCTTATCTTTGAGCTTCTCAATGAGCCGCAGGAAAAAATAGGAGCCGGCGAATGGAACGCCTTGATAAAAGAGACGCTGACAATTGTTCGCAAGACAAACCCGAACAGAACGATTGTAATAGGGCCAGCCAATTTCAACGGCATCGCGGGCCTGCGGTTCCTTCAGCTGCCTGAGGACGACAGGAATATCATCGTAACAATACATTATTACGAGCCGTATCACTTTACCCATCAGGGCACCAGCTGGACAAAGGACTCCAACGACTGGATAGGAACAAAATGGACGGGCAGCGACGCTGAAAAACTGGTTATAAAAAAGGACTTTAACGCCGTGGCCGGCTGGGCCAGGGGGCATAATCGCCCGGTTTATCTCGGCGAGTTCGGCTCTAATGAAAAGGCGGATATGGATTCCCGCGTCCTCTGGACCAAATGCGTAGCCGACGAGGCGGTCGCACACGGATTCAGCTTTACGTACTGGCAGTTCACCCACAATTTCATGGTTTACGACAGAGCCGGCAAAACCTGGGTAAAACCGCTGCTCGATGCAGTTATACCGCCCAAATAATAACCTTGTATCGCCGGGAAAAAATTATGTTGAGAACAGTTAAGCCATACGCGTTCATTACATTAGGAATAATTCTGTTCGGAGCAGCTTGTGTTGCAGCCGCGGAACCAAACGCTCCATTGGCAAAACCGGACCCATTCAAAATGAATAAGCTGCTTGGTCGGGGAGTAAACGTAGGCAACGCACTTGAGGCGCCGACCGAAGGCGAATGGGGCGTGGTGCTCAAAGAAGAGTATTTCAGCATTATCAAGCAGGCCGGCTTTAATTCAATTCGGCTGCCTGTCCGATGGTCCGGTCATGCGCTTGCTGAAAAACCTTACACCATTAACCCCGAATTTTTCAAACGCGTTGACTGGGCGATCAACTGCGCGATTAAGAATAATTTGTATGTAATGCTGAACATCCAGCGATACGATCCGTTAACAGACGACCCCAACAGCTACCACTTCGAGCGATTCGTTGGTTTGTGGGAGCAGATTGCGGAGCATTATAAGGATTATCCTGATTATCTCCTGTTAGAACTGTACAATGAGCCATACAAGGCGTTGACGCCTGAATTGTGGAATGACCTCGTGAAACAAACACTGCCGGTCGTTCGCAAATCGAACCCCAGCAGAACAATTGTAATCGAGCCGACAATTATAATAGAACCGAATTTTGTTGTTTGCCTCGACAAGCTCAAAATTCCCGCCCAGGAAAAGAACGTAATTGTTTCAATTCATTATTATACCCCGCTGGAGCTTACGCATCAGGGAGCGCCCTGGATGGGCCAAAGGTCTCAGGCGTGGATAGGCACGAAATGGGAGGGCAGCGACGCGGAGAAAAAGGTGGCGACGGACTTTTTTGACGCCGCGGCCGCGTGGGGCAAAGAAAACAACCGCCCGATTAACCTGGGTGAATTCGGCGTTTACAAAAAGGTCGATTTGGAGTCACGCGTCAGATGGACGAGATTCATAGCCGAATCGGCCGTTAAACGCGGAATGAGTTTGCTTTGGTGGGATTTTTGCGCGGAATTCGCCCTTTACGACAGGGACACAAAATCATGGAACAAGGAGCTGTTAGACGCCGTCCTGTCAGATAAGAAGTAAAACACCAAAGCGATTTTTGCCGTTTGAACTTCTGGAGAAAAAGATTATGTCGAAGTCATTGAAGCTATCAATATTTTCTGTGGCGGCATTTTTAATCGTATCCGGCTCTGTTATGGCTACCGAGCCAAATGCCCCATCGACAAAACCCGACCCCTTCAAAATGAATAAGCTGCTTGGCAGGGGAGTGAACATCGGCAACGCACTTGAGGCGCCGACCGAAGGCGCATGGGGCGTAGTAATTAAAGAAAAGTATTTCGACATCATCAAACAAGCCGGATTCAATTCGGTCCGTCTGCCTGTTCGCTGGTCCGGCCATGCGCTTGTCGAAAAACCTTACACCATTAACCCCGAATTTTTCAAACGGGTTGACACCATTGTAAACTGGGCTATTTCGAGAAATATGCCCATAATTGTAAACATTCATCAATACAACGAAACATACGACGCGCCGCTCGAACAAAAAGAGAGGTTTATCGCCCTGTGGAGGCAGATTGCGGAGCATTATAAAAATTACCCCGATATTCTTCTCTTTGAACTGATGAATGAGCCAAAAAGAAAGCTGACGCCCCAGATATGGAATGATTACATCAAAGAGTCGTTAGGGGCAATCCGTGAATCGAATCCGAACAGGATAATTGTTGTTGGCCCTGCCCGCGACAACTGGATTACATTTCTTAAGCTGCTTGAGCTGCCTGAAAACGACCGCAACATTATCGTTACCGTTCATCACTATTTCCCGCACGCGTTCACCCATCAGTCAACGTCCTGGATGACACAAGAAAAAGTTAATAAGACTGTTGAAGATATGAAATTCATCGGTCAGGACATCAACTCGAACGGAATTAACGATTACAATGCATGGCCGGGGACGAAATGGATGGGGACGGTCGAAGAAAAGAAATTAATGACCGACATATTTGACATCGGCGCCGCCTGGGGAAAGGAACACAATCGCCCGATTAACTTAGGAGAGTTCGGCTCTTACTATAAAGCCGATATGGATTCCCGCGCCCGCTGGACAAAATTCATCGCTGATACCGCGGCTGAGCGAGGTATGAGCTTAATGTACTGGGAATTTTGTGCACAGGAATTCGGCCTGTATGACAGGGAGGCGAAATCCTGGCGTAAACCGCTTTTAGAAGCGATTATTCAACCCAAACAATAATTTTTAAGGATTGGATTTTATGGCAAAGATATTGACAGCGATTCTCGTTTCTTTTGTGTCCGTCTGCATGGCTGCCAATGAGCCGAATGCGACGAGCGGGCCTGACCCGTTTAAAATGAACCAGCTTTTGGGTCGCGGAGTGAATTTCGGCAATGCTTTCGATGCGCCAAGCGAGGGCGAATGGGGCGTTGTTCTTCAGGAAGAGTATTTTCAGGCGGCAAAAGACGCCGGCTTTGATTCAATCCGTCTGCCGGTCCGCTGGTCGGCGCATGCATTGTCTGCGCCGCCATATACGATTAGCCCGGACTTTATGAAACGTGTCGAATGGGCGGTCAATTGTGCGGTATCGCGAAAGCTGCCCATAATGCTCAATCTTCACCACTATGGCGAGCTTTACGCCGACCCGGTTAAGGAAAAGGAAAGGTACCTCGCCCTTTGGAAGCAGATTGCGGAACATTTCAAGGATTATCCGAATATTCTTGTTTTTGAGATTCTCAATGAGCCACAAAATGAATTAACGGCAGACCCCTGGAACCAGCGAATGAAAGATGCCCTTGCGGTCATCAGGCAATCGAATCCGAACAGGACCCTCGTCATCGGTTCCGCCCATTACAACCAGATTCATTATCTTACGCTTCTCGATATACCGAAAGAAGAGCACAACGTAATAGTTACCGTTCACGATTACTTCCCGCTGACGTTTACTCATCAGGGTGCGGCCTGGCTGAACAGGGGAGACCCCAACGACTGGCTCGGCACAAAATGGACAGGCGCCGAGGATGAAAAGCAGGAAATAATCAGGGATTTGGATTTTGCCGCCGCCTGGGGCAAGAAAAATAACCGCCCGATTAACATGGGCGAGTTCGGCGCATACGAAAAAGCGGATATGGATTCCCGCGCACGCTGGACAAAGTTTATGACAGACGCCGCAATCGAGCGTGGAATGAGTTTCGATTACTGGGAATTTTGTGCACCGGAATTCGGCTTGTATGACCAGAAGACCAAGGCCTTCCGCAAGCCGCTGCTCGAAGCCGTTTTGCCGCCTGCGGTGAGCAAGGTCGAACCGCCAAAGTAATCATTGCGTTTATATGGATTCCAACGACAAAAAGCTTATGAATGGCTCAGGGATACGTCCTACATGTGTTCGCTACTGGGTCATTGTGTTCGCCGTAACTTTGTCCGTCATTACTTACATTGACCGGGTCTGCATTTCGCAGGCGGCGCCGGAAATCCAGAAAGACCTCGGCTTATCGACCGAACAGATGGGCTGGGCGCTTTCAGCGTTTTTCTGGGCGTATGCCCTGTTCGAGGTTCCAAGCGGCTGGCTGGGCGACCGCATCGGAGCACGCAAAGTGCTGATGCGGGTGGTAATGTGGTGGTCGTTTTTTATCGCCGCCACCGGCTGGGCCTTCAGTTTCGTTTGGCTGGTTATTACCCGCGCGCTGTTCGGCGCAGGTGAAGCCGGCTGCTACCCGAACCTGGCACGGGCATTTACAAACTGGCTGCCGCAGTCCGAACGGGTCCGCTCACAGGGATTGATTTGGTTAAGCTCACGATGGGGCGGGGCATTTACGCCTTTACTGGTGGCGTTGATTTTGCAGCATATCTCCTGGCGTCACACCTTTGGGATTTTTGGTCTGTTAGGTATAATATGGGCGATTTTCTTCTTCATCTGGTTTCGTGATAATCCTCGCGACAATAAAAGCATCAACGAAGCGGAGCTGGCGATAATACCTCGTCAGCAGGACGTGGTGCTCGGCCACGATAAAATCCCGTGGGCGAAAATCATCGAATCCAAAACCGTCTGGCTGCTCTGGTTTCAGTTTTTCTGCCTGAATTTCGGCGCGGTTTTTTATATCACCTGGTTGCCCAAATACCTGCGCGAGGGACGCGGGATGGATATTACTTACGGCGCGTTGCTGGCGGGCTTCCCGTTATTTTTCGGCGGGCTGGGTTCGCTGTTTTGCGGCTATATATCCGCACCGCTTGCCAAACTGCTCGGCAGTACCATATTCGCGAGACGTTTGCTGGCGGGAGTCGGATTTTTCGGGGCCGCGTCCTGTCTGGCGATATCGACTTTTATACCTAATCCGTGGCTGGCTATGGTAGTTATGGGCTTGGCGAGTTTCTGCAACGATTTGGTGATGCCGACGAGCTGGGGGGCGTGTATGGATATAGGCGGGAAATTTGCGGGCACGCTGTCCGGCAGTATGAATATGATGGGCAATTTCGGCGGGGGGCTTGCCGCCATCGTTATCGGCTATATCCTTGCATTGTCGCATCACAACTGGAATGCCGTCCTATATACAGCCGCAGGCGTATATTTCCTCGGCACATTCTGCTGGCTCGTTATTGACCCCGTTACTCCTATCGAAAACGAATAGTTGTGGATTTTTTACCGCTGAGAGCGCAGAGAACGCAGAGGGAAATAAGCATTTTGAAATGGCGGACAAATGCACCGAGCATCAGTGTCATCCGCATTTTGTCTGCACTGGCTGCGGAAAGACAGATTATATGTACGACGCGTCGATTTCTATGGCGACAAACACACCGGTTGGTTTTATAATACAGCGGCAGCAGGTGTGATTAGAATGTTTGTGTCCGTAGTGCGCATAGGAATATCTGTAATGAGCAAAATAGCGAGAACGATACTGATATTGACGGCGACGCTACTCTTCTCGCTGCTTGCGACACAGGCCCTGCTGTTCATACATCTTTCATGTGAAGAGCACCACGCCGGGCACGATTCACACGAATGCCCGATTTGCCAGCAGTTGCTTTCGCTGCCCCATAATACAACGGTCGAAGAACAAACAGCAATTAGTCAGCATCCTGTTTGCGAACAGAGTTTGGTATTTCACATCGAAGTCGCGCCAGCGGTTTCAATGCCGGGCCTCTTAGGCCCGCGTGCCCCGCCGGTTGTCTCCTAATCCAGGTTAATACCTCACTTATTTTTCCCGCCAAAACCATTATCGGTCAACAGCGGGGACTTTCTATTATCCAATGGATTTACGGAGACAGACAAATGAATATACGAGCCATCAAATATGGTTTTTATTTTTTAACAATCCTGTTATTTGCCGGTGTAGGCCGAGCAGAACAAGGCGATGCAACCAATACCGATATGCAATTCCTCCGGCAACAGGTAACTGAACTTCAACAGCAAATGAAGGACGCAAATGAAAGGCACACCGAAGAGATAAAACTACTTAGAGAAGAAATCGAGCTTTTGAAACAAAACCAGGTCGGTACAGCAAAGGAAAGTAATCAAGAAGCGAAAACGATTGAGCCAAGTCAGCCACCTACGGCGGCTGCGGAATATATTGAAAAACCGCAGGCCAAGGCCTCGTCGGGCTATCAGAGCTTTAATCCTGATATTTCGGCGATAGGCGATTTTATTTTTCACGGAGGACCGACGCCCAGAGGCGAAACGCCTGATACTATCGCGGCCAGCAAGACCGCAAAGGCCCAACTCAGGGAAGTTGAGTTTGGGTTTTCCAATCCTGTTGACCCATACGGACGGGCAGATTTAATTCTAAGTATAGAGAGGCAGGATAACGGCGAATATAAACCTGATATTGAGGAAGGATATTTCACATACACAGACCTTCCATACGACCTGCAGGCAAGGTTCGGCAAATTCTACTCGGTTTTCGGAAAGGCCAATATGTTTCATACCCACGCGATGCCCTGGGTTGACAGGCCCAACGTAATCAGGAAATTCTTCGGCGACGAAGGATTGAACGACGGCGGCGGTGAAATTTCGTGGTTGGTGCCTAACCCGTGGGACAATTATATGCAAATTACGTTTGATTTGCAAAATAACGGGAACGACGCAGTTTTTGCGGGAGACCAAGCCCATAGCCTGATGTATGTTACGCACTTGAAGAATTTCTTCGACATAGACAAAGCATCCAGCATCGAACTCGGAGAAAGTTTCGCGACAGGCGACAATGATGCAAACATCAACGGAGGACATCGGTCAAACGTGGAAGGGCTGGATTTGACCTATAAATGGCGTGACCCGCAATACGGCCTTTACAAATCGCTAACGTGGATGAACGAAATTCTGTTCAGCCAGAAGGAAGAAGGCGACAAGGACACGGTGAACTCACACGGTATGTACAGCTCGCTGGAATACCAGTTTAACAGAGAATGGAGCGTATTCGGACGATACGATTATACACAGTTTCCCGATAGCAGCCGTTTGCATGAAACTTCTTACACGACGGGCCTGACGTTTCACCAGAGCGAATTTATGTTCTGGCGCGTGCAGTTCGAGCATACCAACGGTGATAATTACGCGGGCAATGTAAACAGAAATGAGATATGGCTTCAGGCGGACTTCCTAATCGGGTTGCATCCGGCACATACCTATTAATAAAAGGAGACAAATTATGAATTCGATTAAATTTCAACGGGCGTTTTTATCCTGCTTCATTTTGAGCGTCTTATTTATCCAGTCCCCCTGCCGGTGTTTTGGCGCAGATAAATTAAATATTGTAACAACGACCACAAATCTTGCGTCAATCGCGGAGTCGGTCGGCGGCGAACACGTGTCGGTTACTTCAATCGGTTCCGGAGATGAAGATCCGCATTTTATTCAGGCCAAACCAAGTTATATGATGAAGGCCAGGAAAGCAGACCTTTGGATAAGAGTGGGTCTGGAATTGGAAATCGGTTATGAAGGTTTGATTCTTCAGGGCTCACGTAATCCGCGAATACAAATCAATACGCCGGGCCATCTGGACGCTTCAGAAGGAATTTTGAAACTCGAACTTCCCACCGGCAAGGTGGACCGTTCTATGGGCGACGTTCACCCTATGGGCAATCCCCATTACTGGCTCGACCCTTACAACGGCAAAATCATAGCACAAAATATATGCCGGCGTCTCAAACAGCTTGACCCTGAGCATGCGGGAGATTACGACCGTAATCTGGTGGCGTTTCTTTCAAAGCTGGATAACGCTATGGCCGGATGGGCTGCCAAACTCAAACCATTCGAACATTCAAAAATTGTTACCTACCATCGCAGTTGGCCTTATTTTGCCAATAGATTCAATCTTGACGTGGTCGCGGAGCTTGAGCCAAAGCCGGGAATTCCGCCTGGACCAGGGCATATCCTCGAAGTGATAAACACAATGAAATCGGAAAAGGCCGGGGTCATTTTAATGGAGCCGTTTTATAACCGTGATGACGCGGAGGCAGTGGCAAAGAAAACCGGCGCAAAAGTGGTCGTTGTTCCCAACGCCGTTAATGAACAGGTTAAGGATTATATAGCGATGCTGGACAATGTAGTTAACCGGTTGAGCGAAGCATTAAGCGAGGTATCAAAATGAATGGGATGATTGAATTGCTGCTATTGCCGTTTGTGGCGTGCCTGATACTTACGGGGATACACTGTTACCTGGGCATCCACATTGTTTCTCGCGGCGTGATATTCGTGGATTTAGCTTTGGCACAAGTGGCGGCGCTTGGCAGCACAGTAGCGTTATTGGCCGGATACGAACTGCACAGCACAGAGGCGTATCTGATTGCCCTTGCTTTTACCTTTGTTGGCGCGGGGTTGTTCGCTTTGGGACGGGTTCGTGATGAATCCGTCCCACAGGAGGCAATCATCGGAATTGTGTATGCCGTAAGCTCTGCCGTAGCAATTCTTGTCCTCGACAAAGCCCCACATGGCGAGGAGGCGATAAAGGATATGCTGGTCGGGAGCATTCTTTTTGTAACGTGGCCCCAGATATTAAAAATTTCAGTGATATATATAGCCGTGGGGTTATTGCATTTTCTGTTAAGAAAAAAATTCCTGTTAATCTCCATGAATCCACGCGAGGCCAAACAGAGCGGTATGAGGATTCGTTTCTGGGATTTTATTTTCTACGTTACCTTTGGTTTTGTTGTCACAAGTTCGGTGCGTGTCGCAGGGGTATTGCTGGTCTTCAGTTATTTAGTGGTTCCGGCGGTTTGTGCAATGTTTTTTGTAAGGGGCGTGATGGGTCGGTTATTGATTGGCTGGGGGCTTGGGTTTGCGGCAAGCGTCCTCGGGCTTTATGCCTCGGCAAAATGGGATTTGCCCACAGGGGCTTCTGTGGTCACGGTGTTTGGTGTGATACTGATTGTTTGTGCAGCTTGCAAAATATATCTCGCACAACGCCCGATAACTTAAACCAGCGTATAGCGTGCAGCGGGCAGTTTAAGACACAAGACCCCAGACCGCTATGCAATGGCGGCAGATAGGAGGTATCGAAAAAACAAAAGGCAATTAGAGGAAGATTTTGATATAAGGATAGACATGGATGCTCTGACTATTTTCGGTTTATTCGCAGTTACGGCGATGTTAGTTTTTTACGCATTAGAACAGCGTAGCCGATGGTTTATCCTGGCGTTTGCCGGAGCATGTGTGTTAGGATCAGTTTACGGTTTCCTGCAAGGAGCTTGGCCATTCGGGATCGTAGAAGCTATTTGGTCAATCGTGGCTGTGCGGCGATGGTGGTGTTCGGGAGCGAAAAATTAACTCCGGTCACATCACAACTGGAACGCCGTCCTCTATGTCCCCGCGGGCGTGTATTTTTTTGGCACATTTTATTGGATTTTTGTTGGCCCCATAACTCCAATAGAGACAAATAGTTAGGATTTCGACAGCCGGCCGTTGCAAAAATATTTTCCAGAATTTTCTTTACACGGGTTAAATTAGAGCGTATGATGCCAAGTTTATGTAGCCGAGTTTCTTCTTTGCTGTTTGTCTGTTGCAGGGCAGGAAGAAAACGGGGGACCCAAAGTTGACCGAAAGGTCTTGGGGCGGATATCGAGTAAAATCGATTAAGGCGCTTCTTGCCTGAGCCCGACAGCTAACTCCGTAGGCGTTAAAGAAGGGGCAAACCAGGGGTAGTTTTCTGGTTTGTTGCGCGTTTGGTCTAACCTGCCTCAAAACAGACATCTCGGCTAAAATTATTTGCGGGAAAAGTCCGCGCAAAAAAGAAGGAGATATATTATGATTTGGGCGTATTGGGTCAGCGGGATTATTACGGTGCTGCTTATGATTTATCTTGTCGTGGCAGTTTTGCTTGCGGAGAAATTCTGATGGTATACGGGATAATACAAATTGTTCTGTTTTTGTCCGTGGTTTTGTTATTGGTCAAGCCGCTGGGGTGGTATATGGCGCGGGTGTATGAAAACAAGCCCTGCGGCCTGGACCGGATATTAGGGCCGGCCGAGCGAGCGATTTATTGGCTCTGCGGCGTTAACCCTGCCAATGAGATGGGCTGGAAGAAATACACGATTGCGATGATTGCTTTTAACGCGGCCGGTTTTGTTTTATTGTATGCCTTGATGCGGTTACAGGGCTTTTTGCCTTTGAACCCGCAGCATTTTCCCGCTGTGCCTTCAGACCTGGCATTCAATACGGCTGTTAGTTTTATTACCAATACCAACTGGCAGGCATACGGCGGCGAGAGCACGATGAGCTACCTGACTCAGATGCTCGGTCTGGCGGTGCAGAATTTTGTGTCTGCGGCGAGCGGTATGGCAGTGCTGGTCGCTTTAATCCGTGGATTTGTTCGCCGAAACTGCGAGACCATCGGCAACTTCTGGGTCGATTTGACCCGCACTACTTTGTATATCCTTCTTCCTCTATCGCTGATAATTGCAATCCTGCTTGCGTCGCAGGGCGTGGTGCAGACGTTCAAACCATATCCTACGGCGACGCTTGTTGAGCCGGTAGTTGTTGACGGCAATAGTTTTGCTGAACAGACAATCGCGGTGGGGCCGACGGCTTCGCAAATAGCCATAAAGCAATTGGGCACCAACGGCGGCGGATTCTTCAACGCTAATTCCGCTCATCCCCTTGAGAATCCTACGCCATTATCGAATTTTCTTGAGATGCTGGCGATACTTCTGATTCCGGGGGCGCTTTGCTACACATTCGGCAAAATGGCGGGCGACACGAAGCAGGGCTGGGCGATACTGGCCTCGATGGTAATTATTTTTGTGTGCCTGCTGACCCTGTGCTGCTGGTCGGAGCAAAAAGGGACGCCGCAATTGATTTCGGCGGGAGCAGACCTACAACCCAGTGCGACGCAAAGCGGCGGCAATATGGAGGGCAAGGAAGTCCGCTTCGGCATTTTCAACTCCGCCTTGTTTGCTACAACCACGACGGGGACATCCTGCGGGGCTGTCAATTCGATGCAGGATTCTTACACGCCTTTGGGCGGAATGGTTCCGATGTGGCTGATACAATTGGGCGAGGTTATTTTCGGCGGCGTCGGCTCGGGGCTTTACGGTATGCTGGCTTTTGCGATTCTTACGGTATTCATCGCGGGCCTGATGGTAGGTCGGACGCCCGAATATTTAGGCAAAAAAATAGAAAGCTATGAAATGAAGATGGCATCGCTGGTAATTTTATTGCCGATATGTCTGGTGCTTGTCGGCACGGCTGTTGCTGTGGCGACAAAAGCGGGACAAGCGGGTGCGTTTAATCCCGGGCCTCATGGTTTCAGCGAAATTCTCTATGGCTATTCGTCCGCGTCGAACAATAACGGCAGCGCTTTTGCCGGCATTAACTGTAACACGCCTTTTTATAATTACACCCTGGCCATTGTTATGCTTGGCGGGCGATACCTTTTCAAAATCCTTATGCTGGCAATCGCAGGGTCACTGGCGGCCAAGAAATTTATCCCCGCAAGCGCGGGCACGCTAAGCACGTCTGATTCAATGTTTGTCATCCTGCTGATTAGCGTCGTTATTGTGGTTGGGGCATTAAGCTTTATACCGGCCCTGGCCTTGGGACCGATTGTGGAACATTTGATGATGATTGGCAGATAATAGAGGCAGAGTTGAATTTGAAAGGAGAAAGAAGTGAAGCAGTTAAGAACTGGTAGTGTTGTTGTATTGGTACTCGCGTTGATAGCACTTGTAGCAGGAACAGCGGCAGCCGAAGACAAGGTTGTTACATATGGGGTTTCGCTGGATTACTTCAGCAAGTATATCTGGCGAGGCCAGAACGTTGACAACAGCAGCGTGCTGCAGCCAACCGTCTCCGCAAGTG
>Ga0265316_10000448_pt1 | contig 46679 bp, 42 predicted proteins | sample 4522metaG_FD_202092 | JGI IMG/M metagenome (GOLD analysis project Ga0265316, IMG submission 202092) | Rhizosphere microbial communities from Carex aquatilis grown in University of Washington, Seatle, WA, United States - 4-5-22 metaG | ecosystem: Host-associated > Plants > Roots > Rhizosphere >... | reverse complement strand
CATTGTGCCTCCATCGCGAGCGGGCGCCGCGGCCCGGCTGCGCGTGCATCCAAACAGGATCAGGGTTGCAAGACACGCGGTCCAAGCCGCCCGTCTGAGGTTGCGCATGTCATTCCTTGTTGCGAATTGTCGCATCACGGGAATCCGGGAAGACAATGTTGCCAAGACCGACGACTGTTTCCTTGAGTTCGACGGCGCCTGATCCATCAGTCTTGCCCTCGAGCTTTGACCCATCCGGCTTGCGCAAAACGTAGCGCTCGTCCTTGATTGGGTTGCCGGCCCCGTCGAGCAGCTTGACCTTCAGGGCATCCGGTTTGCGTTGCTCGTCCGGGTCAACCCCGGGAACCACGACCAGGGGCGGCTGCACCTCGGGCGACGGCGGCGTGTTGAAGGTGCCGCCCTTGTTGCCGAGCATGAGGTCACCCAGACGGCAGACTGGCTTGCCTTCGACTGTGACGTCGAATGAGTACGCGATGAATTCGGCAGTGCCCTTGGTCACTGCACTGACCACGCCGCCCACGCTGCCGGCCTCGTCGCCCGTGCTTTGACTGAAGCACGATCCCTGCAGCATGATGGGGTTCCCGTCGCAGGTCACGCTCTTGCTGCCCTTGGCCGTGTCCTGCGACATTGCCATGTTCGGATACGGAATCGGTATCGGGGAACTTGGCGGCGCCGGGGTCAAGCAGACGTCGGGCATAAAGGAAACCGTCCCTCCACTGTCCTTGTGAACCACAGTCATATTGTTCACGTTCACTGTTGCTGGCATGGTGTCTCCTTATGGGCCAAGCGGCGAATCACTGGGGGGCTGGGGACGTGCAAGCAAGACTGCGTGTCGCTCGCCCCCGTCCGAGGCTGTCCAAAGCACGGCCGAGGTTCGATCGCGATGCTTGGTTTGAAGGTAGTGCGCGGCCAGCACCACCAGCGCGGCGCCCGAGGCAGCGCCCAGGTCGCCAAGCACGGCGGCGGGATGTTCGAGGCCGAGCGGTCCCGGGAGCGCGTTGCCCACGCGTGAAAGCGCATACCCCCACTCCCTGGCCCGGCCCATTTCGCCATTCAGATCGCAGACGACGAGCGGCGGTGGGGTCTCGCCCGCGGGAATCACACGGGAAAGAACCTCGGCCAGCGCCGCGCCGGCGTCGTGCCCGGCTGGTGTAGGCGCGCAGTTCGTGGTCGCAGTGGCGCGCAGCTCGGCCCAGGACTGCAGCGAGCGCCGGCGTGCTTCTGTGACTGACTCCAAGAGGAAGAAGGCTGCGCCCTCGCCCGGGCAGAAGCCATCGTGGTTACGCGTGCTGCGGATGCGGTAGGCGCGGTCCAGCGGTTCCAGCCACTTCGGAAATAGGTGGGAATCCACGCCGCCCACGATGGCGCGCTTCAGCTGCCCCTCGCGCACCAGCCGGCAGGCCTCGGCGCAGAGATCCAGTGCGCCTCCCGAACCTATCCAGGAGAACTTCTTCTGCGCGAATGGTTCGTGCGCAGCCAGGTCGCGAAACCATTCGGTGAACAGCTCGACATGCTCGGGGCCCCACCCAGGTCGTTTCCCTGGCAGTGAAAGAAACAGGCCGGTTCCCCCTTCGTCACCCGCGGTCAGCTTGGCCTTGTTCCTCAGGTCGGCAAAGGCATGGGCCGCCAGCAGGGCAAGCCACTCGGTGGGGTTCCCCTGGTCGCGCCAGCGGCAGTCCAGGTGAGAAATCGGCGACGCCACCAAGGGCTCGCTTTCGTCGAGGTCGGGATCCTCTGGCATGCACAGGTAGATGTCCGGTCGCTCTTGCTTGCGGGGAATGTTCGCCCGCAGCGAGGTGAAGGTTTGCGTGGCATTCACGCCGACCGACGAAACCATGCCCACCGCACTGACCACGAGATCGCCGGTCGTTTGCTCGCCTGTCTGCTGTTGAGAAGACACCATATCTTGCCACTACTATTGGACCTTGCGGGCCGTTTGCAAGAGGGCGCGCGCTTGTGCCTCATGCACACGGGTTAGGCTGCGACGGGAAACGAAGAGCCCGGCACCGCGAAGCTGAAGCGCCTGCTCCATGAGCACGACGTGGCGGCGGAGCATCGAAAGCGGTGCAATTCGGCCAAAGGGCAACAGATCGCTCCATGGCTCGCCGTCCAAGATCCTGCCCTGGGTGGACAGACGCGAGCGATTCTGTGCCCACCACGCCGCTACAGCATCACGATTGGGCAAGGGCAGCGCATCGATCGTCGATGGTGGGGCCTCTGCCTCGGGGTCGTCCGCGACCGCAACAGCGAAGTCACCCTTGAGTCGCAGACCCGTGATGGACGAGAACGCCTCCCCGGCCAAACGCGCGGTCACGGGGTCGGCGTCGCCCATGAGCTGCAGGGCCCGGTCCGCCGCGGCCACGGTTCCTGCAAAACCCAGAGCCCACAGGGCGCTGGCGCGTGCCTCCGCGTCGCCCAGGGCTTCGTAGATCGGCTTCTCAAAGCCAGGCCGCCCGAGTAGCGCCGAGAGCAACATCGCATTGGGCTCATGCGCAGCCGCCATCTGTTCGCAGGCCACCTGCGCCGCAGGCAGCGCCCAAAGCAGCCCGGTCTCGACCGCGGCCAAGCGCACAGCCGGCGCAGAGGCTCGCATGAGACGCTCCACGATTGGCACGTACGCTGTTCGGTCCTTCGCGAATCGGATCGCCATCAGGCTGCTGCGCATTGTAGCCGGCTGACCGTCTTGCAGGTACGGCAGGGCCAGCGGCCCGGGATCCACCCTGCTCTCGGCCAGTACGCCCATAAGCAGGCCGTTTGTGGGAGATTGTACGGCCGCGAGCAATTGCGGGTCGAGTGCCGGCAGCGAAGCAATCTCCAAGGCGCGCACGATTCCCGTACGTGCCGCGCCCGGCGCTGCCGGTAGCCGCGCCAGCAACCGCCCCGAGAAATCTTGCCCCGGCATGGTCAGAAGCGCGAGCGCGGCAGCGCCAACCCGAGCCCAATCGTCAGCCTCATCGTCCTCGACGACGGGCCAAAGCAACTGCTTGGCCGCGCTTTCTCCCCCAACCGCCAAGCCGTCCACATGGGCCAGCATCGCTTCCTCCGGGCCGTCTCGCAATTGTGCCAGTGTGTGGTGGGGCGAGGTCAGCGCGCGATCCCAGCGTTCAAGATAGAACGCCGCCTCGTCCAAATGCTCCTCCACAATGTCCGCAATGGGCGCGCGGGAAAGCCTGCCGGTAGTCCGGACGGAGTTCCGTGCCGCCTTCATGGCCTAAATTCCGCGTGGTCGATCAAGACGCTCTTCAGAAATTTCACGTCGTCGTCAATCGCGCACGATGCGCGAAACGTGATGGAAAATCGCTCCTCGTCGGCCTCGATCAGCAGCGTGTCAGCGACCATGTCGATCTCTTGCGTGCGCTCCTTGATGTGAAACCGCGCCGAAAAGGCCAGCTTGGGGATCTCGAAATCAAGCATCTCCAGACGCGGGTGCAGGTTCTTCAGAACCACGCGCTCGCCGCCCTTCAGCCCTGGCCGCAGAACTTGATCCTGTGGCACTGCGTTGAAAAATCGCTCGTCGCAATTCTTGGGCAGCAAGGGACGCCTTGTTTCCATCCATGCCTCGTCGAAGGTTCCAGCGAAATCCGCGCGCGGCTTCCAACCGGTGGGGATGAAGCCAAACCCCGCTGGCGCCGGCCGATCCTTCACCGAGGTGACGAGCGCGCCCCTGTACTCGAAGTTGGGCAAAGGCGCCCGCACAATTGCCGCCAGCGCAAAACCGACCCCAACTGGATTGGCCAGGTAGACAATCTTCTTCTTCGCTTCATCGATGTACGAGCCACCAAAGGCACGCTCGTAGCGCAGTGGAATCTTGTCGAATGGCACCGGGCCGGCAATGGCCGAACCATAGCCGCCCACCCAGCAACGCTCTCCCTGAACCCTCAGTATCTTTTCCAGGCTGCCGACGCGAAAGCCAGCCTCCACAATCTTCCTGCCGCGACCATAGGCGTGCCCGATGACCGCAATGTCGGTGCCGGACTTGCTCGGGACTATCTCGGATGCCAAGCGCAGACTGGACGAATCAGGCTCTCCCCAGAACACATCCTTTTCCCCTGGAACCAGGCGCGCCTCGCCCTGCACCGCCACCGGCCGCCGATGCACGTCCAGCACAAAAGTCGCCCTGTTCAAAACCACCGCCAAATCCCGCCCCTGCTGGTCCTGGCAGAAAACCAGGGCCGAGCAAAACGGCGTCAAGTTGTAGCGCTGGTGAATGGCCATGGCGGAAAACTAGGGCTTGGCTTGCAGACCGTCCACGTAGCTTTCGGAAAGAAAGAGACTGCCATCCACGGCGAACTTGTAGATCAAGACTATCTTCACCACTCCCGTCTCGTCGATGCGCCTTAACTCAGGGATCCTAGCGGCGTCTACGGCTTCCTTGGTCAGAAGGTCGTAGTAGCCATTCTTCCCCAGCGCCAGTGCAAAGAGAGTGAAGAACACGTGCTCAGTGGGCGAGATGTTGGCGTAACAAACGAAATCGGTGCGCGGGTTGAAGTCGCCGCCGGAAACTGCCTTCAGCACATGCCTCCGTCCGGTTGAGATTGCAAAGTTCCGTCCATGCGTCGCCACGGTCTTGTCATATGGGACCACATTGTTCCAATCGCATGCGCCGATCTTCCGCACGCAGTCCATGCTCTGATCCGTGTTCACCAAAATATGCGTCGCGAAGTGTTGGAGTGCGCCGCTGACGACGGTTGGCCTTTCGCTATAGTCAAGTACTCTGCTCGAGCCCGCCAACCACTTCCTCGTTGGCTGGTCGATGCCCTTGCCCGGAGGACCACTCTTGTCGCCCAGAAAGAACATCGCGAGAGGTTCGCCTGCGACGTCTCTCTGCTTCGACTTCAAGTCCGCAATCGCGATCTTGCAGTGCAGGTTGAGCCGCTGTGCAATCTGCACTGCCTGGCGCACATTCCTGAGCTTGAGCGAGCACGTCGCCACCTGCGACGTGACATTGGGCGCTGGCCAAGTGTTGAGAACCTTGATCTCTTCCAAGTACGCTTTGTCGTCCGGCTCGTTCACGGCCAGGATGTTGTCGAAGGGCTTGTCCGGTAGATAGGTCGGGTACACCGGCGGACCCTTTGGCGTGGCGAACGTCCCCTTGTTCTTGCGAGCGCAGTACAAATCCTTCCGATGGTACTCTGGCAGTGTCCCCACCTTGGGCTCCTCCTTCTGGTCAAAGACGTGGACAAAGTCGAGTTCAGTGACGCACTCTCTGTCCGTGTCGGAGTGTCGAGGTATGACCCGCAATCCAAGGCCGGTGTCGAGATTCCAGAAGAACCCCAGTGGACCGATAGCACCCGGATCTCCCTTGTCATAAGCGCCGCAAATGGCTGTGAGGAACTTCCCGGCCGCTCCCACCGCGGACCGCAGGAACGGATGCAGGGCCGGAAGGTCGAAAAAGGTGTCGAATCCGACGTCCTTCGTCCGCTCCACGTCGGGACCGACCCAGTAGGTAAGATAGTTGAAGCTGGTATTCTTGTCGTCGAGGTTCTCATTGGTGCTGAATAACCTAAGTTTCCTCCTCTCGCTGTGGCTCTTGCCATTGAAAGGGTCCCGCATCTGGTAGGAGGTCTTCTCGTTGACCGCCTTTGGCGGGGCTACGTGTTCCACGTCATTGTACGGATAGGCCCCGGAATCCGGGTGAACCACTATGTCGTATATGAAGGGCGGAACCTCCTTGTCGGGTTCCAATACTCGGTCGCAAAAGACTTGGGGAAACATCAATGGCCTTTCCACGGCGTACTTGACCAGTGGCTCATTCAAGGCACTCTTGCAGTCCTCGACGACAGCGCTTCCCTCCATATAGTTGCGCCTGGCATAGTCCATCAGACCGTCTACAGTTGGGAAGCCCAATTGCGGAAACCAGTTCTCCTGGTTCGCAAAGCTATTCGGCCAGAAGGGCGGGAGGTCTCCAAGGTAGCGATAGCGCACGTAGGTGTCCCAGTAGTGCTCGACTTTGTTGTGCGTGTTCCAGATGTTCTTGCCCAGACCGCTCCACTTCTCATTTTGCCACGTCTTGTCCGGAAAGACCTTCTTGAGCTTCTCCAGGAGATTGTAGGCGCCGGCGCTCACGTTGACCAACTGGTGTACCACCACGTCTGCCGCGACATGAGTGGCCATGCCGCAGAAGTACGCCCGTTGCACCAGCGAGGCCAAATCGGTCTTGCCGGGGCCACCGACGCGGCAAATGGACAGCTCGAATTGCCGATGCGTCCGATTGTAGTGCCCGAGGTCAAAGTGCACGTCGGCCATGTCTGGGATCGGGCCAATCGTCGCCTCCGACGGCAACATCCAGAAGTCGGGGCCACATGCGCCCAGCATATAGGCCGAGAAACAGGTGATGACATCATAGGTCGCCTTCGACGCTCGGATGCTGCGGGCAAAGCTCGCTCCTGCGTCTAGGACGTTGGACCGCAATACCGATGCCGTTTGCTTCGGGTCAAGTGCCCTGCTGTTGATCGCCCCAATTAGATCCTTCCTGTACGCGTCGACGCACTGCTTATACATCTTCTTGCCAGCCTTGACGCAGTCGGGGGCCAATTCAATCGCCTGAAGGGCCACCAGCCAATGTGTGTTAAAGCAGGGCACTAGCGAGGCTCCGTGGAAGGGCCAAGCACGAAAAAGCCGGGAATCCGCATTTCGGGAAGCAGTCCCGGCTCTGGCTCGGGAACCTTGGATGCGTCAGCGCTGAAGACGATGGTGACTGCGGTCTTCCCAGCGTGAAACGTAACTGGGCCGCCGAAGATGACACCAATCGGGTCACGCGCGACAGAGGCTTCAACCTCCCATGGGGTCTCGACATCTCCACGCAACAGGGCGAATCGCGTTTGCGGTCCCACTGTTTGCTCGGCCAGCCAAGCGCGGTATTCGTCGAGGTTGCGATACGAGTGGGAGGACAATGGTACCCCGAAGGTCAGGGGCATTACCAAATGGCTTTGGAGCCAATCGAACCCATGGGATTCGTTCCACCGCCGAACCTCCTCATAGGAGTCAGGCAGAAGTCGCTTCCAGTCATCAATGGTCTTTATCTGTTCGGTTGCGCCTTTGCTGCGTCCTTTTTCGTCGCTCGTGAATTCCATGTCGCTAAGGTGGACGACAAGCTGCTGCCTGAAGAATTGCAGGTCTGCCGGCATCAGGAATTTTTCTGCCGCAGCCAGGATCTCCTCGTGGGTTAGCGTCCTGTTCTGCGCCTTGCGTGAATGGACGATCAAGAGGTCGTCACTGCCATCGGACGAAGGCACGATTCCAACCAATTTGTGAACTGGGCTGGGCAACGTGACCTTGTGGTAGGGCTGACATTGGGGAAGCGGACGCCAGGCTTGCCTCTCACCGCCCGGGGCGAAACACTTGCCTTCGGCATTCACCGCAAACAGTCGCACCGCTCGTTCATCCGGAGTTCTGGGAGCGCGCTTTTCCACCGACGCCACCACCTTTGGGCCTGACTTGAAATCGACCACCTGAACCACGTCGACCGCATCATCTGGGTTCCCCAGCTGCTCGAGATCAATTGTCTGCACCCAATTGATTGGCTTGTCTGGTGTTATGAAATGAAGTCTCCCATTGTCCCGCAGGATCGCGTATGGGCTTTCGGGCGCTGGCAGGAACATGATCCCATCGCTCTTGGTAACAGGGACTTGTCTCGGGTCTGCCAGGGCCGTTCCGTCGGGGCGGTAGCGAAACAGGCGCCCCGATGGCCCAATCACCAGCAACTCGTCAATCTCGCTGGACCCAGGCCGATTGAGCGCGCCAAGTGCAACTATGGCTTCAGGGGGCGGTGTCGCGCCCCGCAACGCCACCCTGGCAATGCCGTGGCGGTCCACTCGGTGCAGGGCATAGCGCGCCACGTCGGGGACTGGGTCCGCTTCGTTGTCCCCATCTTCCGCCTTTCTTAGTTTGGAGATGACGAAGACCACATCGCGGCCCGGCAGACGAATCGTGTACGAATCGGCTGGAGAGTAGAAATACCCACGCGGCAGGTGGCCTTCTCCCGAAAAGCTGTGCAGATGCTTTTCTGCTGAGTAGACTTCGATGCCTCCCTTCCCTCGGGGCAGCACAAGCTCGTCGACGCCGTCACCATTGACGTCGGCTATGGTCAACAGGGGCGGAAGGAAGCAATTCAACGTCCTTGGCGCGTCAGCCTCACCTGGCCAGGTTTCGCGAAACCTGATCGGATAGTCGCCGAGTAGCCCTCCCATGACGCCGCCGCCGAATCCTTCGCCCACGATCTTGGCAATTGTCTGTTCAAAGCCCAGTGGCCCGCGTTGTTCACGGAAATACAGGGTCGCCGCAGGCTTGTCGCCCCGCCACAAAACAAGTGGACGCGGGTCCACAACGGCTCTGTCTGAAGCGATGCGGCCTTTAGGTTGGCGACCAGGCGCCACCGAGCCAAGTCGTTGCCAAACCAGGGTGTCCATTGAACCTCCGTGAGTCGTGGGTCTTACTTCATGCGTCTCCGCTGCAACCCTGCTGCATCGACAGCCTGGTAGCAGGGCGCCGACGAGACAGGCCGTCACGACGGCGTGTGAGCTAGTCTTTGACATGAACCGTCCCTTTGCCGTAGTCCGGAAACTCGATGTGGCCGATGCCGGTCACGGTCCTCTTGATCTCGACTTTTCCCGAGCCGTCGGTCTTTCCCTTTTCAACCGTTCCATCGGGTCTGGTCAGGACATATTGGGCGTCTTTGATCGGGGCGCCGCTCCGGTCGACGAGTTGGATCACCAAGCGATCGGGGTCGCGCTTGTCATCGGGCACGACCGGGCCCGCCGGCATCGGGGGTTGGATGAGCGGCGCGGGCGGGGTGTTGAACGTCCCGCCCTTGTTTCCCAACATCATGTCCATGGCGCGCGCCACGGGCTTTCCATCGAAAGTCACGTCGAACGAGTAGGCGATGAATTCCGCCGTGCCCTTGGTGACAACGCTGACCACACCGCCCGCCGAGCCTGCTTCGTCTCCCGTGCTTTGGGCGAAGCACGAGCCTTGCACCATGACGGGATTGCCATCGCAGGTCACGGTCGAGGTGCCCTGGCTGGTGTCCTGAGACATCGCCATGTTGGGGTACGGGATGGGCACAGGCGGGCCGGGCGGGCCCGGGGTCAGACACACATCGGGCATGAAGGAAACTGTGCCGCCACTGTCCTTGTGCACGACTGTCATACCATTTACAGCTACCGTTACGGGCATGGGTTGCCTCCTGAGAGATCGAAGGGCCCCCCAGTGGGGGACGTGTGTCTGCGCAGAAGAAGTGCATTGCGGTCGCCATTGTCCGATGCGCACCAAATCAGGGCATGGTCGCGCTCGCGGTATTTCGTGTGCAGAAAGCGCACGGCCAGCGCGATCAGCACGGCACCTGTGGCCGCGCCCACATCGCCAAGAACCATTGCGGGATGTTCCAGGGCAACGGGCGGGGTCAGACGCGTGCTCAGTCGCGAAAGTGCATAGCCCCACTCTTTGAAACGGTCTCTCTCGCCGTTGAGATCGCAGAGCAGCAGCGGGGATGATGCTTGGTCAGATAGAAGGGGTTTGATGGCATTGGCAAGGGCTTCGCCCGCATCGTGGCCCGCGATCGAAGCAACACGATTGGTCTTGGTCGCACCCGCAAGCGTCGCCCAGGGCACAAGCCCGCGCTGGTGCGCCTGGGATTCTTCTTCGAGCAGGAAGAAGGCCGCCGCCTCGCCTGGGCAGAATCCGTCCAGGTTGCGCGCGCTCTTGATGCGGTAGTTTTCATCAAGCGGATTGAGCCACTGCGAAAAAAGGTAGGAATCAGCGCCACCGACGATAGCGTGCCTGATCCTGCCTTCACGCAGATGCGAGCGGGCCATCTCACACAGGCCCAGCGCCGTGCCGGAGTGGCCGAATTCAAAATGCTCGACGGCGAAAGCGTCCTTCCCCACCAGGTCGTGAAACCGCGAGAGGAACTCGGATTGGTTGCTGACGCCAAAGGCGGGGCGATCTTTGGGCAAACTACAGTACAGCCCGATGCTCTGGTTGGGTTCAGTAGAGAAACTCGCGTTTTCCCAGAGATCCGAAAAGGCATGGGCTGCAAGAAAGGCCAGCCAGCGCATGGGCTGTTGCTGGTCACGATCGGAAGTCGTCAGATGACTGATGGCTGATGCCACCAGCGGTTCGGCTGGCTCCGAATCGGGATCCTTTGCTCGACATTCGAACACCTGTGGGCACTCACGTTTGCGGGAGAGATTGCCTCGCACGGAAGTGAATGTCTGGGTCGCATTCGCGCCGACCGGTGAAACCATTCCCACCGCGCTGACGACATAGTCCGGCTGGGCCGGGCTTGCCTGGTTTGCAGCGGGCATGGCCCTAGTGCCTCCGGTCAGAATTTCTGCCACGTTTGGACGGCCGATCCATCCCGGCCGGCTGCGTTGCTCCTCGGTTACACACGTCAAGTATGCGCCCTCGTCGCGCCTTGCCGTCCGGGCGCCTCGTCCACCGAAACATGACCGCTCTTCTGACCGGAGGCACTAGTTGACCTTGACCGACGCGCCTTTGATCCGATTCGTTCCCGTGGCGTGCGATTCGACGAAGGCCCCGCGGATCACAAGCTTGCCGTTCTTGAGCAGGGTGATGCTGGCCTTCCCGCAGCGAAGCACGATCTCTTCCCGCGCCTCGAAAGACACACTCTTTCCATCGATCTTGACGTCAAGCGCCTGGATCGGCGTCCGGGGCTCAGGCCCAGCCGACTTGACCAGGCCCACCAAGATTGGCTTCAGTGGATCGCCCCCATCGAACAGTAAGACAGCCTGCGCGTGCGACGTCGCGGCGGCCCGCAGTCCTTCTCGGTCAAGCGGAACTGCGACGACTGCCGGCAGAGGGCCGGATGGGTTGCCCTGGTAGTCGACCAGGGCAACGCCATGCGGGTCGACTGCGACCAGCCGCCCTACTCTGGCGTGCGGCACGGTCTCCCGCCGCGTGCCGATAGAAATGACATCGTCAATCCGTTGCGTTTTGGTCTTGCTGGCCATGGAATGCCTCCGATAATCGAGCGCGCTCGGCGTTCAAAATGGAAAGGTGGATTCGACCTTGGGGGATCGCGAGGAGCTCGGGCTGGCCGGGGCATGGGATTTCGTCCCATGACTGGACACGCGGTTCTTTCCAATCTTTGACACATGCTTGTTGGTTAGGACTGTTTTCGGCTCGGCCAGCTCCGCTGCGAGCCGCCGGGTGGCTGGGGGCGGCGTGTTGATAACGGCTGGTGCGAGGGCGGGAACCACAGGTGGAAGAATCGGCCGTTCGCGGGCGGGCGTGTCCTCCAGGGGCGTGCGCTTGGCCTGGCTATCTGTCGGACGGAGGAGCCAGAGGAACAGGCCCATTCCCAAAGCGATGCACCCGAGCATGACCCCGATGAATAGCCCTGCGTGGGATGACTTCTGCACCCTCACCGTTTCACGCTTGCCCCTTGGAGGCCTGGGCCGGCGCCTCACAGGTACAGTGTCGTCGGATACCGGCAAAGGTTCGCGACGCGCCCGACGCGGGCTGGAAGAGGCTGCAGGCCGCCTCGGGACGAGCATTTCCTCGGCGGGGCTCAGCACGCGGGTGGCTCGAAAGGCGGGAGTTGAGGGGCGATCACGGGCAGGCTCTGGAACGGGCGGTCCCGTATCCAGCATGACGGTCTTGGCGATGGGGGCGGGAGGCTGGGCGGGCGCCGATTCGAGAATCGTGGCTGGCTCTGGGACGGGCGGTCCCGTGTCCAGCATGACGGTCTTGGCGATGGGGGCGGGAGGCTGGGCGGGCGCCGGTTCGAGGACGACGGCTGGCTTGGAGACAGCCGCCCGCAACACAGCAGAGATCTCGCTCATGCAGAAGGGGCGTTGCGCTGGATCCTTCTCCAGCATGGTGGCCACCAGATCGTCCAGGGCGCATGGCAGCTCCGGATGAAGATCTCTGATCCGGGGCGGGACTTCGTGCGCGTGCGCAGCCACCAGATCCCAGAGGGCAGTTTCCCGGAACGGGGCCTGGCCCACCAGCAGCTCGAACAGAACACATCCAAGTGCGTAGATGTCCGAACGAGGGTCCACGCCGCTGCCCCGGCACTGTTCGGGGGAAGAGTACCGGAGCATGGCGGCGGGCAACTCCTTGCCCGGCGTCATCTTGAGGATGCGCGACATAAAATAGTTACCCAGACCGAGTTCCAGGAGTCTGACCGTGACCGGCAGAGCGGGCTGGCTGGCCGGGACCAGAAGCATGTGTTCGGGTCGTAGGCAGAGATAGAGCAATCCCGCCGTGTGCGCTGCCTCAAGGGCTACCGCGGTCTGTCCGACGACCTCGCAGACGGTGGCCAGATCGGAGGCAAGCCCAACATCCCGTTTCAGCCGCTCGGAGAGACACTCGGCCTCGACGTGCTCGCTGACTAGGTAGACGGCTCCATCGTTCAGGCGACCGCAGTCCAAGAGGCGAACGAATCCCGGGTGGCGAAACGCAAGAACGGTGCGCATCTCAGCGAGGGACTGGTCCGCACCACCGGTGCCTGCGGCTGCATCGGGCGGCAGAAGGATGATGTCCACCACCTGACCGGTGCGGGGGTCCTGTCCCGCGTGCACATCGGCAAGAGGCCACGCAACGGCAGGGCCTATGACGCGATACTTACTGATCTGTTCTCCGACCATTCGACCTGCCCCGGATCATTAGCACGTCCGCGCAAGCCAAGCGGAATTCGGTGGGATCGAAAAATCCCTAGCGCTGGTCGGTCGGAGGCAACTCGATGAGCGGTATCTGATCCTTCCGTTTGGCCTGAAGATCGACGCCGATGGGAGGAGGAAGCGCCAGTTCCTTGGAATCGGAGGTAGCCGGCCTAAGCCAGTCGTCAATCGGAACGTAGGAGAGGCGGCGGGGCTCCATTCCACCGTCGCCCACTCCTGCACGCGGCCACGCGAGGTCGATCTGCGTTGCGTGGGCGGACAGGGACAGCAGGAAGGTAAGAGGATTGTACGAATAGATGACCTGATTCAGGGGAAGTCCGGCATGCTTCGCCAGGGCGTCTGTCCAGAACAGGTAGGGCTTGATGGCGACCTCGTAGATTCTCCGGCGCTCAGCCTCGGGTATTCCCGAGAACTCGCGCAGGCCGATGAACTCGGTCAGGGTCGTGCGGTCCCCCCATTCGTGGCGATGCAACACGACCAGCCGGCGCAAAGCCTGCCGCTTGGCCAGATCGGTCCCGTGGAACAGGTCGCGCAGCTCGCTGGCATCGACCTGCGAGTCGCCGTTCTTGTCAACCAGAGCGATGAGGGCGGCCCTGCGAGCAATCGGACCGTCCGCAACCGCGTTCATGAGACGAAAGGTCCTCTCAAGGGCAGCAGGGGGCTTCTCTGCGGTGAATATCTCAAAGTGGAGTTCCGGGCCTTGCTCGGAGCCGCGGTTCACCGTGCCCAGGAATCCCACGATGTCACCCGTTTCGATCCGTTCGTCGAGCAGGGTTACTGCGCCGGATTCCAGCGTGGCGCGCGCCGCCGCTCTCTCGGGTTTGGCTAGTGCCCGCATCCACGCCAGCGGATTCGTCTCGGACGGTGGTGGCAGGGACAGGTGGGCCAGGAGCGAGTAGAACGTGAACGGTAGCCCGTCCAGTTCCGCCTCGTGTCGAATCAACACGAACGAGGTTGAGCTCCCGTTGGCCGCCGCAGCCCATCGGGCTGCTACAAGGCGACCGCGCGTCGGCGCGGACACTGGTGCGCCCCGGAGGCCCCGCAGGTGCACGCCCGAGTGCCACAGCCGGGCCGGCGCCAAAGGAAAGAATCCCGTGACTCGCTCCTCACTGCTGAAGAACGCGGCCTTGCGCGCGCTCAGCAAATCGTCGCGGGTGCGGGGGACTTCGCTGAAGGCGCGCAGTTGCATGGGGAACGAGAACCCCTGCAAGGCGCGCGTGAGCCATCTCCAGTCGAGAGCCCCGGGATCCCACTTCTGTTTCTGGAGATCGACGTGCAGATGGCCAAGGATGCCGTGGAAAGCAAGCGGGTCGTCGAGTGTGTTCAGATAGGGGGTTCCTCCCTCTTCCGGAATGATGGGTTTTATCTTGGGGAAGATCCGGAGAAGGGTTCGAGTTAGCGCCAGCAGCGAGTCGTACTGCTCGGGACGAAAGTCGTAGGCATCGTAGGTGAAACCGTTGATGACGACCTTGCGCCGTGGCCGCGTGCGGTACTCCGCGGGCAGTCGGCTCATTTCGCTCGGCTCGTATCGTCCTCGGTTGCAGATCTCGACTCCAACCGAGATCGAGTTTTCCTGCTCCGCGTGATAGGCGCGTTCGGCCAGGTCGAGGGTTTGATAGATGGTCCCGTCAGCGTCGATCATGAAGTGTGCCGAAAGCCCGCAGCCGCCGCTCGGGCGTACGCGGTTGTGCATCGATTTGAAGCAGGAGCGTGAGTTCACGCAGCCGTCAAAATGCAGGACGAACTGCGAAACGATCTCCTGCAGATCCGTTAGAGTCCTGTGGGCGAGCCCTTTTCTGGTCGTGTATCGGTCCCAGTCCTCGTCGCAACACCCACCTGACTGATCGATGCATCGTTTCTCGTACCCGTTGAAGCCCTGCTCGTCCGACCAGAGCACCACGGTCCTTCCGACGTCCACCGCCTGCCCCGCCACGATGATCGACGTGCCCCGTCCGGGCGCGACGGCGCCCGAGGCCTGCGTCGCCAGAAGCAGTGCGAAGGAAAACACCCGGAGCATCAAGTTCACGAGAAGGCACATCATACTTCAGCTCACCACCTGGGCTGTGCTACTGGTTTGACCACACAGAGACGCGGCTCTATGATTTGCTGCGACGAGCGAGCGTGTTCGACAAGCTGAAACAATGGCTGGCAGGCGAGAGCCCGCAGACCCATCGGGTGGCGAGAAAGGCTGTGTCTGCCGCCCGAAGGAGACGCCCGATCGCCCCACGGCGGCTGAGGAATGCCCCTGAACTCGGCGAAGACGACTCACTAGTTGCCCCGGTGCTGGTCCCTGGGGCGGTCGAGCGGGTCTGTCCCATTTGCGGACAGCCCATGCTCGCGTCCTGGGGTTCGAGCTGCGGGAATTGTCGTCCCGCCGTGTCAGCCCCAAAGACGATGTATCTTTCGGCGTCAGCCCAGCAGGGGCTCTCGCTCGTGCCCGGCCTCAGCCTGGGCTGGTTCGTGGTTCTGCAATCTCCCGACGAGAAGCGCCGCGGAACTCTTGTCGAGCTGACGGCGCCGATTTTCGTGCTATCGCGGGGCGTCCGGCGTGTGGCGACGGACGAACAATGGTTCGACATCGACGACGAGTTCATGTCGGGGGGACATGCCAGCGTTCATCGCCGGCGAGGCAGTGAGCGCACCGATTCGTTTGCCATTCGGGATCGCGAGGACCCGGGGCCATCAGCCAACGGCACCTTCGTCAACTCGCACAAGCTGGGTGGGGGCGAGATAGTCCAGTTGAGCGACGGGGACATCATCCGACTGGGAACCACCGAGCTGATCTTCAAATCGCTCTGGTTGCCGCCGGGCGCGCCGGGGCGAGCATGAGGCGGCTTTCTCTCTGCGTCGCGGCTCTGGCTTTGGTCTCGCTGCCAGGCCCAGCGCATGCGGCCCCGACATGGTTGGTTTCCCCGCCCACTATCGATGGTGAATCAGCCAGCCTCAACCTGTTCGTAGGGGGAATCTCCGAGGATGGGGCTACCACGAAGGCTTCGTTGATCGAGTTGGAGATCGACGGAGCGCCGGCTTCACCACCCAGGATCATGGAGTCATTCTTTGATCTGGCTCAACGAGCAGCCGAGGCCGCACCAGACTGGAAGTCTCCACTGGCCGTGGGTCTGGTGTATCTCTGGATCAAAGAGACACCAGCGGGCATCTCCGACTCGATCCTAGAAGGTGCGCAAGGCTTCTTCAAGCGGCTACCGGCCCGGACGAGCGCCTACGCAACCCTGTACGGGCGCAAACGACAGCCCATCCCCAAACTCAAGGCGTCAGAAATCGGAGGCCAACTTCATGATCTGGGCTACCTGGGTGGGGATCGTCCCAACCTTGGGGATGCCATCGCAGTCGACCTGAAGAACCTCTCGGCCGACGAGAGTCTGTTCAAGCTCCTCTTGGTCGTGACTGACGGTCGCGACTTCACCGACCCGACGGGGGAGGGGCCGACCGATTTTGCGGCTGTGGCAAACCAGATGGGCAAGGCGGGCGTTCGGCTCTTGCTGGTGTCCTTCCCGTCTCCCGAAGCAGACGCGGAACAGAGTGCCAAGAACCTGAACGATCTTTCCAGCCAAGGTGTCTTCTTCCGTGCGGTCGAACAGCCCATGGAATTACAGACCACTCTGGAGTCGCTGGGACAGTCCGTCGCGGACTTGCGTCGTATCCAGATAGATCTCCCCTGGGCCTGGCACACCTTCGGAGGAAGCCACAAGGTCAGGATCTACCTGACCACCGACGGCAAGCGCCGGGTCGTCGAATTAGGGAAGATCACGTTGCCCTCACAAATCGGACGGCTGGCCGGGGTGGCCGCAGCGGTGCTGGGAATCGCGATGTTTCTGATCGGGGTGCTCGTGTTCGTGCGCCTGCGCGCCCGGCGCCAGTCCGACGTAGATGAAGACCCGATCATACCAGCCACCCACGCTCTCATCAGACGAGGCATGTCGCCGCAACGGGCACTGGTGGAACTCTCGCGCGGCTTCCCCGAAAGCGTTGCCCGCTTGGCCAGCGTGGATGAGTCGATCCTTTCGGATCCCCGCTATCCCTTGCTGCAGACTCGGGCTGGCCGGCGGCGGTTTGAAGAAATCCGCGCGCTTCTGACCCAGAGGGACAGCGAAGATTCGCCACTGCACGACGATCTCTTTGCAGCGCTGGCCGAGGCCATCACGGCCCGGACACCGGCCAACAAGGCGGCTGAGAGCATTGCCGCGCGACTGCCCGATGATCAGTGGGGCGCACTTTCGCGGATGGGATTGGACGACTTGGCCCGGGCGCTTAGCCGGGCTGGCACAAGATTTCCGGTACTTGGGCTGCCTCGGTCCAGGGGCGCGGTCCTCGACATTCAGGACGCTCTGCGTGCCCAGACCGGCTTCTCTATGGCCGTGGCCTGGCTGGTCCGTGCCGCCGGCCCAGGACGACGCGGCGAAACTTTGGGCCTGAAGCCCGCTCGGGCAGTGGTGGGGAGGGGACCAGACTGCGACCTCGTGCTGGGTGGAGACGGACAGGTCGCCGGACAGCACGCGGTCATCTCGGACTCGCATGGCGAGTTCGCCATAGAGCCGCTTGGAGGCCCTATCAAGATCGAGGACGTGCCCATCGAGGCGCGCCATCCCTTGGGTGATGGCGACACTGTCGAAATCGGCCAGGGCCGCTACGTTTTCAAGTGCGTAGCCACGGGCAACCTGGGCAAGAGCACTGGCGGCCTGAAGCGACCGGACCGTCGCGCGTAGGACTTCACTGCCGCGCGGTCGTCTTCGTCGGCTGGTCGCTCTCTTTCTGGGCACCGATCCAGCGGTCAAGGATAGACGGAGCCGTGGCCAGCAAGGCACCCGCGTGCAATTCAACACGCCGTTCGGCCTGGACGCGCCGAAGAAAAGTCCCGGAGGTTCCATCCCGCGCCGGTTCTTCTACCGCAAGTTGTTCGTGAATGGCCAAGCCGTCGGCGTTGTAGCTAAGTGCGCTCTCGAATTGAAAGTCCCTCCGGCCGCTACCCTGCGCGACAGTACCCTGGCCCTTGAGCAACAGGAGCGTAGAACCTGAGCACTTTCCGGCTGTGTCCGACAGGTCAACCGGGGCGAACCGATTGCCGACCAGCGGGACCAGGCGCGCTGTTCGTGAGCAGGTGGATTGATTCTGATGGACCGCGCACGATTCGCCTTCGGCCACCAGGAGCGTGCCGCCCGCGAAGTTCTTTAGACCAAGCTTGGCCCTAGTTGGGTGGGCGCGAAGAATCCCCAGCGAGTAGACGCGCACGCCTTGATCCTCGAATTGCGTCAGCGCGACGGGGCCTTGTGCCTGGCCATCCGCAAAGTGCTCGGCCATCGCCCAGATCAGGCGCCAGGGTCCGCCCAGATTCTCCACCACGAGATCGGCCGCGGTTACAGACTGGCTTGGCAGGGGAACAGTTGGCTCGGGCCAGACCGAGCAGCGATCAGAGGGCCAGTCGGTGTGCCGCCCGGAGCAATCCGTAGCAGGTCTCGTGATGGCTCCCGTCGGCAAGTACCCGTAGAGCAGCAGACTGAACCACTGGGAGGCTGGCAGCGAGCGTTCCGCGACGGGCAGCGAAGCGCCGACGTTGGTCAACATTGTGCAAGTGACCGGGTCTGTCTGCGTCTTGCGCCTGGCAGCGCACCCCGTGGTGGGCCAAGCAACCAGGGCGATTCCGACGAGAATAATCCGCGCCGTCTCCATGGCTACTCTGACCCTTCGGAATCCTCAGGGTCCGGCCTCGATCCCCCGAGCGCGACACTGGCATAGCCCCGCGCAAATTCCTCGCCGAAGATCTGGGCGTGCAGGGCGGCATCCTCCGCAATCAGGGTCGCAAAGCGCTCTACGTAGCTGCGCCACTCAGCCTTGGCCCTCGACCGGTTGAATAGGCCCGAGCTGGGATGGTTTTCCTGGGCGCTCGGATCCAGGGATTCAAGCAAAGCGCGAATTCCCTGCGTCAGCCCCTCCATGAACGCGATGTGGTGAATTCCCATGTCCGCAAACACAGCCCTCAGATCACGCGAACGCGCCTCAGTATCGGCGGCGGGATCGAGCAGATAGTCAATTACTTCGCGGCTGGAGCGGGCGCGGTGCAGTGGCGAACCGCCGCTGAGCGGTCTGACCCCTACCTCGGCCCCGAACTCTTCGTAACCCTTCTTCAAGCCGACGAAGGTCTCGATGAACGTTTCAAAAAGGCACATGACGCGAACTGGCACATCCTCGGTTTTTCTTCCCGCGAAGGACGGGAACGACGCTGCTTGTTGGTTGGGGCGTGGGGGTTCCTGGCCCCGGTCCTCAGGGCGCACGGCGGACGCTCGATCCGGCCCGGCCGGCGCTAGGTCGGCTGCTCGAAGCAGCCCGCCGCTCCTTTGTGACACCCCCCATGCCGCGGTCGCGGGAACTCCGGCAGTCGGGGCCGACGACTGAGCCACAGCGGAAAGCTGGAAAGGCCAAATAGTCAGCTTTGTACTCCCAGTCAGCGGCGTGATCGTATTCTTGGGGAGACGCTTCCCTTCCATCGACGTTCCGTTGGTGGAGCCGAGGTCGAAGTAGTAGATGCCGCTGGCGTCGAAGCGGATAATCCCGTGCCACTCGGAAACGAAGGGGTCTTCGATGGCAATATTGTTCAGCTGGTTGCGGCCGATCCGGATCGGCGATTGTTCAAAACAGAGCGTCTTCGGTTCGCCTGTTCGCATATCGTTGAGCTGAACCTGGATGACCATCGCGGGCTCCGTCGAGGTAGGGACCATAGCGCAATTTTCGGCAAGCCGTGAAGTCGCGACAGGTGCGCTGCGTTGTGGTTGGCTTGCTCGTATTTCCTGTTTGGCAGAAGTGTCGCGTCGAGGCCTGGATACTGGTAATTGGCAGGGCACCCGCTTCTGGCCATGCGGACAAGGCAGCTCCACCAGTAGGTGCGTGGCGCCCAAGACCTTCTTGCGGGTGCCTTGATGCTCGTCCAGATACTCGATGAATACCACGCTCCCCCTACGAGCCAGCACATGTCCCTTTCTGAAACCCCAGAGCGATTTGCACGTGCCCTCCGCCTCACGAAGACAGCTTCTCTCGTCTCCTTCTCCGGTGGGATGCGTCTGACTCGCCAAGGTGGCCGCCTCGGTGGTGCCGACACCCTGGCAAACTGTCATGGAAGCACTGGTCCCCCACCCCATCAACTAGCCCAGAATCCTGCTTTCAGAGTTACCCAAGACTTACCCAGGCCCGGATCAAGAAGAAACAGCAGACCCAGAAAAGCAAAACCCCCCAGAATATCCGGGGGTTCCTGGTGCGGTCGGGGAGATTTGAACTCCCACAGTATTACTACCACCAGAACCTGAATCTGGCGCGTCTACCAGTTCCGCCACGACCGCGAAGAGTGAGGAACTTAGTGGACGGGACGGCCCAGGTCAAGGTGTCGGGCTCGCCTCCCATGTGTCGTCTCTCCGTGGGCTGTCAGGTCTTCCCTGACGGGTTTCCCGCGCCCCCGCGCGCCGCGCGCAAGCGCACAACCTCCTTCTCAAGCGTGCGCAGGGCGACCTGCCGCTTTTCGAGCTCGCGAGAGGCATCCGCGGCTTGCCGGGTCACCACCGCCAGATTCCGTCTCAGATCATCGCGTTCCAGGGCGATCAGCTCGCGTGCGGCCGCGTCGTCGCTGATCTGGCGCAAGAAGCGTTCGACGTCCTTGCGCAAAGCCGCGACCGTGCGCTCCAGTCGATCGGCGCGGTCCCGCAGGGTCATGGCTCCCTCGCGTGCGCCATCGCGCTCGCGACTCAAGTCCGCCGAGCGCGCTTCGAGCCGCGCCACTTCACCTTGCCAGGCAGCCAATTCCCCTGCCGAGACACCGGCCGCGCCCACATCGGTGGACGCGCCCGCATCCGTCGGGACCAGTAGGCTCTCGCTCAGGTTCCACGGGCGCTCCGCACAGTCAGCGCACAAGGCAACGAAGTGGCTGGACGCGCCTGACAACCTGGCCAAGGACTCGTTGACCGCCAGATCCTCCGTGCCTGGCACATGGAACGACACGCCGCCGAACGGCGTCTCCTCGACAATGTCCACCGTCGCGAAATAGCCGAGCAAGAGGTCGGCGCAAGCGGTGCGCATGCCCGCGCCTGCCTGCGCCCGATCCCGAAAAGCCGCAGTCGGCAAGCGCAACACGCAGAAACCACCTGGGCACAGCGCGCGCTGGATCTCGGCCAGCCAGATACCGCGCTCTTCGTCCGACCCAACGGCGGGCAGGCCGCACAGCACGATGTCCACCCCGGCGTCGGGCACTGCCAGTGACGGCCTCTCCGGCACGAACGAGATCACATCTGCCGCGCCGGCGCGTCGCAGGCACTCGGCACCCGGTCCGCCCACCCGGGTTGTGACCTCGAGCACCTTCTTGCCCGGCACCATCGGCTCGACCAGCAAGTAGACAGGCACCGGCAGGGGCTCCACGACCGGCAGGGGCGGACGTTCATCCGGACTGTCACCAGATGGAGAAGCAGGGGAAGGGTCCGTGGCGGTCATGAGTGCCTATCTTTCAGTTTCGCTTCCCGGCCCAAATAACACAAGACAGGACGCATGCGCCCCGAGCCGGCGCCGAGAATTCGTGCGATAGTGCGCAGACATGCGCAAGCAGCTCGGCCGAATCCTGCCGTGGGCCGTCACCCTCGTGCTCCTCTTCTATGTCTTCCGCATGATCTCGTTCAGGGATATGGGCAAGGCGCTCGTCCAGGCCCCGTACTGGACCGTCCCTGCATTCATTGTACTCGTCTTAGGCGTGTATCTGGGTGACTGCTTCGCCATCTGGAAGACCTTCGGTTGGTTCGTGGCCCGGCTCTCCTTTCGTGAAGTCCTAGTGGTTCGCGGGGCCACCTATCTGCTCGCTCTGGTCAACTACACGGTGGGCCAGGGGGCCATCGTCTACTTCGTGAACCGTTCACGGGGAATTCCCCTGCTGCGCGGGACAGCGGCGGTGCTGCTGATCATGGGGACCAACATTCTCTTGCTGCTCATTTTCGCATCCATCGGGCTGGCGGTGTCCCCGGACATGCCCGCTGGCCTGCGCAAGATCGTGTTTGGGGCGTACGCTGCGCTGGCCGTGTATTGTGTCTTGCTTGTGCTCAGGCCGCGCTGGTTGACATCGCGCCCCATCTTCGATGTTCTGTTCGCCGCGGGCATAGCTGGACACCTTCGGACGGTGCTCGTGCGGATTCCCCACCTCGGAATTCTCATGGTGTTCACCTACACGTCACTGCGCGCTTTTGGGGTGGAGGTGCCGGTGTCGCACGCCATTCTGTATCTGCCTATGATCTACTTCATCGGCGTATTGCCCATCGCCGTCATGGGACTGGGAACCACGCAGTTCATGATGATCCTGCTCCTCTCCCGCTACGTGCCCGGCGCCGCGCACGACCCGGCCAAGGCCGCTGCCGCCATCACGGCCGCCAGCCTGGGTGGCCAAGCCGTGGCCCTTGCAATCCAGGCTACGCTTGGCGTCTTCTGCATGCGCAACCAACTCGCCCGCGACCTGCGACAACCTGCATCAACGGCATAGCGAAGCCATGGCGACTAGGTACAAGAAGCCCCGGTCGATCAACACGGTCTCCGTTGGCCTTCTGGTACTACTCGGCATCGCGGTATACGTGGCCATCTACACCTGGCCGGTCTACACGCTTTCTTCGCGCGCCAAGGGCGTGCTGCTGGACGCGATCCCCATGCTCTATCGCGCCAATCTGCGTTCCACAGACGTTGCTTCGGCCATGATCAACGACCTGAAGAAATCGGTTCCCACGGCCTTGCGCAAGGAAGGCGTGAGGGATCCAAACTTGGAGATCGTCTTTGCCCGCAGCAAGGAAGAGGTATCGATCGAAGCGCACTTCGCGGCCACGGCCTTCTTCCCAGTCGTTAACAAAACCGTGGAATTCCATCTCTCGCCACGGGCGGTGACGGACGCCGCCCGCATCGAATGGTGACGTGATACAATCGGCCGCCTTCAGGGCAGCGCATGGCAAAGCTGATCGTTCAAGCAAGCAACGCACGACGTGAATACGAGTTGGGCGCGATGACCACCATCGGGCGCCATCCGCACAACATCATCCAGATCCTCGATCGCATCGTTTCCAAGGAACATGCACAGGCCATCCGCCAGCCTGACGGCCACTTCCTCTACCGCGACCTTGGCAGTCTGAACGGCTCGTTCTTCAAGAACGAGCGCGTGGGTGAACACATCCTCGCCGAAGGCGACGAGATCGTGCTGGGCGGGACGCAGCTCATTTTCCAGGAACAGTCCAGCCAAGCCTCCCAGGCCGCCCAGCGGGTCAGCATCCAGCAGGCCGCGCTGGCGGTTCACCAGAAAGTCCAGGCGGTCAGCGCCGCCGAGTTCCTGCCCGAGCGCCAGATCTCCGATCCCGAAACCCTGCGACGCGACTACGAGAAGTTACGTTTGGCCTACGAGCTGGGTCGCTCCATCGGGCTTGAGGTCGACATCGACCTCTTGCTCGAGAAAATTATCATGAAGGCGTTCGATCTGATCCCCGCTGATCGCGGGGTCATCCTTCTGATGGAAGACGGCGTTCCCCAACCTCGCGTCGCCAAGGCACGGGACGGCCGCACCGAGCAGATCGTTCTTTCCCGGTCCATCCTGAACGAAGTGGTCCAGCAGAAGGCCGCCGTGCTCTCCTCCGACGCCAGCATGGACAGCCGGTTTCAGGGTGCGCGTTCCATCATCATGCAAGGCATTCGTTCCACCATGACCGTGCCGCTCATCCACCACGACGAGCTGCTGGGCATCATGCACCTGGATTCCATGGTGGCGACCAACGCCTTTGGCGAGAAGGATCTGCAAATCTTCGCCGGCGTCGGCAACCAGGCCGCCGCCGCCATCCACAACTCGATGTTGGCGCGCAAAATCGAGCAAGAAGCGAAGACCCGCGCCCAATTCCAGCGCTTGCTCTCGCCCAACCTGGTCGAGCAGGTGGTGGCCGGCAAGCTGCAGCTGGAAAAGGGCGGCGCCCTGTCGGAAGTGACGCTGCTCTTCTCGGACATCCGTGGTTTCACCGCCATGAGCGAGAAGAGCCAGCCGCCGGAAATCGTGCGCATGCTCAACGAGTATTTCGAACTGATGGTGGACGTCATCTTCAATCACGAGGGAACCCTAGACAAGTTCGTGGGCGACGAGATCATCGCCCTGTTCGGAGCGCCGGTGGCCATCCCCAACGCAGAGAAGAAAGCGGTCGAGTGCGCGCTCGACATGATGCAGGTCTTGTCCGAATTCAACCGCACCCGCGCGTCGGAAGGTCAGGAACAGATCCGCATTGGCATCGGCATCAACACCGGCACCGTGGTGACCGGCGCCATCGGCAGCTCGCGCGCGCTCCAGTACACGGCCATCGGCGACGCCGTGAACACGGCCTCGCGCCTGTGCAGCGTGGCCAAGCCAGGAGAGGTGCTGGTGTCTGAGGCGACCTTTGGCAAGGTCGGGGGTGTGGTATCCGCAACCGCGCTGCCACCAGTGCGCGTGAAGGGAAAGGCCGAGGCTCTGCGCGTGTGGAACATCACCGGCCTGCGTGCGCCTGGCTGGCAGGGCGAATCGACCAAGCCTTTCTGAACCCTCACCGGGGTGGCCGGCATCATAGGAGGGGGTTAGAATTAGCCCGAGAGGAGTTGTCCCATGCCTGCTGCCAGCGAAAAGACCGCCGAAACATCTGATGAAGCGCCTGCAACTCCGGTCACGCTTACGGTGCGAGCCGCAGAGAAGGTGAAGGAGATCCGCGTCGAAGAGAAGATCCAGGATGGCTATGCGCTGCGACTCAAGGTGTTGGGGGGTGGCTGTTCGGGATTCGCGTACGACCTGTACTTCGACCAGCCACAGGACATCGACCATGCCTTCGAATCGAATGGCGTGAAGATGCTGTGTGACCAGATGAGTCTGATGTATTTGATGGGAACCGAGATTGACTTCGTCGAGAGCCTGCAGGGCTCGGGCTTCAAGTTCAGCAACCCGAACGTGAAGTCTACTTGCGGCTGCGGCAGTTCATTCTCAGTCTAGCCCCCGCTCAGCGCACGGTGACGCCGTCTTCTTCTTTCAGACGGTTGATCTTGGTGAGGCACTGGTCGCGGATGGTGCTGCGCATGGCAGGGCTTTGATCCTGCACGGATTCACGGAACACGCCCTCGTAGCTGGCACATTTGCCCGGATCGACGGCGTGGTGACAGTAGTGGTCGCGCACGCGCTCGCAGGGATTGCGTCCGGCGACCGCCATCGTGATGGCCAGCCAGCACACGCCCGCCCCAGCCGCGAAGATGAGGACGCTGATCAGCCATCGTCGGTGCCGGCGGTACCGGTAGGGATCGATCTCGGCAGCCTCGCGGCGGATCTGCTCGAGTTCCTCGGGCGTTTCGTCCATAGCGGACGGATTAGACCCTGTCCCCTCTGAGTGCGCAAGCTGCGTCTCCGATGGTTGATCATGCTAGATCCCCGGCATGCCCCGCTCCAATCCAGCCCCCCGATCCGCGCGCAGGACAACGAAGGGTTCCGCGCCCTGGCCACCTGAGCGCAAACGCGTGACCGCCATCCTGCGCGGTCTCGATCATCTGTATCCCGAGGCTGACTGCGAGCTGCATCGGGACAACCCTTTTCAGCTCCTGTGCGCGACCATCCTCTCCGCCCAATGCACCGACGAGCGGGTGAACCAGGTCACCCCGCTGCTCTTCGCGCAGTTCCCCACGCCCGCAGCCATGGCCATGGCGCCCCCGCCGGCCCTAGAGGAACTCATCCACTCCACCGGCTTCTTCCGCAACAAGGCCAAGAATCTCATCGGGGCCTCGCGCGCCATCGTGGAACGTCACGGCGGCCAGGTACCGCGCACCATGGCCGAGCTGTGCGAGTTGCCGGGTGTGGCCCGCAAGACCGCCAACGTGGTGCTGGGCACGGCGTTCGGCTTGGCCGAGGGGATCGTAGTGGACACACATGTCCAGCGCTTGGCTCAGCGCCTGGCGCTCACACGCTCATCCACGCCCGAGAAGATCGAGCAGGATCTGATAACGGTCATCCCGCGCGAATGGTGGATCCAGTTTGCGCACCAGATGATCTGGCACGGCCGCCACTGCTGTTTCGCGCGCCGGCCGGATTGTGAACACTGTCCCCTGGCTCCGAACTGCCCGAGCGCGTTCCAGGAATCGTAAAGGGCCGCCCGGCGAATGCCTCAGGGAAGGCTCGGCTTGACCGGGCATCCAGGCTGGCTGTCGCGGCTGGCCTGGTCACGCACGTCCTTGGTGATCCGCATGGCACAGAAGTCCGGCCCGCACATGGAACAGAAGTGCGCCTGCTTGGCACTTTCGTCCGGCAGGGTCTCGTCGTGGAAGGCACGCGCCGTGCTCGGGTCGAGCGCCAAGGCGAACTGGTCCGGCCAGCGAAAATCGAAGCGCGCCCGGGCCATGGCGTCGTCGCGTGCGCAGGCGCCTGGGTGGCCCTTGGCCAGGTCGGCCGCGTGCGCCGCGATCTTGTACGCGATCACTCCAGCCTTCACGTCGTCGCGATTGGGCAGGCCCAGGTGTTCCTTGGGCGTCACGTAGCACAGCATGGCTGTGCCGTACCAACCGATCAGGGTCGCGCCGATGGCCGAGGTGATGTGGTCGTAGCCAGGAGCGATGTCCGTCACCACCGGGCCCAAGGTGTAAAACGGTGCCCCGTGGCAGGCGGCCAGCTGCCGCTCCATGTTCTCCTTGATTCGATGGACCGGGACGTGACCCGGACCTTCGATCATCACCTGCACATCGTGCTGCCACGCGATCTTGGTCAGCTCGCCCAGGGTTTCAAGCTCTGAGAACTGCGCCGGGTCGTTGGCGTCGGCCAGACAGCCGGGCCGCAGCCCGTCGCCCAGTGAGAACGCGATGTCGTACTTCTTGGCCACTTCGCAGATCCGCTCGAACTCGGTATAGAGAAAATTCTCTTTGTGGTGGTGCAGGCACCAGGTGGCCATGATCGAACCGCCGCGCGACACGATTCCGGCCACGCGCTGGGCGGTGAGCGGCACGTGCCGCAGCAGCAGCCCGGCGTGGATGGTGAAGTAGTCCACGCCCTGCTCGGCCTGCTCGACGATGGTGTCGAGAAACACCTCGATGGACAGGTCCTGGATCTTGCCCCGCACCTTCTCCAGACACTGGTAGATGGGCACGGTGCCGATGGGCACCGCCGCATTGCGGATAATCCGTTCGCGCGTTTCGTGGATGTCAGGGCCGGTGGATAGATCCATGACCGCGTCCGCGCCCCAGCGGGTCGCCCAGTGCAGCTTCTCCACTTCTTCCGCGACCGAGGAAGACAGGGCCGAGTTGCCGATGTTGGCGTTGATCTTCACCAGAAAATTGCGGCCGATGGCCATCGGCTCCAGTTCCGGGTGGCGGATGTTGGCCGGGATGATGGCGCGCCCGGCGGCGACCTCGTCGCGCACAAAGGCGGGCGAAAGATCCTCGCGCAAGGCCACAAAACGCATCTCTTCCGTGATCTCGCCGCGACGGGCACAGTGCATCTGGGAGAAGTTCTCATCGCCGCGGCGAACGCGGCGGGCGGTCCACGGCGCACGCAACGGGGGCAGACCCTGGCGCGGATCGTGGCCTTGCGGCCCAGTGGTGTCGTAGACGCGCACCGGGGACTGTCCACCCGAAAGCGAGATCTCGCGCATCGGCACGCGCAGGCCGTCTGCCTCCACATACACCTTGTGCGATGACGGCAGATCTTCTGCCACAGGGGGAAGCCCACGCTCGCTCGCGTTGCTGCTCAAGGTATCTCCTTCCTACGCCGGCATTACCCGGATCAGGTTCAAGGGGTCGCGCCAAAACGGCGCCTCTCAGCCTGTAGGCTCCCCCGTCGTGCGTGTTCTACGGGGTGCGCAGGACGGATGCAAACCGTGGCGTCTAGTTGAAGCGGTTCGGCCCCCTGCCTGGCCTGCCTCCGTCGATGACCCGCCAGCGGCGCCCGCCCATCTTGCGCTGCAACCAAGAAGTGAGATCGCGCAAATCTCGACCGCGGCCGCCGCACAGAAAATAGGCCAGACACACGGCCACAATGGTTCCAACCATTGCCGGCAGTCCACCGTACATGGCTGATCCGACCAGCGCGAGCCCGACGAACAGGGCTGCCAAGACCCGCGCGGGCATGACCAAGGTCCCGATCACGCGCACCTGCGCCGGGCCGTAGAGAACCGCCAGTCCCACGAACAGTCCCAGCACCGAGTCCCCGCATCCCGAATAGAGCGTCCACTGCCCCAACCAGGCTGACAGCAACGCGACTGCCAGGTTGGCTGCCAAACCTGGCGCGAAGAAGACCACGAGAAAACGCCGACGTCCCAGCGTCCGTTCAATGGCCGCACCCACGAACCACAGGCCCAGAAGGTTGAGAACACCCAGCGGACTCCGGTCCACAAACAGCGCCGTGACGATCTGCCAGACCCATCCCTTCATCACCCTCGGCCCCAGGGCCAGGTAGTCATCCATCAGGCCCCGGGCCGGCTCCACCAGAACATAGAACAACCACGGCACCGCCAGCGCCACCACCAGCGTACGAATGGTGGGCGACAGACGCTGTGCCACCGGCCTCAGCCAAGGCGGCATCTGGTAGGTCGAATTCGGAAACGTCATCAGGGGAGCAAGCTACCACGAGCTGGCCACCGCGCGGACAGGAGCTAGGGCTATTGCGTGGACCGACAACCACCGAGGCTAGTGGTGGAGACCGAACGCAACCAAGGGAAGCGAAGTGACCGTTCCTGCGTATATCGAGTACGCCGCCCCACCGAAATCCGCGGTGCTGACTATGGAGTTGGTGCTGTCGTAGGCACGCAAGGCGACCGTGTAGTCGTCGTCCGGCAGGATCTCGCTCGTGCCCTGGGAAGCTGAGCAGGCGAAGAGGTCGTGGTAGTCAAGGCCGGTTCGGGTGTCCAGCACATCGAGCCCAACCTCGGTGATGCCTGCACTGGCACAGGTTGCCCCACTCTCGAAATCCCAGGCTGCGTCGAAATACCCGCCCCCGCCTTCACCGCCTGAACCACATCCGGTCGCTCCCAACCCAAGTCCAATGATCCCGGCTAAGCATAGTGTGTACATTCGCAACATCGATAGTCCTCCATGTGGCAAGTTTTCACTTTGTGCAAACCCTGGTGCTATCGGATCCTCCACAAACTGGCGCACATCCTGCCTGAATCTTGACTGCGTTCATTTGTGTGAGCTGTCCTTGTCCTACGGTACGCAAAGTTGGCGCCATGCCGCTTTGCGCTGAACATTCCATGCCTGCGTCCCCAATGACCGCGCCGGTCAGGTCCTGTCCATCGGCACCCATGGGTACCAGAGACAGGGCGTAGGCACCCGGGGGAATGTCAAAGGGTGTGGCCCCGTGCTTGGCCCGACAGGGGAACTGGCACGCCGCCCGTCCGGCGCACAGATCCGCGCCGCCCGCTGCGGGCACGACGCTGAAGCGAACCTGGGTAATCTCCGGGCAGGTGCAGGAACAATCGGCAATGCCACGGCCATCCAACGCGTGGATGTCCCAACTGGCTTCGACGGCGCCGCCATCGATTGGGACGCATCCTCGGGCTGCCAGTGCGAGAAGCAAAGCTACAATTCGAGCCATCGAGTCCCAGGTCGGTTTATAACAGCTAAGAACAAGTTCCGTCCCAGAACAAGATTGCAAAGGAGTTCCCTCCCATGATCCACCTACTGCTGCAAGCGGGCGGGGCCGAATCCAAGTTAGACATCGTATCGCTCATTGTACACGCGTCCAGCGTGGCCAAGGGCACGCTGATCCTGCTCGCGCTCATGTCGATCGGGTCGTGGTTTGTCATCGGCACCAAGTGGTGGTACCTGGCGCGCGCCTACAAGCGCTCGGTCAACTTCGTCGAGTTGTTCTGGCGCACGCAGCGCCTGGACGACGTGTGGAAGGCGACCGAGAATGACCCCCCGTCACCGGTCAGCGAGGTGTTCCGCGCCGGCTTCGTGGAGCTGGCCAAGCTGCGCAAGCGGCGCACGGAAGCAGGCGGCGACGCCTCTACGCCTGAAACCCACATTGGCGACATCGAGAGCATCGAGCGTTCTCTGGCCCGGGCGCGCACCATGGCGGTCACCGAGATGGAGAACAAGGTTCCCTTCTTGGCCACCACCGCCAGCTCTGCACCCTTCATCGGCCTCTTCGGCACCGTGTGGGGCATCATGAATTCCTTCCGCAACATCGGCGCCAAGGGCGCGGCCAACCTGGCCACCGTGGCGCCCGGCATCGCCGAGGCCCTGGTGGCCACCGCCATTGGCCTGGTGGCCGCCATTCCGGCAGTCATGGGCTACAACTACCTGTCGCGCCGGATTCGGGTCATCAGCGCGGAGATGGAAACCTTCACCAATGACTTCCTCAACATCATCCGGAGGAGGTTCTTCTAGCCATGGCCATGAGTATGGGCGGCGGGCGCGAAACCGGGACCTTGTCAGACATCAACGTCACCCCGCTGGTGGACGTGATGCTGGTCTTGCTCATCGTCTTCATGGTCACGGCGCCTATGCTGCAGACCGGAGTGGATGTGCAGTTGCCCGACGCCAAGGCGCAAACCATTCCCGACGACTCGGGCAAGCTGATCGTCACCATGACCAAAGAAAAGCGCGTGTACATCGGGCGCATGGAGATTCCATTCGCCGAGGTGGAGGACAAGCTGCGCGCCAACGCCAAGCTACAGTCCGACCGCGAAGTCTACCTGCACGCGGACAAGGCCCTGTCCTACGGCGACGTGGTCAAGGTCATGGCCGCCATCAAGCTGGCTGGTGGTGACAAGATGGGACTCATCACCGATCCACTCGAATAACATGCAGGCTTCCGCCTACACACGCATCCGGCCGCTGGGCCGCGGGACCTTCCTGGGGGGCATCGCGGCCACCCTGGTGATCCATGCCTTGCTGGTGGTTCTGGTCTACTACGGCCACCTCAAGACGGCGCCGCGCCCCGAGGCTGCACGCGACATGATCGTAACCAGGCTGGTGGCATTGGGCACGCCCCGCGAGAAGTTTTGGCTGCCGCGTATCGTGCAGCCACCCAAGCCCAAAGCGCCTGACGCCATCAAGCTCAGCGAGGATCCCAACGCCGCGCCCGCCCCGAAAGAGGCGCCCAAGCTCGAAGACACGACCATTTCTAAGGATCTGCGCCGCGCCCTGGAACGCGCCAAGACCATCGCCCAATCGGCCGCAGCCGAGGAAGCCGCCGAGGGCTCGCTCACTGGATCAGCCCAGGGCACTTCCAACCAGGCCGTGAGTGGAGACGAGTACGCCACCGCCATCTTCGAGGCCGTGCACAGGAACTGGTCCACTCCCACCGGGATGGTCTCGGACAGCGATCTGGCGACCCTTTCGGCCGAGGTGAGAATCTCAATCTCCTCCAGCGGCGCGCTCAGCAATCCACGCGTGACCAAGCCGTCAGGCAACCAATACTTCGACGATTCTTGCATGCAAGCAGTGAAGGTCACCGGCCGGGTCCCGCCTCCCCCGGCCGGGTTCAAACGTGGCTTCACCCTGGTTTTCGAGGGCAAGGATCTGACCCGTTAAGGAGAAACATGACGAAGTGCCCCTTCACGCGTTACGGACTTATCACGACAGCGCTGGTTCTCTCGGCTGCGTTCCCTATCCACGCCCAGCCGGCCGAGTCCGGCGCGGGTGAGACCGACGAGCTGCCGCGCATCGTGATCAGCGATCCCAACCGCGACCTGTTCCGCCTGGCGCTGCCCAATGCCACCGGCGAGAAGAACCTGGCTCGCTCAGCCACCGAGATCGAGCAGCGAGACCTGTCGATCACCGGCCTGTTTCGTGTGCTCGACCCGGTGTCCTTCCCCGACACCCTGCAGAAGGAAGGCATGGGGTTCTCCTCGGCGCTCTGGTCCGAAGTCGGGGCTCAAGGCGTGGCCAAGATGAACGTCACGCAACAAGGAAGCGGCCTCGCGCTGGAAGGCCGCCTGTATCAGGTGGGCCGCGGCGAGTCCGCAGTCATGAGCAAGACCTACCGTGGCGGCGAGTTGCGCGCGCTGGTACACGCCTGGGCCAACGACATCATTGCCCAGTTCACCGGCCAGCGCGGCGTGTTCGGGGCCCGCATCGCCTTTGCCATGACCGGCAAGAAGGGTGAAATCGCCACCATCGGCATGGATGGCGCCGAACTGAGCGTGGTGACCCACATGAACTCCCCCTGCGTGCTGCCCGCCTTCTCACTCACTGGAGGCCAGATCGCGTTCACCTCGTTCTTGATGGGTGGCGACGATCTGTGGATCGTCTCGGCCGGTGGTGGCCGCGCACGCCGTATCTCGAGTCGTTCCGGGCTCAATTCGGGTGCGGCCTGGTTTCCCGGCGGCGGCTCGCTGGTGGCTACGCTTTCCTACGAGGGCAATGCCGAGCTGTACAGGATCGCGGCTTCCGACGGGGCCGTGCAGGCACGGCTGACCAACTCACCCGCCATCGATCTTTCGGCCAGCGTGTCACCTGATGGCTCCAAGATCGCATTCGTTTCCGACCGCCAGGGTACGCCCCAAATCTTCCTCATGCCCTCCTCGGGTGGCGGGGCAAAGCGCCTGACCTTTCAGGGCACCTACAACCAGACCCCGCGTTTCTGCCCGCGCGCCGACACGCCCATCATCGCGTTCACCGGCCGCGACGAACGCCTGGTCTTCGACATCTTCACTTACGACCTACGCACCGGGAAGATCGAGCGCATGACACAGAACCAAGGCTCGAACGAGGATCCGACCTGGTCGCCGGACTGTCGGCTCATCGTCTACACCTCAAGCCGCGGGGGCCTTTTCGCCATGAATCCGCAGACCAAGCTGGAATTCCAGATCTGGAAGGGCGGCGCCCGCGGCCCGTCGTTTGGTCCGGCACCAACCGAGAGCCGTTGAAACCGGCCCTAGGCAGCCCATGAGTCGCGTCGCCACCATCGACATCGGCACCAACACGACCCTCTTGCTGGTCGCCGAGGCGAGCAGCGGGACGATCTCCGTGCTGGAAGACCGCGCCACCATCACCCGGCTAGGCCGCGGCATTGGCAAGGATGGCGGGCTGGGCCAGCAGGGAATCGACCGCACCCTAGCCGCGCTTTCCGGCTATGCGGTGCTGGCGCGCGTGCACGAGGCGCCCATTTTCGCCATCGGCACCGAGGCCCTGCGCCGGGCGCCCAACGCAGCCGATTTCCTGTGTCGGGCTGCGGCCCTGCTGGACACGCCGGTGGAAGTCATCGACGGCGAACGCGAGGCCGCGCTGACCTTCCTGTCTGCCAAGCAGTCCTTTCCCGAGGCTGCCGCCCAAACCATGGTGGTCGTCGACATCGGGGGCGGGTCCACGGAGATTGTCATCGCGCACCGGGGTGCCGTCGATTCGTGCTGCAGCCTGCCCCTTGGGTCTGTCCGTCTGACAGAGCGCCACATTCATCACGATCCACCGCTGGCCGATGAAATCGCCTCCGTGCGTGCCGAGGTCGCCGTCCACCTGGCCAAAACGCCCTTCCCTTCCCAAACCAACCAGCCCTGCCTGGTGGGCGTGGCCGGGACCGTCACGACCCTAGCCGCCATGGCGCAGGATCTGCGCAGCTACGATCCGGCGCTGGTTCACGGCTATCGTCTGACCCTGCCAGCCCTGGAACAGCAGATTGATCGCTTGCGCGCCTCGACCCAAATCCAGCGCGAAGCCATGGCTGGTCTCGACCCCCTTCGCGCCGACGTGATCCTGAGCGGCGCCATAGTCCTCAGCGAAATCGCCCGACGAGTCGGGGGCAACCATGTTCTGGTCAGCGATCGCGGTATCCGCTGGGGTCTGCTCTACGAAAAGCTCGGAAATGGTTGAGACATAACCGTTAACCAGTTTATTTTGCTGGTATATTCTGTTAAAGCGTCGCCCGAGTTGCGGACCGGCCAACAACCCGGTAGTTTCCCTTCCGTAGCCTACGTGCAGCACAAGTTGGTAATTGCTTCGCTGTTCGTCGCCGCCCTGGCCCTCCTTGGATGCAAGGCCCGGGTGCCTGTGATCACGTCGCCCTTTGCCGATGATTTTGAACGGGCCGAGCCCGGCCCCGACTGGCTGGACACCAGCGGCGGCGCCTACCGCATCACAGATAGCCGGCTCAACGTAGCGCGCGCCTACAATCATCCCCTGTGGCTACGGCGCAAGCTGCCCCGCGATGTCGTCATCGAATTCGATGCCATGTCGAAAAGCCCGGCCGGCGACATCAAGGTCGAGCTCTATGGCGATGGCGAGTCCTTTGACCCGGACAAGGGACGCTATGACCCCACCAGCTACCTGATCATTCTGGGCGGGTGGAACAACAGCAGCAGTATCATCGGCCGGCTGGGCGAGCACGATGACGCCGTCAAGGCCGCAAAGAGGCGGGAACCCGGGCAAGCCCCTCTCGTCGAGCTGGGCCGCAGCTACCATTTCACACTCACGCGCCAGGGCGGGCTCATCGACTGGAAGCTCGACGGAGCACCTTTCCTCGCGTGGACCGATCCTTCGCCTCTCTCCGGTTCGGGTCATGAGTTTTTCGCGATCAACGATTGGGAGGCGGATGTGCACTTCGACAACCTGCGCATCCGCCCTGCAAATTAGGGCGAACTGCCATGCCTGCCTCGGAAAAAGAATCGTCTGTCGACGCCACAGGATCAGGAGCGGGCTACGCAGACGACGCCGTACCTGCACAGGTTCCACCCGAGCTGGACGTGTTTGAATATGACCTGGCGCCCGCGCTGGCGCGTCTGCGGGGCCGGCACAACCTGCTCATCTACATGCACGACAACCCTGATCCCGACGCCCTGGCATCGGCGTTCGGGCTCAAGCGGCTGGTCGAGCGTGTGATGCCGATCACGGCCACCCTGGCGTTGGGTGGTATCGTGGGCCGCGCTGAAAACCGCGCCATGGTGGAAACCCTCGGGATCCCGCTGGTCGCCGCCGAGTCATTGGATCCGGCCGCCTACGACGCCCTGGCTATCGTCGACAGCCAACCGGGAACCGGCAACAACTCGCTGCCGCCCGGGCGACCGATGGATGTCATCATCGACCATCATCCAGCGCGCGAGGAGAGCGCCCAGGTCCCCTGGCGCGATATTCGGCCTGAGCTGGGCGCCACCTCAACCATCATCGTCGAGTACCTACGCGCCCTGAACGTGCCCATCGACACGCCGCTGGCCACAGCACTGTTCTACGCCCTGCGGGCCGAGACGCGCGACCTGGGCCGCGAGGCCACCCACGCCGAACGCGTGGCCTACTTGTTCCTTTTTCCGCTGGTGGACTTTCACCTGCTCTCGCGAATTTCCCAGCCCAAGGTGCCGCGCGCGCATTTTGCGGCGCTGGACCGTGCGCTCCGCTCGGCGCAGGTGTTGGGCGATCTGGTGGCTGTCAACATGGACAGCATCGCCTACCCTGACCTGGTGGCCGAAGTGGCGGACTTGCTGCTGGCATGGGAAGGAGCGCACTTCGTCCTGTGCTGCGGCTGCTACGGCGAGCGTTTCTACCTGTCGCTGCGCACCGAGCCCAGTGAGCGTCGAGCGGGAGCGTTGATGAGACAGCTCATCAGCGCGGAGGGCGCGGCCGGCGGTCACGGCACCATGGCTGGGGGCCGCCTCTTCCGTCCCGTTGCCACCGACGCCGACAAGCATGCCACCTTCGAGCAGATGGTGAAGCGCTTGCTCGATCTGATCGGGCGCGGAAACCCGCCCAGCGCGCCGCTCATCGGCTCCTAGTGTCCTGTAAGAGCCACGCTCTTGTGTGCGCCACGGGACCGGCGTTCTAGATCCCGTCGAGCGGGTCGTTCGAGACTTGCTTCTTGGCCTTGATCAGATTCTGCGGCGCCTCGGGCTTGGCCGCGCTTTCCTTCTGCGACCGTGGACGGCTGGCGGCGCCGCTGGCCGCGCGACGCGAGTTGGCCAGCTCAATCTGTTGCCTCAGTGCCTCGCGGTCGGCATCGCTCTTGGCCTCGCCAAGTTGCTTGGTGAGTTTGGCAATCTGTGCCTGGAAAGCCATCTCCTGTTCCTGTTGCTTGCGCACAAGCTCGTCGCGTTCCTTCTGAGCCACAATCCTGGCCTGCGCCTCGGCGGCCGCGTGGTCTGACTTAATCTTCGCCACTACGCCCGCTCCGATGACCAACACGCCGATCACGATGCCGATGATGAGGCCCTTGGGCGCAGGCTTGGCCTGAACCGCCGCCTTGGCCTGAACCTCGAGCCGCATGCGTTCGTGCTGCAGCTTCATCTCAGCATCGATACGCGCGCGGCGCTCAGCTTCCTCGACGCGCAGCCTCTCCTCGCGCTCACGCGCCAACTTCTCATCTTCGACGCGCTTCTTGCGATTCTCTTCCTCGCGGCGCGCCTGCTCGGCCTCTTCCTTCGCCCGTCGCTCAGCCTCCTCTTTGGCCCGCCGGTCAGCCTCTGCCTTTGCTGCGGCCTTTGCCTTCTCTTGGCTGACCCGCTCCTCTTCCTGCCTGCGAAGTTCTTTGAGAGACGTCAGCACCGAGTTCTCTTGTGCCTCAGCCATGTAGCTCCTTGCGATGTGCGGTGTTCACTGGGGAAAGCTGGCCTATCAATCTAGTATGTAACACAAATTCTCGCGCGCGCAGCGCGAACACGCGCGCAGGGACAACTCGACCGATCCGACGCTGGCCGCTCGCGCCCTGCGCGACCATCAGAGTTCACTTCAAGCCGCGCAGCAATGCATCAACGGACGCGTCAGTCTTCTTGGTCGATTCCGAAGGCTCCCCGCCGCCCCTGCCTCCTGCCACCTTTCCCGTCTTGCGCCCCGAGGACTTGCGCGCCTTCTTTTTCTGCCCGGCCTTGCCCGAATCCCCATCCGCCGCCGATCCGGCCTTGTTGGCGTCATCGCCGGACGCAACCGGAGCCGCGGGCTTTGCCTTCTCGGCAGCGGCAGCCGCTGCTGCTGCCTTGGCCTTCTCAACCGCAGCGACTGCTTCAAGCTTCAGCCTCTCGACCAGGGAGGCGGCCTCCTTTGCGCGGGCTTCCATCGCCCGAGCCGCCGCTTCCTGCCCGGCCTGCTGCTTGTGCACGACAATGAGAAAGATCGCCGCCATCAACAGCACGAGAACACCCCCGCCTATAACGGCAACGACAGCCCAGTGGGTCTTTTGACCCGGCAAGTCCAGACGCGGCAGCACGACCTTATCGCTCATCAAACTTGTGCCTCCCAGGGCAATCACTCTGCGATCTCTTTTCGCCTTTGTGCAAGTCCGAAGCGTACGCCGAAGGCGTTTTCTGTCCGGACCTATCCGGCACAAAAAGAAACGCTCAAACTGGCGCCGAATTCGCTATTGTCTCCCGGCAAACGCCGTGGCGCATTACGTCGACCTCCACTCGCACCTGCTTCCCGGCCTTGACGACGGAGCCGACGACCTCCCCACCTGTCTCAGCATGGTGCGTGCTCTGTCCGAGATGGGCTTCTCTGACCTGTGTGCTACTCCCCACCAATTCGCGGGAAGGTTCCAACCCCCGCTCGACGAGGTCAGGCTAACCTTTGACAAAGCAAGCCGCGAAATTGCGAAGCTGATGCCTGAGGTACGTCTGCTCCTCGGCGCCGAGAACTACTGGGACGACATCCTCGCCACCCGACTGCGCCAAGGGGAACCACCTTGCTACGATGGTGGCAAAGCATTCCTTTTCGAGATCAGCCCCCTGATTCTACCGCCTCGGCTCGAGGCAGCCCTTTTTGACCTACGCGTTTCCGGGCTGCTTCCCGTCCTGGCCCACCCCGAACGGTACTCGGCGGTGCAACGCGACCCTGCGGTGGCCGAAGGATTGAGCCGCCAAGCCGCGTTTCTGGTGGACCTGGCAGCGCTGTCCGGAACCGGCGCCCGCGCTGAAGTCAAGACGGCCCGACGACTGGTCGAAGAGGGCCTTGCCCACGCCGCGGCCTCTGACTTGCATTCCCCAGAAGACGGCCGGTCTGTCGCTTCGGGACTGGCCTGGATCGAGAGACGTCTGGGTGCCGAAGTGGTCACGCGATTGCTCAGCGACAATCCCCGCCGTATCTTGGTAGGCGAACTCCCCTAGAACGCTCTGCGCTGAAAAGGTCCATTCCCTTGAAGCTGTTTGTCAAAGTCTTCCTGTCCCTGCTGGTGGGGACGTTGTGTCTCTGGCTGGCTATTCGCAAGATGGACCTTTCAGCCACGGCATCGGTGCTGCGCGGCCTGCCACTTTCGGCGGTTCTGATTTACGCGGCCACCATGGTTCCCACGCATCTTTTCAGAGCGTGGCGCTGGAAGTACCTCTTGCGTCCCATCGGCGTGTCCCTGAGCTTCCGCCGCTTGATGATCATCTCAACCGTGGGGTTCATGGCCATTCTGGCTCTGCCCTTCCGGCTCGGCGAATTCGCGCGGCCGTACTACGTCGTGCGCGGCGGGCAGTCACGCATGAGCGCCCTTCTGGGTACGGTCGCGGTGGAGCGCATCGTGGACGGGCTGGTGATCTCCATCCTTTTCTTCATCACGTATCTGCTGGCTTTCCGGGCGGGTGGGTCGGGCTACTCCTCGGTTCTGGCCGGCGCCGCTTGGTTGTCCTTGATTGGCTTCCTCTCTCTCACGATCTTTCTGGCCTGCGCCTTGCGCTGGACCGAAAAAACGATTCGGCTGGTTCTGGCGGCAACCCTTTTGCGACGTTTCGCGCCTGCCACGGCCGAACGCCTGGCCGACAAGCTGCGCGCCTTGATCCAAGGTTTTCGAGCCTTGCGTGAGCCGCGCAACATGATTCCGTTCCTGGCCCAGACGGTGCTCTACTGGTTCAGCAACGGATTTGGAATGTGGCTGCTCGCACGCGACATGCAGCTTGCCATCCCTCTCACGGGTGCGTTCGCGGCCATGGCTTTTACCGGCGTGCTCATTTCCCTGCCCAATTCGCCAGGTCTGGTGGGCCAGTTTCATGCGGGCGTTCTCATTGCTTTGGGCGCCTACTTGCCTGCGGCCACGGTCAGCTCCTTCGGCGGCGCCTACGCCATCGCTCTCCATGGAATCCAGTTTGTGTGGTACGTGGGATGGGGATTTCTTGCGCTCTGGGCGGTGGGCGAAGGCTCCCGCTCTCTGCGCACCATGGTTGTCGAATCCAAACGCGCGGTTGAGGAGGGAGAGGCCTCTTGATGCGAGGCACACCACGTAGGGCTTCCCTACTCGCGCTCATCCTGGCGGGGCTGTGCATCGCGCCGGTCGCGGCAGAGGCGCGCAGCGTGGGCACGGTCCCGTATCCGATAGCCGACGTCTGGCCGACGGCTGTGCGCTTCTTACGCATCGACCGCAATTGCGCAATTCGCGAGAAAGATGAGGCCGCCGGCTACATCCTGTTTGATTACCCAGAAGGTGGGAAGCTCCACAAAGGGTCACTCGAGCTTGTGCGAACCAGCGACGGCGACGGTCGCGACATCACACGTGTCGTGGCCACGCTGCCCGACCTGCCCCACTACCTTGAGCAGCTCCTGCTCGACAAGCTGGCCGCCAAGCTGCGCGAGGACCACGGCTCTCCCGCACCGCCACCGACTCGCAAGCCCGAGCCAACAGCGCCCGACAGCGGCGCCTCACCCTGAAAGGCTGAGAGCAGGTACGTCCGAACCCAACGACGGTGAGCCAATCCCTGGCCGCAGCTGGGTAGGCCGGAGACTGCAATGTCCCTTAGCATCCGGCCGACAAGGCCCTTCGGGCACTCGGACCTGCCCACCCCGCCACCCCTACCCGCGGCTGCGCCGCGCGCGTCGCCGGACCGGAATGTACTGATGTACTTGAGGACCGGAAGCGCAGGCCCGACCGACACGGCCAGCGGCCCAGGCCGCGTGGGCGCAGGCGAGCTTTGCTCGCCGAAGCCCGTCGCGGGAGGTGCGGAACCCTTCCAGGGTTCTGCTGTCTATCGTCGGCCGTCGGCGTTTCTGTGGGTTGGAGCCGCTAGTGAAGCTGGAAGGGCCAGGGAAAGCTCATCGCCTCACAAGGAGGGAACTTCGCGGTCTTGGCCGCCGCTTCCACGCAGGCTGCGCTGGGCGTACCGGCGAACTTGCCCGGCGTCACTGTCGCCGAAGCAATCCGTCCTCCCTTGGCCACCGAGATGCTGACATTCGCGATGCCCGCAACCTTGTACTGGTTGAAGCACTCCTTCACTCTGGGCTGCACGGCCTTCATCGCGCTGACGATGTCGCTTTGGGAGAGGGAGGGCAGCACCGCCGCGGTGGCCACCTTCTTGGGTTTGGGCTCTTCGCCGCCGCGCCTATTGGTGTTGACCTGATCGAGCAAGTCATCGATGGAGCCACCCTTCTTGGGCTTGGATGGCGCTGGAGCGGCCACGGCCGGCTCGGGCGTGGACTGCACACCTTTGGCCGACGACGCAGCCTCGGGCTGGGCTTTGGCAACCGACTTGCCGCCCTTGCCCGATGGCCTCTTCTTCTCCGTCGCTGCCTTCTCCTCGCCCGGCTTCTCCTCGGGCGTGGCAGGCTTGGCGGGCTGGGCAGCCGCCGGGGCACCAGGGCTTGGCGCCGCGGCTGGCCCTGGGGCTGGCTGTGTCACCAGCGCGGGCACGACGATCTGCGCAGGCGCGGGTGGCGGCGGAGGAGGCACCGACACCACCTTGTAGATGCCCAAGCCAAGGGCCACGATACCGAGGGCGAGCACCCCCAGAACCGGGTACACCCACTTGGGCGGGCCGCTCGAAGCCATAGGAAGAAATACCGGAGCCACCGGTGAGAACTGCGGCGTCGAGAAGGTTGGCAAGGCGTCCGAGCCGCCGAAGGCGTCATCTCGGCCGGACTCCCCGATGGTTCTTGCGGCCATCGAACGAATGTCGATGAGGCCAGAGCCCTCGGTGGTCGAGGTTGTCGATGGCGCCCGCGCGCTGGTCGACGAGCTCGGCACCGCAAGTGCTTCCAGGTTGGCCAGAGAGAACAGGACCGAGTTCTCATTGCGTTGGCCGGTCATGTGACTTTCCCCGGCGCCATTGCCCGGCGCCCTGGCTGCGGGCTCAGGGGCGGGGGCAGCCGCCGCGCCAAAGGCAAACGCCGGCAATGCGGTGGCTGGCATCTCGGCCGCAGCGGACGAGTGCGCGACGGCCGGCGAGGCGAACAGATCAGCAGATGCACTGGCTGCCGGGGCAGGCTTGGAGAAAATGTCCTCTCCGGGAGCCGCCGCCATAGCCGCCTCTCTGGAAGAGCCGTGCGCGCGCATGGCTGCTGAGCTGCGCCGAGCAGGCGCGGGCTCTGCCGCCGGCGCTGAAGTCGACTGAACACCCGGGGTGGCCTGCGAGGATGGCATCTGCGCCAGTTCCGGGACGGAAGACAGCTTCACCCAGTCGGCAAGACCTTCCTTCCAGACCAGTGACTCACCCGTGATCTCACCACGCCGCAGGCGGGCCGCGATATCGGTCTCAGCCAATGGCCCCATCTGCTCGCCCTCCACCACGACGTACCAGGTGCCTTGCGCCTCGGCCGCTGCGGGCTTGGGCTCTGCGGCAGCGCCGACGGCCCGCTCACCGCTGCTTCTGACCACGATGATGTGGTTACACTTCTTGCATCGGATCTTGAAGGCCTTACCCTGGACCTTTTCGTCCGCTATCGAGTACTTTGCCTGACAAGCGTCACAGACGATTTTCATTGGGCCCTCATTTAGGCGTACCACGAAGAGACGGTAACCGCGCGATTATAGATATCAGTCTCCGTCTGGCAAGACGGTTTCTGTCCCATTTCCAAACGTAACACCGCGCACGACCCTGACGGCAGATTCGCGAGGCACCCGCCGCGGTCGGTTGCGTGCGATGAGTTAGCGCGCATTCTTTGCTACGAATGGGTTGTCCTTGACTATGGTCTCGTCGCGTCCCGGCCCAACCGAAACCAGGGCCAGCGGCACGCCGACCAGCTCGGAAATCCGCGCGACATACCGTTCAGCCGCCCCGCAAAGCTGTGTCTTTCCGGCCGACGAAGCACCACCTGCGAAAAGGGCCGGCCACCCCGGGAGTGTCTCGTAGACCGGCTCTACCGCCGCCAAATCGTCGGGATCCAGCGGCATCTCATCGAGCGTCTGGCCTGCCAGCCGGTACTGGACGCAGAGCTTGAGCTGATCGAGACCGGACAAGACGTCCAGCTTGGTCAGCGCCAGGGCCTGGATGCCAGACAGCCTGCAGGTGAGGCGCAAGGCCGGAATATCCAACCACCCGCAGCGACGAGGCCGGCCCGTGGTGGACCCGAACTCGGTCCCCACCTCGCGCAAGCGCTCGCCCATTTGATCGTTCAGCTCTGTCGGGAAGGGCCCGTTGCCCACGCGCGTAGCATAGGCCTTCACGATTCCGATGACCGTGTCGATGGAAGTCGGCCCGATGCCGCATCCCGTACAGGCACCGCCTGCGGTCGTCGACGACGACGTTACGAACGGGTAGGTGCCATGGTCTAGATCGAGCAGGACACCATGAGCGCCCTCGAACAGCACGTTGCGGCCCGCTCGAATCTCGTCGTGGAGGAAGCGAGAGGCGTCCCGGACAAAGGGCCGAATCTCCTCACCCAACGCCAGGTATTCTTTGACCAGGGCGTCCACATCGGGAAGCGCGGCTCCATGCCGGAGCAGAGCGCCCGACACATACGCCACGTTGCGCTCCACGTTGCGCCGAAACCGCTCTGGCCGCAGAAGATCTTCGACGCGGACGCCGGTGCGCGAGGCCTTGCTCTCATAGGTCGGGCCGATCCCTCTACGAGTCGTACCAATGGCGCCCGGTTCCTCTTCGCGCAAGCGGTCAAGTTCGCGATGGTGTGGAAAGGTCAAGTGGGCGCGGCCGGCGACCACCAGGTCGGTGTTCCGTGCCAGCAGGCCGTGGCTACGAAAGGCGCGCATCTCCTCGACCAGGGTGCGCAGGTCGATGACCATGCCCTCGCCCAACACACAGGTCACGCCGGCCCTAAGCACGCCAGAGGGAATCAGGTGTGTGACGTACTTTTTCCCTTCGACAACGATGGTGTGGCCTGCGTTGGCACCGCCTCCCCAGCGCGCCACCACGTCCGCGTGCTCCGTCAGAAGGTCGACGACCTTCCCCTTCCCTTCATCGCCCCACTGGGCTCCAACAACAACTACGACGGCCATGTGTCTCTCCGCGTCCGGGTGAGCGTCACCCCGTGAAATCGCCCACCCTGGGCACGACTATCCTTCATTGGGCAGTAGAATTCGAGCATCGAAAAACGCGGCCCGACTCGGGCCTGAGGGTTTCTAGTACAGGTTCATTTCGGGGTCCAATCCAAACGTCGCAGGGGAGCGTCGGCGGTCTAGGCGTGTGGATCGACGGAAAGCGCGCCGATGCAAGCATGGTTCCCATGGCGCCCGGAATCGATTATCTTTGTGGTCCCTCAACCCAACGGAGTCCCCATGAAGAAACGTGCGTTCAACTTCGCCGCTGGTCCTGCCACTCTTCCTTACGAGGTTCTCGAGGCCTCGGCCGCTGCTCTGCTGGACTTTCAGGGCAAGGGTTTTGGCATCGCGGAGTGTAGTCACAGGGGCAAGGAATTCGATGCGGTCCTAGATGAGACCATCGCCCGCTGCCGCAGCCTCCTGCAGATCCCTGACACGCACGACGTGCTCTTCCTACAAGGAGGCGCGACCCAGCAGTTCGCCCTGATTCCCATGAACTTCCTCAACGGCGTGGCCGACTACGTGATAACCGGCGAGTGGTCGAAGAAAGCCGCCGATACCGCCAAGGGCATCGCCCCGGACAAGATGCGGGTGATCGCGTCGGGCGAATCGACTGGTTTTGATCGTCATCCGACCGGATGGACCGCTGACCCGAACGCCGCCTACCTGCATATCTGCTCGAACGAAACCGTGCACGGCAACCGTTTCGTCGAGTGGCCCAAGCACCCGACCTTGATGGTCGACGCCAGCTCGGAAATCATGTCGCGACCGCACCCCATCGCGCGCACGGCCATGGTGTACGGTGGCGCCCAGAAGAACCTGGGCCCCGCGGGCCTCGTGCTGATCATCGTACGCAAGGACCTCTATGACCGAATTGGCAAGAGCGTGCCCAAGATCTTCAACTACAAAGTCCACGCCGAGGCCAAGAGCTGCCTGAACACACCGCCCACCTTCGGCATCTACGTGTTGCTCGAGATGTTCCGCTGGATGGAGCGTCAGGGTGGCTTGGCCGCCATCGAGAAGCGCAACGCCGACAAGGCCAAGCTCATCTACGATGCCATCGACGGTTCGGGCGGCTTCTACAAGGGCACCGTGGCCGATCCGGCCGTGCGCAGCCACATGAACATCACCTTCAAGCTGCCCAGCGAGCCGTTGACCGAGAAGTTCCTCAAGGAAGCCTCGGGCAAGAACATGCTGGCGCTCAAGGGCTACCGCACCGTCGGCGGCATCCGGGCCTCGGTCTACAACGGCATGCCCGTGGAAGGCTGCCAGGCCCTGGCCGACCACATGCGCGAATTCATGAAGGCCAACGGTTGAGTCTCGCCCAGTTCGCCGACGCACATTTCAGCTATCCTGGCACCGAGATCCTGGCCGGCGCTTCGCTGCTCATCCGGCCAGGTGATCGGCTTGCCCTGCTCGGCCCCAACGGCACGGGCAAATCCACCGTGCTCAAGCTGCTCGCCGGCGAGCTGCAAGTGGACGCAGGAGACGCGCGCATTCTGGGGCGACAGACCGTGGCCTACCTCCGGCAATCGCACCAACTGGGCGGAGAAGGCACCGTGCTCGATGCCTTGCTGGAGCCATTCGCCCACGTGCAAGCCATGCACGAGGATCTGCAGCGCCTCGAAGCACGACTGGCCGAGGCTTCCGAGGCGGATCTCAAACACTATGGTGAACTGCAGGAACGCTACCGCCTGGAGGGCGGCTATGACCTGGAAACCCGCGTGCGCGAACTCACCCAGGACGTGGGGCTGTCACAGGCGGACCTGGGTCGGTCGCTGGCCACGTTGTCCGGCGGCGAGCGCGGCCGGCTGGAACTAGCCAAGGTTCTGGTCCGTCAGCCCGATCTGCTCCTGCTCGACGAGCCCACCAATCACCTCGACCTCGCGGCCATCGAGCGCCTGGAGGCGCGCCTGAGCGAATATCCCGGCGCCTTCGTGCTGGTGTCGCACGACCGGGCCTTCATCCAGCGCACCTGCCGCGCCATCATCGAGCTAGAGGACGGCGACTTCGTCCGCTATTCCTTTACTTACGATCAGTACGTGGTGGAGCGCGACGCACGGCTAGAACGCGCGCGAGTCGAGTACCAGCGCCAGAAGGACCACGTCGAGAAGACCGAGGACTTCATCCGGCGCAACCTGGCTGGCCAGAAGACCAAGCAAGCACAGAGCCGGCGCCGCATGCTGGAAAAGCTGGAGCGGCTGGAACGTCCCGAGGACAACTGGCAGATGGCCGGCCGGATCGCGCTCAACTTCCAAACTGGTGGCGATCTGGGCGGCAAGGAGATCGTGCGCGCGCCGAACATCAGCGTGGGATACCCGGGCAAGCCGATTGTGACGGACGTGACAGTCAACATCTTCCGCGGAGATCGAGTGGGCATTGTGGGCCCCAACGGCTGCGGCAAGAGCACGCTGCTGAAGACCCTGGTCGGCGAGCTGGCGCCGTTGGCTGGCGTGGTGGAACGCGGCTCTGCCGTGCGACTGGGCTACTTCGATCAGAAACTGAGTTCGCTTTCCGAGGACCGCACCGCCATCGAAGAAATCCAGTCGGTGCGCAATGATCTTTCTCCCGAGGTGGTGCGGCAGTATTTGGCCAAGTTTCGCTTCTTCGGCGACGATCCTTTCCGAACGGTGCGCGGTTTTTCAGGCGGCGAGCGCAGCCGTCTCGCCCTGGCAAAAATGCTGCTGTTTCCGCGCAACGTGCTCGCCCTTGACGAGCCGACCAACCACCTGGACATTCCTGCACGCGAAACACTGGAGCACGCGCTCGATGGCTATGAAGGAACCCTCATGGTGGTCAGCCACGATCGCTACTTTCTCGATCGGGTGTGCCGGCGCCTGCTGGTGTTCGAGAATGGCACCCTGGAGGCGCACCTGGGGAACTACTCGGACTGGCGCGCGTATCGCCAGAGCCAGGCGGCGGCTGCGCCAGTGCCTGCAGCGCCGTCCCCAGTCACCCAGTCATCAACCGAAATCACCCGTGCCGCGAAGAAGGACCGCGAGCGCACACAGCGCCGACTTGAACGCCTGGTCGAATCGCTGGAGGCGGAAGTCGCGCGCATCGAAACCGAGCTTTCGTCGCTGCGCGAGCAACTCGCCGCTGACCACGGGGGCGACTGGCAGAAGCTGCATGCGCTGGCCGACCGCGAACGCGAGCTGGGCGACCTCCTCGGCCGACGCATGGCCGACTGGGAAAAGGCGTCCGCCGAGCTGCAGAAGTTCCTGGAGGACGCGCGCACCGGATAGGCTAGCTTCTGTGTTGCGAAAAGGTTCTGCTTGGGGCTGTCCCCCACTAGCCAGGGAGCATCAACGAGACATCGTGAGAAAAGGACGCTCGGCGCTGGCGGGCTGATGCCGGCAGCGTTCCTCGGCGGACGGGGACCAACGGCCTTCGGCCATGGACCCCTGGACGCTCGCTGGCAACCGAGCGCAGACGCTCGGAGCGCTCGCTTACGCCGCCTCGGAGCCGCTCCCGGCCGCCCGCCTACGCGCTGAGCTTTCCCCCGCTCAGAGATCTGTACCATCATTCCGCTATTGATTCCGACACAGCCGCGAGCAACTGCCCTGCATAATCGTTGGGTTTGCTGGCCGGCGGTTCGGGGTGAATTCACCAGATCCTCCAAGTTTGGCCTTCTCGTCGAATCGCGATCTCGGTCGAAGCGTGTTGGCGTAGACTACACCGCATACTGCGGGGGAAGCGCGCTGCAGGTTCATGCTGGTTTCCCAGCCCGGAAGCACCCATGAGCGAACCTTCGATGAATTGGATCGTTGTGCAAACCATCCTGGGCATGGTGGGGTGTGTGGCCGTGGGTTTGGGGGCGCTGTGGGCGCGAGCAGCTCTGAATGTCGATGCACTCCGCCACCTCCGGCTCAGGAAACGATGGATTTTGGCTATTGGCCTCTCAGTCGCTGAAGCACCTTCGACTGCGGAAGGTCGCGCCTCGGTTGGCC
>Ga0265316_10000446_pt1 | contig 46984 bp, 38 predicted proteins | sample 4522metaG_FD_202092 | JGI IMG/M metagenome (GOLD analysis project Ga0265316, IMG submission 202092) | Rhizosphere microbial communities from Carex aquatilis grown in University of Washington, Seatle, WA, United States - 4-5-22 metaG | ecosystem: Host-associated > Plants > Roots > Rhizosphere >... | reverse complement strand
GACCTCTCCCGCTACCGCGGGCGAGGTGATACGGCCGCTGCCGCGGCCGGGGGAAAAAGCAGCATTCACGCAGCCCAAAACAAAACAGTTGCTCACCCCTGGTAGCACTTTTCAGACACGCTCTTAGAAAGAACGGATGCTCAATTCGCGTCGGGCCAGGATCGGCTGAGCGCTTGGCGGATAGTCGGCTCGTGACCGGTCACGCCCAGCACGGCGTTCGCCTTGCACGTCGCAAACAGATGGTTCAGGCGAGCGGCATCGATGGCGGAGGTGTCCTTGCGAAAGGCGTCCTGTCCGCCGCTAGCCACCAGCTGGTCGGGGTTGGCGTTCCAGTCGCTCAGCAGCCGGTAGGCGACGGCGTCGGCGGTGTAGTAACCAAGCGCGTACTGGCCGGCGTAGAGCCAGCGCGCGACGTTCATCTCGCCGGGGTCGAAGCCTGACGTCGCCCACCGCTGCCAATGCGTGCGCAGGGTCGCAAGCGTATTGGGCAAGCTCTGGGCGTCGACGAAGGTTGAAACATTCAAGAATGCGATACCGTTGCGGACGGTTTCCAGGTTTACGTCCACGACGTAGCCTTCGCCGCGTTCGTAGCGCATGGCCGTGCTCAACCGTTCCTCGATGGCCAGCCTCAACATCTCGTAGGCGGGTCGATCACCGACCGCCATCGCGGGCAGAAGGCAGCCCAGACGGACGTCGGTCAACGCCCCAGCACGCGGAGCAACCACCGTGGTCGTCTGCTGGCGCGCAGCCGGCCCGAGCACGGGCGCGGGAATCGCCGGGATGTCATCCACCCATGCGGGCGCGCCGAACTTGTGCGACAGCTGGGTCGCATACTCCACAACCTCGTCGGCTTTCACGTCGCCCACCACAATCAAAGCGGCGTTGCGAAGGTTGTGTACCCTTGCGACCCAAGAATCCACGTCCGATCGGGTGATCCTGGCCAGGTCGCTCTTGACCACCAGGCGCGCCAGCGGGTTTTCGCCAAACAGGGCGCGGCCAAACGCCTGGGCCGCCTTTTCTGAGGCGCTGTCCGTGTTCGCGTTGACGTTCGCAAGCAGGCGATCCAGCTCGTCGCGCGTGGGCCACTTTTGCACCGACGCGGTCGCTTTCCTGAACAACAGTTCCAGCGCGGGCGCCAGCTCTTTCGGATTGAAGTCGAGAAGTTCGATCGAGGCATCTCGGGTCGCGGCTCTCCCGGAAAGGCATCCATACTTGGGCGCATCGAGAACCTCGGCCCGCGTGCGCAAGGCCAACTCGACCAAGAGGGGGGGATCCGAATCGGCGAAGCCACCACGGAAACCAATCCATGCCGTGGTAGAGGCTGAAAGCCGGTTCGCCACAATCACGGTAAGCCCGGTGGAAAGCTTCCTCGCGACAACGTGGCTCACCGGCAAGGGCACATCCGGCAATTCCTTGTCATTCCAGGCCGCCGCAGCCGCGAACAGTGTCTCGGCGCGGGCCACTTCCGCCTCGGATGCGTTGCGAGCCTCTGGCGAAAGCTCGCCCACGGGCGTCGGAGTGTACAGCACGGCGCGATGGCGTTTCTGGCCCAAGTGGCGATACGCAAATCTCGCCAAGTCCCGCGGCTCGATCCCGTACACCTGCGCCGTGTGATCGGCAAGCACCACCGGCTGCGAAGAAAAGGCGACGAGATGCGCCTGCTCGATGGCGCGAGAAACCTGCGGAGACACGTTCAGGACTAGCTCGACACCGAACTGGGATTTCAGGCGCGCCAATAGAGGGTGCTGGCTCGGCTCGCGCGTCCACAGGGTCTCGACCCGCCCGGCGACGATCTGTGTGATCCGCTCCGGATCCGCGCCCTCGTCCAACAGCACGCGAATCAGCAACGCGGTTGCTTTTAGCCCGGGCGACAGCGATACCCGCGCTTGGCGAATGTGCGGATCCTCTTGCCGCAGGTAATCCAGATCCAGATCCTGTTGCACCCAACTGGCGAGCAGCTCCTCGGTTGGGCCATGCGCCCCCCAGTGCCCCGGCAGGATCCATCCCACCCACAATTGCGGAACGGAAAGCGGAGACGAAAGCCGCAGCACCTGCGTCTGAGGTGTGCCCTGCAGCTCGGCCTCTTCGGCGGCTGCCGGGCGTTTCACCGGATGGGCTTTGTCCCCCACCAACGACCTGGGCAAGCGATCAATGATCGCGCTCAAGCTGATGGCCGGCGTCGGCGCCGTCACCAGCAGGGTCATCCGCTCGGGGCGAAAGTTTTCTGCCACGTAGGCACGCGCCTCGGCGAGTGTCAGTGGGCCGCGGCTCTTGGCTTCTCCTCCCGGAGCGCGCGCGTAGGAATGTCCCGGGGGAAACAACAAAGGAAAGAAATGACGACCGGCCCACTGGCCCGAGCGAGGATCGCCGCGCAGGTCCTGCTCGCTGCCGATGGTTCGGCTTTCCAGCACCAGCATGGTCTGATCGATGCCCGCGAGCGGATCCGCCAGCCGCGCAGCCTCGAGATCGATCAGCCAAGGCAGCCGAGTCGCCGGAGCAAATTCGTAAAAGGTGATCGCATCGGGCGACGTGACTCCGTTCACGACCGCGGCGGCATGATGAATCAGGCGCTCGCGGCGGGTTGCATGAAGGACGGGCCTGGCCGCGGGCGAGGCCAAGGGGAGAGGCTTCTCCGGCGAGGCATCCACGGCGCGAAAAGTCAGGTGCTCCACCAAATGAGCCAGGCCATCGGCACCCTGAGGATCGGCCGAGGCGCCCCCGCGGATCACGCTCACCACACCGGCGGTCTTCGCATGGGGATCTTGTTCAAGAACGACCAAGAGCCCACTTGGCAGCGTGGTGAAGACAATGGACGGATAGGAGGGTCGGTTTTCTCGCAGGATCGCAGCCGGCGATCCAGGCGGCACGTCGGGCGGCAGGAGACAAGCTCCGAGAAGCGTCGTGGAAAACGCCAGGGCACAGGCGACGCGACGGGAAAGAGGACGGTCTGCTTCGCAGCACCGGCAGTTCGTAGTTTGGACCAAGAAAGGAGACCTCACGCTACTTCGCCAGCATCGCCGCAACGTCGCGCAAAGACAAGCCACATCATGCGACAGCGAAGAGTGGCGCCGCTGGTGGTCTCACGCTGCCCTATCTCTCCGCCGCAATCTTGTCGATGTAGATGCTGAAATCCCGCGGCGTCGCGCTCCATGTGGACAGCTGGAACTCCCAAACTTTCTCCCAGTCGAACTGCGCGCCTTCACCGCGGCTGAGGTCGGCGATGGGGATGGTTATCTTGTGCCACTTGCCGTCATCGAATTTCCCATCGTACCTGTGAACCATCGCACGGGCCGTGGTCTTCTTCCCGTTGCTGCACGCCAAACGGACTTCGACGGTCCGGGGCTCCGGAGTGGCGTCCCGAGACTTCGCTTCGACGCGAATCTGGAAGGTCAGGCTCCGGTACGAGCTGAGGTCCGTCCCGGCCGTCGGAGGCCACCAACCGAACCAGTTCCAGCCCGACCCGGCCCAACCAGGCCCTAGCGCGTGAAACTCGAGGCCCTTGGCTGCCTCGACGTTGATTCCGTCGACCCCGACGCCCGATTTGGCGGCAAGCGTCGCCTGGCATTGCGGCTTCGGGTCGCAACTCGCCCAGCTCTTGCCACCGTCCCAGAAGTCAAGGCGCGCATTGCGGCCGGTACCGACATTGCGAGCGCGAATTCGGGCGCCGTCCCAAATGACAAGGCGTTGCTCGTCGGTTGCCGGCTGCGCGGCAAGAGTCGTCTCAGTCGACCTGCTCAGGCCTGGGCGAAGACATCCGGCCAGGGCGAGCGACGTCCAGACAGCAGACGCAATTCGGATGCCGCGACCCGATGGTTTCATGGCTCTCATCCCTGCGAAGAAAGTATGGTCGCCGGCCGTGCTGAGAGCCACTGCGCTCGCTCCCGGCGCCCGGTTAGTCGGGCATTGTGCCCGGCACTCCGCCATCACTGTCTTGCAGGCTCTCGATGGTGGAGTGGACACGATGGGCGCATACGGCATCGATGTAGCGGTTGAGAAAGTCAGCCGTGGCTCCGCTGCCCAGAATACCGCCATCGACTGCGCCCTTTCGAAAGCCTTGGCCTTTGCATCCTGCGCTCGATAGCAACAGCACAAGCATCAGAAAGCCTGCTCTCGCCATGAGTGAAGCCATGCGCTGAGGATATCACTTGGCCCCCAGCAGACAACCGGCAGAGAATGCCGAGCCCTCAGCGCACGCCCATCGCCAGGGCGGCAACGGCGACCCTGACGGCTACTATCGTCTCGGCGTTTGTTGTATTTGAATCCCATGCCCAGGACGACAAGGTCGACCAAGAAACAGAGATTGACGGAGGTCTCTCTCATTGAGACAATATCGACGCTCTTGATGTGACTTTTTCGATATGGAGGACCTATGCTGAAGAGACTGCTTTGCCTTTCTTGTGTGCTCGCAATTGGTGCTGGATTCGTCGCGGGTTGTGGTGGCGGAACCGGATCGTCATCCACCGCGGTCACGTCCGTTGACGGCACCAAGCCCCTCAATACCTTGACAGCGGTCGAGACGACACAGCTTTGCAGCGATACCGACGCGTACATGGCAAAGGTCGTGCCCAAGACGAACGGGTGCAAGCTGAGTGGGGTAATGGCCGCTGCTTTCGCCAGTCCGGCCAGCAACGCAGAGGCGCAGGCCGCATGCACGACTATCTACAACCAGTGTATGGCAGCTGGTTCGGGCACCCCCTGCGCGCCCCCTGCGACCTGCACCGAAACCTGTAACCCCATTCCTGCGACCTGCACGGCCACGGTCGCGCAGTTCTCGGCGTGCGTGACTGATACTTTCGTCGCGTACAACCAGGTTCTTGGCGCTATTCCCAGTTGCGGAGCGATCACCCTGGCGGATCTGTCGGATTCGACCGCTAGTGGCACCACCACGGACACCACGACAACCCCACCGTCTTGCCAGACCCTTGAGTCCGCGTGCCCCGGCTACTTCTCGGGCCCAGGGGGAAGCACCGGCATGCACCACTAGCCCGCAAATTCACATCTCCAAGGGCCAGTCCGTGGCGGACACGGCGCAGGCGTGTACAGAGGACCTCGATGCAACACAACCGATTGGCTCTCCTCTCATTCTTGTTCGCCGGCTCCTTGGCTGCATCGTCGGTTACCCCAGCCCGGGCCGGCCAGTACAAGAACTTCCGCGTCGCTGTGTACTGCGTGGTGGACGCCACCCAGCGCTTCGCCGACGAGAAGGTTGTGCAAGCGGAATTTGACCGGGTCATGGCCCGGGTCAAGTTCGACAAGGTGTACCTCGAGGTGTACCGCAACAAGCGCTTCGCCGACGAGGCGAGCTTGGACAAGATCAAGAAATTCTTCACCGAGCGTGGCGTGATCGTGGAAGGCGGATTGACCCTGGCGGCAGGAGGCACAGGCGGGCAATTCGGCACCTTCGACTTCGAGAAACCCGAGGACCGAGCTGAATGCAAGAAGGCGGTCCAGATCGCTGCCCGGCACTTCGACACGGTCATCTTGGACGACTTCTTCTTCTTCACCAGCAAGTCCGACGCGGACATTGCGGCCAAAGGCAAGCGGTCGTGGACGCAGTACCGATTGGAGACCATGCGCAAAGTGTCGACCGAGTTGGTGCTGAAACCGGCCCGGGCCATCAACCCCAAAATCAAGATGATCATCAAGTACCCCAACTGGTACGAGCATTTCCAGGGCCTGGGGTACGACCTGGAAAAACAGGCCCAGTGGTTCGATGGCATCTACACCGGCACCGAGACTCGCGACCCCTTCGTGACCGACCAGTTGCTTCAGCAGTACGAGAGCTACGAAATCCTGCGCTACTTCAACAACGTCCGTTCTGACGGTGGCAATCGGACTGGCAATCTGGGTGGATGGATAGATACCTTCAGCCTCCGGTACGTGGATCGCTACCCCGAACAATTGTGGGACACCCTTTTCGCCAAGGCCCCCGAGATCACGCTGTTCAGCTGGTACCCGATGGCGGCTTTGGAAACCATCGAGCCCGGTGACAGGGACGCGTGGAAGAACAAGCCCACCAGCTTCAACTGGGACGACATGGTGAAGTCGTACCAGCCACCCGCGGGCGAGAGTGCGGCGCCCAACTGGGGCCGCGTGGCGGGCTGGTCGCTGGAACAGGTCGACCGGTGCCTGGGCAAGCTGGGCAACCCCATCGGTGTGAAGAGCTACAAGCCCTTCCAGTCCATTGGCGAAGACTACATTCACAATTACCTGGGCAACATCGGCATTCCCATCGAGTTGACGCCGCAATTCCCCGCCGACGCCGACATCGTTCTGCTCACCGAGAGCGCCAAGTTCGACCGCGCCATCGTGGCCAAGATGAAAAGACACCTTGCCTCAGGCAAGAACGTCATGGTGACGTCGGGACTGCTGCGGGCCCTGCAGGACAAGGGAATCAAGGATATCGCCGAGGCAGAGGACACGGGCCGAACGGTGTTCATCCGCGACTTCATGGGCGGCTTCGGGGCAGGCAAGGGCGCCAGCCTCAACGACCCCAAGCAAGACAGCCCGGCCGTGCTCTTCCCGGAGATACGATTCTTCACCAACGATATGTGGCCGGTCGTGCGCGGGGTGGCGGCCGCCAGGGGATTCCCCCTCGTGCTGATGAACCACTACTCAAAAGGGATCTTCTATGTCCTCACCATACCGGAGAACATCTCGGACCTGTACAACCTGCCCCGCGGCGTGAGCAGCGCCATCAAGGCCCACCTGCAGCGAGACTTCCCGGTGCGCATGGACTCGCCGGCCCAAGTGGCGCTTTTCGCCTACGACAACGGCGCGTTCGTGGTCGAGTCTTTCCGCCACGACGATTCGGAGGTGACGGTCTCGGTGAAGGGCGATCATGTGAAGCTGAAGAACGCGCTGACCGGGCAGGTGTTGAAGGAACTGGCCGCCCCTCCGCCCGACCCGCGGGAGCGCTGGTCCCGCGACCAACCCATGGGCCCGTCCAGAACCAACTTCAAAATCCCCGTCCCTCCGCACTCCTATATGGTGTTCTCGCCCCAAGAGTAGAGCAGATCGCTTCGCGTCGCATGGCCGCCGATCCGCGTGGTTGCTCGTCGTTGGAATGCGTCGACTATTCCGCCGAGGAACCGCGCGCAGCTACTCTCGCATTGCGGTGGGATAGATCGCAGGTTCGATCTTGACTACGAGCTTCCTCGCGGCCCCGATCTCTGCGCAAGTACCGCCGCCGAGGCGTTCGATGTCTTCGAGAAATGGCACCCACCCTCCATCGACAATCTCGACGCAGCCCAGGCTTCCACCAACCCGACCCAGGTTTGAGTCCGCTCCCTCGTGAATCAAGAACCCCTGATGAGGAATCAGCCGCCACGCCCCGAGGCGCGGCGTGAAGAAGCTGTGCGGTCTGTAGCTCGGAATCCAGGTCGGCTCGCACGTCCGTAGGTGGGCAAGCCCGGTGTCACAGCCCCTAACCTCGGGGCTGGAGCCGTTGTTGCGAAGGGCGAACCTGACTGCCTTGTAGCGACCTGCTCCGACGACCAGCACCTGGTAGAGGGGGACAGCGTACACAACCAGCCTTGGCGGCAATCCCAGCCCTGGCGATTGTCTCTACAATCCCTGATGATGGTCGTACGGCACGATCCGTCCCATTCCGACACGCGTCGCGGTCACCCTCACCTCCACCCGGCCGATCAATGCGGGATCAAGAGTCATTTCGTTCCTTTCTCGCCAGCCGCCCCACAGGGTCCAATCCACCGCCCCTTTTGGGTTACGAGAGGATTTTTCTTGTCGCGTGGTTCGATCCTGATCTCGAACGCCCGGGCATCCTCGACAGTGACACTGGCCTCGGTGCGAACCACGCCGGCCCGGCGAACCATGCATGCCGAGACAAGCTTGAAGTCTCCGGGAGACACCTGCGAGGAGCCGAACTGGCAGCCACCCTCATCGAGGATCCCGTCCGCCGCAGGAATCATGAACAGCAGCTTTGCATCATTGCAGTGACGGACCTCCTCGGTGACGTGTTGCAAGCGTCCGGACCTGTGGCGGACTTCGCTTGAGATCTCCCAGCGTCCTACTTCCACTGACGGCCACCTATCTGAAGGGTCGGCGGTGGCGGCCGAGTTCCCCGCGTCCCTTGCCTGGCCACCCCGTGGTGTAGGCGACATCGAGCCCGCTGACGCTCTTGGAGCGCCGGAGGCTTGCTCGACAGCAGGAGCCGCGGCCGGCGGGACGTGGGTCTGGCGGCTGCAGGTCAAAACGGCCAGACCGGCAGCCAGCGGCCACAGCCGCAAGCATGGCTGGCTTGAGAGGAAGGCGCCATCGATTCGCATGTGACCCGAGCGGAGTATCGTCCCGCGAAGCGAGAGCATAGCCCAAACAGGCGCAATGCTTCTATACGTTGATCACTCCGGCCACGACTACGACCACGGCCACGTCTACGAACCTGTGGGGCGATCGCGACCTCAACAGGGACACCGAGACAACTTGGCGAAGGACAGGTATCGTGCCGGAGGCATTTCTGTCTGGTCGATCAGAGGGAAGACGGACTCACCCTCTGACTACTTCCTGGCCAACAGAAATCTGGGCTGGTCTTTCATCGGGGCTTCCATCCTCGCTTCGAATGTCGGTTCTGGTTAGGCTCGCGCAAAACTCGCGCATCGCGGGAGAGCGTCCTGCGCGGTGGCATTGGGATTGCTGGTCCCGGCGCCCAGAGGGTCAGAAAGCACTGGCCCTCGTCCGGCCGAGCGGCGATACTCCCTTCATGGCGCTCTTCAGGCTGTGGTTGCCTCGATCATTTTCGGCTGTGATTTCGTTGGCGCTGGTGGTTGGGTGCGGAGGGAAAAGCTCTTCCGGGCCGAAGGCGGATGCCGGTCCGGAACATCCCGACATAGGCGCGTCCCATGACTCGGCTCCCGACAAAAGCCCGGGAATCGATGGGATGTCCGGTGGGGCTGAGGTCTCCATCGGTGACGACGCGGGCGCGCACGGCGCTGCCGACGTGGGCACGGATGTCGCTGGCAGCGCGAGCGCGGACGTCACTGCAGACTCGGGTGCGGACGTCGCTGCAGACTCGGGTGCGGACGTCGCTGGCTACGCGAGCGCGGACGTCGCTGCAGACTCGGGTGCGGACGTCGCTGCCGGAGGGTTCGGAGAAGACGCCGGCGCCGGCGACGATGGCGGAGGGTTCGGAGAAGACGCCGGCGACGGCGGCGATGGCGGCGATGGCGGCGGCGCATGTTCGCCAGCGCCCACGTTACCCGTGTTCGCCGGGACGCCCACGCTTCAGTTCGTCGTGGGCACGCAAGTTTCCACCTTGGCCGGCAGCGACGTCAGCGGCGTCGTCGACGGGCAGGGGGCGGCCGCGCGCTTCGACAATCCGGTCAGCATCGCTGTCGGGGTGACGGGTGACCTGTTCGTCGCCGACTACGACAGTGGTCTTCTGCGCCGGGTGACCGAGACCGGCGCTGTGACCACGGTGGCCAACCTCGCCGGCCTGCAGCCTTTCGGGCTAGTCGCCACCAGGGCCGGGCAATTGTTCGTCGACACGGACCACGATCCCAACGGAGCGAAGAGCGACACCACCGGGACCATCTGGTCCGTCGACCCCAGCACCGGTCAGAAGGTCGCGGTCAGGGCCGACATAGGAAGTCCGCGTGGGGTGGCCCAGCTCGCCGATGGTCGGCTGGTCCTTGGGGACTTCCGGAACCATGTCGTGCGACTGCTGAATCCGACCGACGCATCCGTCGCGGTGTTGGCGGGGAGTGGCTGCCCCGGCTTCGCCGACGGGCAGGGAACGCGCGCTGTCTTCAACTTCCCCTACGGTCTGGTGGTTGCCCCGGACGGAAGAATCATCGTCGCGGATTCCGGCAACGGCCGCATCCGCGTGCTGGACCTGAATGGCAACGTCACCACTCTGGCCGGCGGGGACACCCTGGGGACGAATGACGGACCGGCGTCGCAGGCCTTGTTCTACCGCCCGATCGATGTGGCCAGCGACGTCGCTGGCAATCTCTACGTCAGCGACAATGGGGCGCACCGGATTCGGCGTATCGACACCGCCGGCAACGTGATGACCCTGGCCGGAAATGGAACGGTCGGTTTCGCGGATGGCAGTGGTGCCAGCGCCGAATTCTACGGCCAGGAAGGGCTCGACGTCCTGTCCGATGGCAGTGCAGTGTTCGTCGCTGACGGAAACTCGGGCGACGGCGGGCCCTACAACCGCATCCGCAGGGTGGACCTTCCAGCAGCAGTTCGCTGACACGTCCGCTGGGCTGCCACGCAAGCGGCTTCGGGCACCGTGACAACCTGGCGAAGGACAGGTATCGTGCCGGTCGAAAAGGAGAGGAACTCGCATGGCAATCCTTGGCCTGGTTGACTGGATTACGGTCGGCATCTATTTCCTTCTGATCGGCGGCATTTCTGTCTGGTCGATCAGGAGGAAGAAGGACTCACCCTCCGACTACTTCCTGGCCAACAGAAACCTGGGCTGGTTTGTCATCGGGGCTTCCATTCTCGCCTCGAACGTCGGTTCCGAACACATCGTCGGGCTGGCGGGCACCGGCGCGAAATCCGGCCTGGCCATGGGGCACTACGAGCTGCATTCCTGGATCGTGCTCACGCTGGGATGGGTCTTCGTTCCCTTCTATATGCGCAGCAAGGTCTTCACCATGCCGGAATTCCTGGAGCGCAGATACAACAACAAAACGCGTTGGCTGCTCTCCATCGTGCAACTGCTCAGTTACGTCATCGCCAAGGCATCGGTGACGATCTATGCAGGCGCGGTCGTGTTCAACTCCTTCCTGGGAGTAGACTTCTGGACCGGCGCGATCGTGCTGATCGCCATCACCGGGGCCTACACCGTCTTCGGCGGGCTTCACGCCGTCATGTACACCGAGGCCCTTCAAGCCATCGTTCTGCTCGGCGGTTCCATCATCCTAACCATTTCGGGGTTCATTGAGATCGGTGGCTGGAACAACCTTGTCCATTCCGTGCCCAAGGATCACCTGAACATGTTCCTCCCGCTTTCCAATCCCGACTTCCCGTGGCTGGGGCTCCTGTTTGCCTCTCCCATTGTCGGCATCTGGTATTGGTGCACCGATCAGCACATCGTGCAGCGCTGTTTGGCGGCCCGCAACGAGCAGCAGGCCCGGCGGGGAACCATCTTCGCTGCCTACCTCAAGATGCTGCCCTTTTTCGTCTTCCTGATTCCCGGACTTATGGCGTATGCGCTGTCGCGTTCGGGCAAGATCCAACTCCCCCAATCCGATCAGGCATTCCCAACCTTGGTCAAGACTCTGCTGCCGGTCGGCCTGCGCGGCCTGCTCGCGGGCGGCATCCTGGCCGCCCTCATGAGCTCGCTCGCCTCCGTCTACAATGCTTGCTCGACCCTCTTCACCCTGGACATCTATCAGAAGATCAAGCCGAACACGACGGAGAAGGAACTGGTCAAGGTCGGGCGCATTGCCACAGCGTCGGTAGTTCTTCTCGGAACGCTGTGGATTCCCGTCATGAAGGGGATCTCCGACACGCTCTACCAGTATCTCCAGAGCGTCCAGTCCTATCTGGCCCCGCCCATCGCCGCTGTCTTTTTGCTTGGTGTCTTCGTCCCGCGCATCAACGGCAAGGGGGCGCTCACGGCCATGGTGTCAGGCTTCGTGGTCGGCATCCTGCGCATCGTGCTTGAGCTTTTCCGGCATTCGTTGAGCGGATTCCTCTATGCCTTTGCCACGATCAACTTCCTCTATTTCTGCATCCTCCTGTTCATATTCTCCATTGTCGTAATGATCGTCGTCAGCCTTCTCACCGAGAAACCGTCCCAGTCCCAGCTCAACGGTCTGACCTATGGGACAACCGTGGCGGCCGACAAGGCGCAATCACGCGCCAGCTGGAACAAGCGCGACCTCGTACTCTCGTTGGCCATCGTCCTCGTCATCGTGGTGATCTTCGCCTACTTCTCGCCGCTCGGGATTGCGGGCTGACAGGTCCCGGCAGGGACGCCTATGGCGACTGGGAATATGGTGAGTAGATGGTTGAGGGTCGCCCGGATCTTCGCCTATGTGGCATGGGCTTTGATGGGCATTTTCGGCTACTTGTTTGTGTCCGTAAAAACGGAGTACACGAGGGGACGCCCACAGTCGCCGCGAGAAGATCTGGCGCAAGTAGTCCAAGCCGAGGGGTTCTATAACAAGACCATCTTCTTGACGGAGGAGGAAGCGCGCCGTCTCGACCGGGCCACGTACTTTGCCTATGGCATGTTCGTCTTGTGTTTTGTCGGAATGGGAACGGTACATCTACTGGAAAGACGCAGCCAACCTCGTCCATGAGTTTGGCTCGGTAACAGGCGCTCATTGCCTGCCTTATATCCCGTTCCTCCTGCCAGAGCAGACCACGGCCCGCTTGCCGTGGTCGTGGCCGGACTGATTGCCGTCGGCCAGGACCACGATTTTCTGTTACTGTCGCGATATTGCGGTAGTACCGTTCGCCCGTGCTACTTCGGCTCGCCGACCAGGATGCCCCGACCGCCGGTTCCCACGTAGACCCGGCCATAGACGCGCGGGTCGCCGATGATGACGCCGCAGAAGCCGAACTGGTGCTTATCGTCGTTGATCCTCACCCAGGTCACGCCAGCGTCGTCGGAGCGGTAGAAGCCTGGCTTGTCGTTGACCTTGCCCATGAAATACACAGCCGGGTACTTCTTGCCCTCCGCCGGCTTGCCAAAGCCGATCTGATTGGCCTCGGTCACGCCGTCGATGGCGACGTAAGTCTTGCCCGAATCGGTCGAGTGATTGAGCTCCTTGAAGTTGGTGAGCCACACGTCGCCCTCGATACCGGGTACGGCCTGCGCCGAAGCCGAATGAAGCTGGTAGTCGGGGAGACTTGGTAGCCCGCCGGGCGACGCGGTGAAGTGGGCTCCGCCGTCCGTGCTCGTGTAGGCTTGCCCGCCTTTGGCGTCGAGCACGTAGAACTTGTTGGGGTTCACACGATCCGCGGCCGGTCGGAAATGGACCGGCGCCCAGTCGGGATCCGGTTCCGCGTCGGGAAGCCCCTCTGCGCGGGACCAGGTCGCGCCCCGGTCCTTGGAATAGACGACCACCCCGTCCCTGGGCCCCCACAAGAAGGTCGCGCCGTCTGCAGAAACGGCGATCGATCCAGTGCCCTTTCCCTTGGGATTGGATGCGAAGGGCGTCCAGCTCTTGCCGCCGTCGAGGGAGTAGGCTCCCCATTGCTTGTCGTGCCAGCCGATTCGCGCGACGACATCGGGCTTGCCCCAGGCGACATCGATTCCGCTGCCCGAGCCACAGAGCGGATTGTCGAACATCCCGCCGGCAGAGGGCGCATTCAGGTCGTCGTGGCGGAATCCGCAGATATCACCCACGGCGCTGAGCAGCGGTGGCCCAGAGGGTGGGCTGACCAGAGCCGAGACGACCGTTTCTTCAAGCCCACGGTCGAGGAACGTCCAATGGGTGGGCTGGTCAGAATCCGCGGCGGTCGCGTCCTCGGTACTCCAGATCCCTTGTCCCGTGACGTACATGACCCGGCCCGGGTTGAAGGGATCGATATCGATGTCGCCCATCCAGCCCCTGCCAATCGGGTCATTGGGCTTGTGCCAATAGAGGTACTTCGCACCGGCGTCGTCGCGCACGACCTTGGTGAAAAGGGGCTTCCAGGTCTTGCCCCCGTCGGTGGTCCGGTAGACCTCGTCGCCGTGGGTCCAGCGGTCGATGGTGCTGACCATGACGGTCCCGGGGTGCGCGGCGTCCACCGACAGCCCACCGTAGCCGAAGCCGTCATCCTTTTTCGGAGCAGCGGGCGTGATGTTGGTGAACTTCTCCGACTTGGGCTCGTACTTCCACACCGCGCCCTCCGTCACATTGTTGGGGCCCGGGCCATTTCCGTAGCTGATGTACATGACGCCGGTCGAGTCGAGCTCGGCGTGACTGGCCATCACGCCCATGGGCTGTTTGGGCACCAGCTTCCACGTCCCGCCGGCGTCGGTGCTGCGAAAGAGGCTGCCGTCCTTGTTGGCGACGCCGGCGTAGATGATGGGCGTGGGCTTGCCCTTGGCTCCGCTCGATTTGTCGTACAAGACGATGGGGATGCCGACTCCGTTGCCGCTGTCGGTGGCCGAGAAGCTGCCCACTTTGTCCCAGCTCGCGCCCGAGTCATTGCTCTTCCACAGCCCGTTCTGGCGCGACCCGAAGAAGAGAACGCTGGTCAGATTGGGATCGATGGCGAGACGTTCGCCGTTCGACCGGCCATCCTCATTGCCGCCCATCTTGAGGGGCATGTCGGTCTTCTGCCAGGTATTGCCGCGATCGCTCGAGCGCAGGATGTAGCCATTGCCCGCCCATGATCCGGTGGAGTTTCCGGCGGCCAAATACACCTTGTTGGCGTCGACCGGGTCGGCGGCAAGGCTTTCGATGCCGGAATTCGCATCGCGCCCGAATTCGTCGGTGATAGAAGTCCAGCTCTTGTCCGCCTGGTTCCAGCGGTACGCGCCGCCCACGTCGGTGCGGGCATAGATGAGATCCTTCTCGACGGGACTGAAGATGATGCCGCTGACGAATCCCCCGCCGAGAACGACGACGTTCTTCCAATTGTACGTCACGTTACCTCCGCTCTGGGCCGCCTGGGCCGGCGAAGTCGCCGCGAGGGCCGCGCCCGGCGTCTGCGCTCCCGGTCGCTCAGCGCAAGAGCAAATCTTGCAACCATGCTGCGCCAATGCCGACAGGATCACTGCCAACGACAGCACCGACGCGTGGACGGAGCACGGCTTCGCCGCGCGGAGTCCGTCGCGGGGGGCGTTGGGGATCCTCTTAGGGTCCCCATATCCAGAAGAAATGTGCTTGGCCATTCTCCATGCTCCTTTTGTTGTGTCAGTTTCCCTATCGCGGGTCGCCGTAGAGAATCCCCCTGCCGCCCGTGCCGAGATAGACACGGCCGTACTGGCGCTGGTCGCCGGTCAAGCAGTGCAACCACCCGAACTGGTGCTGCGGATCATCGATGCGCTGCCAGGTAACCCCGACATCGTCGGAACGGTACGTGCCCCAGACACCAGCCACCGAGCCGGCGAGGTACACCGCCGGATAACTTTGCCCCGGCGCCGCCATGCCGAAGCCCACCTGCTGGTATGGAGAGGAATCGGGTCCTCCGACTCGCGTAAACGTCGCTGCCGAGTCCTGCGAATGAAACAGGCCGGAAATCGTCGCAACCCAAACATCCCCCTCGATTCCGAACACGGGGCGCGGTCGCCCGGACGGGGACGCGGGACTCAGAACGAAGTTCGCGCCGCCGTCAGTGCTCACGTACATCCCATTGCGGTCGCTTGCGTAGAACTTGGAGGGATTGACACGGTCGGCGGCCACCTGCGCGCCCGGTGCAGGCGCGCCGGCGGCGGGCCCCACTGGGGTCCACGTGGCGCCGCGGTCTCGCGACAAGGAGGGCAAGGGCTTGTTCGTGGCCCCCTGAGGAACCTGAGGAGCCCACAGGAACGTCGCCCCGTCGGCCGAAACCGCGATCGATCCCGAGCCCTTGCTTGCCGCGGGCGCAGTGGCAAATGGGGTCCACGTCGTGCCCCCGTCAGTGGAGTAGGAACCGCCACCGGACGACGAGCCCACCCGCACGATGATGTTCGGGATGGCTTCGGCGAAATCGAGGCTCGTCGAGTTCACGAAGCCGTCGAACATGCCGCCAGGGGGAGAAACGTCCAGGTCGTCATGGCGGAAACCGGAGATGTCGCCCACCGCGCTCAGTAGGGGTGCGCCAGTTGGAGGGCTGACGAGGTCGGACACCACGGTTTCTTCCAGACCGTCGTCGTCGAAGGTCCAATGAGTCGAAACTCCCTTGTCGGCATCCGTGACGTCGTAGCTCGACCAGATGCCTCCCCCCGTGATGTAGAGAACGTGCGCTGGATCGAAGGGATCGATCTCGACGTCGCCCATCCATCCCGGCGTCCCCAACTTGGGTGGGTGCCCCAAGACCCAGGCCGCGCCCGCCACATCGCGCGTCGCCGTCGACCCGATCGGCACCCAGGTTGGAATGCTCTGCCCGCCGTTCGTGGTGCGGTAGATCTCGTCGGCCCCCCAGTCATCGATCGTCGTAAGGATGAACGTTCCCGGATTGGCAGCATCGGCTGCAATTCCGCCGAAGCCGTGGCCTTGGGTGAGCGCCATCACGTTGGTCCAGTCGCCGCCAGTCATGCTGTATCGCCAAACAGCGCCGCTCGTGATGTTGTTCGGGCCTGGACCGTTGTTGTACGCAAGGTAGAGGTTGCCACACCCGTCCGGCACGGCATGATGGGGCATCAGCCCGCTAGGCTGCCCCGTCGGCTGCCCGGCAACCGCTTCCCAGGTCACCCCTGCGTCGGTCGTGCGATAGAGCCCGGTTCCGGTGTCCCCTTGCACCCCGACATAGATCGCCGGAGTGGGGCTGCCCGGCGAGCCGCTGCTTGGATCGAAGACCACGAAGGTCAGGCCGTATTCCGTACCTGTGGAAGTGGTTGGGAAGCCACTGACTTTGGTCCACGTCTGCGCAAAGTCCGTGCTCGTCCACAAACCGGCGTTGCGCGAGCCAAAGTACAAGGTGCTGGTCAGGTTGGGATCGATGGCGAGCCGCTCGCCCATGGAGCGTCCGTCCGCGTTTCCGCCCATGGGCGCGGAGATGTCGTTGCGCGCCCATGTCTGTCCCATGTCGGTCGAGCTCAGAATCGAGACAGGGCTGCCCGTGAGATACATCCCGGCGGCCAGGTAGACCCGATTGGGATCGACCGGATCCGCGGCGATGCTCTCGATCCCGAGGAGGTTCGAATCGTTGTGCCCGACCCAATCCGTGATGGCCATCCAGCGATGCGCAGTCGGGTCGTAGCGGTAGGCGCCTCCGACATCCGTGCGGGCGAAGACGAGCCCGGGAAGCACCGGGCTCATGACGATGCCGGTGACGAAGCCCCCGCCCTTGATGACGACGTTCTTCCACAGGTACGGCCCAGGAGCGGCCGTGTCGGTTGAAGGGATTACTGCATCGCCCGAATAGGGTACGGGCGCGGGTACGTTGCAGGTCGGCCCGGATGGGTGGCTGCTATCGACGCATGCCACGCCACTGGCGAAGCACGCGGCAACAGCCGCGAGCTTGATGGCGAGCATGGAGGAGCAAGTTGGACTCACGTGGCTGTGGTAAAGGAGCTGCCGCTACTGCTTTTCGGCCGCGATATCGTCGATGTAGATGTCGAAATTCTTCGGCGTCCCGGTCCAGGTGTGGAGCCGGAACTCCCAGAACGACTGCAGGTCGAACTTCGCGCCGGCCCCCTTGGTCAACGCCGAGATCGGGATTTCAACCTTGTGCCACTTCCCGTCCGCGAAGGCCTTTACGAACTTGTCGATCGGCGCGTCGGCGGTGTCTTTCGCGCTCTTGTTGCTGCACCCGAGCGCCAGGCCGAGGTACTCCGGCGCGGCCTCGGCGGACTTCGCATCCACCCGGATCTGGAAGGTCAGATGGCTGTACGGACTGATGTCGATCCCCGCGGTTTCCGGGTACCAACCAAACAAGTTCCAGCCCATCCCGAGCCAACCCGGCCCCTCGGCGTGGAACTTGAGAGCCGTGCTGCCATTCACGCCGCTGCCCGACTCCGGTCCGAGCTTGGTCTTGCACTCAGCCGTCTTGTCGCACGAAGCCCACCCCTGTGCGCCGCCTCCCGTATCGTCGCCGTTCCAGATGACGAGGCGGCTGCCTACTGCTGCGGCCGGAGCGGACGCGGCTGGGGCGGCGCTGATTGCACTTGGTGCAGCCGCTGTCGCCGGCGGCGGGGCTGCACCGGCCCCAGGACAAGGTGGGCAGAGACAACCGGCTGTACTCACCGAAGCGAGAACGGCGAGCCGTGCATATGCGTACGACCTGTGCGAGTTGGGCGTCATGGGAACCTCACGTTTTCCGACAAGCTGATCCACTTTCGTCTCACATCTGCGCTGCATCTGGTTCTGCGTCTACCTCTGCATCTGCTGTCGCTACATCGGGCTCTGCATCCGCACCTGCCGCCAGTGCATCGGGTACCGCATCCGAGCCTGCCGCCGGTGCATCGAGTCCCGCGACCGCTGCCGGTGCATCGAGTCCCGCATCCGCACCCGGCGCGTGCCCCTTCTTGCGGTAGAAGGTCACCTTGTCGAGCCAGAGGTCAAACGGCGCCTCCTTCGGAGGCACAATGGAGAGACCATAGAGTTGGTTGGTCAGGAGCGCCGTTCCGGGCACGTCCCCAGTCTCGGTCAGAATCGAATTGGGAACCCGATTCGGGTATGGTTGCTGCGTGAACTGTTTCCACGGGATGGTGTAGAAAACCCACTCGCTTGTCACGAGCATGACAACGTAGTAGCTGTTGCCCTTGTTGTTTCCGGTCTCATCAGGCTGCCGCGAAGCAACGGCAGCACCCGAAATGACCTGACCTGTAGCCGGATCGACCGCCGCATTGATCGTCGAACCCCCGAGTCCTCCGTCGGCGGCGTTGTAGATTTTGTCGTGACCACCTGGCGTGTAGTTGGGGTCCATCACCGTCGTGTTCGCGTCGTCGAGGTAGACCGTGAAGCCCTTGCTCACGTTGCCAGGGGCGCGCGCCCAGAACGACAGCCCCTCCCAGGCCGACTCGTCGCGCGGGAGGGAGATCGAAACTCCTCCGTCAGTCGTGACGTAGTTCGTGCGGAAGCTGGTGAATGGACAGTGGGCCCCCCAATCATTGTTGTGTACCAAACTAATCTCCAGGGCCTGGTTGCTGCCGCACCGACCCCCGCCCTCGATCAGCACCGGGCTCGGAAGGCTCTGACCGGAATCAGGGGTGGAGTCACGGTCGCACCGCATGTCGGTCGACACGGTATTGGGGTCGAACTCATAGTCGGAATCGGCCGAACAGTTGATGGGCTCGTCCTTCAAGGTAGGGTATGCGCTGCACCCGACCGCTCCGCCAAGACCGAGGAGCAGCACGCAGGCCGGCCTGGCCAATCGTGGCAACTGGGCTCTCGACATGCGCTTGAGGCTCATGGCAGTGAGGCTACCACCAGAAGGTGCCGGACAAGGTGAAGACGTGGCGATCCGGGTTTGCATTGGGACCGGATCCAGGAGGGAACCCCGTCAGGGCTACGATATCGCTGCCATTCTGGAAGTAGGAATAGTGGAGTGCGAACTCGTCACGGCTCCTCCAGCCGGTGTGGAACAGCAAGCGGGTTGTCATGATCGTGAAGGCTTTCTTCGAGTCGGCGCCGTGGAGGCGAACGTGATCGAGCCGCTCGGATACGCCCAGCCATGACTTCATTAGATAGGTGGCCTCGCCGCCCACCTTCACCTTGAATACGCCGTCGTAGTCCTTGTCGTCGCTGCTCACCGACGTCCCGACGGTGAATAGGCTGACCAGGACGTCCGGACTCATGCCCGTGTACAGCTTGTCGAAAACCAGTCGCGCGACGCTGAGATCGTACTGCGCACCGAAGGTGGTTAGCGAACCGTTACCATTGCTGTTCGGGCCGAGGTACTGCGCGATGAGTTCAGGCCCTCCGCGTGCATTCAGGATCTCGATCGCACCCGAGACCGTCGCCGCGTCCTTGGCCTGGGTACGTGCCAAGCCGACGTAGAGGTGACCATAGCGTCCTGCAGTGACCTGGGCGTCGGCACCCAGCACCGTGATCTGTCCATTCGGGACTAGACCTGAGGCGACCTGATCGTCCTGGGTCCAGGCCGCAAGGTAGTGCAGGCCGAGCCGGGCGAGTCCACCATAGGCGAGGCCAAGATGTACGTGGCCGACAAAGGTCGCGCCCACGTTGGCGTCCGCGAAGTCGTTCCACCCGGCCGGCATCAGGCCGATGGGCGGCCGTCCGAGCTGGCCACCAAGCCCCTGCTCCAGCACGAGAAAGAACTCGCCGAGTTTGTAGCCGGTTGTGATGGTCTCGCCGATGCTGTTTGTGCGCGCGATGAGTGGCGTGGCGTAGCGCCCAGCATCGTACGCGCCCATGGCACCGTATCGGCCCGTATAGGCGCCGACGTACAGTTGGAAGGGGAAGCCGAAATACTTGGTCGCATTCACCGTGATGAACGCATCGTTCACGCCCAACTGTGCGGGGATGTTGTAGTAGCCCGCCGCATCGCTGAAGGTCGAAGCCGCCATAATGACCGTGCCTGACACGGTCTTGTTGCCGTAGATGAAGTTGAGCTGCCCCCAGGGGGTTGGCACCGCGCCCGTGTACTCGAAACTCCGGAGGTCCTGGGCCAGGAGCGGCGGCGCATGGAGGACCGTGCCTCCCCCCGTATAATCATAGTTGGGATTCCCGTTGGGGAGGGTAGGGTTGATAAGGTCCGTACGTTGCGTGATCGGACGATCGTGCACGCCGACGGTGGCGGGCAAGAGCAGGTAGCCGTGGAAATCAAGCACGAACTCCTTGGACTCGGCCGGATTGATGCCGAACGGGATGGAAGGGGTCGCGCTGCGTACTTGCGGTTCGGCCGGCGAGAGCCCAAGTCTCGGAAGCCCCTCATCCGCGGCCATCGCCAGCGAGGGCATGGCGAGCAAAGCCAGGATCATTCCGCAAATAGTTCGGCCACCCTCAAAGGGTTCCCGAACCCTCGCGCGATGGTACGTGGCCGGCAACGAGGGCGCGCGCGAAGCGCGCGGGGTGGGCAGGGTGGCGGGCCGTCCCGAAGTCCCCGAAGGGGGAGCCGGCCTCTCCCCACGCGATTTCCAGCCGGGTCGAGGTGCAGAGGATAGGGTTTGCATCGTCGAGCGCTTTCGGTTCAGAAGGTGATGTAGCCCCCGAGCGCGACCATGTGATGGTCGAGCGGCTGGGCGGAGTTAGGGTCTGCGGCGGCGCTGTAGAAGCGCCGGCTGTAGTACAGTTCTATGCGGTCCGTGCTCCACCAGTCGGAGTGGAACGCGATGCCGGGATTGACACTGTAGACACTGTAGCGCCCGAAGTTGCTGTCGCGGCTTTCGCCGTAGGTCTTCAACATCAGGCTGAACAACGACGTCATCCGGTATTCGGTCTCGAGCCCGAGATAGTACCCGCTCGCCTTCTTGTACAGGGGGTCGTCGGTCGCAACCGTGAAGTGGAGCAGTGCTGCAATGGCGACGCGCAGGTCCGGGGCCTGGCCGGAGAAGCTGCGCGGAGCCCAGAGAATGGGCGCTACGCTGAAATCGTACTCGGCGCTGAGCACGGCAACTTTGCCGTTTCCGTGGCTGCCCGACCCGATGAACTTGCCGATCATTTCCCGGGCGCCTTGCGTCCAATCGATGCCCCACCACACCCCGTCGCCGACTGAGGCGGCATGCACGAAATTGTAGAGTCCGCCACTCAACCCGACCTGTCCCCAGGGGTAGCTTGTCCAGCGCGCCTCGGCGAGAAAGGTGTCCAACCGACCGTCCCTCGGAAGCTCGTACAGGGCCGTGTTGAGGTACACGCGCTCGTCCGTCCCATAGTCGGAGGCATAGTGCAACTTAAGGGTGTACTGATTCTTGTAAGTGAGTCCAACGTGAGCGTGGTTCACAAAGCTCGATGTGCCCGTCTCGATCCAGGCGAAGTAATCGCCGCGGGGGAAGCTCTCGGGCACGCCGGGAACAACGAACAGCCCGTGAATAAAGGTAAGATGCAAGTCGGGCGTCATATCCCAATCCCCGTATGTCGCCTCGCCGTAGCCACGCACCGCGAGCAGGGGCCCGTAGATGCCCCACCCCCACTGGCCGGGTCCGGCGGCGACCTCGCTGAACGCGCCCATGCGAAACTGCAAACGCAGTGTTCCGATGGGCTGGGGCGTGATCAGAATCCAGGCCGTGCCGAAGCCAGGCCCTCTAAACGCGTTCTCGTAGCCCTGGTACTCCTTGTTCTTGAGGTTCACGTAGTAGCTTGCGAAGGCGGTCACCAGGGCGTTGCCGTATGTCAAATTCAGGGCAGCGCCTGCGCCAGGCCAAAATGGGTTCTTGCCCGCCGAAAGCGCCGGCATGTGCAGCGCCGTTCCGGAATAGCCCACCGGCGCAGTGCCTGGTGTCCTTCCAATCCCGACGGCCTGCCAACCGAACAATCGGCCGTCAAAACGAAACGACGAGGCGCTCGCCGGGGCGGGCGCGCCGAACGAAGGAGCCCTCCCGCCTGGCGCGGGAGGCGCGGGCGGCGCCTCGGGCGCCAATCCCAGACCGGGCGGGATCGAGGACCCCGGTAGAGAGTCAGTGGGCGCGGCGGGCACGGCAGGCGCAGCGGGCACGGCTTCTTCGGCTCGCGCCGCACCAGCCGCGAGAAGTAGCGCGATCTGCACCAGGGACGCGTAACGGTATTGCAGACGCACCATCAAGCCTCAATCAGAAGGTGGGCTTCTCGGGCCAGCCGCGTGGATCGGATTCCACGACAGACGAACTCATGGCTCAAGGGCAGCAATGTTAATGCGCTTTGCGTCACGGCTTGGCATCGGCGAAAGTAGCATAAGACTTCGGCGACGGATCATGAATTCGGCAAACCCGTTAACTATGGGCTAGCCGAGCTGCGTCGCCATTACCGCTTGGGAATCGGCATCGAGCTGGCATTCGCAGGGCCGATGCCGCCCGCTGGCAGGGTCGCCCCCTGTGCCGCGAGTAGGAAATTCACCAGAGCCCAGTAGTCGCCCAGCTTGAGCTCACCCGCATGTTGCATGGGCATGTGTGTGCTCGTGAAACTGAACAGATCCTGCGCGCTCCGGAAGGTGTCGCGCCACGCCGCGCCCGCCGGTCGCGCTTGCGCCTCGATCTGTAGCTGCTGGCCGTCGATGAACCCCGGGTCGCCCGAGCCTCCGCTATTGCGCGGGTACTCGGGCAGGGCGCCGGGCCCCATGAGCGCCGGCGCGCTTGCGAGTCCTTCGCCACGCTGGCCATGGCACTTGGCACATTCGGCCGCGTACGTGGTCGCGCCTGCTGCAGCCTGGTTTTGTGCCCGCGCGAGGTCCGCAGCGGTGGCGCCCAGCTGGGTCACCGCGCACCCGAGCAAGACCAACCCGCCGAGCACCCCGCCGACCACCGACGTTACTGGATGAGCAATACGAGATGACATCGGGCTCTTCTTCCTCATTTTGGGGGGAGATCCTATCCGCTCCGCGCGGCTTGTTGTAGCAGATTCGCCGCCGTCCGGCGAGCGGACATGGGTGCTAACCACAACGTGTTCCCCGAGTCCGCCCCGCCTCTGGCCGGAGAATCCCGAGAAAATGGCACCTATGCGGGGAGCAGACTCCTTACAGCTTCAGCTCCACAGCGGCGCCATCGTAGCGAACGCTCTTGTCCGCTTTAGGGGCAAAGGAAGACCCGACCGGTTTCGCTTTCGATACCAAGACGACATCGAACGTCCGCTCTTTCTGCATGCCCGTATAGAAGCCCTCTCGCTTCCCAATGGTGAGCGTGCGAGCGGCCTCGTTCCAGCGGATGGGGATGCGCGCGCAGGCGCCTTTCTCGTAGCCGTATGTGACACCGTCATCTTCGTACAGCGTAAACGCACCATCCGCTCCCGCGTAGACCCAGAGCACGATCGGGTCAGCAGGCTTTTCATCCGTGTACGCGATCTCGGGACCGGTCGGAATGATTGAGCCGGCCTTCACGTGAATGGGCATCGAGTCGTACGGCGCCGGCACGTCGATGGTCTGTCCGCCCGGGACATTCGCACCCGTCCAGAAGTCGTACCAACTGGTCGCGCTCGGCAGGTAGACGGCTCGACTTCGAGCTTTGTACGTGGTTACCGGGCTCACCAGGAATGCAGGCCCGAAAAGGTACTGATCGGTCGTGTCCCGCGCCTTTGCGTCTGCGCGAAAGTCCATGACCAGCGGCCGCATGATGGTTCCGCCCTCGTGCGTGACGGCGCCCGCGAGCGAGTAGATATAAGGAAGGAGGCGGTAGCGTATCCGGTCGAACTTCAGCTCGGCCTGGTAGGCGGGGTGCTTTTCGCCGCCCAGTTCCCACATTTCGCGCTTCGGCGCCTCGCCGTGCACGCGCAAAAGTGGGACGAAGGTGCCGAACTCGAACCAGCGAGCGTTCAACTCACGCCATTCCTCGGCATCCTCGGCGGTGGGGTGCTCGGCCGCGAAGCGCGCCGGCACGGAGAATCCCCCAATGTCCATGGTCCAGTACGGGATGCCCGAGACCGACAATCCAAGTCCGGCCGGAATCTGCATCCGCAGCGCCGTCCACGTCGAGGTGATGTCGCCCGACCAGACCGCCGCGGCGTAGTGCTGGTTTCCCGCAAACGCCGAGCGGGTCAAGATGAAGACCCGCTGGTCCGGCGCCACGGATCGCTGCCCTTCGTACACGGTCTTGCTGTTCATGAGCGAGTACGCATTGAGCATGCGCGAACCGGAGCCGAGCGCCGTGGGGTGCATGTGGGTTCGCTGTCCGTCGAGCGTGGGCGTGGGCAACAGGTCCGGCTCCGGCGCGTCCAGCCACCAGGCGTCCACCTTCTTGCGAAACAGAGACTGTTCCATCTGAGACCAGAAGAGCTTGCCCGCCTCGGGATTGAAGGCATCGTAGAAGGTATACGGATAGCCTCCGTCGCCGACCCAATCGCGCAGCCCTTCGGTCAAGTTGAGTCCGTACAGGAATCCCTGCGAGCGCATGGCCTCGAAATTCTTCGTGCCCGGATAGAACTTGCCCCAGACCGAGATCATGAGACGCGCGTGCTTCTCGTGGATCTTGCGGACCCACCCATCCGGATCGGGAAAGCGGGCCTTGTCGAACTCGTGCGAGCCCCAGGTGTCTTCTTTCCAGTAGAACCAGTCCTGGACGATGTTGTCGAAGGGGATGCCGCGTGAGCGAAAACCGTCCACGACGTCCAGGCTGGCCTTCGCCGTCTCGTAGCGCTGCCGGCTTTGCCAGAGCCCCAACGCCCAACGCGGTATCATCGGCGCCGGCCCGGTGATGCGCCGGTAGCCCGCCACGACCTTGTCGAGCTCGGGACCGTAGACAAAATAGTAGTCGACGCCGTCGCCGACCTCTGACCAGAACGAGGTCGTCTGGACCGCGGTGGCTGGGGTTTTCCACAGCAACTGCACCGTCTCCATCCCTTGATCCTTGCTCCACTCGAGCCGGATCTTGTGGCGGCGCTTGGCCTCGAGCCGCACCTTGGCCACGTCTTTCCAAGGCAGCCAGCCTTGCCGCCAATGATTGATGACCAACCGATTATCCACCCAGAGTTTGATGCCGTTGTTCGAAAAGGTCTGGAAGGTGTAGTCGCCGGTGACATCCGGCTCGACTTCGCCTGCCCAGCGCACGCTGGCAGGTCCTTCGGGCAAGCCGGCATAAATGAGCTGGTTGGGTTTCTTCTCTTTGCTCGAGAGCGCGATGTCGATGCTGCGGTCAACCCGCTCGCCGACCAGATGCTTGAAATCCGCGCCGCGATAGTAGGAACCGGTGAGGCCGCCGCGCTTGCCGCTGGAATCGAAAAGGCGCTCGGGCGGGATGGGTGCGAACTCGCGCAGATCTCCGAATCGCGTGAAGGAGGTGTTGTCCCAGAGGATGCCCCAGCCGCGGCTCGAAACCAGGAAGGGAATCACGATGGTGCCGTTGTGCTGCCAGAGATCGAGGTCGTATCCCTTGAGGTTCAAGAGGCCGAGGTGGTTCTCGCCCAGGCCGTAAAGCGCCTCGTCGGCATGGGGCAGCCACTCTTGTCGCACGTGCTGCGTGTCCTCGCCCTGGACGGTGGCGGCCACGAGCGTCCGGCCGCCGTCCTTCTCCTCGAGGACAGGAGAACCGGAGGGATCGAAAAACGCCACCCTGCCCGTGGCGAGGTCGATGCGGACACGGAGCTTCGCTGTCGCGAGAGTCGCGGTGCCTGCCCCCTCGGTCACCTCGAACTGTGCACCGGCGCAGCGCTTGGGCTGCGCCGCCAGACTCTTGCGGGCAAAGAAGGCCTGGTCCTTGGCGTACGCAACCCGGACGACGTCGACTGCGCAGACCTCGAGCTTGAGGAAGCCATCGCCCACGCGGACGACAAGGCCTTCGGGCAGGCGCTGCAGGCTCATTGCAACCGGAATTGAGGCCGGACAGGCCGGCCCGCGCGGGGCCGCGCATCCAGCGCCAGCGACGAGCAACATGAGAGACTTCACGATGCGACCCATGGAACCTCCTTGAGAGGGCGGAATTCTTTCACGACTGAGGTGGGAATGGCTAGTCCCGCCGGATGGGGCCCTGGTTGTAGCCGCGCTCGCCGAAGGGCTGCAGCTTTTCCAGCCAGATCTGTTCCAGCAGGGTGAGTTCATCCTCCAGGCAGAAGCTGGGATGCTCGCTCGGTTTCACGATTTCCAGAATCTCGAAGCTGAAGGCGTCGGGGCCGAACTGGATCCAGTCGTTCTGCAGGGCCGTATTGTCATGCCGGCCGATGGACAGGATGAAGCGGTGCTTGTTCAAGGGACCGTGCAGATTCGTGCTGCTGCCCACAAGCAACTTGCCGGTCCTGGTATTCTTGATCTGATAGATCCCGGCCTGGCGCGGGGTCTCCTTGAAGGCGCGCTTGAGCTCGGCGCGGGTCTTGCCTGGCGCGGACATGGTCTATCTCCCTCTTGACGGGAGCGATAATTGTTTCTATAGATATCGAAGTAATTCGGTACAGTCAAGATGGACAGCAAACCACACGTGGAAAACTTGGTGGAGTTCTTCAAGGTACTGGGCGAGCCCAACCGCCTGCGCATCGTGGGGCTCCTGTCTCAGCGGGCTTACACCGTGGAACAGCTCAGCGAAACTCTGGGCGTGGGAGCCTCGACGGTGTCGCACCATTTGGCTCGCCTGGCGTGCGCGGGCCTGGTCACCTCGCGCAGCGAGAGCTACTACAACCTCTACTCTTTGAAGACCGACGCCCTGTCCGGCATGGCGAAAGAAATGCTGGCGCAGGCGCAGCCGGCGCGCCCGGCCAGCGAGCAAGACTTGTGTGACTTCGATCGCAAGGTGCTGGCCACCTTCACCACGGCCGACGGCCGGATCAAGGCCTTCCCCATGCAGGAAAGGAAATTCCGCGTGCTGCTCCGCCACGTGCTGCCCTCATTCAGTCACGGCGTGCGCTACACGGAAAAGCGAGTCAACGAGATCCTGTCGAAGTACAACGACGATACCGCCCGCCTGCGCCGCTGGCTGGTGGACTTCGGCTACATGGCGAGAGAGGGAGGCGGCGGCAAGTATTGGAGGGTGGACAAGGAGTGAATCTAGCTTCGCCTGCGCGACATGGCGCGATCTATTTCGCGCTGGGCTTCGCGCTTCTTGACGTCCTCGCGCCGGTCGTATTGCTGCTTGCCATGCACCAGCGCCAGTTCCACCTTCACGCGGCCGCGCTTTTCGTAGAGTGAAAGCGGGATTAGGGTGTAACCCTTCTCGCGTACTTTCGCCACCAGGCGATCGATCTCTTGCCGGTGCAGCAACAGCTTGCGCCGCCGCCGCGGGTCGTGGTTACGCGCGTGGGCGAAGGAGTAAACGCCGATGTCCAACTGATGTAGCCACGCCTCGCCGCTTTCCACGCTGGCGTAGGCATCGATGAGGGTCACCTTCCCGTCGCGGATGGACTTGACCTCAGAGCCGACCAGGGCAAGGCCTGCCTCCAGGGTCTCGTCGATTTCGTACTCATGGCGCGCCTTTCGATTGCGCGCCAGAACCTTGTTCTCGTCGGATCGGTTCTTGCGCCCGGCCCCGCCCGCCACTCGCTCCCTCTCCTACAGCTTGCTGCCCTCGCCTGGAAGGCGCATGGCCAGCGGTGTCTCGCCGGCCATGGCCCGGCGCAGATAGGTCGGCTTGTCGAACTCGCTCTCCTCGATGCACAGGTGGTCGGCAGCCAGGGCCACCGGCACCGTGCCCGAGGCACGGCGCGGACCGCTGCCCGGGACCGTGCTCATGGCCGAGGTGACGGCCGGACGAATCACCGGCCGCGACTCGGGAGCCGGGGTATGCCGCTCGGCCATCGCCAGGGGAAGCGTGGGCGCCGTCGCCATCCCGACCACCGGAGGGGGCGTGTAGGTCGTGGCACCAGCCGGATATTCCGTCGGGGCGGAAAACTCGTCGACCGCGGTGTCTGCGAACTCGACGATCTCAGGCACTGCGCTGCGGGCCGGCGCCGCAAGCACCACGCGCGGCGGAGCGGCCAGGCTGGCGTCAGCCGCGGGAGCCCTTGCCAGGGCGGGAAGCGGTGGGGGAGCCGCGGGCATGACCAGTGTCACGCGAGGCAGTGCGGGATGCGCCGCCGGGGCGGCGTGCGAGATCGGCAGCACCATCTGGTGGTCGGCTGGCTTCTTGCCCGAGCGCGTGTTCAAGCTGCCGGCCACGGTGGAAGCTTCGACCGCTGTGCGACTCTGGAAACCTGTCGCAATCACCGTGAGGCACACCTCATCGGTCATGTTGGCGTCGATGACCGAGCCGAAGATGATGTTGGCGTCGGGATCGGCGGCTTCCTGGATCAGAGTGCAGGCCTCGGTGACCTCGGCCAGCATCAGGTCAGGACCGCCGGTGATGTTAACTAGGATGCCGGTGGCCCCGTTGATGGAGACGTCTTCCAGCAGCGGCGAATTGATGGCCATCATGGCGGCATCCAGGGCACGCTTCTCGCCCTTGCCGTGGCCCGAGCCCATCAGCGCCCGACCCATGCCCGTCATGATGGTGCGCACGTCGGCAAAGTCGACGTTGATGAGGCCAGGCATCATAACCAGATCGCTGATGCCTCGCACCGCCGTGGCGCACACGCTGTCCACCAGATTGAACGACTCGCGCAGGGTCATGTTCTTGCCAGCGAGGGCGACCAGGCGGTCGTTGGGAATCACGATGAGCGCGTCCACCGACTTGGCCAGCTCGGCCACCCCCGCATTCGCCTTCTTCTTGCGCTGCAGGCCTTCGAACATGAAGGGCTTGGTTACCACTGCGACGGTGAGCGCGCCCGCTTCGCGGGCCACGCGCGCGATCACAGGCGCCGCGCCGGTGCCCGTGCCGCCGCCCATGCCCGCGGTGACGAAAACCATGTCAGCGCCGCCGATCACCTCGGCGATGCGCGAAGCATCTTCCAAGGCCGCGGCGCAACCGATGTCGGGGTTGGCCCCGGCGCCCAGGCCCTTGGTCAGATTCTTTCCGATCTGAATCTTGGTGGGCGCTTGGTTGGTCTCCAGCACCTGGCAGTCGGTGTTGGCGGCCACGAAGTCCACGCCCTGGATTCCGGCCTCAATCATGGTGTTGAGCGCGTTGCCTCCGCCGCCACCCACACCTATCACCTTGATCTTCGGACCCTGAGCCTGGTCGTCGAATTCGAGCATGTGATCTCTCCCTGGACTACTTGGATCGCACGACCCGCGCCATGCTCCAAATTTTTCACTCGACGAAGTGACGGGCAGGCGCTGGCATGCGTCGAACAGTCGCCAACACCTGAACACCCGCACAGGACTGACCCTGTCGTCTCTTTGTGGAGCACTTCGGTCTCACCCTGATCTCGGTATCGTCGACGCCCAGCAAAGTCAGCGCCTACGCCAGTCGCAATCAGGACGACGACAGAACCCAGATCATCGCGGTCAACTGGAATGACGTGCCTGCAGTTCTCACCTTCAAGGTCGACGATCTCGCGACCACTCCCAAGCCTGCAACCTTCACTCTCCCTGCGCTTTCAGTCGGGGCGATCGAGATCCCGGACACAGGCGCAGCGTCTGCTCTGGTCTACGGGGAGACGCAACACAAGGCGAATCTGACCCCCGCAGCCATTGTAGAGTCAGTGGTCGCCCTGAATTTGAACGTGACAGTGCTATTCTGCGTGCCTTGTCCCGAGCCGCCCATTCCCCATCGATTTCCATGCGCCGCTTTCTTGGCTGGCTCATCCTTGCCTCCTCCTTTCATCCGCGGCTTGCTCAGGCGGCGACAGTCGATGCTGCCGGCGACTGTCCGGCTGGCGCCGACATTGATGGGGCGCTGGCTCAGTTGCTGAGTACCAAGGCGGGTCGCACCTCTTCCGCGACCGTCGCCGTGCGCGACCTGGGCGCGACCTGGTCGGTCCACGTGGCCGGCCGCTCCGCCACCTACTCCGATCCTGATCGCAACTGCGCCGAGCGAACCAAGGTTGCGGCCGTCTTCGTGGCGCTGGTACTCGAGCCTCCAGACATTGGAGAACCGTCTCCCGCTCCAGCTATGCGTGAATCCGCGGGTTCGACGCAACCTCGCTTGTCCCGCATCCACCGGCTCGATCTTGCGCCCGAGTTCCTGGTCGCACCAGGAGCAGGCAAGCGCAGCTCTGCCATGACTTGGGGTGGGTCCTTGCGCTGGCTGGCATCGGGGGAACATCTCGGCCTGACGGCCGGCCTGGAGGGCAGTTACCCGGCCGTCGCGAAAGTGCAGCCATACGAGCTGTCGCTGGCGCGGATATCCATCGATACCTCGGCCAGCCTCTGCTGGCGCTGGAGTACAGCCGAGCTGGGAATCGAGCTCGGCCCCTATGGGGCTTTGCTGCTTGCCCAGGGGCGCGGTCTGTATGCGAGTGCGAGCTCCACGCACATGGACGCAGGCGGGCGCCTCGGGTTTCGCGCCCAAACCATCAGTCGATGGGTGTCGCCTTTCCTGGCCTTTCAGGCGGAACTCAGCGCGCGCCGTTTCTCCTTGATGGTCGATCCCATCGGAAATGTGGGCACTGCGCCACGGGTCTGGGTGGGCGTGCTAGCAGGCGCGAGTATCTCGCTCGGTCCTGCAAAACCACGCGACTAGAAGCTTTTCGGGTTCTGGTGACATACTTAGGCTGTGCAGAGGTGGACCACTTCCCAGCGTGAGCAAGGCAGCGCGCCCTGCGCGGCCGACGTCCATCATCTGCCCGAGATTTCTGCCCAACTGGCCTTCGAGGATGTGTACCACGCTTACTTTCGGCAGACGGTGGCCTGGATGCGTGGTCTGGGTGTGCCAGAGGCCGAGATCGAGGACGTGGCACAAGACGTGTTCATGATTGTCCGTCGCAAGCTGCCGCACTTCCACGGCGGAAATCTGGCGGGCTGGCTCTATCGCATCGCCCATCTGACGGTGCGGAATTTCCGCCGCCGGGCCTGGTTCAAGAACTTGTTCTCGCGCGGCCGGGAGATCGATTCCATGGACATGGTCGGGATGAGCGCCACACCGGCCATGGCGCTCGAGAAAAAGCAGGATCAGCGCGTGCTGGCCCAGATGCTTGCCCGCATGAGTGACAAGCGACGCTCGACCCTGGTCCTGTTCGAGATTGAAGGCTATAGCGGCCAAGAGATCTCGACATTGCACGGTGTGCCCGTGAAAACCGTTTGGACCAGGCTGCATCACGCTCGCAAGGATCTGGTGGCCATGGTGGCAGCCCAGCGGAAACAGAGAGAAGCCAAAGCGGGAATGCCATGAAACAGCGACTAACCGAAATGCAAGACTTCCGCGATCCAGACGAAGCTGAGGCTGCGCGGCTGCTGCGATCTCTGTCTCCTGCCGCTGCCAACGAATTGGCGGAAAGGCGAGTCTACGCCAGGATCTGCGCAGGACCCTCGCGCGGCCCGCGCGTGGCTCGGGTGGCTGTCCTGGTGACCGCCCTGCTCGTCAGCACCACCATCCTGAGCGCCACCCTGGCTCGTCGTTGGCTCGCTGGTTCGGACCAGAAATCGTCGGGGCCGACGCTGAGCCTGCCGTCCGCCCAGCCAAGGCACGCGACCGCGCCGCGAGAACAAGAACCCGAGGTAATACCGGCCCCGGCGGATAGCATTCCGACTGCGCGGTCGACAACGGACCTGGTGGCATCCGCGCCGGCCACCCCTGTCAGCACCCGTCGCGACCGCGTGCGAGAGCCGCTGGCGGGAAAGCGGCAGGTAGTCGTATCCAGTGATGTGCGGAGCTCAGTCGAGGAGTCGCCCGTGACCGAGGTTGCCCCGGCCCCGCCACCGCCCGAAGAGGCGGCGCTGGTGATGGCGGCCCTGCGTTCCCTGCGCCGCGAGCACAACCCGGCACAAGCCGGCGTCCTGGCACACAGCTACCTCACGCGCTTCCCCGAAGGCGTGCTCAACGAAGAAGCGCTTGCCATCGGCATCGAAGCAGCCCTGGCTCGCCACGATGCTGATGTCGCCGCGACACTGGCCCACCAATACCTCGGACGCTACCCGGCAGGCCGGTTCGTCAGCCTGGCACGCAAGACAGCGAGCGCGGCCAGGCCTTGAAACAACGATTGCACTACGCGACCGGCGCCTTGTCAGTCGCCGCACTGCTGGCCCTGGGGGCATGCAGCGATCAGATTCATCTTGGCAGCGAATGGTTTGCCGATCACGAGACCGGAAATCTGTCCCAGTGGGCTGAGGGTGGGACCAGCGCGGGCGGACAGATCTTGTCATCGGATGCACAGCTAACGGTCGTCACCTCCCCCTCCCCCACGCACGGTGGACGATTCGCAGTCAGGTCAGCCATCTTCGCAGCCAACAAGACCTCATACGCCCGTCTATTCAGGTCGGGGGTCTTGCCGAACGATGCCTACTTCCGGGTGTGGATGTACATCCCGCAGAACTACACCATCGGTCTGTATTGGAACGTGTTCGAGTTCCAGGGACGCGCCAATCCTGCGGACCCCAACACCTATCAGTACCTGTGGAGCCTCGACCTGGAGCAAGCCCCGAACGGCGATATGTCCTGGTACCTGTACGATGACGTGCGCCTAAAAAATTACCCTCCCGCTACCACGACCGTGGCTCCCATCGGGCGCTGGTTCTTGGTCGAGGCGTTCATGCATCAGGCGACGGACAACTCGGGACGGGTCACGTTCTGGATCGACGGCAATCTGTTGGTGGATGTGACCGGGGTATCAACCGTACCCACCATGTGGCTATCCTGGAACGTGGGTGGTTCGGCGTCCAACATCACCCAGCAGCCAGCCGAGATCTTTCTCGACGACGCCGCCATCACGCTCACCGGGCCGTGAGTAGAACTAGAACGCGCTCGACAGGACCCGGCGCAACCGACTGAAGATTCCGCCGCCGGTGCGGGCTGGGGTGTTGGGGCGTACGGACAGGCTCTGTTGGCTGGCGCCATACTGAACCAGACCGACACCCGTGGAAAACGCAGGCGACTTAACCACGTCGGCCAGGCCGCCAACCCCCTTGGGCATGCCCAGTCGCACCGGGATGCCCAACACCTCTTCGGCCAGCTCGGCCATGCCAGGAAGCTGGGTGGCGCCGCCCGTGATCACGGCGCCTGAGGCCAACATGTCCTCGCAGCCCAGCCGCATGATCTCCGCCTTGACGAAGGAGAAGATCTCCTCAATGCGCGGCTGGATGATGTCCCGACACAACATCTGGCGCGACAAAATGCGCGGCGCGCGGCCGCCCACCGAGGCCACCTCGATGGTCTCGGGCGCGGACACCATGCTGGCCAGGGCGCAACCCCAGCGGTGCTTGATCTTCTCTGCCTCGTGCGGGGGAGTGCGCAGACCAAACGCGATATCGCTGGTGAGCTGGTGACCACCGAGTGGAATCACGCTGGTGTGGGCCACCGCCCCCTCGGTGAAGATGGCGATGTCGGTGGTGCCGCCGCCAATGTCGACCAAAGCCACGCCCAGATCCTTTTCGTCTCGCTCCAGCACCGCCTCGCCCGAAGCCAGCGGCTCGAGCACGGTGTCCACGACTTCCAGGTCGCACCGGCTGCAGCACTTGATGATGTTTTGCAGGGCCGCGGCCGCGGCGGTGACGATGTGCACGCGCGCTTCCAGGCGCACCCCGCACATGCCGAGCGGCTCGCGCACGCCGTCCTGGCCATCGACCCGGTATTCCTGTGGCAGCACATGCACCACATGTCGGTCCACCGGCAGGGCGATGGCGCGTGCCAGCTCGAGCACCTTGGCCACGTCGCTGGAGCGCACTTCCTTGTCCTTGATGGCCACCGTGCCGGTGGAATTCACGCCCTTGATGTGTCCGCCCGCGATCCCTACGTAGACCTGTGAGATCTCGCAACCGGACATGCCTTCGGCTTCCAGCACCGCCTGCTTGATCGCCGCGACGGTGGAGTCAATGTTGACGATGACCCCCTTTTTCAACCCGCGCGATACGTGCGTGCCCACGCCAATCACGTCGAGTCCACTCTCGACGATTTCTGCGACGATGGCCGCAATCTTGGTGGTGCCGATGTCGAGCCCAACGATGATGTCGGAGCTTCGTCTCGCCATGTTTTTCTCGTCTCCGTTCCTTCGCCCTGTCAGTTTCTTGTCGGCTTGGATGCCGGCTTGTCAGTCGCGGCGTCCCCGTCGCGGCCACGCACCAGCACCGGGACTTGTCCCCCGCCCAGGTCGAGGTTCACGACCCGCACGGCGGACAGCCCGCCCAAATGTTCTTTTTCCACAGCTTCCAGGATTTGATCGAATCGCGCCAATTTCTTGCTGTATTCGCCCCGGCCGAGCCGGATCTCGGCCCCGCCTTCCAGCAGGATGAGGGTGAAGCCAAAGCGCGGGTCGATGCTGACTTCGGAGAGGCCGGGCCGACCCGGTCGCACGCGGTAGTCGTCGAGGAGCGCCAGGGCCTCGCGGAATACCGCCGCACTGGCGTCGGGCAGCTTGGCGTATTGTTCGCGGCCAATGCCGGTCAGGACCGGCAGGCCTTCGGCTTCGTCCATGCGCGCGCGCTTGAACGGTCGGCCATTCTCGTCGACCAGATACAGCCCGCTCAGCGAAGCGGCCGCCGCCGCGCGCCGCTCGACGATTTCGATGTGCAGAACCGACGGCAGATGGCGCTTCACCTGCGCGGCCGCGACCCAGGGGTGCGTGGCCACCCGCGCGGCCACGGCGTCGGTGTCCACGCTGAGCAAGCGGTCGCCCAGCGACACCCCGCTCAAAGCCAGAAGTTCCTCGCGTCGGACGTGCTGGGTCGCCGCGATGTCGATCTGTTTGACCTGAAAGCGAGGCGAGTCCACGACGTGGCGAACTGTCCAGCGGCCGCCCCACCCTGCCCCGGCCAGCACGGCCAGCACGGCCACGACTTTTCCGACAACCTTTCCCACCAGCCACGCCCCGCGGCCCACACGGGCCAGGCCGGCCCCCAGCATGAGGAACAGACTGCGCCTCTGCACCACCACGCGCCGGTTGCGCCGCCGGCCGAACCAACCGCGCCGGGAGGCGTGATAGTCGGGGATGTCCGCCTCTGCCGTCGCCACCCGCCCGCCGGTCAGCCGCGCGACAGGGCTTACCCCGCCGGACAGGGCTGGCCGGCCCACCAGGCTGATAGCCGCGTGGTTGCGCACCCCAACACGATCACCCCGTCAGGCCCGACCGCCAAATTTTTCATCGGAGGCTTACCTGACCGGCCGGCAGCGAAAACTTGAGCGGATCGAGTCGTTGCCGAGGCGCTACGGAATGCTCTCATACGACTGCGACTTGATTTGGTCAGCGAACCCCAGCACCCTGGTGGTACTCAATGGGCTCGGCCCGGGATCTCCTGGCCGGTACTGTCCAGGATCGCCAGACGGTCACCGTAGTCCTTGAGGGTACCGAATAGCTCCTTGGTCGACCAGACATTGAACACGTCTGTCATTGCACGATACACGAGTACCTCGGTTGCGTCCGCTTCCAATACAAGCGGGGGAGGACTACCGAGCATGTAACTCGGGCCTACCGTCTGCACGAGCGCGCTGCCGTCTGCAGCGACCTTTCCGATGTTCGAATAATAGAGGCCCGACCCGAATTGCCACGAGTAGTACAGCGCCCCATTCGCAACCACACCCGAAACGATTTGTCCGAACATGACGTTGCCGTCCACCACCACCGTGACCTCACAGTGCCGGTACAGGAAGGAGCACACCTGAAAAGAGGTGGTGTCGACAGCCCAATTTCCAGCGAACAGTTGCCCCTGCAAAGCCTCCCACAAGCCGGGTACGTTCAGCTCTTCCGCGGTGAAGGTCGCCAGGGGGTTGAGGTCGGGGTTGACCCGGAAGGCGTAGGCAGTGTAGGCCGCCGTGGCTTGCGAGGCATCTACGCGCGTCTCGCTGCAAGCCCCGCCAGTAATCCCCGCGTCACCGCTCCCTGCCGTGGCGCCACCGTTCGCAGGCGAGGTGTCAGCACCACCCGTTCCGCCTGTGCCGCCCGTGGAACTGCCGCCGGCCCCGCCGCTGCTGCTGACGATTCCGCCGGTGCCGCCGCTGCCGATGATTCCGCCCGTGCCAATGCCCGCCGTCGCACTGCCGCCGGACCCGCCGCTGCCGATACTTCCGCCCGAGCTGGTCCCCCCCACGGCAACGCCGCCGGTGCCTCCGCCTCCGAAAGCTCCACCAGTGCCAATGCCCCCAGTGCCGAGGCCCCCTGCGCTTCCGCCCTGGCCTTCCGTGCCCGTGTGCAGTGTGCTCTGGCAGGCGACCACAGCAAGACCAAACACGGACGAGATGACGGCTGTTTGAGTTTTCATACTTGAACTCATGTCCTAGGGGTGGTGAACCTTTCCGAGATTCGTCTCATTGAGAAACGTAGCTGATGCCGATGGCCCCCTGGAAATCCCAGGATGGCAACTTCGCCGTCGCCGACTTGCCAGTTGCGACTGGATCGATTTCTACGCTCTGTTCGCGCAGCCATCTGACGGCGCGTATGTCGATCCAAAGTCGGGTTCGGCCCCAAGGCACACCCGCGCGCATGCCCGCGACGAGACCCCAGGTCGGCGACCAGTCGGACTGGTTTGCCGCATAGCCTCAGCCCCAAGCAAAGGTCAACGCCCCCACCCCATCCACCTGCCCGTCGAGGAATAGCCTTCGCGTCGCCCAGCGAGCGACAAGGCCAGCCGCGGCGGAAAGCCGCGTCCAGCGGGTTGTGCCGCCGCCAAGAATTTCCCCGCGAGCTGCAGAAACCGTAGCGTCGACCTGCCAGCCCAGGCCGCTGCCGCGCCCCATGCGGCCGAATTCCAAGCGAATGCCCGGCACAATTCCATCGGCGGTTGCCGCCAGCAGGCCAGCTCCGATTTCAGTGTGGCGCGCGCCGGTCTTGCGAATCACTTCCTCGGGCTTCATTCCTGGCGGCTGCACGACAACCGCGGGGGGCTGAAGGACTGGCGTGCCCGCTGCCTCAACCGGGAGATCTCCAGTCCAGGCGGTGATGACCAAAGCGACAGCCGCAGCCCGGGTCGCGCAGTCGGGACCGACGGCGAGTTGCCTCGGGTTGGTCTTCTGTGACCCGATTTCGATCACCAACATCTGCGGGAACTCACGAATCGCCACCGACAGGGCAGGCCATTCTCCGGCCGGGCGAAGAGCGAGAAGCGCATCGCGAACCGCTTCGCCCGACGGACAGTCCGAGTCGCTGACAATCACAAGGTCACCGTCCGCAGGATGCACATCCGCGTCCGCCTTGGCTCTCCCCGCGACGAACGTCACAACCAGCACGGACGCCAGCGCCAGCGGTCGCCCCCGTGTGGCAGGCAGAATCAACGGTGTTCACCAAGCAGGCGGGCCGCCTCGGGGGCGAAGCGGCCGCGCGGAAAGAGGCGGAGGCAATCGCGCAGATCGGCGCGCGCGCCAGCGTCGTCGCCCAGGCGGCTGCGGGCCAGGGCTCGGCCCCACAGCGCGCGTTCCAAGCGTCCCTGCGCTTTAGCGTCGGTTGGCGCGCCGATGTCGGCGCTTTCCCCTGCGCGACCACGCAGGACGACGTCGAAATCTGCCAGGGCTTCTCGCCAGCGGCCGACAGCGGCCCGCAGCTCTCCCCGCAGAACGTGAGGCTCGTCGCTGTTGGGCATCTGAACAAGCGACAGCCCATCCAACTCGGCGAGGGCGTCGCGTTTGCGGCCAATCTGCAAGAGCGCCTCTGCTCGCAGCATGGACGCCTCGGGAGCGAGCGCACCACTCGGGAAGCGCACCCGGTAGTTGTCGAGCGCTGCCAGGGCGGACGCCGGATCGTGCGCCGTGCGCAGCCTTCGCACCGCGGTCGTCGGCAGGAAATGCTCGTCAGGTGGCGGCGGTGATGCCTCGGCGGGTGGCATCGGCTCCAACGATGCCGGCTCCGCCAACGGAGCGCGCGTCGTTTTCAACGCAGTCGACGGATGCAACGCCGCCACCTTCGATATCGTCGCGACGGAAACCACCGGCGCCACTGGTGCCGACACGGCCTTCGCTTTCGCGGGTGTATCCAAGGCCGCGACGGACGTAGTTTCCGGTGGCACAGCCGGGGCTGGAACAGCAGGCGGCTCCGCCGGCACGATTGGTTGGTCAGCGGGTGGTGCCGGGATCGCTGGAGTGAGCACGCGGCGGCGAGAATGGCGAACAGCTTGCGATGACGGATGGGTCTCGGCCGGTTCCGGCGTCGCCGAGCGCAGCCGCGAGGCGAGCAGCGGCACGGCAATCGCGCCGACCACGCTGCCGGCAAGAAAGACCAGCGCACCCACCAGCGCCAGGCGCAGCCCGCGGCGATTCCACTCCCTGCGCCGGCGCAAACTGTTTCGAATGCGCCACTTGACCAGAGGCAACGGCTCGTCGGGCGCCTGCCTGGCGCTCTGGATCAGCAGCGCAACTCCCGCCAGGTCATTCTCCGGCGCTAGGTCGGCCAAACGCGTGGGATTCTGGCGACATGGCCTCATGGTCGTTCTTCCTTGTCTAGGACTTCGAGGAGTTTGGCCCGTCCCCGGTGCAGGCGAACCCAAACTGTCCCCAGGCTGGTGCCGGTCAACTCAGCCACCTCTTCACCCGAAAGCCCTTCAATCTCGTAGAGAATGAGAGCTGTCCGGTAACCGTCGGGGAGCTGATCGAGCGCCTGGTAGAGCCGGACATGCCGTTCGCGTCGCTCGATTTCTTCCTGTGGCGTGGACGGCGACGGAGCCAAGGACGCCAGTGTTTCCTGGTGGCGATTGAAAAGCAGCCGCCGGATGAACCCGCGTCGCATGCGGCTGCGAACCACATTCTCGGTCACCCGGAACAACCAGGTCTTCACAGTCGCCTGGTGCCGGCTCACGAACCGCCGACGAAGAGCAATGACAAAAACGTCGTGTACCAGATCTTCGAGATCGGCGCGCGGTCCAGCCAGTCGCCGCGCCCAGCGCTTCACGTCGGAGGCGTGTTCCTCGTACAGCCTGTCCAGAGGCTCCGGCCGGCCGTTGGCCTCTTCAGGATCGGAGAGTGACCCGACAACGTGCAGTCCCATCTTGCTCCGCGATATCCATCCTATCGCTCGACCGTCGAAGACCTTACCGTCTTCGCGTCGATTATGCGACACGCGCGGTGGAGAAGCGCGTCAGATTTTCGTGCCTACTGGCTCACGAGAGGCACTGTCTGAAGAACGCTGCTCATATTGGAGAGCGCGGCGACGCGCAGTTGGGTATCGCTGAAACCGTAGATCCAGTCGTCCATGAAGATGCTGCGCTTGACCAGCGACTTTGAATCGGTCCAGAACTCGTCGCAATTGGCGGTCGCGCTGACCGTGGAAGGATCCAGAAACGGCAGGCGGCCATGCTCGGTGATGCCGGTGTCAAGGGAGACGTCGAAGACCATGAGACCGGCGAAAGTCAGGTCCTGAGCATAGACACCGTTGCCGCCGCCTTCGCACACTGTAATGGGCAGCGCCAACATCTTCTCAGGCGCGAAGTAATTGAAAGCCAGGTGATTGGTGAGCGCCTCGGAATTCGAGCCGCGGGTGCCGATCACCGTCTTCCACGCCAATGTGGGATTGGCCAAATCGGTCACGTCGAAAATTTGAATCTGGATGCCGTTGAACCAGGCGAAGGATCCCTCGTCGTCGGCGGTGAACCCGATCGCCAGCATGTGGTTAGTGTCGAGCGGCTGCATATAGGTCGAGAAGCCTGGAATCTGAAGCTCGCCCAGGGTCTTGGGATTGGCGGGGTCGGTCAGGTCGAAGACGAAAAGCGGATCCGTCTTCTTGAAGGTGACCACGAATCCACGGTCGCCGTCGAAACGCACCGAGCGGATGTCTTCTTGTGGGGCGATTCCACCGATTTGGCCCAGCTGCGACAGCTTGCCGCTCTGTTCGCCGAAGGTCGTCAGGTAGCTTATGACCGAGGGGTCAGGAACCCAGCCACTGGTCGAGGCCACGCGCAGGACGCCGTTGTTCTCATCCATGGCAAATTGGTTGAGGATGTGGCCCGGCAAAGTGACGCTGCCGACGTAGCTCGTGTCAGTGCCGTTCAGGGTGAACTTGTGAACGAAGGAGTCGGTGGGCTGATAGTAAGAGTAGTAGCTCCCGCTGGCGTAGTCTGCTTCGTAGGTTTTGTCGACGGCCATGTACAGCGCGGTCGCCGAGGAATACACGTAGCCGGGGCTGGAACCCAGGACCGTGCGGGTCGGGCTTTCGAGCGTGGTCAGGTCGAAGGCGTTGAGCGAGACAAAACTCGCGCCCTGTGCATTCTGCGCCACCCAAGCGTGCTGACAGTCCGAGCTGAGTGTGGCGGTTCCGCCGGGTTTGGTGGTGCTTGACCACGGCAAGAAGTATCCGTCGTTGGTATTGTCAATCTTGGCGTTGTTGTCGGCGACCCGTTGATTGAATTTCGTCTGCAGGTCGTCGTAGCTGGTGGCTTGCAGAGTGTAGTCGAGGTCTGCAATCTGCGTGGCGCCCGTGTCGTGCACCACGCTGTAGACCACGGACCCGATCCGGCGCGAGTCGACGTAGCCGCCTGACATCTCATAACGGACCAATTCGGCCGGTGATGCCGGATTGGTCACATCGTACACGACGACCAGGGTGTGCCCGCCCTCGCTAGAGAAGCGGCACTCGTAGCCATAGGTGCAGCCCTGGTCCGAGGGATTGGAACTGCCCGCGCCGCCACTCGTGCTGGTGGCTTGCTCGCGCGTGTAGACCACCAGCCGGTTGTCGAGCAAGTACATCCGGCGCGGCTCGCCCGTCAGAGTGAGGTGCGCGATCTCGTGGGTCTGGGCTGCGGGCCAGGCGTCGATGATGTGCAGCCCGTCGGCGCTCAGCACGAAGATGGTGTTGCTGTCATTCTTGATGTAGTCGGCTTCGTCCACGCTCGCCACCTGGGTGTTGGTGGTCGAATACTCCGTGGCCCCAGAGGCACCCGCTGCTCCGCTATTGGTCGGGACCATCATAGCCCCACCCGCTGCCGTCATTCCGCCGTACCCCCAGGACGCTCCGGCGTCCACGCTCCCGTACGAGTAGTAGCAATTGTAGATGCTGACATCCGTGCCATTGCTGTCGAGGCAGCGCGTCTCAGTCTTCTTCGTGCAGTTCTCGCTGATGAGATTGGCGCGGGTGTTGGTCAGCGCCGCAAGGCTCTGCGCCTTGAGCTGCGGCCTGCGCAGGTTTGCCAGCGAAGCACAGTCGGTAGCGTTGAGTGTAGGGTCTGTGGGCAACGTGCCCACGGCAGGGATGCTGGACGGCAGCGAAGTGTCGGCGGGACAGGACCAGGCGGCCGGGTAGGCGATGGTGACCAGGTTGTAGCCGTTCTGTGGGGACACACTGACCGCGACGCCGGCCGTGGAGGTGGACGTGGACGTGATGGTGACCGTCTTCACAGCGGTTGGCGTCGAGGTGCTCGTGGTCGTTGACGCGACCGTGTTTGTCGAAGCTTGCCCCGTGGTAGTCGTGGCGGTGCCGGTAACCGAAGCGGTCGCGGTAGACACAGCAGGGACCACCGTCACGGTGATCGTGGCACCTGAAGCAACGTCAGGACTGCCGCCATCGGGTGGGTTTCCCACGCCTACACCGGGATTGTCCGCACAAGCGAGCCCCAGCGTACTGAGTAGCGCCACTGCACCAATCGACAGAGTTCTCCGCGTTGTTGTCATGGTCGTCCCCTTCGGCCGCCAAAGCGATGCATCTGGCATGCCCGCGGACCCATGAGGATTCAGGCGCTTACGAGGGCGAAGACGACCGCGTGTGCCCGGAGGCAGCCAAAGCGCGGCACCGCTGTCATAATCTCGTCGCGCCCTACGCTTTTCCCAGACGTGCGAGGATCTCGCCGCCCACCTGGGTGATGTCGCCCGCGCCCAGGGTCAGCAGGAGATCGCCGGAGCGTAGGCGGGGCAGTAGACCCTCGGCCAAACCCTTGCGCGCAAGGTAGGTCACGGCGCTGCCCGCGGGAAACGTGGCCAGCAACCGCTCGATTGTCGTGCCTTCGATGGGCGACTCGCCGGCCGCGTAGATGTCAGTAAGTACAATCTCGTCAGCGCCCTTGAGCGCGGGCGCGAAGTCCTTGAGCAAGTCGCGCGTGCGCGTGAAACGATGGGGCTGGAAAGCGACCAGCAATCGCCGGCCGAAAAGGCGCGCGGCGGCCAGGGTGGCGGCGATCTCGGTTGGGTGGTGGCCGTAGTCGTCTACCACCAGAATCCCGCCAGCTTCCCCACGCACGGAAAAGCGTCGGTCCACGCCGGCAAATGAAGCCAACGCCTCGCCATAGACCGAAAAAGGCACATCGAACACGTCGGACACACACAGGGCTGCCAGCGCGTTCTGCGCGTAGTGGATGCCGGGCATGCGCACCCACACCTCGCCTCGGGCTTTGCCGTGCACAGCCACCCGCAGGCGCGTGCCCTGCGCATCGGCAGACAAGATCTCGCCGCGATAGTCGCCCGCCGACAGCCCGTAGGTCACGTGGCGCTTTTGCAAATCGGCGGCCAACCCGGCGGCCACCGGGTTGTCGGCACAGAGAACCACCAGTCCGTAGAACGGGACCTTGTTGGCAAAATCGACGAAGGCCTCGCGCAAGGCCGCCTCGGTTCCGTAGTGGTCCATGTGTTCGCGATCGATGTTGGTGATAACCGCGACCATGGGAATGAGGTGGCGAAACGAACCATCCGACTCATCCGCCTCGGCCACCAGCACCTCGCCCTGGCCCAAACGCGCGTTGGACCCGAATACCTTGGCTTTGCCGCCGATGATCGCGGTCGGGTCGAGGCCGGCGTGGGCTAGAATTGTGGCGACCATAGTGGTGGTGCTGGTCTTGCCGTGCGAGCCGGCCACCGCGACGCCGTCTTTCACGCGCATCAGCTCGCCCAGCATCTCGGCGCGCGGAATCACCGGTATGTTGCGCCGGCGCGCCGCCAGCACCTCGGGATTGTCGGGCTTGACTGCGCTGGAAATCACTACCACATCAGCGCCTTGAACCTGCTCGGCGCGATGCCCGATCTGGATCTGCCCGCCCAGTACCTCCAGCCGGCGGGTCGCCTCGCTGGCGCGCTGATCCGACCCGGACACACGATAGCCGAGGTTGAGCAACACCTCGGCTATCCCTGACATGCCAATGCCCCCGATCCCCACGAAGTGTATGGCTACTTCACGCTTCTTGAACATCAGGGGCACGACCCCGTAGGGGCGAGCTTCCGTCCGCCCCTACACAAAACGGGACGCGGGCTCCCAAGACGAGGACATAGTGCTTCTCACGGTACTGGCTGATGCCTATGTCCCCGGGGGACTACTTGGCCGACTTGCCGCCCAGGCCGTCCAAGCTGGGCAGCTCGGACAGATTCGGCTCGACCACGATCTCGATGCGGCGATTCTGCTTCTGACCATCGGGCGTGTCATTGGACGCCGCAGGGTCGAAGTCCGCATAGCCGGCGGCGCCGAGCTGGCTGGGCTTCATGCCGCCCTCGACCAGCAATCGGGTAACCTCGACCGCGCGCTGGGTGGACAGTTCCCAGTTGGAACGGAACTTGTGGGTCTTGATGGGCACGTTGTCGGTGTGGCCCGCCACCAGGAAGTGGCGGTCGGCCATCCCGGCCAGAACCTTGGCCACGTTCGCAATCGCGGTCTTGCCCTCGTCCTTCAGCTCGACCTTGCCGGAATCAAAGAGGATGTCGTTGGGCAACACCAGCAGCATGCGCCCGTTGCGCACGGTCACCTTGATCTGGCCGGCGTCGACCATCGAGCGCAGCTTCTCGGCCAGGCTCCTGAACATTGCTTCGCGTGCCTCGGACGCCGCCTTGGCCTTCTCCAGCTCGGCCAGCTTCTTCTGCAAAGCTTCCTTGTCAGCCTGGGTGCCGGTGCCCCACGCCTTGAATCTGTCAGCCGCCGCGCTTGCGTCCGCCAGCTTCTTGGTCAGGTCTGCCTTGTCGGCCTTCAGCTTGGCGTTCTCGTCTTGCTGCTCCTTCAATGCCTTTTCCAGGCCCGGAACCTTCTGCTCCAGCTCGGATGGACCGCAGCCCACGGCAAAGAGCGAACCAACTAGAAACATTCCTAAGAGTTTGCTTGTGTGTCTCACGATATCCTCCCGTGTCAGAGGCCGCCACTTTACCCCATCTTCGACGTCCACGATAGTGTGCAGGCAGCAGCGACTGGAATCTTTGAAGAAACATGCGCGGCTTACCGGCAGTGCTATGGTGCCGGACGTGAATCCGCAAGCCTTCGTGCAAGAGAAGGGAAGTCCGGATGGCGCTCCGCGCGCGGCTTTGGTTGCCTTCGCGCTTTTCGCCTTGTTGGGCGTGGTGTTCTCCGCCGTGTCGACCTACGACTTCGTGGCGCACCTCGACCGTCAAGTACACGCCATCACCTGCTCCATCGTGCCAGGCATGGGTCCGCGTGATGCGGCCGGAACCTCAGGGTGCCACGCGGTCCTCATGAGCCCCTATTCCTCGGTGTTCCGCAGCCTGACCTGGGGCGGGATTCCCATCGCGCTGCCTGCGCTGGGCGTGTTTGCTTTTCTCTTCTTTCGTGGCCTGGATCTGTCTCTGCGCCGCGGGATCGATCGCGGCGAAACCGGGTTCCTCATCGTGGCGGCGCTGCTCCCAGTCGCCACCTCCGTCATCTACTTCTGGATCTCGAAGGTGGAGCTGGGCACGGTGTGTACCGTGTGCGCGGGCATCTACGGGGCGTCGCTGGGGGTGCTGGTCGCGGCCATCTGGGCCCACATCGGGGCGGCCAGGGGCGCAAGCACGAGCTCAGGCCAGTGGCCGCTCTACTTTCTGGAAGGCTGTGCCTTGGTTCTGGTCCCGGTCATGCTCTACATGGTGCAGAAGCCTCCCTATCCCGACACGCTCACCCATAAGAACGAGCTGCGCCACCCCGAGGATCGATACGGCGTCATGCTCAAGAACAAAGGCACGGGCAGCGTGCCGGCTATCGAAGTCCTCGATCCACTGTGTCCGGCGTGCAAGGCGTTCTCCCAGCGCCTAGCCGCCAGCGATCTCGGCCGCGACCTGGCCCTACAGACGGTGCTGTTCCCGCTCGACAAGGACTGCAACTGGATGGTCAACGAGTCGCTGCATCCAGGATCCTGTGCGGTCAGCGAGGCCGTGTTGTGCGCGGGCGAGAAGTCGAGCGTTGTGCTGGAGTGGGCCTTTGCCCACCAGCCCGAGCTGCTGGCCGCGGGCGCACTTGGCCAGGACCAGGTGTACGCCCTCCTCAAACAGGAATTCCCGGCGCTGGGGACGTGTCTGGGTCTGCCCTTGGTGCGGACCCGGCTCAACCGCAGCCTGCGCTGGGTGGTGTCCAACTCGCTGCCTGTGCTGACGCCACAACTCTTCGTGCGCAACCGCAAGATCCCCGACGAGGACACTGACCTGGGCCTCGACTTCGTGTTGGCGCGAACCCTGGAAGGCGATGGCAGCACGCGCGGGGAGGTGCGGCGATGAGGCTCGACAAGCTCCACTTCCTGCTCGCGCTGGGCACCCTGCTGGGGGTGGCGCTCCCTGCTACGCTGTGGACGCGGGCCTCGGCCACGCGCCTGACCGAGTCACTGAACAAGGTTTCCGACGTGGCCACGGCCAGCGCGGCCAACGAGGGCTACTGCAGCGGGAACCTCAAGCAGATCCTCCGCCGCGTGCTCACCTCCTGCGGTCTCATCCAGGGCGGTGGCTCGCGCGGCTGCCAGCCCTTGCAGGCGCGCCAGATGGCGGCCATGTCCGGTGGCGACTTCAACTCGCTGTTCGCGCCGCTCGCCCAACGTGCGGCCATTGTCCAGTTCGACCAGGACAAGGCGGATCTCGACGAAGCGGCCATGGGGCTCCTGGAAAAGACCTTCGCCGACCAGCGGGGCGCGTCCTACTTCCTGGTGGTGTCGCGCGCCTCGCCCGAAGGCTCGGTCGAGCACAACCGCGACCTGTCCCGCCATCGCGCCGACGCCGTGCTGGAGCACATCAAGGGTAAATTCAACGACCCCGAGCTCGAGCAAGAGGTGGGTCTCCTGTGGCTGGGCGAAGAATTCGCGCAGCTGGACCAGGAGTTTTGTCAGTGGAAGCGCTCACGCACCGAGGGTGCATGCACAACTGCTGATCTCAACCGATCGGCCTTCATCGCGTGGATTGATTGCAGACTTTGAGATGGTGTAATGCGGTTGCTTTTCCTGCTTGTTTGCGCTGGCCTGGCTGGCTGCCCAGCCGCGGAAAAGGCGCCGCCGCCCAACACCCGTTACCAGGCCGTCAAGGCCGCGCCCATGGCCAAGGCGCCGCCCGACCCGTGGTGCGACCTCGAATTCGCCACGGGTACAGGAGCCCGCCTGGTACTGCCGCCGGCCACGCCCGCGCGCAAGTCAGTCGGCACGTTGGCTCCCGGGCGGTGGGTATGGTTCAACCTGTGGGCGACTTGGTGCAAGCCCTGCCTACGCGAGATGCCCGTGCTTCTCGGCTGGCGCGACCGGCTCAAGCAAGATGGTGTGGCGCTAGACGTGTGGTTTCTTTCTCTCGACGAAGATGCGGACGAACTGGCGAAATTCCTGGCCGCGCATCCAGACATCGCCCCGCCGCCGTCGCTGCGTGCCTCTAACCCGGCCGACCTTCGAGCCTGGATCAAGATCTACACTTTGGATGGCTCCATGCCCATTCCCATCCACATGCTGGCCGCGCCCGACGGCAGGATCCGTTGCGTTCGCAACGGCTCTCTCGACGAAGGCGACTACCCGAAGGTGGCGGCGCTGCTGCGCTGACCTGGCGACGCGCGCCGCGACAACGCTCTCGATGTGCTCGTTTCGGCCCTTTTCCCCATGGGCCAATTACGTGTAATAGTGGGCCGTCCTTCGAGGCATCATACGGTGTCGTCTTCTCGTCGACAGGAGATTTCATGATTCATCAGCGCGTTCTCGCAGTCTTGTCAGTCTCATTCGCTCTTTCGGCCTGCGCCAGTATAGGCAAGGGCAGCGCAGTCCAAGCGCCAGGCGGAGGTGAGGGCTCACGCCGCAATCCCTTCTTGGACGTCAACTTCTTCCTCAACCCCGAATACGTCGCAAG
>Ga0265316_10000445_pt1 | contig 47073 bp, 38 predicted proteins | sample 4522metaG_FD_202092 | JGI IMG/M metagenome (GOLD analysis project Ga0265316, IMG submission 202092) | Rhizosphere microbial communities from Carex aquatilis grown in University of Washington, Seatle, WA, United States - 4-5-22 metaG | ecosystem: Host-associated > Plants > Roots > Rhizosphere >... | reverse complement strand
GCAATTTAAAGTATTATGCCCTTTACGGGTATATTGGTAAAAACAATTTATTAAATGTTACAGATTCTTTCGATATTTCAATTTTAAATCACAACCTGGTCAATAATATCCATTGGGCAAACCCGAGTTTAAGGATACTTACCAAAAACAGTTATGTTGTTGTTCCGGTCGATTTGGCTATTTCTGATATGAAGGTATTTTCCTCGGTGAACAACAATACTTTTTATGATGTGAACATTAGCCCGACTATTAATCCTTACAGTATAAAATATCCGCCAATTGCCGGGGCAGTTGGTATTGATTCGGTTGTTTACGACACAAGTAATACAAATCTGTTCACCCAGATTCAGAAAGCTCCTCAATATCTAAGGTTCCATGTCGATGCGAATTCAAATCCAAAGGGAAATACCGGGAAAGAAAATATGATTATGGATAATAGCACTGTTAATGTAAATGTCAAATTCACCCTTCCAATTTCGTTAAGCGATACCGCAGGTTTTGGGACTACCGATACATTAAACATGGACTTTTCAAAAAGTTTTGGGAAAAGTGGTGATACGGTTAAAATAAAATCGATGCTTTTCAGGATAATTTCAGAAAATGGATTCCCTATTAATATGAACCTGCAATTAATTCTTGCCGATTCAGGTTTCAATCATAAAGATACTCTGGTCAATCAACAAATAATACAACCGGGAACATTTGTTAATGGCAAGGTTGTGCCTAATAAATCTGTCAGTAATATTCTCTATCCATCTAAAAAAACAAGTTCTAATTCATATAATCTGAATAATACAAAAAAGCTTCTGGCTAAAGTGCAGATTTACACTTCCAGTTCAGTTTATGTAGATTTTTATTCAGAGTGTTATCTGAAGTTGTCTTTTTCATTCCAGGTTCAGCCAAAAATTAAAATAAATCTTTAAAATTGAAACGTTTCAAAAATGAATAATTTATGATACGCCGATTATCAACTCTGATTTTTTCCTTAATTATCTGTTCCGCTTTAAATGCCCAGATAAGCAATACTATGTATTTCATGGACAGGGTTCCGGAGGTTAGCCAATTAAACCCTGCTGTTCAGCCTAAATGCAATGTTTTTATAGGTACCTTTTTTTCGGGGTTTCAATTAAATTTTGGCAACAATTCTTTAAGCTTGAATGATATTATATTTTCAAAGAAGATTACCGTTAATAACAGGCAAAGAGACTCTATGGTTACTTTTTTGTATGACTCCGCCACCCAAAGTAATTTTCTTAAAACTTTAAAGGGTCAAAACAGCCTTTTTTTTAATGTTCAGTATGATATATTAAATTTGGGGTTCAGGGTACAGGATATGTATTTTACATTTGGTATTACCGCAAGAAGTTATTTTAGTATATCCTATCCACACGATATTGTAAAATTGTTCCTTACAGGTATTGATGTCGATACTTCAGGTAATACTACAAAGGTTTACGATTTTAAAAACTTTGGGGTTAATTCGACCGCATTTGGTGAATTTTCATTTGGATTTTCAAAAAAAATCAATGAGGAATTGACTTTCGGAATACGCGGAAAATTGCTTAGAGGAACATCCATTTTTTCTACCAGTAATAAAAAACTGCAATTACAATCATCTGCACCTAAAGATTCCTTATTTAAACTTGTAATATCTTCCGATGCCACTATCAACATTTCTCAACCCTTATATGATATAACTCTTGATTCTACCAATAAACCTAAATTCACACAGCGTAAAAAAATTTCAATAAAACCATTCGCAAATATGGGTTTAGGGATCGATTTGGGTGCAACCTACAGCGGCATCGACCAGTTTATTTTTTCTGCCAGCCTTATCGATTTCGGCTTTATTAGATGGAATGATAATGTTACAAACCTTAAGCTGAATGGTAATTTTACCTATCCTCCCAAAGACGATACCATCAATTTCCTTTCGAATAAATCCCCCGATATATTTAAAAAGATAACCGATTCTTTACAAAATATTTTTAAATTCACTCAGCAAAATACAGCCTTTACGACCTGGCTTCCAACAAAAATTTATATTGGTGCAGAATATTTTCCCGAAACCTATTTTAGTTTGGGGTTACTATCTGCTACACAATATTACCAAAGTAAGCTGGATGAACAAATTATGGTTTCAGCAAATTTTCGCCCACTTAAGATGCTGATGTTTTCCGGGAGTTATTCCATTATTGGAAATGGGTTTACCAATGTTGGTTTTGGAATGTCATTGCGTTTTTCTGCCTTAAACTTTTATATTATTTCCGATAATTTACCTATACAATTTGCCAAATATAATAGCATTCCTATTCCATATAAAGCTCAGAATTTTAACCTGAGAATGGGGTTTAATTTAGTATTTGGCTGCAACAATGGTCAGAAAAAGAAATTAAAAGACAAACCTCTTATTTGGGAATAGGCCTCTCAGGTAACATAAAATTTTTAACTTCTAAATGAGGATATAAATTCTTACTTTTACAACATTATTAAATTTATCATGTTTAAAAGTTTTTTTATTTTTATATTACTCTTTATTTTTATTTATTACCTCATAAAAGCTATTTTCAGGTTGGCGAATCTTTTTTTTCAGAATAAAAATAGTCCATCTTCTTTTTCAAATAGTCGTAAAACCAAAGGTAATGTTACTATTGAATATCCCGAAGAACAAAAAAAGATCTTCAGCAAAGACAGTGGGGAATATATCGATTATGAAGAAGTGAAATAATCATCACCCGTGATGGTTTATAAAGAATTTATAATTCCTTAAGTTTTTCCAATAATAATTATTTTTTAATGAATTAATGAAAAAAATATTATTGTACTTTTTCTCAATTATTCTTATTTTTTCAGGCTGTAAAAACAAAAAATTTGATTATGTTAAAATTAGCGGGTTTGCCCAGGGAACAACCTATCATATCGCTTATGAAAATTCTTTCGAACGAAACCTGTCGGTCCAGATCGATTCCATTCTGAAAGCTTTTGATTTATCCGTTTCCGAATATATTCCGAATTCTATTATTTCGAGAGTCAACAACAATGACTCAACTGTTGAGGCAGATGATATTTTTAAAACCGTCTTTAATAAATCTTATGAAGCTTATAAAAATTCAGAAGGGGCTTTTGATGCAACAGTCGGGCCACTTGTTGAAGCATGGGGTTTTGGGCCAAATGCACAGAGATCGTCAAAGAAAAGTCATATCGATTCCTTGCTTCGGTATATTGGCATGGAAAAAATTCATTTAAAAGGAAATAAAGTCATAAAAAAATATCCGGAAATGAAACTCGATTTCAATGCTCTTGCCCAGGGATATTCAGTGGATATTGTATGTCATTTTTTCGATTCGTGTAAAATAAGGAATTATCTTGTTGAAATTGGCGGTGAAGTCCGGGCTCAAGGAAAAAATCAAAAAGGTCAGTATTGGAGAGTGGGTGTCGATAAACCAATAGATGGTAATGATGCCCCGGTTCAAATTCAGACTGTTTTAATACTTAAAAATAAATCTGTAGCCACTTCGGGCGATTATCGTAAATTTTATATAGAAAATGGAATAAAATATTCACATCACATCGATCCACACACAGGTTATCCTGAACATCAAAATCTTTTAAGTGCTTCAATTATTGCCAAAGATTGCATTACCGCTGATGCTTACGGTACAGCTTGTATGGTAATGGGCCTTGAGAAAAGTAAAATATTTCTTGCCAATCATCCTGAATTGAATGCATACCTGATTTTTAGCGATAAAAATGGCCGATATTGTGAATATATGACTGAAGGTACTAAAGAAATGATAGTTCATTAATAACACAACAAATTAAAATTTTCAATCGAAACCAATATTGTCATTAATGCAAAAGAATAATTATTATATATTTTTAATAATATCGTGGTTGATAAATATTGGAAATGTCCAGGGACAGCCATTCGTCGATTCAGTTTATAGTGAAAACATACATACTGTTCAGCTTTATAAAGAAGGATGGGAATTATCTTATCCGGTAATCGTTTTAAATTCCGCAGAAAAATTGAAACTTAGTTTTGACGATTTCAATAATAAGATTCAAAATTATTTTTATAGCATTGTTCAATGCAACTCTGATTGGGAGCCGGTAAATCTTTCATTTCCCGAATATGCCTATGGTTTTGAGCAAAATCATTTTACCAATTATTCTTTTTCGACCAATACACTTATTAAATTTATTCATTATTCCCTGGTTTTTCCGAATGAAAATTGTACACCAAAAATCTCGGGAAATTATATTTTAAAAGTTTTCAGGGACTTTGATGAAAATAATATTGTTTTTACAAGGAAATTTTATGTAACAGAAACATCAGCTTCTTTAGATATTCAAATTCTTCAACCCGAAGTTCCCAGATACATGAAGAAATATCAGCAATTTAAAATTACTTTAAAACCCGGCGTTTCAGATTACACCGATTTAAGAAATGAAATTAAAACGGTTATCGTTCAGAACAATCAGCCTGATAGATCAAAAATATGCTTAATTTCAAGGCTTACTGATGAAAATATATTGGTTTATGACGATCAGGATTCAAACCTTTTTGAAGGAGGTAACGAATTCAGAAATTTCGATATTAAAAGCATTAAATATCAGAGTCAACATATTAAAAGTATCGTAAATAAAGAATCCAATTATGAAATTATACTTCACCCCGATAGTTGGAGAACTAAATCCTTATATTTTTTTGATAGTGATTTGAATGGTAATTATTTTATTCAAAACAGTGTTGGCACCAACAAAGATATTGATGCCGATTATGTAACAGTGCTTTTATCACTGCCAACAAAGGAACCGCTTGTTGATGGCAACTTATACATTTATGGGGCGCTTACTGACTGGAAATGCAATAATGCTTCGCTTCTGATTTATAATTACGAACTTCAAACTTATGAGATAACTCTTTTACTAAAGCAGGGTTATTACAATTATCAGTATGCCTATAAACCAAATGATACAAAGAAAATAGATCTTTCATATGTGGAAGGTACCCATTTTGAATCTGAGAATGACTACCTGGTATACGTCTATTTCAGACCCTTTGCCAGCAGGTTCGAAAGATTAATTGGATTTAAACTGGCAAATTCAATTAAGAAAGGAAATTAATTTATTTTAATTGAATTTACTCATCCTGAATATCGGTATTTTGTCAATAATATTTTGGTTACTTCATCATGTGCAAAAAGTTTATTATAATTGTTAGTTTATAAAAGATCAATTATTCTTCTTTTTAAACAATAAAACTAAACCAAAACGGTTATAATTTTCTGATATTAAATTAAAGTATTTTCACTTTGAGATTTAGTAAACGCCATATTTTATTTTTATTCTTTGTTTTTCTGGCAATAAGTTGCTCAGTAAAAAAAAATACTGTCATTTCCCGTACCTATCACAACCTGACTGCGCTATATAATGTATATTTTAACGGGAATGAAAGTTATAAGAAAGGTATTAAAAGAATCAATAATAATTTAAAAGACGATTATACCTCACTCCTCCCGGTATTTCCATTTCCCAATTCAGAAACATCAAACAGCTCTTTTGCCGAAATGGAAAGGGCTATAAAAAAAGGGTCGAAAACAATAATCCTGCATTCAATTACTGCCAAACCTGAAATGAAAAAAGGCATAAGGACCAAACGTGAAAAAGAATTTTACAACAAAAAAGAATACAATAAATGGGTCGATGATGCCTATTTGCTTATTGGAAAAGCTAACCTTATGAAAGGCGATTACCAGGCTGCCACCACAGCTTTCAGGCATATACTTCAGGAATATCCCAAAGAAAATACTTATGAAGAAACACAGATTTGGCTTGCACGGGCACTTATATTAAAAGAAGAGTTTATGGAAGCGGAGGATATTTGCAAGGATATGAGCGGTCAAAAAAAATTATCCAGAAGACTTGTCCCTTTTTTAAATGCCACATATGCCGATTTACATATTCACAAAAAACGATTCGATGATGCTATTCCAAAATTAGAAATAGCAGCTAAAAAAGCACGTGACAAACGATCAAGAATCCGTTACACTTATATTCTCGGACAACTATATCAATTAACCGGCCATATGGATAAGGCAACCGAAAAATATCTGAAAGTAATAAAAATGAACCCTCCGTACGAAATGACCTTCAATGCAAGGGTAAATCTTGCAGGTGTTTTTGAATCGGGCGATAAAAGTGCAGATGAAATTCGTAAGCAATTGTATAAATTACTCAAGGATGCTAAAAACAAGGAATATTTAGACCAGATATATTTCGCACTTGGAAATTTAGATTTCAAAGAAGGAAATATTGATAATGCATTAAAAAATTATAAAACCTCTGTTTTTAAAAGTGTTTCTAACCAACGCCAAAAAGCAAGGAGTTATTTAGCAATTGCCGATATCAAGTACACACAAAAGGAATATCTCGATGCCCAAGCATACTATGATAGCGCCGTTACAAATATTGATGCAACCTTTCCCGATTATGATAAAATATATGCCCGGGCCAAAAGTTTAAAACGTCTCGCTATAAGCCTAAATACAGTAACTTTTGAAGACAGTGTACAATTTGTAGCAAAAATGAGTGAAAATGACCGCAATAAATTTATAGATCAAATAATTGCCAGAGTAAAAGAAAAAGAGGCAGAAGAACAGAAACGACAACAGGAAGAATTACTCGAGCAACAGGCAAATATGATGTCCCTTAACGATTTGAATTCAAGAGGAGGTTTGGGTCAGAATGTTGAAGGCGGCAAATGGTATTTCTATAACCCTACATCAAAAGGTTACGGTGAAACTGAATTCCAAATGAAATGGGGTAAAAGAAAACTTGAAGATAACTGGAGAAGAATTAATAAAAAATCAATGTCAACTACAGACATTACTGAAGAAGAACAGGATAAAGATAATCCTGATAAAGTAAAAAAGAAAACCCTAAGTAATAAAACCAGGGAATTCTATATCCAAAACCTTCCGCTCACAGATTCGCTTTTAGCAGTATCTCATAACAAAATCAGAAAAGCTTTATACGATGCCGGAATAATCTATAAAGACGAACTCTCGGAATATAAACTCTCAAGTAAAGAATTTGAAGAAATCATAAAGCGATATCCGGAAGATCCCATCGCCGGAAATGCAGCGTATCAGCTTTATATTTTATACCGCCAGATGGAAAATACACTTAAAGCAGAGGAATACAAAGTATTACTTTTAACCAAATATCCTGAAAGTATTTATGCAAAATTGATAACAAATCCGAATTTTATAGCAGAGCTGCAGGAAAAAGAAAATGCTGTAAGCAAACTTTATGAATCAGCATATGATGATTATTCAATTGGAAATTATGCCTCATCTTACGACAAGGCCAGCCAGGGAATCATTAATTATCCGAATCATAAATTAATTCCTAAATTTATATTTGTCAAGGCACTTTCGAATGGAAAGCTTACCAATATTGAAACTCTTAGGACTGATTTAAACTTTTTAATAAAAGAATATCCTAAGTCTGAAGAAGCAGGTTCGGCAAAAGATATCATTACCATGATGGATGTTCAACATCCCGAAGCCAAAGAGGCTGAAGAAAAAGTAATAGCAAAAGAAATTTACAAACAAGCAGCAGATGATGAAAAACATTTCTTTGCCATAGTTGTTGATTCTAAAAAGTCAAATTACAATCAATTGGTATTTAATATTATTAATTTTAATCTGGATAATTACAGTAATTCTAATCTTACTGTTAAAACTGAAAATTTAGGGACAAAAAATCAAATGGTTGTAATAAGTGCATTCAATAACAAAGTTGAAGCCCTGAATTATTATAATACCGCGACTAAGGACAATAAGGTTTATAAAGATATTGGCAACAATGCACTTGCGAGTTTTATTATATCGGAAACCAATTTAGCAACACTCAGAAAGGATCTATCGGAAAGTACTTACATGAAATTTTTTAAAGAAAATTATAATCAGTAATATCTTCTTTTAAATGACTAAAGAGATTACCATACTTTGGGCTGATGATGAAATGGATTTATTAAGGCCTCATATATTATTTCTTCAATCGAAAGGTTATAAAGTTATTACATCAACCAATGGCGATGATACTTTAAAAAAAGCAGGAGAAAATGATATCGATTTGGTTTTTCTTGACGAAAATATGCCCGGGAAAAGCGGGCTCGAAGTTCTCCTGCCATTAAAACAATTGCTGCCAGGGATCCCTGTTATAATGATCACCAAGAGCGAGGAAGAAGATATTATGGACGAAGCAATAGGTTCGAAAATCGATGATTATCTTATCAAACCTGTCAATCCAAACCAGGTATTGTTGACCATAAAAAAACATATCGATATAAGAAGGCTTATTACAAAAAAAACAACTTCTTCATATCAATCCGAGTTTAACTCTATCGGTCAACAAATAAATAATGCAAGGACCTCATCGGACTGGATAGAAATTTACAAAAAAATCGTTTACTGGGAACTTGAACTTGAAAACTCCGGGCAGGAAATTTCAGAAGTTATTAAAATGCAGAAAAATGAAGCAAATAACGAATTTTCAAAATTTATTAAACTGAACTACGCATCCTGGATGAAACCGGATAATGTTAATAAACCTTTAATATCCCCAGCTATTATTGGTCAAAGAATATTTCCATTGCTCGAACAGGGGAATAAAATTATGTTTTTTATTATCGACAATTTAAGATACGATCAATGGCAGATTATTTTACCCTCAATTACCGAGTTTTGTAAAGTTGATAAAGAAGAACTTTACTTTAGTATATTGCCTACTTCTACCCAATATGCACGGAATGCTTTATTTGCAGGCCTTATGCCTTTAGAAATTCAGCAGCTTTATCCAAACCTTTGGATTAGCGATGAGGATGAAGAACCAAAGAATATCAATGAAGAAGAATTGTTAAAAATTCAAATGAACCGACTCGGTAAAGGGTTCAAATATTCTTATAATAAAATTAATAATGAGAAATCCGCAAAGAAATTGTCAGATAACTTTTCTAATTTAATAGCAAATGATCTCAATGTGGTAATTTTTAATTTTGTAGACATCTTATCCCATGCCCGCACAGAAACTGACGTAGTTAAGGAGCTTGCCATTGATGAGGCTGCTTATCGTTCTATTACCTTATCATGGTTCCAACATTCATCATTACTGGATATTTTAAAAGAATGTGCCCGAAACAATATAAAAATTATTATCTCTACAGATCATGGAACGATCAGGGTTACGAATCCGATAAAAGTTTTAGGGGATAAACGGACTTCTTCAAATCTTCGTTATAAATTAGGACGCAACCTGAATTATAATCCGAAAGAAGTTTATGAAGTCCGGAAACCATCAGAAATTCATCTTCCTGGCATTAATCTTACTTCTACATATATTTTTGCACACAATATCGATTTCTTCGTTTATCCTAACAATTACAACCAATTTGTTAACTATTATAAGAACACTTTTCAACATGGCGGTATTTCAATGGAAGAAATGATGATTCCATTAGCCGTTCTTTCAGCAAAATAAAAATTCCATTCATGAAAAGTTTCAAAGTTCAAACTGTTAATGATTTGAAAGAAGTTTCAACTTTTTTAATTCCTTTAATAAAAAACAGGCCTGTTGTAGCCTTTTACGGAAAGTTGGGCGCTGGAAAAACTGCATTAATTAAAGTTATTTGTGCTGAATTACAGGTAAAAAACAAGGTGACAAGTCCCACATTTGCATTAGTTCATGAATACATGACAATGGACGGGAATTTAATTTTTCATTTCGATTTTTACAGGGTAAATAATATTGAAGAAATTTACGATCTGGGTTACGAAGAATATTTTTACAGTGGAAATTATTGCTTTATAGAATGGCCCGATTTCGCAGAATCTATTCTTCCTGCCGATGTCTTAAAAATTTATATCACTGCAAATCAAAAAAAAGGAAGAATTATTGAAATTTCTGATTAAAAAGTTATGCGAAACAATACAAATAATTTTCATATTCATTAAAGGATAATTGAATATTGCTATTTTTTGAATATTAAAGTAAATTTGACTTTTAGTGTCGATAGATTAAAATAAATACCTAATATTATGTGTGCTCGACCCTCTTCACTCAGGTTCGCTTTTGGCAAAGGAGGATTACTTCCTCAGGAAGAAATGCTGGAAGTAGCTAAAAAACAAAGAAAGCTAATCATTGGCATACCATTGGAAGATGAGGCAATTGAAAGCAGGGTCCCCTTAACGCCTGAAGCGGTCGAACAGTTAGTAAATAATGGACACGAAGTTATAATTGAAAGCAATGCAGGTAAGGCAGCGAATTATTCCGACAGCGATTATAGCGAACGGGGAGGATTTTTGGTACAGGACAAACGATCTATTTTTCAGGCGGACATTATTATTAAAGTGGCACCACTTTCGGTTATAGAAATAGAAATGCTTAAGGGGCAACAAACAATAATTACATCATTGTTATTCATTAATCAAACTGAAGAATATATCCGAAGTTTGATGAATAAGAAAATAACAGCAATAGCTTTTGAAAATATAAAAGATGATAATGATTGTTACCCGGTCGTGCGATCAATGAATTCTATTGCCGGTACTACCTCTGTTCTTATTGCAGCTGAATACTTAAGTAATACCCGGGGTGGAAAAGGAGTCCTTTTAGGCGGAGTAACCGGGATAACACCTACTGAAGTCGTAATTGTTGGTGCAGGGACAGCTGCAGAATTTGCAGTAAGGGCAGCACATGGATTGGGTGCATTTGTAAAAGTATTTGATAATTCCGTAAATAGTCTTGTTCAATTACAGGCTAACCTTGGATTACGGCTACATACATCCGTTTTTCATCCACAGGTACTTGGAAAAGCATTAAAATCTGCAGATGTATTAATTGGGGCCCGACAATCGCTTGACGACGGACCGAGATTTTATGTTTCTGAAGAAATGGTAAAAGGAATGAAAAAGGGATCTGTTGTTGTTGATATAAGCATATCGCATGGGGGATGTATCGAAACATCTGAATGCAGAACTTTACAGGATCCGGTTTATACAAAATATGGTGTTATTCATTATTCAATTCCAAATTTGCCATCGCGTGTAGCCCGCACATCTTCCATTGCACTAAGTAATATTTTTCTTCCTTTAATATTAAAAACTGCAGAATCAGGCGGAGTCATCAAGCAATTAAAGGAGGATATTGGTTTACGACATGGGGTTTATGTATTTAATGGTATTTTAACCAATCAGTTTATAAGTAATCATTTTGGAATACCTTCCAGCGATATCGATTTATTAATGGCTGCCTTCTAAAATAACGATTTTTTAAAAAATGATGAAAACCAAAGAATTTAGAAAAATGAAACTTATAACTATTAAAAATTTATAATTCTTTTATCTTTACAATTAAATGATTATAAAGCAATATCTCATAATGACAAAAAGTATTATTTTTTATTTGCTTGTTATATTTATTGCTGCCGGATGTTCCAGATATAGAGATATTACATATCTCAGAAATGCTGGTATTTCTCAAACAGATACATTATATAAAAGCACTTCTTCTATTTATAAAGTTCAACCTGCAGATATTTTATATATTAAAGTCAACAGCCTTGATGAAACCATCAATACTATTTTTAATCCAGGTGTACCCTCGACGAGTGCTTCAAGTTCAGCCGGTACCAGTAATTATTATATTACAGGATACCCCGTTGACAAGGATGGAAATATAACATTACCTATAATGGGTAAAATTACTGTAGCTGGATTTACAACCCAGGAAATTCAAAATTTGGTTCAAAAACAAGCAGAGAAATTTATCATGGATGCAAGAATTGATGTCAGGCTTGTTAGTTTTAAAATATCCATTATCGGAGAGGTTAAAAACCCCGGAGAATACACTATATTCAATGATAAGGCCAATATATTTGAAGCAATAGCTATGGCCTCTGATCTTACTTATTATGGCAACCGTCATAAAATTTTACTTCTCAGATCAAGCCCACAAGGTACTGAAACCTATAGAATTGATCTTACAGATAAAAATGTTCTTTCATCAACATATTTCTATCTTCAACCCCACGATATTATTTATGTTGAACCAATGAAAAGCACGGGATTCAGGCTTTCTGCATCAGAATATTCAGTCTTAATTTCAACAATTACTGCAACTCTTTCCCTGGCATTTTTAATTTATAAAATTTATTAAAATAGAATGACTGGTTCCAACAATCTTGTTTCGCATGAAGATAATATTGATATAAGACGATTTCTTATTAAAATTATCACCAACTGGCCAATTTTTGTGCTCTCGCTGGGAATTGCTTATTCAATAGCCTATCTTATCAACAGATATACCGAACCGCAATACAGTGTAAATACTACTGTACTTGTCAATGAAGAAAAGAAGACGACGGCAGAACTTTTAGTTGCCATTTATGATAAGTTTGGACCACGCAAAAATATTGATAATGAAATATCTATTCTTAAATCTTATGGATTGGCAAGAAAATCATTGTCAGAGCTCGATTTCTCAATTTCATATTATGTTATTGGCAGGGTAAGGGAATCGCAGATTTACAAATCGAACGTATTTAATGTTGAATTAGATTCTATTCGTCCTACAAAAAAATATTACCCGGTATATATAACCGTTTTAGACGAAGACCATTATATAATTGAAATTGATAAGGATTTTAAAATTAAAAAGACGCTCCGTTTTGGAGAGCCCTTCAATCATCCACAATTTAACTTTACTATCTGGCTTAACAAATCGAAATATAAAAGTATTGCCGATGATCCTGGTGGGTATAAATATTTTTTCATGGTAAACGATATCAATACTCAAACGAACCAATATCGGAATAAACTCACAATTTCAACTCTTGAAAAAAGGGGAACAGTATTATCTTTATCAACCAATGGCCCCGTTGCAGAGCAGGAGGTCGACTATCTGAATAAGTTAAGTGAAGTGTATATCAGGAATGGGCTGGATGAAAAAAATAAGGCTGCCATTAATACAATTAGATTTATTGATATTCAATTAGCAGAAATTTCAGATTCTTTAAGAAAAGCTGAAGTACGTTTACAAAATTTTCAGCTTGAAAATAAAATAATTGATCTCGACGAAGAAAGTTCAGCAGTCGTTGACAAAATTCAGAATTTACTTACAAGCAAAGCTACTGCCGAAATGCAATTAAAGTATTATAAATATCTTAAGGATTATCTCGATAATAAAACTGATTATAATGATATTATTGCCCCTTCAATTATGGGTATTACCGAACCCATTTTAAATTCCCTTATTGTGGAGCTGGCTGAAATTTATAAACAAAAAGCCGTTTTGAATTATAGTGCCCAGGAGGATAATCCTTCTATGAACATGATTAATCTTAAAATTCAAAAAACTGCTACAACATTAAAAGAAAATGTTAATGAGATGATTAATTCAGCTCAACTTTCTTTAAAAGACATAAATGGAAGAATTGATAATGCAGATGCCGATTTACAAAAGTTACCTGTTACAGAACGACAATTAATTAACATAAAACGCGATTATGATTTGAACAATACTATTTTAAATTTTCTGCTTCAAAAACGAGCTGAAGCCGGAATTGTAAAAGCTTCCAACATTGCCGATAACAAAGTACTCGATGAAGCAAGAGTCGATAATGCAGTTCAAATTAGCCCCAAGCGTTCAAGGAATTATATGACTGCAATTTTTCTTGGCGGCATTATTCCTTTGATTATTATTTTCCTTATAGAATTTTTTAATACCCGAATAATTGATTTAAAAGAGCTAGACCGTTTAAAAAACTGCAATGTTATTGGCTCTATTGGCCATAATACTAAATCCACTGATCTTCCTGTTTTTGAGAATCCTAAATCTGCACTTGCAGAATCATTCAGGTCATTAAGGACCAATTTACAATATTTATTAAGGGATAAAAATGAGAATGTTATTCTCATTACTTCAACAATTAGTGGTGAAGGCAAAACTTTTTGCTCAATGAACCTTGCGGCCATTCTTGCCATGTCGAATAAAAAAGTCCTTCTTATCGGGCTCGATCTGCGTAAACCTAAAATACATAAATTATTTAACCTTTCTAATGAAATTGGACTTAGTACTTATCTTATAAAAAGAAATACAAAAGAAGAAATAGTATTTCCGACAAATATTCAAAACCTATATGTTATTGCGTCAGGGCCTGTTCCGCCAAATCCTGCTGAATTGCTTGAAACAGAATTAATGGAAACTTTAATTTTAAAATTAAAAAAAGAATTTGACTACATTATTCTCGATTCGCCACCAGTAGCAATTGTTACTGATGCTTTGTTATTATCAAAATATTCTAACACGAATATATTTGTTATCAGACAAAACTTCTCCTCTAAAGATGTAATAAACCTGGCTGATGAAATAGCGGTGAAAGCAAATATGAAACAACTGAATATACTTGTTAATGATGTCAGAATTCCAGGATACTATGGATATTCTTATAAATATGGCTATGGTTATAGTTATCGCTATGGCTATGGATACTATAATTATGAACACGAATATTATGGCGAAACTGACAAACCTAAAACCTGGAAGGAAAGGTTAAAAAACTGGCTTGGTGGATAACAATAATTGAAATAAAAGTTACGTGGTTTTTTCCTTTAATTTTTTAGTCAGATTTGTTGCGAAAACAAATTCATTCAAATTCTTGTTATCCGTATCAAGAATATCTTTGTTACTTCCTTCCCATTCTTTTGATCCTTCAAAGATAAATACTACCTTCTGCCCTATTTCCATTACAGAATTCATGTCATGTGTATTAACAATAGTAGTAATATTATATTCTTCTGTTATTTCTTTTATCAGGTTATCAATTACTATAGTTGACTTTGGATCCAAACCTGAATTTGGTTCATCGCAAAAAAGATATCTTGGGTTTAAAGCAATTGCTCTTGCGATTGCAACCCGTTTTTGCATACCGCCGCTCAATTCAGAAGGATAAAGATGATTTGCATTTTGAATATTAACTCTTCTTAAACAAAAATTTATCTGTTCTTTCTTTTCTTCCAGATTCATCTCAGTAAACATCTCCAAAGGAAACAATACGTTTTCTTCCACAGTAAGGGAATCGAACAAAGCCCCGCCTTGAAATAACATTCCAATTTGTTTTCTTATTTCCCTTTTGGCCCTGGAATTTAAATTATTATATTTTATTTCATCAAAAAAAACTTCTCCTTCATCTGGTTCAAAAAGCCCGACAATACATTTTAAAAGTACTGTTTTTCCTGAACCACTCTCCCCAATAATCAGATTCGTTTTGCCTCTTTCAAAGGTTACAGAAAAATTCCTTAATACCTGAATGTTATTAAAAGATTTCGATAGGTTTTTTACTGTAATCATGTCAAAAGAAGAAAAGTGAGAAGAACGTTGAAAAATAATATTGTTACGCTACTATATACAACAGCTTTTGTACTTGCTTTGCCCACTTCAAGCGAACCTCCTGAAACATAATAACCATTGTAGGCTGAAACAGAAGTAATAATAAAAGCAAATACTACTGTTTTAATAATACCATAAATTACATAAAATGGAACAAAAGAATACTGAATTCCATATAAATATTCCTGTGATGTTAATTTACCCGATGCAATACCTGCAATATAGCCTCCCGAAATTCCCACCAAAATACTCATTACTGTTAGAAATGGATTAAAAAGCATAGTTGCTATTATTTTTGGTAAAACCAAATAACTGGCAGAATTTACACCAAATATTTCCAGTGCATCAATTTGCTCAGTTATTCGCATGGTTCCAATCTCAGAAGCTATATTAGACCCAATTTTGCCTGCAAGGATCAGCGCAACTACTGAGGAAGAGAATTCTAAAAGGATTGAATCACGGACTGTAAGGCTAATTACATATTTTGGAAATAAAGGATTTGTAATATTGATTGCTGTTTGTATTGTAATTACAGCTCCTATAAATACTGAAATTATAGCAACTATAGCTATGGAATTAATCCCTAAATTTTCAATTTCCTTAATAATCTGACGATAATATACTTTAAAATTCTCGGGTTTTGCAAAAACTTTACCCAGAAAAATAAAATATTTTCCGATATTATAAAAAAATTGCATCAAGTCAGATTTAATGCTAAAATTATAAAATAATTACTGAACTATTTTGTTTTAATTTTGCTGCCTTAAATATTTTTCGAATCTTTGCAAGTTTTATAATTTTAAATATCCAAATATTTAACAAATGACAAATAATAATTATTGCGTAATTATGGCCGGTGGAATAGGAAGTCGTTTCTGGCCATTCAGTAAAACTTCGCGCCCAAAACAGTTCCTTGATATCCTTGGAATAGGAAAAACATTATTACAGCAAACCTTCGAAAGATTCATAAAAATAATTCCCCCTGAAAATATTTATATAGTAACAAATAAAATTTATTCCGATATAGTTTTAGAACAAATCCCAGCTATTCCAAAAAACAATATTCTGCTCGAACCATTTAGAAGGAATACTGCACCTTGTATTGCATTTGCAAATTATAAAATATTAAAACAAAATCCCGACGCCAATATAGTAGTTGCACCCTCCGATCATATGATTATTAAAGAAGATGAGTTTTTGAAAATAGTAAAGAAAGGTTTGAAATTTGTTGAAAACGGAGATGCACTTCTTACTTTGGGTTTAACACCTAACAGACCTGAAACCGGATATGGATATATACAAATATCAAATGATAAAATTTTTGATAAAAAACATCCGGGATTTAATAAAGTAAAAACGTTTACCGAAAAGCCCGATTTGGAAATGGCTAAAATATTTGTCGAAAGTGGTGAATTTTACTGGAATTCTGGCATTTTTTTCTGGTCTTTAAAAAGCATTATTAAAGCATTTGATGAAATGCTTCCAGAAATCAATTCGCTTTTTGCCGAAGGAATGAAAATTTATAATACCGATAAAGAGGATAAGTTTATTGAAAATATTTATCCTAAATGCAAAAATATTTCTATCGATTATGGTATTATGGAAAAGGCAAATAATGTATATGCTTTATGCTCAGATTTTGGATGGTCTGATCTTGGTACCTGGGGTTCTATATTCGAACATACAGCTAAAGATGCATCAGGGAACCATATAAAAGGACAAAATGTTTTCACTTACGATACGAATAATTGTATAATTAATATTTCGGATAATAAATGTGTTGTTGTTCAAGGATTGTCAGATTATATTGTTGTAGATTCAGAAGGAATTTTACTTATCTGTAAAATGAAGGACGAACAATTGATCAAACAATTTGTAAATGACGTAAAACTAAAACTTGGAGATAGTTTTATATAAAAAAAGCCCTCAAAAGGAGGGCTCTATTAAGGATTAATTTTATTTTAATATTCCCAAAGATCGTGTTCCATTTTAAATAACGATTCTTTTATTTTTTCCGATTCGTAAAGAGTTTCAATACCTGAGGCATAATCCATTATTAACCTGTTGTTATAAACGTTTGTTTCAGCAGTTATGTAGCTGCTGAATCTTCTTTGAAAAAAGAAATCGTCGAATGAGATATGCTGTGCATCATTGAAACGATTATAAATTTCATGGTCTGCCATAATCTTTCTTGCTTCGGGAAAATAAATCCAAAAAGTTTTTGATTTTATTTGTTCATCTGTAGGATTACCTGCTTCGTCTTCACGCAAATGCAAACGAATCGGGCAGAATCCAAGAATTCTAACCTGCATGGTCGAATGCTGACGATCGAAAAACCATTTTTCTTTAATCATAATTTGTTTTACTTCATCCAATTGACGTTCTTTTTGAATGACCTTGGTTACCAGTTCCCCTGTATTAGGATCAGGAACCCTTATGGTATCTATTTTTGCGCCCATTGCGGCATCAACCTGTTCTTTGGTCATGGGAACTTTAAATTCATTTAGAGGATCGTCTGTGCTATAAGCCGTTAAACCCTCATTGTCGATGCCATATAACAACAAAGTAATTAAGTTCCATCTGTTGGCTATGGGCCTGGTAGGATAATAGAGAGGCATATTCAATTTTTCTCTCAGATCGATTACCCTCCATATAATCTTGGCCCACATTACGTCGGCTTCCCTGATATAAGGATATGGTACTGGAATTTTGTGAGGGATATGTTCTTTTACATATACTTCTGTTAGGTTATCCTGTGCCTGTAATTTTCCATTACAGAATAAAATTGATAACCCGGCTAAAAATAATAATGCATTTTTCATTATTATATAATTTTAAGTTTATTTAATTGTCAACGCAATTGAACCTAAGGGGCGTATAGTACCATCCCCTCCAACTGCTTTTATGTCCGTAATATATACTTTCTGACCTTTGCTTGATTGTTTTATTAATGCCATTTGCTCGGCTGAAAACCTATTGGATTTAGTAAATTTATCGGATGAAAATCCTCCGACAATTGACGAAACGTTAAATTCAGTAACTTTAAATGCCAGATCGAATTCGAAGTTTTCGAGTTCAGCAACCACTCCTGCCTGGGCCAATAGTATAGCTTTATCTATACTACCGCTTCCTTTAATATTATTTACTTTTGCAACAGGATCCGGAACAAGGCGAACGCGAAAATCTTTTGTACCCATATTGCGTTTTTGTTTTTCAATTTCAGCCAATACAGTAACTTGTGCCATTTGACCTGCTCTTGCAGGATTAACTATATATCCGTTTCCCTCTTTCCTGATCGTCCCATTATTAATTGAAGGGAAAATTTTATCTGGTGAAACACCCGGAACAGATATTTCAACCGGATTGTCAACACCAATATAGAATAAATTCAATTTTGTTGGTGAAACCACTAAAATTGGTGGCGCTACCTGGTATTCGCCCCTAAAAGGTTTCAACAAATCTGTACCACCTTCGGGCGCTTTAAGTTTTATTAAACCACCCCATTTACTGTAACCAACTGCTCCGCCAATTTTTTTATAGATGCCTTTGCCATTTTTAACCGGTAAAGAATCATAATTATAGTTTTTCTTTTTAATATAATCATATCCATCTTCAGATTTAACAGAATCATAAGGTCCAATATAAATAGTTGGAACCTGTGAGGTATCAAATGCTGCTAAAAATACTTTTGCTTCATATTCATTGCCCTGGATAATGTAATTAGAATTGTGAATTACGGTGGCTTCAAGACTGGTAAATTTAAAAGTGCCCTTATCTATCAAGGAATATAAATATCTCAACATATCTGATTCTGCATTTCTTATATTCGATTGCAACCCACTCATAATAGTTGTAACTCCTACTAAAGGCAAATGCTCGAAATGTTCAACTTCCCAGGATTCCCTGTTGTTGTCTACTACCGGAGGAGCATCGGTATTTAAACCTTTTAATATAGATTTCCTCACACCTTCTGCACTGGGTTCAATATTGCTTAGTAAAAAATTTCTAAAACTTTCAATTTCCGATTTTAATTTTGCACCATTACCTTTTACTATCATTACCTCTGAAGGATAATCATAATTTTCTTTCCCATTAATGAGCATAGGATCAATTTTTCTCCCGGTAACAGCTTTATTCACTTTTCCTTCCGATTTATTTACTATAACTATTTTTAAATCCTGAATATGGTCAAAGATAGCTTGTGCTTTCTCCTTAACCTGTAGGGCAATATTATTCCATTTTTTGGCCTTTTTAGGTTTTTCTAAAACTGCCCGCCCAAAGTCATCGTAAATCTTCTGGTTTTTATCATAATAATTTTCATTCATTTTGGAAATACTGTTATCGACAGTGACAAAAGCATTCAGTACTTCTTTCTGTACATTTAGTGCCAGCAATGCTGTTAGCACTAAGTACATCATACCAATCATTTTTTGCCTGGGAGTTTCTTTGCCGTGAGCCATATATTCTCAGTAACTTCCTCTTATTTTTTTGTGTAATTCATTGCAGAAAGCATATTGCCGTAAATATTATTTAAAACTGTAAGGTTATCACCAAGCTTTACAATTTCATCGCGATATCTTTTTGTTTCTGAAACTGAATCATTCAGATTTTTAAGTATTGTATCTAAACCTGAATATAATTTTTCATTATTCTTAACGTATTCTGAAGTTTCCTTTAGCTGCAATTCATAAAGTGTATTAAGTTCACCCAGGCTTTTATTCATTTTTTCGATATGTCCGGAATATACTTTTCCACTATTATTAACAGAGGAAGAATAATTTGAAATTGAATCGGTAAGTTTTTGATAAGAACCTGCCATTTCTGAACCCGATTTTTCAACCTGTTGCGATATTTCATTTCCTGTTTTTTCAATTATCTCTGCTGTTTTGTGATATGTAGAAGATAAAGTCGTAATTGAATTCTTAAGTTCTTCAGTATTCTGGTTACAGGAATTTGTCATAATATCCAGCGATTGGGCGGCTGCTTTAAAATTATTAACAAATGTCTGAGTTGCAGCAGTTGCTTCAGATATATCGGATAACCTGTTTGCAGTATTGTTAAGTTTTGCAAAACCTTCCCCTAATTTTTCCAACGTTTCAGGACTAAGAGTCGATTGTTCAAATAGATTCTCAAACTTTTCCAGAACAACATTTCCTCTGCTACTTGTTACACTTTCCTTATAATTTTCCATTTCATCGTCATCGGTAATTCCGGCTAATTCTGGGTAAACCAGCGTCCAGTCAACTTCTTCATGCAAGGGTTCGAATGCTGAAAAAAAGAAAATAATTGCTTCTGTACAGAGGCCGGCCATAAGCATTACCCCTGCACCTGTAAAGTGCATTATTTTAAAAAGCGCCCCAATGATAACGACTGAAGCTCCAAAGCCATAAAGCTTTGCCATGAAGTTTTTCCAACTTGACGATTGTACTAATTCTGAAAGAGTCATGCTTATAAATATTTATTAAAGTTTTACTGACTATTGCCCAGATAGGACCGTACACACCTGAAACCAATATAAGATTTAGCAGTATCCTGATATTCATAAGTACGTGTACCTACCTGCAAATAATAACCGATATCTTTCCAGGAACCACCCCTGATAACTTTCCTTTTTAAAACAGGCGGGTCGTCTGGACTTGCATTATATTTATAATCGGGGTTCAAATCATGAGTGAATGTATATGCTGATTCGTCGAAAGCGCTTGATGTCCATTCAGCCACATTTCCAGCCATATCATAAAGGCCATATTCATTAGGATCATAAGTTCCAACTTTTATTGTAGTACTTCCGCCATCGTCGGTATAATTACCCCGAAGTGGTTTAAAATTGGCAAGGAAGCAACCTTCATTATTCCTTGTGTACATTCCACCCCAGGGATACATAGCAAGATCGAGCCCGCCTCGGGCTGCATATTCCCATTCTGCTTCACTTGGTAACCTGTAATCATGAACAAAGGGTTGTCCATCCATTTGTAAGTGAGAATTTAAGTATTGGGTTCTCCAGATACAAAAGGCTGTAGCTTGTTTCCAGCTGACTCCAACAACAGGGTAATTGTCATAAGCGGGATGCCAGAAATACATGGTTGCGAAAGGTTCGTTATATGAATAAGTAAAATCAGCCACCCAACATAGAGTATCGGGATAAACATTTATTACATCCTGAAATACAAATGAAGATCTGTTGGTAATTTCTACTTTTTCTCCCCTATTATTTGTGACGTATCCCTGATATTGTTTGGTTTCATAATTATATCGGTTGGTCTTCTGGGCTGCCTGTTTTAAATCTACCCAAAAATATTCATACATTAATTTGCGGGTATCGATTTCTTTGCGACGGTAAAACCTTTCCTGGTCTGTCAAATATAATTCATTAAGAATTGTATTTTGTTCTTCATCCTGCTCGTCAATTTTGGTTTCCCAATTTAATAATGGCGGATCGATAGGATTTCCTAATTCATCTTCGGAAATTACAAAATCTTCAATCTGCTCTCCAAGCATTTTACGCATAATTGAATCTCTTACCCAATATACAAATTTTCGGTATTGGTTATTTGTAATTTCTGTCTCGTCCATCCAAAATGCATCCATAGTTACAGTTTTTGAAAGACTATTCTGCGCCCAGGCAACATCCTGATCGCTTGGTCCCATATTAAAACTGCCTTGCGGTATAAAAACCATAAAGGATGGTTCCGGTTCGAAATATTTTTTTCTCCCCTGAACTCCCCTTCCGAGTTCTCCGTTGTCAGAACTACCACAGCTACTTAATATTGCTAAAATTGCGGTATAACATAATATCTTTTTCATAACATTAGTGTTATTTGTTTCAATTGCCCAATAAGACTTTTAAAATTAAATATATTTTTTTAAAAATAAAACTTTTTACAAAAATCTAATACTTTTATATCGTTGAGGAATTTTTTCCTTTTTAAGTTTAAAGTTATAAATTACATCAACTTCAAAGCTCCCATAAGATACCTGACTGAGTTGGTTGGTATCATAATCATAAGCAATACCGAATTTTATATCTGAATGAAAAGTAAACCCGAACAACGCGGTAAAGGCTTCACCAACCCTGTAAGTAAGCCCTCCCCATATTCTGTTATTATATACCAGGTTTGTATTTAAGTTCAATACGGTAGTTCTTCCATCGTTTTCAAGAAAAAATGACGGTATCAGTTCGTACATAGGATCGCTTGTCTGGTACGTATAACCAGAAGTTATGTAAAAATGCTGTACCTTATAATCGGTATTTAAATTAGTAGTAGGTTGATTGCTATTGGTAAAATTAAAAGTCCCTCCGAGAACATGCGTACAGGAAATACCCATATATAACTTTTCGGTTTTATAATATATTCCCATATCCATATCGAATACTTGTTTTGTTTGATCAGTATTAGGAATATCATAATCCTGTGCAATATCCATTAGAGAACCAGATTGCGGCCCCTTAAATTGAGATGCCCTTAATTTGGAATTTATAAAACCTCCGCTAATTCCAAGGCCAAGCCTTCCATCCCCGATTTTCATTTTCAGGCGGTATGCATAAGATATTTGCAAAGCAAGGTCATTATTTAAGGCTATGGAATTATTAATTATTGAAAGCCCCACGCCATGAGATTTTTCGAATAAATTAAAAGGGGCATTAAAAGAAAATACGGTAGATGTCGGGGCACCGCCACCCGGGAAGCCATGCCATTGGTCCCTGCGTAAAAGATTAAAACATAGCATATCCTGGCTGCCTGCATAACCGGGGTTAACCGTCATTTGGTTAAACATATTATGGCTATATTGAACGTCCTGCTGACCATAAGTATTAAATATAATCGATAATCCCATAACTATGTTTAATAATTTCCTCATTGAAACTTAAAACCTTTGTTGATGCCCGATTTTTTTAGTATTCAAAACCTTTAAACAAACAAAGATATTATTTTATAACAAATATAAAAAAATTACATCTTCAATAATTAAGATTTACAAAGCTTTTTGTACATAATTTCGGTAAATCTAATTTTTTAAATGATATAATTCAAATTATTGAAACGAAAAAGAAAGCTAAACTAATACGAAGAAAATAAATAATTAGTTGAGTTTTTTTAACATTTTCAACCATCTGTCCGGAATTTCATGCTTACTGGCACTTATGTAATCGGCTTCGGAACAGGCAATAATACGGGGCTTAGATTCCCTTACAGGCACTTCACACCACCATCTCTGTGTAAGCAGGCTTTTGTAAAAAATAAGGGTATTATCATCATTTAATGAAATAATGAACTTTTTAAATTCTTCAGGATTTTTTGAAGGCATTTCATCAATCCTTATGGAATACCCATCCAGAAAATACCATATTACCTGCGCAGCCAAACTGCTTGTAACATGATTATGATCTTGTATGGGGCAAATATCAAACAGGCCAAAAACTTTTATATTTTCCCCGAAACCGGCATACCTGGCCATTTGACAAATATCTTCTGCATTAAAACCATTCGGGGAAGCTATCGCCTGTCCCGGTGCTTCGGCATGTTTAAGGGATGAAAAATCGATGCTCACAATATCTGAATCACGTAAATAAGGTTCTGACATTATGATATTATTTCTTAATATTCCCAAACGGATATTTTCATAAAAAAGATTTTCAAATAAATCTGAATTATCGGCCGATGCAAAACATGCCTGTTGACCTATATTAATATATTCAAATAAATATTTGTTTTCAAGTATTATGGAGTTCAAATAGTTTTGATAATTAATTTTATTATATGTTTCAAATGCCACATCGATTTGATAATCTATTGTTGAAAAAGTATAGGGTTGTTTAAAATATTCAAAGGCAAGAAAAATCCCATAGGTCAAATCCTGGCTTCCACCTATAATTATAGGTAAAATATTGTAAGAATTTAATTCAAGTATTACATCCCGGAGGCCATAATATGTGTCTTTTGGTTCTTTTCCACGTTTCAGGTTTCCCAAATCGATAATGTTGATTTTCTTTTCAAGAAAATTTAGCCTGTATAATTCATTTCTAATAATATCGGGTGCATCCTCAATACCATCCTGGAATGCCGCCCTGCTTTCAGGAACCCCGATTAAAGCAATTTTAAATTTTTTCAGGTTATGAATTGGAATATCGGGAGTATGAATGGTAATATTTCTGCAAAAATGATTTTGTTTTAATATTCCACCATATTCAGGTTTCTCAAGAGATATCGGTTCGAAATAATCATTTAATGTCATTACTTATTCTTTCTTTTTTTCTCTTTTGAAGATTTATTATGCTTACTGATAATCTCAAGACAATCTTTTAAAGTTAATTCTTTTGGGTCTTTTGTTTTAGGGATTTTAAAATTTTCTTTATTATAAGCAATATAAGGTCCCCATCGTCCATTTAATACCTGAATGGTACCCTCATTTTCAAATGTACTAATTATCTTATTCTTATCTTTTTCTCTTTTGTCTTCAATTATTTGGATTGCCCTGTCAAGAAATATAGTTTGTGGATCATCGACACCTTTTATTAAAGAATAAAATTTTGATTTATGTTGAATATAGGGGCCAAAGCGGCCGACGCCAATAGTTATTTCAGCATCTTCATAATTGCCAATTTTCTTTGGTAAACTGAATAGATCTAATGCCTGTTCAAGCGTAATCGTTTCTAAATATTGTCCGGCCTGCAACCTGGAATATCGTGGTTTTTCTTCTTCTTTGGAGCTCCCAATTTGAATCATAGGTCCAAACCGCCCGATTCTTGCAATTACCGGTTTACCTGTTTTCGGATCGTTTCCCAGTTGCCTTTCACCCTTTGTAGTATTTCGATCTTTTAATGCCCCATCAACTTTATCATGAAAAGGATGATAAAACTGGCCAATCATTTTTGTCCAGTTGATTTTACCCGATGCAATATCATCGAAATCTTTTTCAACATTTGCAGTAAAATTGTAATCCATAATTTCTTTGAAATGGCCGACCAGATAATCATTTACAACCATTCCAATGTCAGTAGGAAATAGTTTTGCCTTCTCGGCGCCGGTATTTTCAGTTTCTATTTTTGAGGTAATAGAACCTTTTTCAAGCTTTAAAAAATTATAATTACGTTCAATGCCAGGCCTGTCTTCTTTAACCACATAGCCTCGATGCTGGATAGTGGAAATAATTGGCGCATATGTTGAAGGCCGCCCAATTCCTAGTTCTTCAAGCTTTTTGACCAGACTGGCTTCATTGTATCTTGGCAAATGATGAGAATATTTTTCAACGGCTATTATATATTTTTCTTTTAATATCTGATTTATAGAAAGAGGTGGTAAAAGGCCTTTTATTTCTTCGGAATCATCCTCATCTTGCGATTCGTGATAAACTTTCAGGAAACCATCAAATTTAAGTACCTCACCGGAAGCTACAAATAAATATGGAATACCCGAAATGCTTATATCAACTGTTGTCCGCTCAAAAGCTGCATCACTCATTTGAGAAGCAACTGTTCTTTTCCAAATGAGTTCGTAAAGTCTTTTTTCAGCATTACTTCCCTGAATGGTACTATTGTTTAAATATGATGGCCTGATTGCTTCATGCGCCTCCTGTGCACCTTTTGTTTTTGTTTTATATTGACGATAATGATGATATTTTTCACCAAACTCTTTTAAAATAACTTCTTTGGAGGCACTTAGAGCTATCGTAGAAAGGTTGACCGAATCGGTTCGCATATATGTTATTTTTCCGGCTTCATAAAGTTTCTGGGCAACCGTCATGGTTTGGGCAACAGAGAAACCTAATTTCCTGCTTGCTTCCTGCTGAAGTGTAGATGTTGTAAAAGGTGGCGCAGGTGATTTCTTTGAGGGTTTTTTGGAAATATCTGTTATCCTGAATTCAGCATTTATACATTTTTTTAAAAACTCTAAGGCTTTCTCCTGGGTTTTAAATTTTTCGGATAATTCTGCTTCAAGACTGGTTTTCCTTCCATTTTTATCATTTACTTCGAATACTGCAGTGATTTTATAAGTTGAAGCTGGCTTAAAAGTAATAATTTCACGTTCGCGTTCAACCAGAAGCCTTACTGCAACAGACTGAACCCTGCCGGCAGATAGGGATGGTTGAACTTTTTTCCAAAGAACAGGTGAAAGTTCAAAACCAACTAACCTGTCGAGTATACGCCTGGCCTGCTGGGCATCTACAAGTTTCTTATCAATTTCACGCGGGTTCTTTATGGCACTTAAAATCGCATCTTTTGTTATTTCATTAAAAACGATACGTTTAGTGTATTTAGGTTTCAGTTCCAGAACTTCTGATAAATGCCACGCGATAGCTTCTCCTTCACGGTCTTCATCGGAAGCCAGCCAAACAGTATTAACTTGTTTGACCTGTTTTTTCAATTCTGCAACTACCTTCTTCTTATCATCAGAAATGATATAATCGGGCTTAAAGTTATTTTTTAAATCTATTCCCAGATTTTTTTTTGAAAGGTCACGGATGTGGCCGTAACTTGATTTTACGTGAAATAGTTTTCCTAAAAATTTTTCAATAGTCTTGGCTTTTGCCGGTGATTCAACAATAACAAGGTTTTCTTCCATCAGTTTCAGTTTTGTAAGGAATGTAAAGAAAGCACAAAGTAAAATAATTAGAAAACGAACTTCAAAATTTTAAATCAAATAATTACTATTTTTGTTCAAAACCATTTGGATTATAATGCAAAATAATAATAATAAAAATTTTTTTTACAGAAATGTTTTCTGGATTATTTTCATTACACCTATTATTACAATCATTTTAATTTTTACTTTGATATCGATCGGTTCTTTCGGGTTTATGCCTTCTTTTGAAGATTTGGAAAATCCGAAAAACAATGTAGCTTCTGAAGTTATCTCATCAGATGGGAAGATATTAGGAACATTTTATTACCAAAACCGTTCGTTTGTAAACTACGAACAGATTTCAAAAAATATGATAAATGCTTTGGTGGCTACTGAAGATATAAGGTATTTTAAACATTCGGGCATCGATTTCCGCGGGTTTTCAAGAGTATTTTTTAAAACAATCCTTTTAAGAAATAACAGTGGTGGTGGAAGTACCATAACACAACAACTGGCAAAAAATCTTTTTCCAAGGGACACCTCTATTTATTATTCAAAGATTAGCCGGAAAACTTCCCTTATTATTACAAAATTCAAAGAATGGGTTACTGCAGTAAAACTTGAACGCAATTATTCCAAAGAAGAAATCCTGGTAATGTACCTTAATACGGTTCCATTTGGCAGCCAGGCTTATGGCATTAAAATGGCTTCTAAAACATTTTTCGATAAGTCGCCAGACTCTTTAAAAATTGAAGAAGCGGCATTATTGGTCGGAGTTTTAAAAGCGCCTTCATGGTATAGCCCCTTGCATAATCCCGATCGTGCTAAAAAAAGGCGGGATATTGTCCTTTCTCAGTTAGAACGGTATCATTACATTTCTAAAACCCAATTTGAATCTTTAAGCAATACTCCTTTAAAGCTTAAATATCTTTCCCAGGACCATAATGAAGGACCGGCGACGTATTTCAGGGAATATTTGAGAATAATAATGACTTCATCAAACCCCATTCGCAAAAATTATTATTTATATGAAGATTTTAAAAGAGATTCTACCGAATGGTACAAAAATCCTCTATATGGCTGGTGCAACAAACATAGAAAGCCCGATGGTTTACCTTACAATTTGTATACCGACGGCTTAAAAATATATACAACTATCAATTCCAGGATGCAAAAATATGCCGAAGAAGCCATTAAAGAACATCTTGGTAAAGATTTGCAGGCGGAATTCTTTAAAGAAAAAAAAGGAATACATAATGCCCCCTTTGCTGAAGACCTAGAACCTGAAGAGGTAGACAAATTAATGGAATTATCTGTAAAGCGCACAGAGAGGTACAGAATTTTAAAAAATGAAGGGTTTAGCTGGAAAGAAATTTTAAAAAATTTTAAAACTAAAACCAGCATGACTGTTTTCTCGTGGAATGGGGACAGGGACACAGTAATGTCCCCTTATGATTCAATAAAATATTATAAATATTATTTCCAGGTAGGTTTTATGTCGATGGATCCGCATACAGGTTATGTTAAAGCTTATGTTGGCGGTCCAAATTTTAAATACTTCAAATACGATCATGTAACAGTTGGAAAACGACAAGTTGGATCTACCATTAAACCATTTCTATATACCCTTGCCATGCAGGAAGGTTACTCTCCATGTTATAAAGTTCCGAATGTGGCGATTACTTTTCTTCTGGGTGACACAGTTTGGACCCCAAAGAATTCAGGCAGGCGCGATTATGAAGGAAAAATGGTTACTTTGAAATGGGGCCTTGCAAATTCAGTCAATTATATTTCAGCATGGGTAATGAAACAATTTAACCCACCTTCGGTTATTGATATTATGCGCAAAATGGGCATTACAAGCCATATTGCCGCTGTGCCATCGCTGGTTTTAGGAACATCAGATATTTCGCTTTACGAGATGGTAGGGGCATATTCAACTTATGCAAATAAAGGAATTTACACACAACCTATATTTGTGACCAAAATAATGGATAAAAATGGAAATGTAATTTCAAAATTTACGCCTGAGAAGGTTGAAGCAATAAGTGAACAAACAGCTTTTCTGATGCTAAACCTTATGGAAGGGGTTGTAAATGCAGGAACAGGAATCTGGCTTCGCCTAAAATATAAATTTACCAATCCCATCGCCGGTAAGACAGGCACTACTCAAAATCATTCCGATGGATGGTTCATTGGGTTAACGCCCAATTTAGTTTCCGGAGTTTGGGTCGGGGCAGAAGACAGGGCTGTTCATTTCGATAATATTGAAATGGGACAGGGAGCCAGCATGGCCCTGCCAATCTGGGCTTTTTATATGCAAAAAGTTTATTCCGATAATTCATTAAAAATTTCTAAAAAAGATTTTGAGGCGCCTGCCGATTTTAATTATAATCTTAATTGTTCCGATACAGATGAAAAGGAAATAGATGTAAATGATTTAAAACTAATTGAAGGAGAAGGATATTAAGTTTCAGCTTTTTATTTTTAACCTTTTTCAAAATAAACTTACACGATTTAATAAAATGCCGCTTTAAATAAAATGTTTGTATACTCTTCCTTTGGGTTTGAACAGATTTCATCAGTTTCTCCTTCTTCAATAATTTTTCCATCTTTCATAATAATAATCCTGTCCGACATATATTTCACCACAGATAAATCATGCGAAATAAAAATGTAGGTCAATCCGAGTTGTTTTTTTAAATCGTTCAAAAGATTAAGAATTTGCGCCTGAATAGAAACATCCAGGGAAGAAACCGACTCGTCACAAATAAGGATTTCGGGTTGAAGCGACAAAGCCCTTGCCAGAACAACCCTTTGCCTTTGCCCGCCGGATAATTGATGCGGGTATCTGTGAAACCACGACCAATCAAGTTCCGTCATTCTCATCAATTCCTTCACCCTGGTCCGTCTTTCATTTTGTGTTTTAAAAATATTATGGACAATCATAGGTTCGAGAATAGAATAACCAATGGTGTGATTTGGGTTCAACGATGAATACGGATCCTGAAAAATCAACTGTATCCTTTTTCTGAAATCCACCAGTTCTTTTCCTTTTAATATGGAAACGTCTTTTCCATGAAATAAAATTTTCCCCTGAGTGTTTTCGATCAAATGCATCAGTGTTCTTCCGAGGGTTGTTTTCCCGCTTCCCGATTCACCTACCAAACCAAGAGTTTCACCTTTCCATAATTTTAAATTAATATCTGTCAAGGCATGAAAAATATTTTTGGGTTTACCAAAAAAACTGAATTTCTGAACATAAAATGAATGAATATTGCTTATGGATAAAACCGGTTCATCCGAGTATAATTTGTCAAGAATTTTTCTCCTCTCTTCGGTAGATATTGTATCAAATTTTTTATCTGAATTTTTATTTTGCGTAAAATCTTCAACAACTGGCAAACGTTTATATCTCATATCGAACCTGGGTTTACATGAGATTAATCCTTTTGTATATGGATTTTTTGGTTTACGCAGGATTTCTTTCGTTAAACCTGATTCGATTAAATTTCCCCTATACATTACAATAATTTTATCTGAAATTTTTGAAACTACAGAAAGATCATGTGAAATGAATATTACCGTAAGTTTATGTTTAACCTGCAATTTTTTAATAAGCTTTAAGATACTTTGCTGAACAGTCAAATCAAGGGCAGTAGTGGGTTCATCGGCTATGAGAATTTGGGGATTGCATGCCACAGCCATTGCAATCATAACCCTTTGCCGCTGCCCACCTGAAAGCTGGTGGGGGTATTTATAATATAATGAATTCGGATCAGGCAGTAATACTTCATTAAATAATTCTAAAACTTTTAACTTTCTTTCACGATAAGATAAATTTGTATGAATATGAAGTATCTCTTCCACCTGCCGCCCACAAAACATAACAGGGTTCAGTGCAGTCATCGGTTCCTGGAAAATCATTGAAATTAAACTGCCCCTGAATTTTTGTTTTTCTTTTTCAGGAAGAGACAATATATCCAAAACTGTCTCATTTCTTATAAAAATATTCCCATATACTTTTGCTTCAGGAGGCAATAAACCTATAATGGAAAGCCCGGTAAGTGTTTTCCCGGATCCTGATTCTCCAACAATTCCGAGTGTTTCTGCCGGTTCAAGAGAGAAGTTCAGATTATTTACTGCCGTATTAAAATTTCCATTACCAAAAGTAACAGTCAAATCCTTAACTTCAAGTAAGGGCATAAATTATTTTATTTTTCTTAAAGTTACCTTATTGCCATGTATCTCTGGTTTCCAGTTACAATTTAATACTTTTGAAGCATACCGCAAATACAACCTTGAACGGATACTTGCATTCTCCTGACTTTTTTTTTCATCCTCTTTAAATTCACCGGAAAATTCGTAAGAAATAGTAAAATTATGATGATAATGAAATTTCTTTATAATTTCTATCACCGTGGCAATGATGCTATATATTTCTCCTTTATTTGTTACAGGGTAGTCATGTTCAAATTCATCGCTTAGGACAGTAAAATTTACTACCATTTCAAGAATATTTTCTGTCTTTTTTGCAAATCTGACTTCATACAATAAACCGCAAGTTGTGGTAAAATTATAAACATATCCGCTTTCTATAGCTGGTGGCACTATTGGAAAAACACCGCACACCGGAGAGTAATCGGGTGATATAACAAAATCTTCATTATATCCTGAATCTGTCATAACAAAAGAAAATAGTCTTATTAGAATAGGTTAAAGATATTGAATTATGATTTGTAAAAAATGACGAAATCAATATTTTTATTAGAAAAGTATTTTTGAATAAGAATTTTAAGTCTCTTCATTATATCTTTTCAGGTTGTTTAGACTGTAGGCTTTTAGAAAAATAGAATATCAATCGACCTACCGGTTTTTCTTAAATTTCCGACACTGACAAGCCCTAATTATTAAGGAAAATGATTTCAGAACAAGGATTAGCGATTTAAGATTTTTGAAGTATTTGATAATTTAAGATACGATTATTAAATTAAAAAGGTACAGATATAAAATTACCATAAAAGTTTTTCCTATTACCTGATAGTCTTCAGCCTATCTGCCTGAATTTAATTTTATTATTTTTTATCCAAATAAAATTTTGGGAAGTTGTTCAATTTTTGCGATAAAGTCAACCTTAATATTTTTGGAGGTTTTTATTAAATTCTTCTGGTTGGCTTTAGAAATTATAATTTTTGTGAAGCCTAATTTATCTGCTTCAGCAATGCGCTGATCTACCCTGTAAACAGGGCGAATTTCACCTGAAAGGCTTATTTCACCGGCAAGGCAATATTTACGTGGAATTGCAACATCGGCATTGGAAGAAAGAATGGCTGCTGTAATTGGAAGATCGATAGCAGGGTCATCCACCTTTATGCCGCCGGCAATGTTCAAAAAAACATCTTTAGACGCCAGTCTAAATCCGGCACGCTTTTCAAGGACTGCAAGCAACATATTAAGACGTCGCAAATCAAATCCGGTGGAAGACCGCTGTGGCATTCCATAAACTGCAGAACTAACCAAAGCCTGGGTTTCTATCAGATATGGCCTTATACCATTTATGGTCGCTGCAACAGAAATTCCGCTTAAAATTTCTTCGCTATGCGAAATTAAAATTTCCGATGGATTTAACACTTCGTTAAGACCTTCTGAAAGCATTTCAAAAATCCCCAATTCAGAAGTTGAGCCAAACCTGTTTTTTGTTGCACGAAGAATTCTGTAAAGGTACTGCCGGTCTCCTTCAAACTGAAGAACAGTATCCACCATGTGTTCCAAAACTTTTGGGCCGGCAAGGCTTCCGTCTTTCACTATATGCCCGATAAGAATTATAGGAATACCGGTTGTTTTTGCATATTTGAGTAATCGGGAAGTACATTCCCGGATTTGAGATACACTTCCCGGAGTCGATTCAATATATTCTGCAAACAGGGTCTGGATAGAATCAATAATTACAAGGCCGGGATTAAAATCTTCCAGACTTGTAATTATCCTGTCCAGAGAAGTTTCACATAAAATGTGGCAGTTTTCATTATTTTTTCCCAGACGGTTAGCCCTGAGTTTAATTTGTTCCGTGCTTTCTTCGCCCGAAATGTATAGTGTCTTAATATTTTTAATCCTTAAAGCAAGTTGCAGGGCCAGTGTCGATTTTCCAATTCCCGGTTCGCCCCCAAGTAATATCACAGATCCTGGAATTATTCCTCCTCCCAATGTCCTGTTCAATTCGCTGCTTAAGGTATCTATTCGTTTTTGATCACTAAACTCTACCCGGGATATAGAAACAGGCTTCAATGACAAACCGCTTGGCAATTCCTGGTGCCGGGAGTTTTCTTTTACTACAACTTCCTCAACAAATGAATTCCATTCATTACAGGATGGGCAACGCCCTAACCACTTTGCCGATTCTGCCCCGCAATTCTGGCAAACAAATCTTGTTTTGGTTTTGGGCATAGAAAATTTATAATTTTAAAATTTTTTCTATTAATCCAGTCGTTGAAAACCCTTTTATAAAAGGAATTGTCGTGACTTTTCCACCTTTCTTTTTAACCACATCATAACCTACAATTGTTTCCGGTTTATAATCGCCCCCTTTAACAAGAATGTCAGGTTGAATATGTTGAATAAGCTGAAGCGGAGTTTCCTCATCAAACAGGATAATATAAGTAACAAAGGACAGCGATGCTAAAATCCTGGCTCTTGATTCCTGGTCCTGTATGGGCCGGTTATTTCCTTTAATATTTTTTACAGATAAGTCACTGTTAAGACCAATAATTAAAATATTTCCCATTTTTGAAGCCTGCAAAAGGTATTCTATATGCCCCCGATGTAAAATATCGAAACAACCGTTGGTAAATATAATTTTCTTATCCTGGAATCTTGCCCTTGCCAGCATATAATCAACTTCCTTTCCTGACAGAATTTTAGCACTTAGTTTATCTTTTGAGTCCATTTTTATAATAAATTTTTACTGTTGATTTTCTTTCTTCTTAAAAATAGTATTAACATGGAAATAGCCCCTGCTATTACGATACCTATTAATTGTGGTTCGTGGGAAATAACGGCAAATGCTATAGATTCATCCTGTGGAATATGATATAATCCGATTAAGCCAAGCGATATAATAGTATGAAAAGCACCCATACCACCCTGAACCGGCGCTGCCATGCCGAAGCTTCCAATTACAAAAATAAATAATCCGTCGACAGGTGATAATTTTGATGTTGAAGACAATGAAAACATAATAACATAAGTCATCCCGTAATATAAAGTCCATAAAATTAAAGTATGAAAAAGAAATGCTTTTTTTCTTTTTAATTGAAGCACGGTATAAACTCCTTTTAAAACTCCTTTGCCAATGCTGCTTATTTTTTTTACCAGGGCTATTTTCTTTATTTGCTGCCTGAATATATAAACAAGCGCTAAAATTACAATTGCAAAAACAATTAATGATAACCAGATGATCAATGAAAAATTAAATGTAGATGTAATCTTTTGGCTTGTATAATCAAAAATTTTTTCCTTAAAAAAGGATCCGAAAAATTTTAATTTAAGTAATATCGTTATAAAAGTCAATAAAAAAAGGCATAACAGGTCGAATGCCCTTTCTGCAATTACTGTTCCTATCAATATATCTGCCGGAATTTTCTCAATGCGATTGAGGGTCCCGCACCGGACTACTTCACCAATTCGGGGCAGGGCAAAATTGGCAGTATAGCCAATAATAACTGCGTGATATGTATTCATAAGGCCGGGGTGGTAACCTATTGGTTCCATAAGCAGGGTCCATCTGTAAGCCCTGACATAAAAAGCTATATACCCAATTGCCAAAGATAAGATGACCCAGTAATAGTTTGCAGTAATTAAATAATGCCCGATTTCATGGAAATTTTTCCCTTTAAATGCCAGATAAAGCAGAAATATACCAAGACTTATAAATAAAGTATATTGAGTAATGTTAATAATAATTCTTTTCAAATGAAATACTATTTTATAAGTTTATTTGTAAAAGTATCAGGAAAAATAACTGATGCTTTAAAAGTTTTCGCTTCATTAAAATCCATCATGGCAAAAGACATAATAATTATAACATCACCAACAATAGCTTTACGGGCAGCTGGTCCGTTAAGGGTTATCTTTCCTGAACCACGTTCATCTCTGATGACGTAAGTTTCTAAACGTTCACCATTATTTATATTTAACACCGTAACTTTTTCCCCTTCAATTAAATTTGCTGCAATCATAAGATCTTCATCTATACCAATACTTCCAATATAATGAAGGTTAGCTTCTGTTACCGTTACAAGGTGTATTTTCGATTTTAACACTTCAACCCACATATCTTATAAATTTTCTATTGTTAAAATTAAAAAAACAAGAAGTGAAAATACAATTTACTTTTGAAAATACTATAATAAATCATAACCTGATATTGTCAATTAATCTGATATTTCCCGCTTTTACTGCAATACAACCTATTTTATTATTTTTATCGTTCCAGTTTATTACAGGTTTTAAATAAAAATCATCCACAATTTCGAAATAGTCAACTTTCAGATAAGGATTCTTATTAATTTGCTGAATGACCCATTTTTTTAATTCAGCAACACTCATACTTGCTTTTAATTCTTTTGTTTTATTTAATGTCTGATAAATTATCGGGGCATTTATTCTTTCTTCAACACCTAGTAACAAATTACGGGAACTCATAGCTAATCCGTCTGGTTCACGGACTATAGGACAAGGTACAATTTTCACGGGTAATTTCAAAATGTTAACCAATTGTCTCATTATAACAAGTTGTTGAAAATCTTTTTCCCCAAAATAGGCATTATCCGGTAGTATTGCGTCAAATAACTTAGATACAATTTGCGCAACACCATTAAAATGTCCTGGCCGGTGGATACCCTCCATCGTATTTTCAATATCTCCAAAGTTAAATATCCTATTATCAGGTTCGGGATACATTTCTTTTTCATCAGGACAAAAAAGAAAATCGCATTTTTCGTTTTGCAGCATTTTCATATCCTGATCCAATCTTCGGGGGTATTTTTTTAAATCATTTTTATCATTGAATTGTGTGGGATTTACGAAAATACTAGCAGCCGAAATATCATTTTCTTTTCGGCATCTGCGTATTAAAGATAAATGACCTTCGTGCAAAGCGCCCATTGTCGGCACAAATCCAATTCTTTTACCCTGTTTATGTAAAATATTTAGTGCAGTAAAAATTTCTTTTTTATAATGAATTACTTCCATAAAAAATTTTGCAAATATAATTATATTTTAAAATGCAGACTTTACTGAAAAATTTAATGCCCAGGATATTTAATAAAAATTCATATTATAAGGAATAACTGTTAATTCAGCAATATTTTTAAAATTATAAATACTTTGAAAACTTCATTGTATAAATAAAAACCAATACGAATATAATACAATGTATTTCCATTTATTAGATATTGACAATTATTCAGGAAATCAAATTTATTTGCATATTAAAACGTTTTAAATTAATATGGATAATTTTTAGTAATTTTGCAGGAATTTTGATAAATTCCACATAAATGGAAAGTGTAAAGGTTTTATACATTTCACAAGAAATTACACCTTATCTTCCTGAATCAGAAATGTCGGTTATAGCAAGAAACCTTCCCCAGGGTATACAGGAAAGAGGCAGGGAAATAAGAACATTTATGCCAAAATTCGGTTGTATTAATGAACGTAGAAACCAATTACACGAGGTAATCAGGTTATCCGGGATGAACCTTATTATAAATGATTCCGATCATCCGCTTATAATAAAAGTTGCTTCTATACAATCGGCAAGAATGCAGGTATATTTTATAGACAACGAAGATTACTTTCAAAGAAAAGCTTTATTTTCCGATGAAAATGGAACTTTTTTTGCAGATAATGATGAACGTTGTATTTTTTTCTGTCGTGGTGTTATAGAAACAGTAAAAAAACTAAGATGGTCGCCTGATATTATTCATTGCCATGGTTGGTTTACTTCATTGATCCCAATTTATATTAAAAAATCTTTTATTGAAGAACCTTTATTTACAAATTCAAAAATTATTTTTTCAATTTATGATAATCCTTTTCCAAATCACCTGAATAAAAGTTTTTCTGAAAAATTAATATATGAAGGAATTGAAAATGAAGATGTTAAAATTTTAAAAGATCCGACTTATAATAATCTTATCAAATTTGCCGTTCAATATTCCGATGGGGTAATTATCGGGAGTGAAAATGTTTCAAAAGAGATAATTGGTTTTATTAATAAACATAAAATTCCAATTTTAGGATATCAATTACAGGAGTCCTTTGTAGATGAATACTCCGTGTTTTACAGTAGTATTTTAGAGAAAAACTAAAATGACAATTTTTCTTAAACAAAATTTATAATTTAATTTCTGCAATAATAATTAAAGTTTACAAATTAAATTTAGTCCATCATGTGTGGCATAGTAGGCTACATCGGCAGTAGAGAAGCGTATCCAATTTTAATTAACGGTTTAAAACGGTTGGAATACCGTGGGTATGATTCTGCAGGTATTTGTATATTAAATGGAAAACCTAAAATTTTCAAGTGCAAAGGAAAGGTTAGTGATCTTGAAACCTTCGTAAATAATCATGACGTCAGTGGGCATCTCGGTATTGGGCATACCCGATGGGCAACTCATGGAGAACCGAATAATATCAATGCCCATCCACATGAATCGATGAATGGGAAATTTGTACTTATCCATAATGGAATAATTGAAAACTATGCCCCGTTAAAAAAAAGACTGGAAGACAGGGGATACACGTTTAAAGGAGAAACCGATACGGAAGTTCTCGTAAATCTTATTGAATATATATACCTTAAAGGAAATATTTCTGCTGAAATGGCAATCAGGCTTGCATTAACAAAAGTAGTAGGAGCTTACGGTTTGGCTATTATATGCCCAGATGAACCCGATAAGTTATTTGCTGCAAGAAAAGGAAGCCCGCTTGTGATTGGTGTCGGCGACGGGGAATATTTTGTAGCTTCCGATGCCACTCCCATAATTGAGCATACAAACAGTGTAATTTATCTTAATGATAATGATGTTGCCATAATTAAAAAAGATGAACTCACTTTAAAAACAATTAAGAATGATTTAATAAAACCGAAAATCTACAAACTCGATTTGGACATCGGAGAAATCGAAAAGAATGGCTATGATCATTTCATGCTAAAAGAAATTTTCGAACAACCCCGTGCCATTTTAGATACTTTTCGAGGAAGGGTTGCATCCGATGCAAGTGAAATTTATTTGGGCGGTCTTTTTTCCGTAATGTCGAAATTAGAAAATGCAAAACGCATAATTATTATAGGATGTGGGACTTCCTGGCATGCAGGTTTGGTAGGTGAATACCTTTTTGAGGAATTGGCCAGGATTCCCGTTGAGGTTGAATATGCCTCGGAATTCCGGTACAGGCATCCAATTATTTATCCCGATGATGTTGTTATTACAATAAGCCAAAGCGGGGAAACAGCTGATACACTTGCTGCAATACAACTTGCCAAGTCTGAAGGTGCTACTGTTCTTGGAATTTGCAATGTTGTTGGTTCGAGCATTCCACGAGAGACCCATGCAGGTGTGTATACACACGCAGGACCTGAAATTGGTGTTGCCTCAACAAAAGCATTTACATGCCAGGTAACTGTTCTGGCTATGATGGCCATGTTATTAGGTAAAAAACGCAATATTTTATCTGAAGAAAGATTTAAAGAACTTGTTACTGAACTAACCAGAATTCCTGGAAAAATTGAAGATATTCTAAAAAGAAATAATGAAATTAAAAAAATTGCAAAACTTTATAAAAATGTTACCAACTGCCTATATCTGGGAAGAGGTTATCTTTTCCCGGTAGCATTGGAAGGTGCCTTAAAACTGAAAGAAATTTCTTATATACATGCAGAGGGTTATCCGGCTGCCGAAATGAAACACGGGCCTATTGCACTAATAGATGAAAGAATGCCGGTTGTGTTTATTGCAACACGTGATAAATCGTATGAAAAAATAGTTTCGAATATCCAGGAAGTTAAAGCAAGAAATGGTATTATCATTGCTATTGTTACCGAAGGTGATATTGAAATAAAAAAAATGGCACATCATTTTATTGAAGTTCCAAACTCCGAAGAATCATTAACTCCTCTGTTAGCTGTTATTCCACTCCAGTTGTTATCATATCATATCGCTGTAATGCGTGGCTGTAATATAGATCAGCCCCGAAACCTGGCAAAATCGGTTACAGTCGAATAAATAATCATAATTTTAAGTTTATCCTCTGCCTGTAATTTCAAAATCCCTGTTTTTTTTTATAAATCTGTTGTCCAATATAAAGATTTTTTATATTTACAATTTAGATAATTTATTTTCATTATTTAGTTTTCAAACAAACCTTTGTAACCAGCTGAAAATAAAATGACCAACCTGCTTTGCGAAGATTGGCATCTTTGAAATCGGAAAATTTAGTTGCTTAGATTAAAGCAGATTCTATAAGATGAAAATAAAGATTGAAAATTTTATAAACTACCTGATAAAGTAATAAATCAGACTAAACAAATAAGAATGAAATATAAATTTAACCAAAAAGAACATACCGATTCAGGACTGGCTTTATTACTTATGCTTTTATTGATCGGCCTGATTTGGCATCTAACTTTAGCCTTCAAATTTTCTGTTGTTTGTGTGTTGATTATCATGATCAAACCTCTGTTATTTTACCCTTTTACTTTCATTTGGCTTAATATTTCAGATTTGTTGGGTAAAATATTTTCAAAAATTTTTCTTGTTATAATATATTTCTTTTTCGTCGTTCCTGTTGCTGGTATAAGAAGAATAATGGGTAAGGACACTTTGAAACTCAGACAATTTAAAAAGTCATCACAATCAGCTTTTTTTGAACGAAACCACAAGTTTAAACGTGAAGATATCCTGAATCCTTTTTGATAGAAAAATGGATTTATACCAGTAAGTCTATTTTTTATTATAATTTGGCAATCTGAACATATAACCTTAATTTAAAATGGAATTTTTAAAAGAACTCTGGCAATTTCTTAAAGTAAGGAAGAAATTCTGGCTTTTGCCCCTGATAATTATTTTGTTGCTTTTTGCTTTGATAATTGTTTTTACTGCCGGCACTGCAATCGCACCCTTCATTTACACATTGTTTTAAAATTACCATGGCAAAAGCTGTTCTCGGTATTTCTGCCTTTTATCACGATAGTGCAGCTGCCATCGTGGTCGATGGAAAAATAATAGCCGCGGCACAGGAGGAACGTTTTACCCGAATCAAATACGATGCCTCATTCCCTGTTAATGCGGTAAAATTTGTCCTTGACGAAGCAGGGGTCAACCTGACCGATCTTTGTTGTGTGGTTTTTTATGATAAACCTTTTATAAAGTTCGAGCGTTTGCTTGAAACCTATCACGCTTTTGCCCCAAAAGGATTGATTAGCTTTTTAAATGCTATTCCTGCCTGGGTAAAAGAAAAACTATTCCTGAAAAGCAATTTGAAAAAACATCTCTCGAAATTGGGAATTCCGCGAAATATACCTATATTGTTTCCCGAACACCATCTTTCCCATGCCGCAAGTGCCTTTTATCCTTCACCTTTTGAGGAGGCCGCAATACTTACGATTGACGGTGTCGGGGAATGGGCTACCACTACTATCGGAGCTGGAAAAGGAGCTGAGATAACCATTTTGAAAGAATTGCATTTCCCACATTCAATTGGATTACTTTATTCAGCATTTACTTATTACTGCGGGTTCAGGGTAAACAGTGGCGAATATAAGCTAATGGGGCTCGCGCCATATGGTATTCCGGGTTCAGAAAGGGTTGAAAAATATAAATCGATAATTCAAAATGAACTGATTGATATTCGGCCCGATGGTTCATTATTATTGAATATGAAATATTTTAATTATGCAACCGGACTTACCATGTGCCGGGATGAATTGTGGAAAAAGCTTTTTGAAATTCCCCGCCGAAATGAAGAAACTGAATTGACCCAGCCATATATGGACCTGGCTTTAGCCATCCAACAAATTACGAACGATATTATGCTCAAACTTGCTCAAACCATAAAGGATTTGACTAACTCGAGAAATCTGGTGATGGCCGGTGGTGTAGCATTGAATTGCGTTTCGAACGGGAAGATATTTGAAAGTAAATTGTTCGATAATATATGGATTCAGCCAGCAGCAGGCGATGCGGGTGGTGCTATCGGGGCTGCCCTGACCGGTTGGTACCAGTTCCTTGAAAATGAAAGAATTATTGAAAACCCCGATTCAATGAATGGTTCTTTCCTGGGGCCTTCCTGGTCCGATAAAGATATTGAAAAACTCATTCTTCGGTATAATCTTAAATCTAATAAATTTGATAATTTCGATGATTTGGCTTTAAAAACAGCCCGACTTATCAACGAGGGAAAAGTTATTGGGTGGTTTCAGGGACGGATGGAGTTTGGACCTCGTGCTTTAGGAAACAGAAGTATTTTAGGAGATGCAAGAAATCCTGAAATGCAAAAGAAAATGAACCTGAAAATAAAATTCCGTGAAAGTTTCAGGCCTTTTGCCCCGGCCATCCTGGAAGAAGATATTGCCGAATTTTGTGAATATCGTGCTTCTTCACCATACATGATGCTGGTAATGCCTGTTGCTTCAAAAAGGTGTAAAAAAGTACCTGAAAATTTTGACAACTCCGATTTATTTTCGCGGTTATATATTCAACGTTCAGATGTGCCTGCAATCACCCATATTGATTTTTCTGAGCGCGTTCAAACAGTCAGTAATACTACAAACGAACGTTTCTGGAAATTAATCAATGAATTTAAAAAAATTACTGGTTACGGGATCATTATCAATACCAGCTTTAATGTCAGAGGAGAACCCATTGTTTGTTCCCCTTCCGATGCCTTACGCTGTTTTATGAATACTGAAATCGACTACCTGGTAATGAATAATTTTCTGTTCGATAAAACCGAATTGGCACACCTTAAAGAAAAATTTGTAAAGGATTATAAATTTGCACTGGATTGAAGAAAAAAATATTTTTAATAATTAAATTAGTACTTTCTTGTAATTTATTAATTTTTGTGTGGGTTTGGTGATTTGGTGCATTAGTGGCTGATATTTTTTTGCCACAATCCCGTATTCACGGGACAAAAACACTAAAAATCACTAAATAATCATTAATATTTTATGAAATACATATATTATTTAACCTGCAAATATTAATTTTAATTTCTACTTAAAATTTTCTTGTAATCCTATGTCAACCTTAAATGTGGTAATTGAAGATAGTTGGAAAGATCTTTTGAGAGATGAATTTGAAGAGCAGTATTTTCTTTCTTTAAAAGAATTTCTGGTAGAGGAAAAAAAGCACTTTACAATTTATCCTCCGGGGAAACTGATATTTAATGCTTACGATAAAACCCCTGTAAGTAAGGTAAAGGTTGTTCTGCTTGGCCAGGATCCTTATCATGGCGAAGGACAGGCGCATGGATTATGTTTCTCTGTACAAACAGGAATTAAGCCGCCACCCTCATTAATAAATATTTTTAAAGAACTTCAGACTGATCTTAATTTACCTGTTCCGGTACATGGGAACCTTGAAAAATGGGCAGAACAGGGTGTGTTACTTCTTAATGCCACCCTTACTGTAAGGGCAAACCAACCCCGCACTCATTTTAATAAAGGCTGGGAAAAATTCACTGATGCGACAATAAGAAAAATCAGTGGCGTCCGTTCAAATCTTGTTTTTCTTCTCTGGGGTAACGATGCAAAAGCAAAAGAGCCTCTCATAAACAATTCAAAACATTTGATTTTAAAGGCAGCTCATCCATCGCCATATTCGGCTTCAAGCGGGTTTTTCGGTTGTCATCATTTTTCACAAGCCAATAAATACTTAAATGAACACAATGTAGCATCTATTGATTGGAAGTTGTAAAATTAAATTCAATAATAATGACAAAATTTACAATAATGATAACTATTTTTTCAACTATTCTGGGAAGTTGCAAAGTGCAACATCAACCGTTTCAGACTGTACCATTTGTTGATCTGGAGCGTTATACAGGTTTGTGGTACGAAATTGCTTCCTTCCCGCAGAAGTTCCAAAAGGGTTGCCGGTGCACAACAGCAGAATATAAAATTACCGGGAAAAATTATATTAAAGTAATAAATAAGTGCCAGAAACCAGGAAAATTCGCCAGTATCGAGGGTAAAGCATTTGTTGTAGAGGGTTCCGGAAATGCAAAATTAAAAGTACAATTTTTCTGGCCATTCAAAGGCGACTATTGGATTGTTGAGCTGGATGATAATTACCAATGGGCGGCAGTAGGAAATGAAAACAGAAAATATTTATGGATACTTTCCCGAAAACCATTTATCGCAGAAAATTTGTACAGCGAAATTTTAAGCCGTTTATCAAAAAAAGGATTCGATATATCAAAATTAAATAAAACCATTCACGACTGTAAATGACAACTAATTCATAACGTTCACTTTAAAAATTAATTTACAATTTCATTAATTTAAAATTTTTATATCAGTGAGTCTTTTTATAAATTTATTCACAAAAAGTAATAAAAATATACCGTATGAAACACGGAAAAACAATATTGTTCCTGGCTTTACCTTTGCTTTTGGTTGCAGCAGGATGTAATAATGAGCCATCTGATAACAAATCCCTTTATGATGTCGATTCTTTAAAAGTTGAGGCCGATGCCATAAAAAAAGCCAAAAAGATTTTTTACCAGATGTACCTTCCAAGTGAAATGTATAAAGTATTTGAAAAGGCAGGTGCCATCTATGAACCAGATATATTAAATCAGGTTGAAAATGTTAATCTTTATGAAACAAGCATAAAAGCATCATTAAACCTTGGTGTTTATGGTGTGGACCTGAGTTACAATAAAATGTTCGGTCAGAACCAAAAAACACTTTTATACTTTACTGTTATTCATAAACTATCACAACAACTGGGTATTCCCGATAACCAGTTTGCCTCTGCTTTGAGAAAGATGGAAAAAAATATTGCAAACCGCGATTCTCTTACGAAATATGCAACCAATATTTATGTTTCCACCAACCATTTCCTGAATGAAAATGAACGACAGTCCACTGCAGCCATGATAATTACAGGCGGATGGATTGAATCACTTTATATTTCGTCAAAAATTGCAGATGAAAACCCATCCAATGAAGAAATTGTAAACCGTATTGCATTCCAGAAGTACTCTCTTCGTACCCTTGTTTCATTACTTGAAAATTACCAGGGAGACGAAAATGTAACAAAGTTCCTGATAATGTTAAAAGTGTTAAAAAAAGCTTTCGACAAATTTGAAATTTATTATGAACCCGGAGATGTAAACATCGATACGGTGAACAAACTTATCAGTGCCAATAAAATTGAATTTAATATCCAAAAAGAAGATATAAGGAATATTAAGAAAATCATTTGTGAGATCAGGAAAGAAGTAATTCAATAATTTATTTCTTTTTACTTTTAAAATTCTATGGCAGAAGATTTCGATCTGATAATAGAGCCAGGACGGTCTGAGAAAAACTATTTTGCAGACTTATGGCGATATCGTGAATTGTTTTATATCTTATCATGGCGCGATATTAAAGTACGCTACAAGCAAACTGTAATTGGCGTTGCATGGAGCATAATCCGGCCTGTATTGACAATGATTGTATTTACTGTAATTTTTGGTCGGATTGCGAAATTGCCGACAGAAGGAACTGCCCCATATTCAATTCTTGTTTTTGCCGGGTTGTTGCCCTGGCAGTTTTTTGCCAATTCTCTTACCGAAAGCAGCAACAGCCTGATTGGAAACACCAACTTAATTTCCAAAGTGTATTTCCCGCGTTTGATTATTCCTGCAAGCTCAATAATAACAAGTTTTGTCGATTTTCTAATTTCTTTTGTAATCATGATTGTCCTTATGGTTTATTACCATTATGCTCCAGGCTGGCCTGCATTAATGATACCTGTTTTTCTTATCATAGCATTCCTTGCTTCATTTGGAATAGGCCTTTACATTACCACTTTGAATGTAAAATACCGCGACTTCAGGTATATCGTTCCTTTCATTGTACAATTCGGATTGTATGTTTCACCTGTAGGTTTCAGCAGTAATATTATTCCCGAAAAATGGCGTTTGTTGTATTCCATTAATCCCATGGTTGGGGTTATAGACGGTTTCAGATGGTGTATCCTTGGCGGGGCAAGCAAAATATATATTCCCGGTTTTCTATTATCACTCGGAATTATTTTATTATTGGTATGGTATTCAATTCTTCATTTCAGAAAAATGGAGAAAGCTTTTGCCGATTACATATAATGAATCAAATATTCACTTTCCATTTTTCTTATCTTTACATCATTGCAAAGGTTATTACTTATGATTAAGAAACACTGGTATGCAGTTTATGTAAGATCGCGGAACGAGAAAAAAGTTTATGAGCTCATAAAAGAAAAAGATATCGAAACTTATTTGCCTTTAATAAAAACCATTCGCCAATGGAGCGACAGAAAAAAAATGGTGGAAGTACCTTTATTTAATTCCTATGTTTTTGTCAAAATTCTTCCGGCAAATTTTTATCAGGTACTTGCAGTTGACGGAGCCGTAAAATTTATTAAGTTCGAAGGCAAACCAGCACATATTCCCGACGAACAAATAGAAAGCCTGAAATTATTACTTCATTCAGGTGAAAAATTCGAAGTAAGTATTGAAGAATTTGAAACCGGCGAAATGGTCGAAGTTATCAATGGACCTCTGACCGGGTTTAAAGGCATTTTAGTCAGGTACAAAAATAAAAATCGTGCCCTTCTTCATATCGATTCTATCAACCAGACATTAATCATAAATATATTACCTTCATATTTAAGAAAAGTTAAGAGTGAAACCAAGTAATAAATGAAATGTTATTCTTTTTGAAACAAAAACATCTTCTTAACAAATGAATAAAACATGAAGAACCTGAATAGTCGATAAGTAGAATTTAAATTTAAACATATAGAATAAAAGTTTATAGTTCTGAAACAAAGATTTTAAAATTATATAAACCAAACTAAGTCATTTGGTAAAAGTCACTTTGACTTAGTTCATTAAAAAACAGTAGGTTACATGATTTTTATGTGACTGAAAGGGCGAAGCTTTGAAAAGAAATAATTTGAAAATTTGTTAATTCGGTTTTTGGCCTTCAGTTTCCTGTAATTAGTAACCAGGCATCAGTAATTAGGCATTAGTAATTAGGCATTAGTAATTAGAAATTATTCTCATGAGCCACACAGTTATCAAAGCAGAGCACCTCGGCAAAAGTTATATCATAGGCCACGAGAAGCGCGAGCGCTACACCGCCCTCCGCGATGTTATTGCCCGTAAGACAAAACAAGATAAATTTTCTATCTTTAGTTTTTATAACCATTAAATTAATTAATAATGATCAAAATCTGTCTCGTTGGATATGGTTACTGGGGTCCTAACTTATTGAGAAATTTCAATGCTTTAGATAATTGTAAAGTTACTGTTGTTTGCGATTCACGAAAAGAAAGATTGGATATTGTTCTAAAGAATTATCCCGATACAATCGTTACGACAAAATTTGATGATGCTTTTCAATATGATTTTGATGCAGTAATTGTTGCAACTCCTGTTTATTCTCATTTCGAGATTGCTGAAAAAGCCTTAAAAAATGGTAAACATGTTTTAATTGAAAAACCAATGGCTTCTTCATTAAGCCAATGTGAAGAACTTATATCGCTGGCAGAAAAAAAAGGCTTATCATTAATGGTCGATCATACCTTTTTATATACCGGGGCTGTAAGAAAAATAAAAGAACTTCTTTCGTCAGATTTTATTGGCAAAATTCGATATATCGATTCAACCCGCATAAATCTTGGATTATTTCAACCGGATATAAATGTGCTTTGGGATCTTGGCCCACATGATATTTCAATTGTAAATTATATAACCAATACAAAGCCTTTAGCTGTGAATGCAATCGGGGTTTCAC